>JGI11783J13700_1089007_pt1 | contig 18398 bp, 19 predicted proteins | sample ElkSlonscriptome_6_FD_13700 | JGI IMG/M metagenome (IMG submission 13700)
GGGGAAGCTGGGGAAGCTGGGGGAGCTGGGGAAGCTGGGGGAGCTGGGGAAGCTGGGGAAGCTGGGGAAGCTGGGGGAGCAAGGGTACATTTGTCTTGAGCAAGGTGATGCCATACTTATGAAGGATGCTACCCAATTTCCTTGAATCAAACCCTCTGTCAATAAAGCTCAAAGTATTGATTGTTAATGGTTTTGGCTTTGTGCAGCAAGCCCTACTTAGATCACTATTCTTGTTGGGTTGACTGATGTTCAGCATCAACCAGGGTTTCTTTAGATTGATCGAGCATACCCTTACCAGAAGACGTGCGCTTTTTGGCATTAGTTGACGATTCTACAGGACGGATGTCGTCATGCAGATGAATCTGAATTTTCGGTCCCGAACTAGCTAGACGGATAATCATCCCATCCACAACAGGCGTCTGGGTAATGCGTTTCCCATCGATATAGGTTCCGTTAGCACCTAAGCTGATAATTCGCCAACCTGAACCATTCCGCCGAAGTTCAACATGGTGACGTGAAACGACGGCGCTGTATAAAATGACATCATTATCCGTAGACCGCCCAATCCGAATCACCGATTCCGATTTAAACGGCCAACTTTGAACAGGTACAGACTGGAGAGGATGCAGCAGGGTCAGAGTAATCACCGGTGTTACATCATTCAAAAACGTGGGTCCTTTCGACTGACTGAATACTTCTAGAGTGTCCCATGAGTCTAGAATAGGTTTTCCTTGAGGGATACCATCGATCAACCCTAACTATTTGTCAATGATCAGGAGTCAACCAGGAAAAATTTTTTCCGGAAATATTATAGAATTTACTGGTAAATCAGGCTTCTATTATTAACCCCCCTCAGCTTCAGTACATAGGCAGGCGACTCAGGACACTTGGAACAAAAACGTTACCATGTCTCCTTTGCCTAGGCTAATGCGATCGCCTTTGCGTAAGCGATGGCGATCACCTTTCGGTAACGGGGTATGGTTGATGTATGTTCCATTGGCGCTGCCCACATCTTCAAGATAGTAGGTATCTCCCTCAACGCGAATATCTGCATGAACTCGTGAAACAATCTCAGAATTCGGAAAGCCAGACACATCAATATCAGGGGGAATCTGATCGTTGGGTTTACCGAGATGAATCACACTCAGATGGGAGGGGAGTTCTATTTTGGTCTGGGTTTGTAGGTGCAGCAGATAAACGGACTGCACCTGCAACTGCGTTTTGGCACTACCTGTCTTTGGTGTGGCTACAGGGGGCGGAGGGGGTTCTGTTTCCGGCTCCGGTGGGGCTGGCTTTTCTTCTTCTTCTGTTGTCGTTCCGGATTGACCAACCTGGGTAACGGGTAGCTCAGGAGGGGGATCGGGTTGCGGGTCAGGTATGGGTGATGGGGAACTCATTGAAAGAGGTTCGGGTTCAATTAGAGGGTCAGGGGGGTCTAAATCGGGTACATCGGGAACCGACACTGGAGCTGGTGTATCTGGGCTTCCCGTTGAGCCACTGGCTTTCAGGTTAAAACCACATTGACCGCAGAAGCTAGCGTCTGTTTGAACTGTTGTACCACAGTTGGGACAACTCATGCTTGCCGGTAAAGGTGTATAGCAGGCTTCGCATTGAGTCGCACCGTCTGGATTTTGGTGATTGCAGTTAGGGCAAACAATCATAAGCTATTCAAGATTCACGCATTCAAAATTACCAACAAAAGCGGTTTCACGTAGAGACGTTGCATGCAACGTCTCTACTGAGGACAAAACCGCCGAAATCCTTCGAGTCAGCATCAGCCTTCCTCCTTCATCAAAACACAGTTAACCGTTCTACCTTAATAACTTGTTACATCAGGCTCACAGGTTCTCTGTTGTGGAAATGAGCATTAGCCTTTCACAGCTTGACCGGCTTGCTGATCTAAAAGCCACCATAATTCGCCTTGAGGCTGAATGAACCGCGCCGGATAGGTCAAAGGGTCAGCCTCAGCCGCGAAGATTTGAGCCAGCGCTGGTTGCTTACCCGCCCCCGCCACCAGAAACATTACACAATGGGCTTGGTTAATCAAGGGTACAGTAAAAGTAATCCGAGGTTGACCATCTTTATTGCCCACAGTAATCCGGCGATCGCAAACCTGTAGCGCTTGGGTATGAGGAAATAAAGATGCCGTATGCGCGTCGTCACCAATACCCAATAAGATCAGATCAAATTGGGGAAACTCGTCGGCGGCTACACCAAAGAACTCCCCCAGTTGAGTATCATGCTTGGAGGCGTCTGCTTCCGGAGACTCCCCGTCTGTAGGGATTGGGTGAATATTCGTGGCTGGGATATCAACGTGATCCAACCAAGCCTGACGCGCCATCGCTTGATTGCTATCCGGGTGATCGGCTGGAACATAGCGTTCATCACCCCAAAAGATGTGCAGTTTATCCCAGGGGAGATTCTGGCTAGCTAGGGCTTCGTATAGAGGCTTGGGTGTACCGCCCCCCGCTAAAGCCAGGGTACAGCGCCCTGAGCGTTGGATTGCCTCCTGTATCTTCGTGAGGACAACATCACGCGATCGTTCAATCAGCGCGGCTTTATCAGGCAAAACTTCGACAATTTTCTTCATCAATCTGTGATCCTCCGGCTCAAAAGGTAAGTTGGTCTCGCCGACCATTTCGTTGGATAATTGCAGTAGACCCCTAGGGTAATCATTCAAATATCCATGAGTTAATATGGGCAAGTTATACATGAATCCTAATTGTCCCATACCGTATGGGGTACACTCGGTTCTAGGGTAAAAAAATGAAAAGTAGTACTATGTATTCTTCGTTCGCGGGTTTAGCACTTAAGATAGTCGGACTGATCATGATCCTATCGTCCTTGTTGGATTATCTGATCCTGATTATTCCCTCTCCTGGTGTTAGCCCCCTTCAGAATGAATGGCAGCTAAATCTAACCACCCAGCTCGTTGATCGGGGTGTTATCCCGATGGTGGGAATTGCCTTTTTGATAGCAGGATCTTGGATCAGCAATAACAGTGGTGGCTCCTTACCGGAGCGAAAATCGTCGATAACGGACTTGAGATTCTGGGCATTTTTACTCTCGAGCCTATTGGGTTTACTCTTCCTGTTGCTTGTCCCCTTGCACTTTAACAATGTCCGCATCCAAAGCAATCAAGCGATAGAACAGATTACTCAGCAAGCCCAGCAAGCTGAAACCCAACTGGAAACGCAAGTTCAGCAAATTGATACTCTGCTTGAAGATCCACAACAGCTAGAACGACTAAACCAAGCCATTGAAAGCGGTCAAGCTCAAGGAGAGCAACTCCAGCGACTCCAGGCACTCCGAGAACAATTGCAGGCGCTCAAAACAGATCCCGAAGCGATCGCTCAAAGAACCGAGCAAGCTCAGACTCAAATCCGCAGTCGTAGACAAGAACTTGAGCAACGCGCCCGAACTGAGGCATTAAAAAGAGGTATCCGCATCGGTTTAAGCAGCTTACTTTTAGCCATTGGCTACAGCATCATTGGCTGGATGGGATTGCGGAACTTGAGCAGTTAATCTGCAAGTCATTGCTATGCGAGCAACAGGCAAAAAGGTTTGATAACAGTCTCTAAATTGTCAGTTGATCGAGATTTACGATTCAATAGAAGATACACAGAAGCGTCCTAATCACCCATTCCCAGATAACAAATAACCTCTATTCGAGCCAGTTGCCAACTGCTGTAGGTAATCCCCAGTTCTGCTTTTCTGTGCCATCGGTTACGATTGGCATTGAGGCGGATTGGGGTTCTCAATTTCAGCAAACCGCTTTAGCTAGACTCATTTTTTTACAACTTTTGACATGTTCTCGATTTATATCCTCACCTACAACGAAGAACGAGATATTGAAGCGTGCATCAACTCAGCGCGTCTCTCGGATGACATCATTGTGGTAGATTCGTGTAGTAGCGATCGCACGGTAGAACTTGCCCAACGTTATCCTGTGCGAGTTCTATCTCATGCCTTTGAAAGTCATGGGCGTCAGCGTACTTGGATGCTGGAGAACCTCTCCACTAAGTATGAATGGGCTTACATCCTAGAAGCGGATGAACGGATGACCCCAGCCCTATTTGCTGAATGCCTAGAGGCGATAAAAAACAACCAGTACGTGGGATATTATGTCGCTGAACAGGTCATGTTCATGAATCGATGGATTCGTCACTGTACTCAGTATCCTCGTTACCAACTCCGCTTACTGCGAAAAGGTCAAGTCTGGTTTACCGATTATGGTCATACAGAACGAGAAGTTTGTCAGGGAGCTATCGGCTTTTTGAAAGAAACCTATCCGCACTATACCTGTAGTAAGGGGTTTAGTCGTTGGATTGAAAAACATAACCGTTACTCCACCGATGAAGCCCGAGAAACCTTACACCAACTTGAACAAGGCAGCGTCAACTGGGGGAATTTGCTGCTGGGGCGATCAGAAGTAGAACGGCGTCATGCCCTCAAAGATCTGTCGTTACGCTTGCCCTTTCGTCCATTACTACGCTTTCTCTATATGTACATTTTCCTCGGAGGCTTCCTGGATGGACGTGCTGGCTTTACCTGGTGTACCTTACAGGCATTTTATGAATATCTAATTACCCTCAAGGTTTGGGAACTCAAGGATCAACAACTGCCCACCATTGAGACAACTGATTCCCAACTCTCTTTCTAAAGACCAACAAGCTTAAATAGAGATATCAATACTTGCAACAATTCTTAACAAGCTTTACAACTAGAGATAGAACCCTCGACCAGGAGTACTGCTTCACTGGGGCAGCAAAAGGGGGTTGAGCAGGAGTTCATCTCCCTCAACGGCTGGGAAAGCTGGCAGTGATTGCCGTGATCAGGTCAAGGTTTCAACAGCTTATACCAGTAATTGAGGGAGCAATGACAGACGTTTAAGAGCCATTGTAAGGAGAGTCAATACTCTGTGATCCAACGCTTCAAGCAGGACTTAAAAAACGACCTAATCGCCGGTCTTCTAGTAGTGATTCCCCTCGCTACCACAATCTGGCTGACGATTACCATCGCCAATTGGGTGATCAATTTTCTCACCCGTATCCCTAAGCAACTCAACCCCTATAATAACCTCCACCCCATTTTGGTCAATCTCTTGAATTTACTGGTAGGGCTAACGGTGCCCCTCCTGTGCATTCTACTGATTGGCTTAATGGCACGTAATATTGCTGGGCGGTGGTTGCTGGATTTAGGGGAACGAGTGTTGCAGGCAATTCCCCTGGCTGGATCAGTCTATAAAACACTCAAACAGTTATTGGAAACCTTGCTTAAGGATTCCAGCAGTAAATTTCGGCGGGTGATTTTGGTAGAGTATCCGCGTCAGGGAATGTGGGCGATCGCCTTCGTCACGGGGACAGCAACGGGTGAAATTCAAGGCAAACTCAACGCCACCATGTTGAATATTTTTATCCCCACCACTCCGAATCCGACCACCGGATGGTATGCTATTGTGCCGGAAACGGAAGTGATTAATCTTTCCATGTCCATCGAAGATGCCTTTAAGGTATTAATATCCGGTGGAATTGTTGGACCGAGTGAATCCATGGGTGTACCCCTCCAGATGCCATACGGCAAGACGAAGCGAGAGCAACCTCTATCAGATATGCTCCAACAGCAGATGTTACCCACTGAAGAAAGTTCGTAGTGATTAGGGATTGGGGAAAAGAGCAAGAGGGGGACAAAGGACAAAGGACATAGCTAGATTCTCGCTGCTCAAGGGAGCGAGTAGGACAAAGGACAAAAGACAAAGGACAAAACCATGCAACCTCGCAGAATTGCTCGTGAACTGGCACTTTTAGGTCTCTCTCAGATGTCTCGTGAACCGGAACAGCTTGATGAAAAACAACTGAGCCAGATGGTATTAGTCGCCGTGAGGACTCTAACCGATGAAATTAACGAAGCCTTAGAAACAGCCTCAGCCGAACTCAAACGCGGGAGCGATCGCCTTCTCGGTAGTGAAACCCGTGCGATCGATGTGCGAAGTTCCAAAACGATGGTTGCTGAAGCCATTGAACTGACTCAGAAGGCGATTAACCGTATCGGTGTCGCGGTAGAAATCCCGGAAATGATTCAGCTTGCTAATCAAGCCGACGTGCGGGCTTATGCGATAGAAATTCTACAGGCGATTCGTCGTAGACAAGTCGAAATTGACGAAATACTGGTTAAATCACTTAAAGATTGGCAAATCAATCGCTTACCCCGCATTGACCGCGATATTTTGCGAATAGCGGTGGCAGAAATGGCATTTTTAGGGATTCCTGATCGGGTTGCTATTAACGAAGCCATAGAACTGGCTAAACGCTACAGCGATCAAGAAGGGCATCGATTTGTGAATGGCGTGTTGCGTCGCGTCACTACCTGCCTTCAGGAGTCAGAGTCTCCAGCTCTAGAAAAGTTCATATAAGTAAGTCGGTTAGCCCAGGTGAACGAGGATCGTCATTTGTCCTTTGTCCTTTGTCATACTCGCTTCCCTTGAAAGCAAGCTCAAAACTGACAACTCACACTATTTCTAATTAGGTGCAATGGTATTTAATTGGTTCCGCCGCCAAGTTGGTAAAAGTGCAGCCTCTTCCGAGGAGAAAGAAGAGAAGCAAGAACAGCAGTCAGCCACTCCCCCGGTTGAATCGCCGAAATCGGAGAGTGAGTCTGCTACTCAGGAGCAATCATCAACAGTTGCTGATGATTATCTGAGTTGGGCAAAAGCTGCTTATACAAACCTGCAAAAGCAGGAGTCAGCGCCCTCAGAAGCTGAAACTGAAGCGCCAGAGGTACAACCTGACACGGCTGAATCTGCCCAGGCTGAACTAACAGAGAGTACAGAAGCCACAGAAACTGCCCCGGAAACGGTGGAAGCAGGGGTAGCAGAGGTAGCAGAGGTAGCAGAGGTAGCAGAGGTAGCAGAGGTAGCAGAGGTAGCAGAGGAAGCAGGGGTAGCAGGGGTAGCAGAGGAAGCAGAGGAAGCAGGGGTAGCAGAAGTTAGAGTTGATCAGAGTAGTACAGCCACCTCCCCAGAATCTCCGGTTGTAACTGAGGCGGAAACCGACACCGAACAAGCAGAACCTGAAGAAACGGAGGCTCCAACGGCTTCAGATACCATAGCCGACGTGGAAACTGACACAGAGGAACCTGAACCTAGGGCGGCTGAAGAATCAGCAACTGTGCCAATTTGGGCAAGGAAATCCGAACGGGAAGAACGACTTAAACGGCTTGAAGCAACGGCAATTGAGACGCCAGAACCGGAATCTGTCGCGCCACCCACAACCCAACCCGAAGCCGAGGCGGATATCGCCTTGGATGAAGAATTTTTGTGGTCAGCCAAAGTCTTAGCCGATCAAGGGCGTACCCCTGAGGATGTCTCCGCTGAGGAAATTAGCTGGCTCAAACAGCTTCGTTCTGGATTGGGCAAAACTCGTCGCGGCTTAGTCAATCAACTCAAGTCTATTGTCGGTCAAGGTCCGTTGAACCAAGACGCCGTGATGGAAATTGAGGCGTTGCTGTTGCAAGCGGATGTGGGTATCGAGGCAACGGATTACATTATTGAAACCCTGCAAGCTAGAATGCGCCAGGAAGTCTTGCCTCCTGAACAGGCGATCGCGTATTTGAAACAAATTCTCCGGGATTTACTGGATAAACCTTGTCGCGAGTCTTACGGTTCCACTTTTTTCCCGGAAAAAGACACCCTGAATATCTGGTTGATGACGGGGGTGAATGGTGCGGGAAAAACCACCACGATTGGCAAACTGGCTCACTTAGCCAATAAATCGGATTACAAGTGTTTGATTGGTGCTGCCGATACCTTCCGGGCGGCGGCGGTGGAACAGGTGAAGATTTGGGGAGAACGCAGTAGCACAGAGGTGATTGCTAATCCGGGCAAGAATACTGATCCAGCCGCTGTGGTATTCGATTCAATCACAGCCGCTCAAGTCCGAAATACGGAATTGCTTTTGGTAGACACCGCAGGGCGTTTGCAAAATAAGAAAAATCTGATGGAGGAATTGGCGAAAATTCGCCGGATTATTGACAAAAAAGCACCTGAGGCGAAGGTGGAATCGTTGCTGGTATTGGATGCTACCCTCGGTCAAAATGGTTTGCGTCAAGCTGAGGTGTTCTCGGAAGCGGCAAAACTGAGTGGTGTGGTGTTGACTAAGTTGGATGGTACGGCTAAAGGCGGTGTGGCTTTGGCGATCGTGCAGCAATTGGGATTGCCGATTCGGTTTGTCGGGGCTGGGGAAGGGATTGAAGATTTACGTCCCTTCTCAAGTTATGAGTTTGTCGAAGCGTTATTGAGTGGATAATCAGACTGGCAAGCTTTGGATTCGTTATTTGCTCCTGGGTATCCCAAAGGACAAATGACCAATGACAAATGACCAATGACAAATTCCCAAAAAATGAGAAAAATATGTAGTGATGTAACAATAACCGGATCAGATTAAGAAACATTGCAATAACTTGAACCCGTTGCTATGGTATGCATTGTCCATTTAGCGAATGCTGGTTGGAACTATGAATATCATGCTAAAGATTGGCGACTATGCTCATCATCGTTCAAGTGGGAACGTGGGTAAAGTTGTAGCTTATGGGCATCAAATCGTAGATGGTGTGTATTTACCCACTCTCAACGTTGAAGTACAGGTAGTGAATGAGAGTGGAAAGAAGAAACGAATATTTATTGAAGACGTGTTTCAGGAATGGATGCAGGTTGAGCAAGGCGTTCATTTAGGGAAGCCGACTGAGACGGATTTAGCGATCGCGTAACATTGAAGCTGATAATGTCGGTAACCGCATCGGTGATGTCAGGACAAACTCTCCTCAACCTCTGTCACTCAACCAACGGTCTAGTGATATCAATCGTAATTGTGCCGCCAAAGTCAGGGATAGGAGCTGCAGGTTTACTCAGCCGCACTTGTACTCGCTCTACTCTATCGAGCTCTAACAGAGCATCTGCGATCGCGCTGGCTAATTTTTCCACTAAGGAAACCTTAGAATTGGCGATCAGTTGCTTAACTGTGTCAATGGCTTGGCGGTAATCCAGCGTGTCTTTAATGTCGTCACTCTCACCAGCGGGAGCTAAATCTAGCCATAACGTGAGATCCACTTCAAACCATTGTCCAAGTACCCGCTCTTCTGGCAGATAACCCGTATAGCCGTAAGACCGAATTTTATTGACCTGTATGCAATCCATAGATAAGTAGGTAGGGACAATTAAAGTTAACGGCGGTGATCGTCATTTGTCATTCGTCATTTGTCATTTGTCATTTGTCATTTGTTAGGGAACAGGGAACAGGGAACAGGGAACAGTGTAACGTAGAGCAGTTAACTCACGGCTCCCCCATCTCCCCCAGCTTCCCAGACGTGCCATGGCACGTCTCTACATTGCTTCCCCAGCTTCCCCAGCTCCCCCTGCTTTTCAGCTTAAGTTGACACCAATGCGCCATCCCCTCATCCCCTATAAGCATTCTCTCTATGCTTTCTATTGAAAATCCAAATGCAAAGAATGGAGCATCGTCAGTTAATCTAATTGAAGAAATATTAGGAAGCGTTACAAACCTTAACTCTTCCCGGAAAGTATGAGAAAGTGTTGCCAAGACTGAACCATTCTGAGTACACTGTCGTTCTCTCACTCCTCCGAGTCTAATGCGAATCACGAATCGTATACATTTTAGAAACCTGCAAGGTGACATATTCGGGGGGATTACTGCTGCGATTATCGCCCTCCCCATGGCACTGGCTTTCGGTGTTGCTTCTGGTGCTGGCGCTGTAGCTGGTCTTTGGGGTGCAGTTTTAGTTGGCTTCTTTGCTGCCCTATTTGGTGGTACACCCACTCTCATTTCTGAACCCACAGGTCCAATGACCGTGGTCATGACTGCTGTTATCGCTAACCTCACGGCGACGGCGGGTACAGAAAAGGGTATGGCTATGGCATTTACCGTAGTCATGATGGCAGGGGTATTCCAGATTATTCTGGGTACATTGCGGTTGGGTCGATACGTTACCCTGATGCCCTATACCGTAGTATCTGGATTTATGTCTGGGATTGGATTTATCCTGGTCATCCTACAACTTTCACCATTTCTGGGACAGGAGAGTTCTAAGGATAGCATCCTGGGTACAATTCAAAACATACCTGACCTGGTAAGCAATACCCACTACGGTGAAACGGCTCTGGCTGTTTTGACGGTTGCGATTCTGGTACTACAGCCATTTTTATTGCAATCTGTGCCGTCTAATGTTAAGAAGTTTTTCCCACCGCCCCAGTTAATCGCGCTGGTGATCGGAACGGTAGTAGCATTGGTTATGTTCCCTGAGATGGGCGATATTCGCCGCATTGGTGAAATCCCTCAAGCTTTACCTACTTTACAGGTTCCAACTTTTAGCGCGGCAGAATTCCAAACCATGCTCATTAATGCCTTGGTTTTGGCGATGCTCGGTTGTATTGATGCTCTACTCACTTCCGTTGTTGCCGATAGCTTAACTCGTAGTCAGCATGACTCGAACAAAGAATTAATTGGTCAAGGGTTAGGAAACTTAGCATCCGGATTATGTGGCGGTATCGCTGGTGCTGGTGCAACTATGGGAACTGTGGTGAATATCCAAACTGGTGCTAGAACTGCCATATCAGGTTTAACTCGTGCCTTAATCTTGCTAGTCGTCATTTTAGGTGCTGCTAGTCTAACGGCTTGGATTCCGATGGCGGTTCTGGCTGGAATTGCCCTCAAGGTTGGTATAGATATTATCGACTGGGGTTTCCTGAAGCGAGCGCATAAGGTTTCGATTAAGGGTGCCATGATTATGTATGGCGTGATCATCCTGACTGTATTTGTTGACTTGATTGTTGCAGTTGGCGTTGGTGTATTCGTTGCTAATCTATTGACCATTGAACGTCTCTCCAAACTTCAAGCCAAGGATGTCAAGACGATTACGGATGCCGATGATGCTATCCAGATGACCCCTGAAGAGAAAGAACTGATTGATCAAACTGATGGTCGCATCCTATTGTTCCACCTAAGTGGACCGATGATCTTTGGGGTATCCAAGGCAATCTCCCGTCAGCAAAATGCGATGGCAGATCATGATGTCCTGATTGTAGACTTAAGTGATGTTCCACACTTGGGTGTTACCTCTTCGTTGGCGATTGAAAATTCCATCCAAGAAGCTATTGATAAAGGTCGTCAAGTCTTCATTGTTGGTGCTACGGGTCAGATTAAACGACGCCTGGAAAAATTTGGCATTCTGTCAATGTTACCTGCCCATAATTTGCACGTTGATCGGACAGAAGCATTGCGGCAAGCCGTTGCTGTGGTCAAGAGATATGAACTTCCAGCAAATGGTATATTGTCTACTGCCTATCCCACTCAATCCGATGATGTTGCCATCAGCAACTAGCCGGTTCTAATTAGGGATGATAAGAAAGGATTGGGATAATTATTAAAAATATTAAATCTGTAAATTTTCTTAATTTTGCCATAAAGACTTATAATTATAGTACAACTTAAACTTAGTAAAATAAGGTTTGTTTTTGCCAATTAACCAGATGCAAACCTTTGTCTAGACCGATAAGGATAGGTCTGTGCCCAAAAACCGAGCCAGATGATCTGCCAATAAATTGATCACGTTAGGGTTGTGCGATAGGTATTCCTTTTATCTCAGCGCACTCTATGGAGGGGCTAAATATATTTGAGTGTCACTCAACCTCAAAGGTAACTCATCAATCAATCTCACAGACTTGAAAATAAACAATAGATGCAGACCATGATTTTTTCCGACCTGATACAACCAATTCCCATATTAGCAACAGCGCCAGAAAATGGGTCAATTGTACTCGCTGGTGTGTTGCTCAGTTTAGTTATCATTTATCTTGCCAGTAAACTGGGCGGAGAGTTATCCAAGGCAGTTGATTTACCGCCAGTTTTAGGTGAATTAGTCGGCGGTGTTGTCGTGGGTGTTTCAGCCTTGCATCTGCTAGTTTTTCCCGAAAGTGGCGCGGTGGCGGCTGATTCGCTACTAATGAAGCTGCTGCAATGGATTGGTGATTTAAGCCCAGAGGCTGTCATCAGTGTCTTTGAAACCCAGAGTGAAGTCGTCTCGGTTTTAGCCGAAATTGGGGTAATCATCCTCTTATTTGAGATTGGCTTAGAATCAGACTTACGGGATCTCAAAGAAGTCGGTTATCAAGCGGCAATTGTGGCGGTGGTGGGTGTCGTCGCTCCCTTTGCAGCGGGTACAGCCGGATTAATGTTTTTCTTTAATGTTGGGGCGATTCCGGCAATTTTTGCAGGTGCAGCGTTAACCGCCACCAGTATTGGGATTACGTCTAAAGTTCTCTCGGAATTAGGGCGTCTCAAATCAAAAGAAGGTCAAATTATTGTGGGGGCTGCGGTTATTGATGATGTTTTGGGTATCATCGTCTTAGCCGTGGTTGCGAGTCTGGCGAAAACAGGTGAGGTTGATGTTTTCAACGTTATCTATCTGATTATTAGTGCGACTGTTTTCCTCCTCGGTTCTATTTTGCTGGGTAAGTTTTTCAACCAGTCTTTTGTTACGATCGCGGATAAGTTACAAACGCGAGGTCAATTGGTTATTCCGGCGTTTACTTTTGCGTTTTTAATGGCGTTCTTAGCGAATGTAATCCAATTAGAAGCGATTTTAGGAGCATTTGCCGCAGGATTAGTTCTGGATGAAACGGATAAGCGCAAAGAACTGGATAAGCAAGTGGTTCCCATTGCCGATATTTTAGTCCCCATTTTCTTTGTGGCTGTGGGTGCTAAAGCCGATTTAGGCGTTCTCAATCCTGCGGTTCCGGAAAATCGGGAAGGATTAGTGATTGCTGTCTTCTTAATTGGGGTAGCGATTATCGGGAAATTGGTTACAGGTTGGACGTTTATTGGTCAACCTCAAATTAACCGCTTGGCGATTGGGGTTGGTATGATTCCTCGTGGTGAAGTGGGATTGGTGTTTGCGGGAATTGGTTCAGCTAGTGGGGTTTTGAGTAAGCCTTTAGAAGCGGCGATTATCATTATGGTAATTCTGACGACATTCTTAGCCCCACCGTTCTTGCGAGTAGCGTTTAAAGGTTCACCGGAAGCGGCGGAAGTTGAAGAGTCTAAAGAAGCTCTGGAACAAGCAGATTTGTTTGGATAGAGAACTGTAGGGGCACGACAGTGCCCATTCGTGTCAACTTAAGGCGAAAACCCATTCATTTTGTAGGTTGAGTAGATAAACAATGGTGCGTTACGCTTTGCTAACGCACCCTACGTCTATGGAAAACTGGTTGACTGATGCCTAATTTCAGCTAATGCTTGATGTAACGCTGCACGATGCATCCAGCCAACGAACCCACTGTAAAGACATTCCCTTTCAGGATTCGCAACAAAAATATGGTCAACGTGTAACGGACTTGTCCAGATGCGAACCGTGAATCCGTTGGCAAAGGTGATGTAGGGTTGACTCCGGGGAAAGTCTCGCCGATGAGCATCGGTCATTCCAGGTATTGACTGCAAGCATTCAATTAACTGAGCGGTAAAATCGAAGGGGTAAGGGTCAGTTATTGTCGGATTTGCCCAAAATTCCCGGATAATTCCAATGACAGTAGGATGATTTTTGAGTTGGGCATGGGCTAAATTAGGAATACTTACAAACTTGGCATGGGAAAACTTGGTTGATTCAACAGTAATTGTGCCGTCACTACCCCTATCCCTATCGCCAGCAATGACTAACGTAGGAATCTTTTTGGCGATGGATTGGGCAATCTGGCGGCGATTGATACCTAGCGCACCAGCCATACCAATCCCAACACCTAAGGGGTCTATTATTCGGGCTAAATCTGACCCGCCAATGGGGGATGCAACCAGGACAAACGATTCTATCTGAGACCACCATTCGGGATGTTGATTGAGAATTTCTAGCCAAATTAAACCACCCATGGAATGACCGATAATTCGGATTGGGGTATCCGGATACTGAGTAATGGTTTCAGTGGCGACTCTTTCTACCTGTTGAATTAACGGCTCAATGCGCCACCAGGTTTTCAACCAACCGAGATTAGGTGTAACCAAGTGAGACTGGGGAGTGGCTAAGGATTTCGCTAGGGCTGCGATCGCGTGATGGGTATCCGCCCAGCCATGTTGGGCAAATATAATAAAGTCTGGGGTTTGGTTCATGGGCATAATTGTCCATTCTGTCAGCTAAACGCCTGTCTGATAACTTGCCACAAAATACTCGGTTTAAAAAGTATCGTGGTGGGTTTGATCAGATGAATTACCTCGATAAAACTTTGGTAAACTTCAGCTCTTTCACTGGCAACGAGAATCACCTTATCAATATACTGCTGTAGAAATCGAGTCATTAGATTCGGTTTATCTCCTATTGTAGTAGACCAACGCAAATCATCAGCCGTTGCCATTAACCAAGGTGTTTGGTTGACTAGAGCGAGCTTTGTTTGAAAATGCTTTCCCAGATCTTTTAGATCGGGATTCGAGCGATGTTGAGTGTATTGCTTAAAACATTGGTCTAACACTAAGGCACCTAAACTTGCAACAGTCATCCCTTGACCATAAACAGGATTGAAGGTGCAAACGGCATCACCGACTACCACAAAGTTGTCGGGAAAGTGAGATAATCGTTCATAGTGACGCAGGCGGTTTTCTGTGCGTCGGTAGCCATAGATAGGAGAAATCGGTTGAGCATGTTTAATTGCTTCATAAACGGATGGATGGCTAAGACTTTGTGCAAAGTCTAGAAAACCCGCTTCATCAGTGGGAGGATAGTCTTTACCTACACCAATGAGACAAACTATCCAGCGATCGCCCTCTACTCGATAGAGTACACCTCCCCTTGACTGATGGGGAGCCTGAGGCATTAAATACAATACATGATAATCTAACGGTTCATTGCCCAAGGATTGATACCAGCGACTCGCATACCCTAAAAAGGCATTGACGATAGTTTCCTGGGGGGCTTCATAGCCTACATTTTTTAACCACTGGGGCGTTTGAGAATTTCGTCCACTAGCATCTACGACAAACTGGGCAGATAATTGAGTGTCTGTACCGTTAGAATTTCGCAGTTTTACACCTTCAACAGTGGTACGGTTAGGATTGAGTAATAAACCTGTCACTGTAATCGCTTCTTTAAAGTCCAGATTCCTGTAAGCCGCCAAACGTTTACGGATCAAGAATTCGAGCAAATTCCGGCTACACGCCTGAGTTTTTAGGTGAGACGGAAAACGGGGAGACCAACCACCCGGTAATAACCACTGAAAATCTGCCGTCCAGTTGAGAGTAGAGACATCCAAGCCAGCCAGTTCTTCTTCCAATCCAGGAAATAACTGATTCAAGATGCGATATCCCTGAGTTAACAGGACATGAAGCTGATGGGATTGGGGAACTCCTGCACGAGGTTCAGGTTGTTCGGGAACGCGATCGCGTTCAATAATCGTCACCTGATCAAAATGATCGGCTAGCACCCGTGCGGTTAACAGTCCGGCTATACTACCACCGATAACAATTACCTTTTGTGGGGTTTTAACAGGGGTTTCTTGGACGTTGGCTGTGATTTCCACGAGTGTCTAAATTAGATTGGGCGATGAAAAAAACGATCAGTTGTCAATGATAACTGGATTTTGCCAAAAGTCCCGAATCACTTCCGCTACAGCCGGATGATTTTTTAGGGTGGGATGGGATAATGTGGGTAGATAAAAGAAATTTGCACCGGGAACCTTTGTTTCTTCTAGAGTGACTGCACCATCTGTTCCGCCACCTATATCGCCCGCAATCACTAACGTGGGAATCACTTTAGCAATAGATTCCGCCATCTGGCGGCGATTGTCAAGCATTGCCCCGGCTATCCCGACACCCATTCCCAAAAAGGTAAAATTTCGGGCTAAATCCACCCCGCCAATAGGAGAAGCCACGAGAACAAATGACTCCACCTGAGACCACCATTCAGGATGTTGGTTGAGAAGTTCTACCCAGATTAATCCGCCAAGGGAATAACCAATAATCCGGATCGGGGTTTGGGGATACTGGGCAATTGTTTCCGTGGCTATTCCTTCCACCTGCTTGATTAACGGCTTAATTCGCCACCAAGTTTTCCACCAACCCAGATTGGGTGTAATCACCAGCGTCTGGGGAGTCCCCAGAGTTTGCACCATCGCTGCGATCGCCTCTTCTGTATCCGCCCAGCCGTGTTGAGCAAATAGAATATAATCTGGGGTTTTTTGCATTGTGATAAGCTGTTCGGCATTTAAACCTTAATGTTAGCAATGGCGAAATCCTTGACGTAGTGTGAGCATCTTGCTCACTACATTGAGCATCTTGCTCACTACATTGAGCATCTTGCTCACTACATTGAGCATCTTGCTCACTACATTGAGCATCTTGCTCGCTACTAATACCCAATTTAAATGCATTACAGCTTAGTCAGATGAGGAAGCTGGGGGAGATGGGGTGATGGGGTGATGAGGAAGTTAACTTAAAACTCTATCTTACCTGTTCCCTGTTCCCTGACATAAGACAACTTATCCACTCAGTTTAGCTTTCACCATAGCTTGAATCTTACGACCTTCAGCACGCCCTTTGACTTTGTCCATGGCGGGTCCCATGACTTTCCCCATATCTTTCATCGAACTTGCGCCAGTTTGGGTAATAATTTCATCCAGGATTGCTTCAATTTCCTGATCGGATAGGGGGGAAGGGAGATAGTTTTCAAGTATGGCTAACTCTTTGGCTTCTTGTTCCGCCAAGTCTTCCCGTCCAGCGTTACGATACTGTTCCATTGAATCCCGACGCTGTTTGGCAAGTTGGGCTAAGAGTTCAAGTTCCTGAGTTTCGGTAAGCGTCTCTTGTCCTTGAGGACGCAAGCTGACCTCTTTTTCCAGGATCAGCTTTTTTATACTGCGAACCGTTTCCAGCCAAACTTTATCTTTCGCCTTCATCGCGACTTTGATATCTTCAGAGATGCGGTCTTTGAGGCTCATTATTACTATTGAGGAAACAACTGATTAAATTATAAAGAGCAAACCGGGCATTCAACGGGATTGGCTCATTTAGGATTTTAAGTTGAATGGCACTGAATTCATGCTGGTGGGCAGTGCCCACCCTACGATAAGCTGTCACGCATTTAAATATTTCAGTGCCATTGATTTTCAGTTATTCATCGAGATATACCCAACGATGCTCATTCTTCATCACCCAAAACTCCTCGACTTCATGCAGGCTGACTATTGTGTGTCAGATATTCAGCAGTTATTCGAGTTTCTCAAAAACCAAGGCACATTTCAGTTTCCCTCACTAGACAATGGCTTATTTGCGGCGGCTTTATTAAAAAGTGACACCGAATACACCGACTATACCAGTGTCTGGGTACGAGATAATCTCTATATTGCTCACGCTCATTATGTTATGGGAGAGGTTGAAACTGCTCTGAAAACCGTTAAGGCGCTGATCAGCTATTTCAATAAGTATCGATGGCGTTTTATCAAGATTATTGAGGGCGAAGCTGACCCCCAGAATGTGATGGAGCGACCTCATGTTCGGTTTGATGGCAAAAAAATGAGAGAAATCAATCAAAAATGGGCGCACGCGCAAAACGATTCATAGATAATGTTATTACTCATCTGCAAGGTGACTATGGTATCCGGCGTTACCTGGGGGACTATTATCTTTGGACTTAAGTTTCAGCACCATCAACAGTCCCAGGATTTACAGCAACAAATCTATTACCTGAATCGTTCTCTGGGGCAAATTACCGGAAAAGATAACCAGTTTGGCGAATTTAAATGTCCGGAACTTTATCATCGAGAAGATGACTCCTATGTTCCCAGTGATGCCACACCATTACTTTGGACACAAGCGAATTTAGCTGTGGCGCTGAAAATGATGGAGAAGAGTTTATCAGTAGGTGGGAAAAATTAAAGTTAATGGTTGAGATTAGGGAACAGGGAACAGGGAACAGGGAACTGTATTAATTTGGTAGTTTATTTTAATCTTCATCTTCCTCTTGTTCCCTCTGCCACTGGGTTAACACTTCACCTGGATTAAACCCACGATACTGAAGGTAGTTCCACACCTTTCGCTTCGTCTTCGGGTCAATATTATAAAAATCAGTAATTTTATACTTTCGCACCACCTTGGCTTTCAAACCCTCCAGTTGTCCCCCTTCCTCGTCCTCAGTGTTAGACTGCCATATTTGTTCAAAGAATTCCGAATCAATTCCCTTATCTCGGCATTTACGCTTAATAACTATTTTCCCATATTTTCCACGATAGGACGTAATCATGCTTTCGACAAAGCGAGTATCAGACTGATCATTTAGGCGTTGCAGCTTCTCAATAGATTCAGTAATATCATTTGGATCAAACCCTTTGTATTGCGCTTTTTTAGTCAGTTCATAAG
>JGI11783J13700_1004540_pt1 | contig 18298 bp, 19 predicted proteins | sample ElkSlonscriptome_6_FD_13700 | JGI IMG/M metagenome (IMG submission 13700)
CCGCCACGGTGCTTGCGTTTGGACTTGCCAAACATTCAAGCCATTAACTGATTAAAAGAAGCTTCCCATGCCGCCAAAGCCACCCCAACCCTGGCTAGCACTTGAGTGCATCACTTGGTTAAAACTGCGGTTGGCATAGGCGGACGGATCATTATAGTTAGCGCCATGGAGCAAATCCATACGAATATGCACCAAATCTTCGAGCCGACCATTTTCCACATCCACGCATAGTGCTGGCTGGATGAAATGGGGTCGTTTGACCGGGGGAGATAGTATAGGAAGTCGCATCGTTTGGCATTCTCCGGATTAATGAATAGAGTGAACAGCAATGTATACTGCTTCGGCGTTTATCGTAGGGGCACGGCACTGCCGTACCCTAAGCCCAACCCTCACCCAAAATTGGCTGTCCCTTAGTAAGGGGAAGACCAAGACCGGACTTCGCCCAAGGTAACCGGAACCAGGTCACTCACATCAATCGTAAATCGGAAAATCTTCTTGGCACGACGATTATTTTCTGGGTCAAAGAACTTCAGCTTCACATCCCAACAGTCGCTATCCATCCGACAGAAGGGACTTTTCTCAACGGTAATACTATCAAGTTCCATCCCCACCGCCACAGCTTGGCTAAAGGTTTGCGCCGCTTGGAAGGCATTGGTGACCGAGAAATTAAGGGCGCGGTCTTGGGAGGTGGTGCCCAAGTTGCGGAGGTCGTAGTAAATCCGGTTGAGGAAGCCATCCAACGTCTGACGGATACGACCTTCATCAGCACTCCCAGCCTCCGCTTGTACGGCGTCCATCGCCGCACTCACCAAGTTGTTCACCTTCCAGCCGTAGATGCCCCGGGTTCCCAGGGGTTCAATCACGGGGACAACTTGACCGGAGAAGAGCTTAACCGTGCGCTTGGTTAAAATACCCGGAATACTGACGCGCTCAACATATTCAGCATCATTTTCAGCTTGGATTTGACCTCCTAGGAGTTCGTGGAGAGCACGGTAAGCCTCCACCGCAAAGGGACCCGTGGGTGCGATCGCATAAACTGGAGTCAGTTCAATATTAAGCGTCCAAATCAGCGATCGCGCTTCTGACATATTAGTCGCCAAGTAGTCCACCATCTGGCGGGCATCGTAGGGGTTTGCCGGTACCATCGTCCCCTGAAAGTCAAAGGGCGGCATCAGTTGCTTAAACGAGTCCCGACGGGCTTCTGTGCCGAAGTCATAGCCCAGAGTTCCCAAAACATAGACGATTTCACCCATAGAGGGGATCTCGCTGGGGGCTTCGCTGGCGGTAACGGAATTGGCAGTAAGATTGGGCATAGCAGGTTGTTGAGGTACAGAATTCATCAGATCTTGCAGGTTAGGAGTATTCGTGGGCATTGCCCCTGGGGGTGCTGACGGGGCGGACTCAGCACTTGGGGCTTCCGTCCCACTGGTCAATCCTCCCCCACACCCGCAACCTGCGCCTTCCACGCCTGCTTCATCAACGGTGGCTGCATCAACGGCTGATGCAATTTCCTCTGGCATAGTTCCTCCTGTTAGTAACGTTACAGCTCCAGATATGTTGAGTTTGCCCGCCAGACACCGCTGGGCATCAGCGGGCAGGTCAAAGTCACAGGGTAATGCACTCTGCAACAACACTTGACGCACTTGTTGGGGGTCAGGGGTTTCCCCCCGTTCCCGTTGCAGACTCAGCAGCAGTGCCGCCACCCCCGACACAATCGGCGTGGCAAAGCTTGTACCACTCAGCGTCTGAGTTCCCCCACCGGGTTTTGCCCCCAAGACATCTTTGCCGAGGGCAAGAATGCCTTGAGTTTTATAGGTGTCACCCCAGTTACTAAAGTCCAAGGGCTGACCGTTGGCATCCATGGCGCCAACCGCCAGGGCAGCGGGCAGGGCAGCGGGGACATGGAGACATTCACAGCCATTGTTACCCGCCGCCGCAATCAGCAAGACGTTTTCCTGCTCACATAAGCGCACGGCATTCTCCAGCCAGCCATCGGCTTCCCCAAAATCCGTGAGTTGACCCCCACTAATATTAATGACCTGCGCTCCAGCATTCACTGCCCGCTCAATCCCCCGCGCCAGGTCTTCCAATGAATAGCAGGCGTGAGTTGTACAAATGATTTAGAAAAATCTATTTAACCCCATTTAGGGATGAATTTATATGCGAAATAACCACCTGAATTGTACAACTCAGGTAGACTGAAACCTAATCAAAATCCAGCTAAAATTCGGACATAGAAACAGAAAAATTCTTGTCCTCAATGAGTTACACCAACGGCAATAACCGTTAGCTGCCACGATTGTATATTTAGTTAAGCAAGAAACACTGTTTAACTGGGAAGTTCAACTGTTCCCCGACCTGATGTGGATTAATGAAATAGGATTATTTCACGAAGGCGTTCACCTAAGCTATACATTTGTAACAAAAATTCATATTGTGGGCATAACTTGTCAGAGCCTTAGCGATCGCGTCCAACCCATCCAACCCGTTTTACCCTAGGTATAGCGCCCAGTGTCTAGGTTGAAGCAGAAAATAGCTCTGGGTCGGAAGCCAGTTAAGGTAAAAGGTAAAATGAGTATTAAAATGATTATGAACATTAGTTACAAGGATTAAAGTTCTATGACGCCCTCATTAGCCAACTTTTTCTGGAGTCTCGTTTTGGGTGGGGCAATTGTGGTGATTCCCGCCACCGTTGCTCTGATCTTTATCAGCCAGAAGGATAAGATCCAACGCTCCTAAGCTTGAGCGGTCGTTTGGGAACCCCCCGTCAAGGAACAGGGTAGCTCAGCAGTCGCTACCCTGTTTTCCCTATCTAGCTAGCTTTTGGTCGTACAATGGGCTAATGTAGGGGCGCTGAAATAACCCGCCAGTTAACAAGTTTGCGAAAAAGCAGATACCATAAACAAGTGCAGCCTTGGAGCGCCTGCCCTATGCCTTCTTGTACCCGGCTCGAAGCCGTACCATCCCAACTGGGTGAACAGATTCACCGAATAGGAAGTTAGAGTAGAGATTTATGGGCAAAACTCGCTACCATAGGACTGACTTAGGAGAGCAGCAATGGTAAATTTTGGGCTGAACTCAGCCAGTATTCTGGGTATTTTCTTGGCAGTTGCCGGAGCAGGGCTTTATTTCCTGCGATCGGTACGTCCGGAGTTAGCACGAGATCACGACATATTCTTCGCCGCTGTCGGACTCTTGTGCGGCTTTATTTTGGTATTTCAGGGATGGCGACTCGATCCGATTCTCCAGTTTGGTCAGTTTCTGTTGACGGGTTCTGTCATTTTCTTTGCGGTTGAAACCCTGCGTCTACGAGGGATCACCACCGAACAAGCCAAGCGCAATACAAAAGTTGTCGATGACGAACGCCCGGTGAGCAACGTTTATCGCCAGGTGGCTGAGTTGGACGAACTCGAACCGATGGAAGACGAAGATCCCTACATTGGTCGTCGCCTCCGGGGAACCGCCGATTCGCGCTATAACCGCAGCGACAGGTACGAAGCCGAGGTTCGCCGTCCTAGAAGTCGCAGCGTCTCCGATGACTTCCCCCCAGAAGAGCGCTCCCGTCAACGCCGTCCCCGCCCTGTGACTCGTTCGTCAAGACCGCCTGCGGACAGATGGGAGGCTGATGTAGATAATGACTGGGATGATAGACCGACTCCCACTCGTCGTCCTCGCCCTTCACGTCCACCGAGTCGCAACCCCGAACCCGACATAGAATCCCCCCCTAGAAGAAAACGTCGTCCTCCCCAAGAATCAACGGTATCTGTGGCAGAGCAAGAGGTAGAACCCCCTGCCAGCGATTATGTGGATTATAAACCCATCGATCCCTTGGAGGACGAAGATGAAGATGACTACATGCCTAGAGGTTCAGAATACTAAATCCAATTAGGTACAAGCTGTTCGGCATTTAAACTTTAATGTCAATAATGACGAACTCCTTCCTTGGTGGGCGAGCATCTTGCTCGCTACTAATACCAATTCCAAAAGTTACAGAAGAGCGATAGTCCGCGCAGGCGGACTTTGTTTGTGTAGCTGCGACTTCCAGTCGCCATGGCAACTAATTGCTAGCCAACGCCGCATTTAACAAAATAGCGAGAACAGAACGAATTGCCCGCAGTTCTTCCGGCGGTTCCCGTAAAAACTCGAAACTACTAGCACTAATTAAAGCATTGTACGCTTCAACGACAGTCGCAAACTGATCAGGCTCAACGGTGCAACCTGCGGTCAATCGGGTTAGGCTAGTAGCTAGATTCTGAGCAAGGGTCGGATTCGCCCCAGCATTCACTAGGGCGTTTTGTATTTGATTTACTCCTGCATTAACGTTGCCCGTTCTAGTCAAAACAAGGTCTAAGTTTTCCTGGACTGATGATGGAATGGGGGATGTGTCATTCCCCACACCGGGCAAATTCTGTTGGGCAAGTCGTTCATTAACGATACAAGCGGCGTCTTGCACATCCTCTTGTATCTCAGATGTTCTATATCCGATAACGAGTTGACCACCTCCACCGGGAGCATAAGCACCGCCGGCAATGTCACTGGTGGTAATAATATTGCCCGTAACATCTGATAGGACAGGCTTGGCTTGGCTCGATGTTGTCATCGATAAAATTCCTGCTACTCCCACAGCTAAACCTAGTCCTAACTGAAATGCTAAATGTCTCTTTTTCATTCGTCTTCTCCTTATATAACTGATTTGAGTAATGGGCATCGCATTGCTATGCCCCTACGCCAGCAATAAGAGGTTAATCAATCTATCCTCTCTAGAACGATAGCCCATAACCAATCCCCAAAATGAACCGAGGCTCATCGCCCGCATTACCCGTCACATCAGCTACAGCCGGGGTAATTACCAGAGGAACACCCTGAATCGGCACAATTGAAGCGCCTAAATATAAATCTTGACCCGTCCAATCGGCGATTAAAGTAACAGGTTCTACAACTTGCAGACCAACGCTACCAAAGACATTCGTCGAACCCTCTTTATCCTCAATATCATCTTCGGAGCGGAAACGCCCTCCACCGAGACCAACAGAAGCAGTTAGGCGACTAAAGGGATCACTGGGATTTTCCCGCAAACGGAAAACTTTACTGACAACGCCATAAACACTTTGGTCACCATCCGTATTGCCCCAAACAATGGCATTCTCTACACCAACTGCCACAGCGAGGTCATCACCAATTAAACGGTGAAGTTTGAAACTAACTCCGCCATCTTCAAAGGTATCGCCAAATAAGTCATAAATTGAAACAGCGGTTTCTAGAGCAACGAGTCTCCTAGCATCACCGACACCAAAACCGACTACCACGGCACCATCGTCTTCATTGAAAAACCGCACTTGCTCTTGATAGGTAGCACCGAAGAAGATATTCCCCGTTTGAGCGCCAAAGGCTGTTGGAGTATTAATACTGGAACCCCCGCGCACAATCCGACGCAATTGCTCTTCCACAGGCGGTGCTGGCAAGAGATACTGCCGTCGCAAAGCAGCAAGTTGTTCGGGTGTCGGTGGTGGTGGTTCTTGGGCAATGGGTTCGTACCCCACAATGTAACGACTTGCCACAGTGGTGGGCGGAATTTGGGGTAATTGATTTTGGCTGACTAATGCTTGGTAAATAAAGGCAGCGACATCGGCACGAGTGGCAGTCTGATTCGGATTCAAGAATGCCACATTCGGGTAATTTACCACCATCTGGTTTACCGTTGCTGCCGCGATGCTATTTTGCGCCCAGCCCGGAATTTGAGCAGCATCCTGAAAGGTTTGATTTAATATAGCTGTGGTTTGAGCAGGAGCCGATAAATCCAACCCACTGACTAATGCCACTAGCACTTGCACACGCGGGATATTTTGATCCGGAAGGAAAATATTATTGGGATATCCTTCCATAAATCCCATGCGATAGGCTTCTTGAATGGCTTCCAATGCCCAGAAGTTAGCTGGGATATCCGAAAACTGAGTAGCTGGACGTTCCAAGGGTTGCTCAAACGCCTGACGAATCATCGCCGCAAACTGAGCGCGGGTAACGGGGGCGTTCGGTCGAAATGTTCCATCCGGAAATCCCTGAATGATTCCCCGTGAAGCTAGACCTTCGATAAAGGCTTGCGCCCAATTGCCTTGAATATCTGGAAAGGTTGTGGCTTGAACGATTTGTCTGCCCCGACTAGGTGTCGATGTCGGTGCTGTTTGTGCGGGTTGAGTTGTATTTGGGGCAGAGTTTTGGGGGCGCAGGGCATCCGCACCCAGCATGTTATTTAGGAGTGATTCTCCTAGTGAGCCTTTTTGATTGGCTGGTGGGTTGGTTTGGGCTTGGGCAATACCCTGAGGACTAGCGATGTTAGCTGCCACACTGAGTAAGGTGCTGCCCACCACTGAACCAATGACAAGATATCCCCAATGGTGCATAGTTTTGCCGATTGGCTGAAAACAACCCTTAAACCTATATCTCCTCATCACTTTTGCTATGCTCCCGAAGCTCTCGTTGTTAACTCAAAGGTACATGAGTTTTGCTGATTAATGCCTTAATTCATCTAAAAATTGGCGTGAATACTTCTGTTGTAACCCTACAGGGTTTAAGGGAAGTCTCTATGCCAATACACAACAATTGCTAAAATGTCAAGCATTATCAAACATGCTTACCGATTTCGCTTTGATCTGGTATGACACCTTCAGGCTGATTAAATGGTAATTTAACAATAGTAGCTGGCTTCGCCTAAGATGACACAGAGGTTTGAGTAAAGGGTATTCCAAGCCAATTGAATGGATATGGGAGTACCAAGGCAGGGAGAGGACATTCTTTACTGTTGCCTGTTCCCTTGATCAACTGATGTCCTAACGTATTTCTGCCATGCTATACAGTTGTTACAGCGCTTCGCGCTGGGCAATAGGCAATAGGGGGGATAAATACTGATTATATAGGGCTTTTAGCAGTTCTTCAGCCAATTGATTTGTAAATAGACCAGCGCGACCTGCTGTAATTTTTGCAAACGGGTTGCCCCTATCGGTATACAAAAGGTTACATGACATGCGTGTCTGTTGCCTAATTGGATACGGTTTTGGTTTTGATAGAGGTAGGCAGCTCAATCCGAAATTCTGTATCTTTACCGGGTTCTGAAAAACATTGAAGTGAGCCTTTATGCTGTCCGACAATAATTTGGTAACTAATGGCTAGTCCTAAGCCAGTACCCATACCAATGGGTTTAGTGGTGAAAAAGGGATCAAATATGCGAGCTTTAATGTCTGAGGGGATATGAGACCCGTTATTGGCAATGCGAATCACAACACGCTCGTTTTCTAATTGTTCTGTCCGGAGAATAATCCGAGCGGGTATTGTATGCGGTTCTTCTCTGATGGCGTCAATGGCGTTGTTCATAATATTCAGAAACACTTGATTTAACTGACAGGCATAACATTCGACTAAGGGTAAGTGTCCGTAGTCTTTGACGATCTCGATATTTAGTTCTGAAGATTGTAAGCGATAGTGCAACATTAATAATGTGTTGTCAAGTTCCTGATGAATATCAACCGATTGCAAGCCAGAACGGTTTTGCCGGGAAAACTCTTGTAGAGAAAGAACCATGTTCTGGATGCGTTGGGTTCCTCGGCGCATTGATGATAAGACTTTAGGTAAATCGTCAATCAGAAAGTTCAGATCAACGGTTTCAATTTTGTCAATAACATCGGGGGGAGGGTTGGGTGTGATTTCTTGGTAGAGATTGAGGAGTTCAATTAAGTCTTGGGTGTAGCGTTCAGCGTAACTGAGGTTACTGTAGATAAATGTAACGGGGTTGTTGAGTTCATGGGCTAAGCCGGCGACAAGCTGCCATAAGCTTGCCATTTTTTCCGTTTGCACTAATTGTGCCTGAGTTTGTTGCAACTGTCGCAGGGCTTGACTTAACTGTTGAGTTAATTGGCGCGATCGCAGCCCCGCCCTGACTCGTGCCAATAACTCTTCGACATCAATGGGTTTGGAGATAAATTCATCAGCACCCGCATCTAAGCCTTGAACGCGATCGGTAATTTGATCGCGCATGGTGAGCAAAATTATAAACGTGGTTGCCAATTCTGGATCAGCTTTCACTTGCCGACAGACTTCTAGTCCATCTAAGCGTGGCATAATCCAATCACATATAATCAAATCGGGATAGAGCAATTTGACCTGAAGTAGGGCGTCTTCTCCGTTTGGGGCGATCGCGACCTCGTGACCTTGACTGGTGAGTAGATTTTTCAGCACAAGCTGAACCGTCAAATCATCATCAACCACTAAAATTTTCGCCATAGCCGATTAACCGCAATGCTATATTAGGGCAATTTGTGGGAAAGATATGATTTTACCCCTAACCTCTGACGTTCGAGTGCAATAAACAGATCGGCAGCATTGGAGAAATACTCGGCTTTTGCCTGACGCTCCAATTCAGTCGCGATCGCTTGGAGAGATGAAACACCCACATTAGCCGCCGCTCCTTTGAGCTGATGGGCGCATTTGGCGACAGTTGGATAATCATTGACAGCTTCAGCTTGTTTAATCGCGTCTAGGTTAATGCGAATAACCTCCAGCAAGGCGGCAAGCAGCTCACCTTTTAACTCCACTTCACCTAGGCTTACTTCCTCTAAGCGATCAAAGTCGATCTCGATATCGTTGGTAGAATTGATCGGTGAAAAATTCGATTCAGACAAAAAGCTTCAATTCCGATTTTTATTGGGCTGTAGTTAATTATAACCTTACCATAAACGGATCACGCTGGTGGTTCAGTGGAAATGCAGGGAAGCCGAGGGACTCCAGGTGCAGGGGGCGCAGCGAAGTCTCGTAGCTCACCTGCAAACTGAGTAAGGGCGGGTTTTGCACAAATGTTACCATCAATAGCCAACAGAAAGTCCCCAAACCCGCCCCTACAAGTATCACGAATCGCCTGTTCCCCTGAGATTCCCGACGCCTTAATTAAATCGGGGATTGGGTGAAGAAGTAAGTTTAACTGACAACACCTGTAAGGGTTGAATCTGCCTCTTGTGGTTGAACCGTTTCCTCCTCTGGCGGTAACCCTAAAACCTCTCGGTAGGTGCGGATATACTGTTTGGCTGATTTATCCCAACTGAAATTCTTACGCATACCGCGCTGCTGTAGCGTTGTCCATTGCTCTTTAAAGCGGAAACCTTCCCAAGCCCGTACCATACAGGTATAAAAGTCTAACGGTTCATAGCGGTCAAAACAGTAACCCGTCCCAGTTTGGCTAACAGGTTCATGGTGAAAAACCGTATCCACCAGACCCCCGGTGCGCCGGACAATGGGGACACAACCATAGCGCATAGAGAGCATTTGAGTAATGCCACAAGGTTCAAAGCGGGATGGCATTAGGAATGCATCACAACCCGCATAAATGCGTCGAGACAGAGCATCACTATAAAGGAGTTGGACAGACATACGACCCCGATAGCGAGATGCCAATTGCCACATTTGGGTTTCGTAGTAACGTTCACCAGATGCCAGCAATATAAATTGGGCGTCGGTATAAGCTAAGAAGCGATCAATGACTTGTAATAATAGGTCAATCCCCTTTTGCTCCACGAGGCGCGTGACCATGCCCATGAAAAAGGCATTGGAGTTGACTTCTAAGCCCACCTCTTCTTGCAGGGTGACTTTGTTTTTGCGACGTAATTCCAGCGTATCGGCGCTGAATTTTTGCTCGATATATTTGTCGGTTTCTGGGTCATAACTATCCGTGTCAATGCCATTAAGAATCCCGACTGTTTTACCACTAATGAAAGACATTAACCCTTCTAAAGTCTCACCGTATTCAGCCGTGCAGATTTGTTCTGCATAAGTTGGCGACACGACAGTCACTCGATCCGCAAATTGTACCGCTGCTGCCATTGTATTATGACCTTGCATATACCAGGGACACCAGGTTATCTGCTGTAAGCGCCAGCGCCAGGGACCTTGATACGCCAAGTTGTGAATCGTAAAGACGGTGGAAATATCCGGGGATTGGTTCATCCACACCGGAATCATGCCTGTATGCCAATCGTGGCAATGAATAATTTGCGGTTTCCAGTAGTTCCAGGCAAACTCAGCCGCGCCATTAGCAAAGAGAGTAAATCGCCAGTCTTCATCCGCTCCGGCGTAAATATGGCGTCCTGAGAAGGCGAGATGACCAAACAGATAGAGGGGGACATCGGTTCCGGGTAATACCGTTTCATAGACAGCGAATGACTCAAACATGGCAGATCCCCACCAGACAGGTTCTTTGGGAATCTCCATCTTGTCGGGCAAAAAGCCGTAATAGGGCATAAAAATCCGTACATCATGTCCCAAGCGCTTCAGGAACTTAGGCAATGCGCCCACGACATCCCCCATACCGCCGACTTTTGCCAGGGGCGCTACCTCTGCGGCAACAAAAAGAATATTCATAATGATGGTTGTGTACGATGAAGTCTCAAGTAGTAATACTATCCTTCAGAGGGGCGTTTACAATGACGAATCCTTGAATTCGGGGCATTTTTGCCTCAATGTGGGGAGATAGGATGATGAGTGCGAGACCTGGTCAGGTGCAAGATATGAACCGATGGCGGACGCTATCCGCCTTAACTGGAAGTATTTCAAGCCAATCTGGAAAACAGATGGTTATGCTTATGTCCATAAATTACAGAAATGAGAGAGTTAATTAGCGATTAGATGTGTCGCGCGATCGCATCCCTAACCTTCCATCACCTGATTAAACCGATCTCTCCCCGCATGATAATCTTTACTTTCATACCCCATAACATGCCGGACAATCCACTTTTGTGATCTGCCATCCTCCATCAGTAAACGAATCGCCTTCCTTAACACCTGCTCCTGATCAATAAACCGTTCAACAAACCAGTTTTCGGTTTCCGCAAATCCCCGCTTATCATTTTCAGCACTGCGATTCAGATAAACGGCGGCTAATAATGCCTTAAATGATTTGCCTAAAACTTTCTCATTTCCCAAATTCAGCGCTGTCAACTCCTCCGTCGTAATTTGATTGATATAGTTGGATTGATTCTCTTTAGAGGTTAATTCCTTAAATAACTCATTTAAATTGCCCACTTGAACATTGGGGAGATAGCTATACAAATAATCCGCAACTATCCCTTTCAATACCGCATCTCCCAGGAACCTTAACTGTTTATTCGGTGACGAACGCTCTTTTATCTTTTTTAAATGACGCTCCAGCAACGGCGCAATCAACTGCTTGACCAACCAATTCCGTGCCTGAGAAAACCCCCGATCCTGATGAATCGCCCCAACTAACGCGATCAATGCTTCTTCAAAGGGATTGTGATTTTGTAAACGCAAGCGATGCCGTTCTTGCGTCAGTCCCAGAAACGGATACCCTTCGCCCAACCCCAATTGATACCACAGTTTGGTTAACCGTTGTCCTTCGACTAACTTGTCCCGTAATCCTTTAAAATTACTCACCTCTAAATAAGGACAGTTATGATATAAATAGTCAGTAATTACCAGATTTACAAGAGCATGACCAAGAAAATTTAATCGCTCGTTATTCTGTTCATATTCTCCAATTTGTTCGGCATAAGAGCGATGCATTAAAGCAAGTCTAAGCGTATCACTATGCTTGAATTGAATACCAATTTGGTTTTCTAAAGATTCAGAATTCCATTCCATCATTTTTACAGGATTAAGACGTTTGAACAGTAGGTAATTGCACCGTCAGGACTGAACAGGGAGCATGGTGGAGAACGTAATTACTGGCACTCCCCAAAATTAACTCCGAAAGCCCCGACAAACCCCGATGACCAATAATAATTAGATCAGCTTGCCAATTCTTCGCCACCTTACAGATGGTTTCCCCCGGACTTCCTGGCACCTGGGTAAACTCAGCCGAGACACCAGCCACCGTAGCTTCACCCGTGCGCGATCGCAAAATCTCCAGACATTCGCTTTCAAATTCGTCCCACTGCTTGCGGTAGGCAATATTCACATCATCTAATCGCCACGGATAGTAGTCCACCTCGGAAAATCCTGGCATACCCGGACTCGTGTCTTCCTCCGGAGACAGAACGTGCAACAGTAATAGATTACCCTTGACCGCTTTGGCTAACTCTAGGGCTTGCTCAAAAACATGATCACCCATACCAGAGGTATCTATGGCAACAAGCATCTTTTCAAACATAACTACTTTCTCCAAAACCCTGGTAAATAGTAGGGTTGTTACCCCTCTGACAATGGTATAATGAATTTCAACTCTGGATAGTGCCGCTTGATTTCGGCAAAGCACTGGCTTATAGATGCTAATTCTAATCTAGCGATTGTGTCGGAATCTGGCTCGAAAATATACAGAATAATTAATTTTTGTGAAAATCTAGATGCCAGAAACATCTCAGTTTTCACAGAAACTTTTGCAGCCAATACAAATCCGACACTCAACCTGGAAACCAAGGGCTGAGAGAGGGAAAATTTTCATGAGTTTAAATGCCCGCTTTGCCGTAATCAGTGACTTACACATCGCCCTGCCCCAAACTATTTGGGATATTCCCAACCGCTTCCATTTAGTGGAAATCAGTATCCCTGCCCTAGAGTTAGTATTCAATCATTTAGAACAGCTTAATCTAGATTTTCTCCTACTTCCAGGAGACTTAACCCAGCACGGCGAACCGATTAACCATGACTGGCTACAAAGGCGATTGTCCCAGCTACCCTACCCGGTTTACGTTGTACCTGGTAATCATGATGTCCCCACGCTATTGCCCGATGAACGTTCGATTGGACTGAAAGACTTTCCCCACTATTATCATCAATTTGGCTATGACAATCCCGACCAACTCTACTACACCCGTGAAATTTTCCCCGGTGTGCAGCTTATTGGGCTAAATTCCAACCAATTTGACCAGACGGGTAAACAACTCGGTTGTCTGGATGCACCGCAATTGGCATGGCTTGAAGATGTACTTGCCCAGACTAAGGATAAGTTGATTGTGGTTATGGTACATCACAATGTCATCGAACATCTACCGAGTCAATCAAAGCATCCCTTGGGACGCCGCTATATGCTGGATAATGCCCCCACCCTGTTAAATCTGCTCAAAGCGGCTGGGGTGAATTTAATCTTTACGGGTCATCTTCATGTCCAGGATATCGCCTATCACCAGGGAATCTATGATATTACCACTGGATCATTAGTCAGCTATCCCCATCCCTACCGAGTCTTAGAACTGCGAACTGATAATTTAGGGAATCGCTGGTTACAAATAGAATCCCATCACATCACCTCTGTACCCGGTTGGGAGAATTTGCCGGAAATTTCGCGAAAATGGATGGGCGATCGCTCTCATCCGTTTATGGTAAAGTTACTTACCGCCCCACCTTTATGTTTACCCCAACACGACGCGGATAAACTTGCCCCCAGTTTACGTAACTTTTGGGCAGATATTGCTGTGGGTGACACCTATTTTGATTTTCCCGATTTTCCTCCGCCTGTCCGCCGCTATTTCCAAACCTTCAGCGCGATGGATAGTAATGGTAAACCTGCTTTTATCGATAATCACACGACATTACTGCTAGAGTAATCCCCTTTTTGCCCTGGCGACTGAAGTCGCGGAACCACACAAACAAAGTCCGCCTACGCGGACTGAACTATCAAGGGGGTACTAAAAGCAAAACGCTTTATCAGCGAGTCTTTAGCCACAAGAGATCAGGACGCGATCGCACGTTAATAAACTATCATAGACCTGCACCTTGGCAACGGGTAACTCTGGGGAAATGGCTTCCAGACATTTCAACCTAATTTTGTCCAGGAATGGCAAGACAGAGGCGACATATTGTTTTCGATGCTTCGTGTGGTCAAATTTAATCGCATTCCACAGATGTTCTAAGTGTTCCCAAGTCGAGCATTTTTGCAGGTGACAGGCTACAGCATTTTTCCATTGTTCCATTTGGCGATAACTGATAAATTGTCCACCTTTGTCCAAGCGGTGAACAAATAGAACATAAAGCCAGGATTCAACTTTGACAATTAGGGATTTGGAAATTCCCAGGAATTGGGCGATTTGGCGTTTGGTGATGCGGAACTTTTGCGCGGGGTTAATACGGCGGAATAAAGCAGTCATTGGATTTGAGATTTTAATTTTTGAATAGGTGGATGGGTCATCGTTTTCGGGCGGGATATCAAAAATAATGGTAAAGTTCAACGTAGGCATGAACCGTCGCAGAACTTGCAGGTGTCCTTCTGCATCGCTGCGGCTGCGAGAGTGCCGAGCTTGCGTTTAATGTCCTCATCGGGTATTTATTGATAGACTGAGTTAGTGCGATCGCCCTTTTGCGGCATCGCTTTTTGGTCAGATAAGATAAGATGTCTAATGCGTAAGGCATCTAGACAGCCAGACGAAACCTAGCCAATGGCTAAACTAACTGTTGAGCTAGCTAGCCAATGGATAGGGTAGACGTTAGGTTTACGAGTCCTAACAGGTGAGGAAATGGACAAGTTAGTCGAAGGTCTAAGCCGACTCCTCGATTCGCCTTTGTTTTTCTATGTCTATATTAATTAAGTCAAGTTAAAATTGTCAACTAATTTGTTTCAAGTTACAAGACATGAGAATATGACATGGTAAAGGACGGAAAACGAATCACATTTGCATACTTGAGAGAGCGTGCGGGTTTAACCCAGCGTGAGATCTCCATTGCAATGGATGTAACTGTTACGACTGTTTCCCAGTGGGAAACGGGCGCACGAAGACCACGTTTGTTTCCAGAGCAAATTCAGAAATTATTACAGGTACTCGACTGCACCCTTGAGGAATTCGTAGAAGCGTTTAGCCAAAATGAGCCGTGAAAGCCGGATTTACCCAAAAATCCCACTCCTGTAAAATGATGGTTGATTAATACTTGTCGAAAAATACTGGTCAACCAAAAGTTAACAAGGATGCAATATGGCAAACGAAGAAGAATCAATAACGTTTGCGTACTTGAGGAAGCGTGCGGGCTTAACCCAACGGAAAATATCAATTTTGATGGATGTCACTGTTGGTACCGTTTCTCTGTGGGAGACAGGAGGACAAAGACCACGGTTATTTCCAGAACAAACTCAGAAATTATTACAGGTACTTAACTGCACTCTTGAGGAACTCGTTGAAGCGTTTAGCCCAATTTAACAGTAAAATCTATTCCACAATTTTAGTTGTGTCAGTCCACTACTAACTACAAATGACGAATGACGAATGACAAATGACGATCTCCACAGTTAGGTTTTATTGTGTCCACCTAATTACGGTTGCCGACAAATGCCAAATACTGACGTGTAGCCGTGTAAAAATGTACTCCCGCCAACAGGTCCAATCTCGCCATTACAGAAGAAACCGCCAACTGAAATATTATTGATATAGCGACACAAGAGTTGGGAATCAAAATCTGGTTTACCATACAATCCTTGACCTCGCCCTAAACAGGAAAACATTAAGGCTCCCGCCGTTTCTGGGGTGGGATTGACTTGGTTTTGATAATTTTGTAAGAGTAATTCTAAGTCTTCCTCAGAGGTGCGGGCGTCTCGTAGATGGAACTGAATCCGTTGACCCGGGCGCACCCGATCGCCGATCGCGATCGCACCCAGTCTGGGATCAACGCCTAACAGATTGCGAATCAGGAAATCCCCAGGACCGAGACTTTGCTTAAACTCATCACGGGCAATGCCAATAAATAGAGAATGTTGCGCCAATTCGCGATCGCTCTCACTTAGGTTTTGAATTACGTCACGCAGCACAGCTAGGGGCGGCTGGGATTCAACCTCACTGAAGCTCATCCCGTTACTATCCGCCAGTTCCAGTACGATATTTCGTTCCCCTTTGGTGATCTGATAGGGTTGACCAATGGGACGACAGCCTTGGGCGACAATTGGGTCTAGTACCACATTCCCACTTAATGCCACGCCGATTGTACCTTCTCGATGGAGCGTACCTCCAGAGTATCGTTCCGAATCACGATAAAATAACCCACTCTGAACTCCCATAGCACTGGCACTGGCTAATCCTCCCACCTTCACCGAACCCGGATAGGCAAAATCTAGCCCTTGCAGGAGATCATTGATTTTTGAGGAAAAGGGATCGGCTAATAAGATGAAATGGGGTTTATCTTGCGGGGAAACACCGATTAAGTCTACCCAAGTACTGGGTGAACTATCCAAGTCGGGCAAATCACTTCCCGGAATATGAAACGCCCGTACAGAAACCTCTGGCATACTTGCCAAACTAATTGATAGAGCGGGTTCTGCTTCGATTTCTTGAGGTTGACCTTGGGCATTCATCCCAATCACGCCACCTCCCCCACAACCAATGATCACAGGTACAGATAACCGTTCTTGTAGCAGGGGCATTAATCGGGAATACTCGCTGGCATAAGCTGAAGAGATGAACACCAGACCCAAATCCGCAGGCATCGACAACGATTGTTCCAGACGCTCTACCACTTCCGCGATCGCTGTTTCCAAGGACGGACGAGTTGATAAGGCATTTACCCACTTCATCAAATTTGCCATGACTTTTACTGAGGTTTTCCCTGGGTAGGGTTTTTTTCGGGTTGGCTACAGGTGCAAAGCCTTATGATAACTCCAATTTGGCTAACTCCCAAGGGACTGGTGTCAGGGGGCAGGGGAGCAGGGTGGCGGGGGAGATGAGATTTTACGATATTTCAATGGCAAGAGGATAAATAGTGCTAAACAGCCCCCTACTTCCGGTAGTCGGGCAGATCGTGTAGAATTGTAAACAGCGTATCGACTTCTGCGGAACGTTAAACTATAGAATCCTAACGATCTATACGATCTATGAGTACCGACTTGGATATATTTCAGGGCGGTCAACACCAAATAAATAGGCGTTCTGTACAATACATTAGTGCAGTAATCAGGAAAAAAGGAAAGCCATGAGTGATATTCAAGAACAAATTGATCGGGAGCGTCAGCAAGCTAGAACTGTTTGTGACGCTGAAGGCGCAGAGTCCCCAGACTGTGCGGTAGCTTGGGATTCTGTCGAAGAATTACAAGCTGAGGCAGCACATCAGAAGCAAAAAGGCACAAAGAAAACCTCCTTCGAGAAGTATTGCGAAGAAAATCCTGATGCAGATGAGTGCCGCGTCTACGACGAATAAGGGACTCTTCGTCTGCTATACGTGCCGATTTTGTATGGATGAATTCAGTGAATCAGTTTGGTGGCTGGAACTCCTTCGGGTGATTCCGGCTGCTTTTTTTGTTCCTGAGAACCCGTGGTTCAGGACACCAGAACACCCGCCCAGTAATTGAAATCGATAATATTCCCGAAGCGGAGATGGCAAGATTACCGTACAATTTGGGAGGTGAACCGATCGCGGTGTCACTATACTGTTAAATCAAAGGAACTCGTCGGCTATTAGCTATGCCCGATCAACTTCTGCAAGCATTAGTCTGGACAGACTATCGGTTAGCCGTTTTATTTACGGTGTTGATTCCCCTGATCCTAATTATATGGGCTTTTGTCAAAAAAGCTGATGCCATGGTGCGCCTATTAATTATCTACTGGCGCGTGTCTAGTTTACTGGCAATTACAGTTTATATCATGATTGCCTCGTGGCCCATTGGTTTTATATCGGGTTGGCTTGCCCGAGTTTTGATTCCCATCTCCCTCTGGTTCTGGGTAGATGTGAATGAGGATATTGAGGATCAACCGACGAATCCGCTGAAACTTACGCTGACGGCTTGGCGCTGGGCAATAACGATTTACTGTGGGATTGGTGTCTTGTGGAGTCTTCCGTCTCTGGGATGCGCGTTTACTTCAGACGCTTTGGAAACGCTTGCCTGTAGAGTTTGGCTAGAACCTCCCTTTCTCTTTAAACAATATTTCCATCCTGAGTCTTCTCCTCAATTTTTGGGTTTTATTGGCATTGTTGGATTATTGATTTATGTTCTGTACTTGAGCTATTTTGTTTTAATTCGCTTAGGGAAACAGGGACGAATCGCGATGGAACAGTAGCCAGAAACTGGGGAAGATGAGGGAGATGGGGGAGATGGCGGAGATGGGGGAGATGGGGAAGATGAGGAAGATGAGGGAGTAAACGAATGACAAATGATAAATAACAAATGACAAATAACAAATAACAAATAACAAATGACAAATGACGAATGACGAATGACGAATGACAAATGACGAATCACCAGTCAACCATGAACCAAGGAACTTCTATTGGACAGCGTTTAGAACAATACACAATTAAGTATCCTCAAGAAGTCTTACTCGTTACCGCTAAAATTGCTGGCGAAGAGGATCAGATTGCTATTTACAAGGGGTTTTCTAGTTCGTTGATGCGTCCA
>JGI11783J13700_1014411_pt1 | contig 18083 bp, 26 predicted proteins | sample ElkSlonscriptome_6_FD_13700 | JGI IMG/M metagenome (IMG submission 13700)
GTGTGACGTACTCCCACAGTCAATCAAAGATTAGACTGTGGGCTTCTCCTCCCTTTGCGGGATTCGCGTTTTATACTGAGTGCCGCAGAAACATAAGCCTTGCTCATCCTTTATGTTGCCTTAAGCTTCAGTAATGCCTTGCCCTTAGCTACCCGTACTAAATGTTCAACATATTCATACTGCTGCCACAATCGCTCCTCTTGGGCTGTTAACCCGATTGTCCGATTCTTTTCTAGCAGGTGTTCGATGTGCTGCTGCAACACCGGAGATGGCTTCAGTGCCAAAATTTCCTCTGGAGTTGGCAGATTCGCCAAAAACTCCAAAACGTCTGTCAGTCCAGAAAATCCCGATTGAGCATCCCCATTCCATTCCCGCAACCCCAGTTCTAAAATCTGCGGTAACTGATCTTGCAATGGACTCAATCGGAGTGCCAACTCATCTGAGACTTCAACGCTAATCTGCATTCTCTGAATTTAAAGATTTGCCAAAGTATTCAGCCTCATTTTAACTTATCGCATCGAGCTAAAGCATATAATATAGCTTAATATCTCTATATTGGGAATAGTCTCCAAAGCTAAATTGATCATCGGAGTTCCAGCCTATTTCAAAAGTTATTGAAGTACCAGCCGTAGGATTGTAAGGAGGCTTTTCCCTGTCTGAATATTTAAACCAATCACGCAGCTTCATAGAAGATAACCTTAAAACTTTACTTTGCCAAACTCAACAATCAATCCCGGTTTTTTGTCTGAGACGTTAGCAATTCTTCTTTAGTAATTGGGGTTCTTCTCAGCGTATCTAAAGGAATTAAAAACTCCCCGTTTTGAATTTTAATATCTAGGGCATCAATTACAAATCTGACATCCAGGAAACTGGCATCTTCGTAATCATTACCTTCATAGCGTTTAATTTGCTCTTCCGTAAGTCCAGCTAAGTTCGCTAGTTCTTGATGACTGAGTTTAGCCGCCATACGCGCTTTAATTAAAATTTGCGGTAAATAGTCAAGATCGTCGAGCTTCAGTACAATAGGACTGTGCTTATCGTGAGATGTAAGTCTTTCATATTCAGCGATTTCTGCGTTTAATTTATCGAGATGAGATTGTAATGAACTTCTCATCAGATCCCAGCCGTCAGGGTCATTTTTTTTTCTGGCTTCATCTCTCTCTATTGCGGCTATAGACTTTTCAAATTCTCCGATAATCTTCTGAGTAACTGTATACTCTTTTTCATCTTTAATCATAAGCTCAACCTCACTAAATCTATGGCAATAATCCCTTTTTTATTGTACTTTCTATCTTGCTGAAATAATTCAAAAGAATCCATTCCGTAATTGCCGATGGGTTGGTCTGATGGAAAGAGTTCACCTCCATATTTAGCTTTCTGTCCAGCACGGTCATAATGATTTAGTAATCGAGGAGCATGAATTCTGAGAGCGTACCATTTAAGGTGGAGGCTTAGACCAGGTGCAAATGATTGCTTACTTGGGAGTGCTGGTTTTATCGCTGTCTTACTTGAAAAATTAGCCAGGAGTAAACCTCTGACCACAAAGCCGGATTTTTTAAATAAGGGTTCATCCCTGGAAAACTCGGTGCCATAATCACAGGAAAATCAGAAAACGGATGATAGAAACTTGAGTTCAATGCCTCCATACTAGATCTAATGCCGTTTCCAAAGTACCTGAACGCCAACGTCAAAAGCCTAAGCCGAGGAATAAGCAGTGAACGAGGTCGATATCCTGGGAATTGATTTAGGGACAACTAATTCAGCGATTGCTATCTGGGAACCGGATACCGGAGGCTCAAGAGTACTGTGTAACCAAGAGGGCGATCGCATAACCCCTTCGGTTGTCATGTTTGACCCGGAAATCAGTCAACCTATCGTCGGGAAATCTGCACTCGATCGCATCACCAGCCATCCCAGTCAAGTCGTCTACTCGGTTAAACGTTTCATCGGCTGTACGTTTCGGGATGAACGGGTACGCTACGACCAAACCCAAGTCACCTACGGTATTGAAGAAGTGCAGCATAAAGTGGCGGTTCAAATTGGGGAACAACGGTTCACCCCACCTCAGATTTCTGCTCAAGTTCTGGGTAAACTTAAGCAGGATGCTGAGGCTATTTTGGGTCAGCCAATCTCCCAAGCGGTGATTACAGTTCCCGCCTATTTCAGCGAGTCCCAGCGACAAGCCACCAAGGAAGCCGGAGAACTGGCGGGTTGGCGGGTTCCCCGAATTGTGAATGAGCCGACGGCGGCGGCTTTGGCGTTTGGTTTAGGTGGAGAACCCCAGACGGTAGCGGTGTACGATTTGGGGGGTGGTACGTTTGATATCTCAATTTTGCGGATTGAACGGGGTTTGTTTCGGGTGAAGGCGACGAGTGGCGATACCCATTTAGGCGGCGATGATTTCGATTGGGCAATTGTCGGCTGGATGAAGGAAGCGTTTCAGCAGCAGCATGGGGTGGAGTTATCCCTTGACGATAATACCCTGCGATCGCGCCTGCGAAACATAGCCGAAACTGCCAAGATTGCACTGACTCAAGCTCCAGAATACGCCATAAGTATCCCCAATGTCTGGAAAAGAGGCGATCGCACATTGGGATTGGAGGCGATGCTTACCCGCACCCAGCTAGAAACCCTGGTACATCCTTTGATTGATCGGACGTTAACTATCTGCGATACCACTCTGGAAACGGCAAAAATGAAGCCAAGTGACATTAACCAAGTGTTACTCGTTGGTGGACAAACCCGACTTCCCGCCGTCAAAGTAGCATTGCGCGATCGCTATGGCTGGATCATTAATGATTCAGTTAACCCTGATGAAGCCGTGGCGAGGGGGGCGGCGGTTCTGGGCGCGAGGTTGTGTGGCTATCTCAGGGAAGAGGTGGAATTATGGGATGTGACACCCCTGTCCTTGGGACTGGAGTTAGCCAATGGTCAGATGGATGTGATCATTCGCGCCAACGAACAGATTCCTGTGACCAAATGGCGCAAGGGACGCCAAGCCTTTACCACCCAGCGCGATGGACAAGAGAGTATTCGCTTTCGCATTTATCAAGGAGAACGACCGATCGCGGCGGATAATGAGTTGGTTGGCGAAGTGGTGCTTCATTTAGCCACGACTCGTCCGGCTGGGGAAGTTCGGGTTAATTGTATGTTTAAGGTGGATCATGATGGTATCCTCCATGTTCGCGCCGAAGATACCAGCACCGAGGGTCAACCTGTGGAGAAGACATTTGATCGCTTTTATCGCCTGACTCCCCAAGAGGTAGAAGAAAAGTGGAAACAGGCGCAGGTGCATCGAGAGGAAGATACAATCACCAGTCGTTTGTTCCAGTTAGAGGAGGAATTGAGCCGACTGCGACGGGTGATAGAGAGAACATCTGACAGGTTGCTGCGGGAGAATCTGGACAATTTGGCATTGAGCATCCAAGATCGGAATGTCACCCAAGCCGAGGAACTGCTTGCTGAGTTAAAGAGTAAACTATGACCCAAACGAATCGCCGTTGGACATGGATGGTTTACATGGCGGGGGACAACGGTAAGGTTTTCGAGCAACTGCAGGGTGGAAAGCAACTAATAGCTCCGATGGAGGAGCAAGGCTATCAAGATATTCGGGAAATGGAAGCGGTTGGCTCTACTGATGAGGTGGCTATCCTGGTACAGTTTGATACCCTTTCTGACCGCGATCATACCTATCGTATTTATATCCGTCCCCAGGGTGAACAACGAGTGGTCGAAAACATCTCGGAACAGAATATGGGTGATCCGGGTTCGTTACGGGATTTTATTGTTTGGGGAATCGAGAATTATCCAGCACAATATTATGCGGTAATCCTGTGGAATCATGGCACAGGCTGGAAAGAGGATGATATTTACGCCTTTGCCCGAAATCGTGGGTTTCGGCTAGGGGCGAGTGATGATGAAGTACGCTCTCTCAGTCGTAATACTAGATTGTCGTCTGCCTTTTTCCTCTCTTCAATCCTGGAGGTAATGCAATCGGAGGATGGGGAGTCGCGTGCGATCGCGTTTGATGATTCCTCCTTAGACTTTCTTGATAATACTAAACTTCAGCAGGCGTTTCGGCAAGCCGAGGAGCAGACGGGGCAAAAGGTGAGTTTGATTGGTATGGATGCTTGTCTGATGAGCATGGTGGAAGTGGCGTATCAGTTGCGGGCAAATGCCAATTATATGGTGGGTTCCCAAGAGGTTGAACCGCTGTCGGGTTGGCCCTATACGGCGATTTTGGGCGGTTTAACCAGCGATGCGGGGATGACACCTGAAGCACTGGCGACGTTAATTGTGCAGGAGTATGGGCGCTACTATGAGGAAGATTCGCGGGGAAGTTTACCTCAGATTACGCAATCGGCGACTAATTTGATGGTGGTTGAGAAACTGGTAGAGGCGGTGGGGCGATTAGCGTCTGTTTTGCGTCAATTATTGGCTGAAAAGGATTTTTATCTGGAGAAGGCGCTATCCTACGCTAAACGTCAAGTGGTGCGTTTTAAAGATAAAGATTGTGTGGATTTGTATGATTTTATGAAGCTTATACGGGATGAGTATGTGGGGGATAGTACGGAATTAACTACAGTTTTAGATGAAGTCATGGATTTAATCACTCCTGAAATGGAGCCGAGGTTAGTTGTGGCGAATGTGACGTCAGGACTTAGATTTTCTCGTGTCAAAGGTTTGTCAATTTATGCACCGTATAAAAGGTATTCCCCGTTTTATGATCGGTCAGATTTTGCTAGCTGTGGGTGGGGGAAGTTAGTTAGGGGTTGGTGAATAAGTCTGGTGGTGAGGATAGGGATCTGGGGAAGCTGGCGGAATAATATTAGGTTCGCCGAAATAACTTTAATGTCCTTAATTATTCGTTCCGCCTGTTCGGGATAAGTATCAAAAGGACTACCCACTTAAACAGAAACCATCACAGAAGCGTAAAAATAGCGATTGCTCCCCGATGCCACTCCAATCACTCAAATTTTGAATTATTCTGATGGGATAGGATAGCCGCTACAAGCCGATCGCCTCTACACACCCCCATTGGTGCGGCTTTCGAGGCTAGCTGACTCAGATTCATAAAATTGTCGCCAATTTCCTAGACAAAGTTAGGGAATTATTCTATACTGAGCAATTGTGACCAAATTGCCAGTTGCGCGATCGCAACTCAGGTCAACAGAAGCTGTGGTCTTGGATTTATCCAGTCAAACCACCAAGTTGAGATCAGCTAGTTCTACTGTAGAACTCGAGTGAACTCAGGTAAAAAAGCCATAAGGCGCTTGTAGTAACAGCTTCTGACCTTTGGCAATTGCCATTCGCCTCGTGGGGATACTGAGGAGATAACTCTTTAAGTCCCAGCGTTCCAAGGCGACGCGGTTAGTCAGTACTAACCAAACTTTCCACAACTAACCAGGCAAGAATTACCCTCAATCGAGGAAATCCCTGTCGATTAGTCAGGAAGATAACCTGCTGAGGCACTAGCGGATTCACTTGTGAATCAACGCCAAATTTGCCTCGCTGTACCGTCTAGAAAGGAGAAGCCAGTGTCTGTCGGTATCCTCGGCACGAAACTCGGCATGACCCAAGTCTTTGACGAGGAAGGACGCGCCCTTCCTGTCACAGTCGTTCAAGCGGGTCCTTGTCGGGTGACTCAAATCAAAACCAAGCAAACGGATGGCTACAGTGCTGTACAACTGGGCTATCACGAAGTTAAAGAAAAGGCAGTTAATCAGCCAGAAAAGGGGCATTTAGCCAAATCTGAGGCTCCCCCCTTACGTCACCTGCGCGAATATCGCCTCGATAGCACCGACGAATTCCAACTCGGTCAACTCGTCAACGTCGAGATATTTAGTGCGGGTCAACTGGTGGATGTCTCTGGAAAGACCATTGGTCGTGGTTTTGCTGGCTATCAAAAACGCCATAACTTTAAGCGCGGACCTATGGCGCATGGTTCAAAAAACCACCGCTTACCCGGTTCCACTGGTGCAGGAACAACGCCCGGTCGTACCTTCCCTGGGAAAAAAATGGCGGGTCGTTATGGCGGTAAACGTCAGACCATTCGCAAACTACAGGTGGTGCGCGTAGACACAGAGCGAAACATACTGATTATTAAAGGGGCAGTTCCCGGTAAGCCAGGAGCGCTTTTAAACATTGCACCCACAAATAAAGTCGGGAAATAGTTATTCAGGGTTCATGGCTCATTGTTGATGTCCACTGATGAATCTTGAACAACCAGAATAAAGACTAAGGACTAAAAACTATGGTCGATTGTATAGTGCGAAATTGGCAAGGGGAAGAAGTGGGACAGGCAACCCTGGAGCTGAAAGTCGCCAAAGAAGATAGTGCGTCTCACATTGTTCATCGAGCATTAGTTAGACAAATGACCAATGCTCGTCAAGGAACCGCATCCACGAAAACCCGCGCCGAAGTTAGAGGGGGCGGACGTAAACCGTGGCGGCAAAAAGGAACCGGTCGCGCTCGGGCTGGCTCAAACCGCTCACCCTTGTGGCGCGGTGGGGGCATCATCTTTGGTCCCAAGCCTAGAGACTATAACCTGAAGATGAACCGTAAAGAGCGGCGCTTGGCACTGCGAACAGCATTGCAGGGTCGAGCTGAGGATATGATTGTGGTCGAAGAGTTTGCCGATCAACTGCCCCGTCCTAAAACCAAAGACTTGATGGACGCGATCGCGCGTTGGGGAATTGATCCCAATCAAAAAGTCCTGTTGATTCTACCGCAACCCGCACAGCAGGTTTATTTGTCAGCGCGTAATGTGCCAAGCCTCAAGCTAATCTATGCTGACAGCTTAAATGTCTACGATGTATTGAACGCTGACAAAATTGTCACCACCAATACAGCCCTTGCCAAAATTCAGGAGGTTTACAGTGACTAAATCTACTAACCCCCGCGACCTGGCAGACATGGTGCTTTGCCCAATTGTGACTGAAAAAGCCACATTGCTACTAGAAGATAACAAATACGTCTTTGATGTTGTTCCCAAAGCCACTAAACCTGAAATCAAAGCGGCAATAGAAAGCCTTTTTGATGTCAAAGTTACGGGTGTAAATACCTTAATGCCACCTCGCAGAAAGCGTCGCGTCGGCAGATTTATCGGGTACAAGCCCCAGTATAAACGGGCAATTGTCACCTTAGCGCCTGAAGACTCAATCACGCTGTTCCCAGACGTATAAAACAGTTTTGACCCTTCGCTTGGTTCAAGGAATTTGGTTTTATGAATGTAGGGGCGGGTTTCACAACTATCGTTTTTGACCCAACCCCGATGTAACTAAACCCGCCCCGACCGAGTTGGAAATAACATAGACAAATAAAGGATAGTTTTATGGGAACTCGTAGTTATAGACCCTATACCCCTAGTACCCGTCAGGTTACGATCTCAGACTTTGCAGAAATTACTCGCGATGAACCCGAAAAATCGCTAACGACATCTAATCACCGTCCCAAAGGTCGCAATAATCGGGGGGTGATTACCAGTCGGCGTCGAGGAGGTGGACACAAGCGTCTCTACCGCATCATCGACTTTCACCGGAACAAGCACAATATTCCGGCTAAAGTAGCATCCATTGAATATGACCCTAACCGGAACGCCCGGATTGCCCTGCTTTACTATCAGGATGGCGAAAAACGCTATATTTTGCATCCGGCTGGTTTAGAAGTGGGCGCATCTGTGATTTCTGGACCCGATGCTCCGATTGAGGTGGGTAATGCTTTACCTCTGAGCAATATCCCTCTAGGAACCAGCGTGCATAACGTAGAACTGATACCCGGAAAAGGCGGTCAAATCGTCCGTGCGGCTGGGGTAAGTGCCCAAGTCGTTGCCAAAGAAGGAAAGTATGTCACGCTGAAGCTACCCTCGACGGAAGTTCGCATGGTGCAGCGAAATTGCTATGCCACGATTGGACAGGTGGGGAATAGTGATGCTCGTAACCTCAGTTTAGGGAAAGCCGGTCGTAGCCGTCGCTTAGGACGCCGTCCTAAAGTCAGAGGAAGCGTTATGAACCCGGTTGATCACCCCCATGGTGGTGGTGAAGGCAGAGCGCCTATTGGTCGATCAGGTCCAGTCACACCATGGGGTAAACCCACTTTGGGTGCTAAAACTCGGAAGCCGAAAAAACAAAGCACGGCTTTAGTTGTCCGCCGTCGGCGCAAATCCTCGAAGCGAGGACGGGGTGGGCGTCAAGCTTAACGCTTGCATCCAATCACTGACCATTTACCATATTGAGATTATGGGTCGTTCGTTAAAAAAAGGTCCATTTATTGCCGACAGTCTTCTGAGTAAGATTGAAGCCTTGAATACTAAAGGCGAAAAGCAGGTAATTAAAACCTGGTCACGCGCCTCAACCATTCTGCCGCAAATGGTGGGTCATACCATCGCCGTTCATAATGGCAGAACCCATGTGCCGGTTTTTATCAATGAGCAGATGGTGGGGCATAAACTGGGCGAATTTGCCCCAACTCGTACCTTTCGCGGTCATTCTAAAAGCGATCGCCGGGCGCGTTAATCGACGCGGGAGTTGGCAGCTTTTATCTCGCTCTCCCCCATTAGAGATCACAAAAACTATGGCGACGATAGATACAACAGTAGAAACCAAAGCGATCGCACGTTACATTCGCATGTCCCCCTTGAAAGTTAGGCGGGTTCTTGATCAGATTCGCGGACGTTCCTACCGCGAAGCCCTGATTATTCTAGAATTTATGCCGTACCGGGCGTGCGAACCCGTGCTGAAAGTCCTACGATCCGCCGTGGCGAATGCCGAACATAATGCGGGTCTAGATCCAACAAACTTGGTGATTAGCCATGCTTCGGCTGATATGGGACCCAGCTTTAGGCGCTATCGCCCCAGAGCTCAAGGTCGAGCTTATCAGATTCGCAAGCCAACCTGTCATATAACGGTGGCGGTTTCACCCCAAGTTGAGGACTAGTTAATCGTCATCAATGATGCACGATTGACAACGGATAAACAAAAAGTAAAGGAAGGATTCGTGGGACAAAAAATTCATCCAATTGGTTTTCGCTTAGGTGTCACTCAAGAGCATCGCTCCCGTTGGTTTGCTGATACCAAGCGTTACCCAGAAGTCCTGCAAGAGGACTACATCATCCGACAATATGTCGAAAAAAACCTGAGTAACGCCGGAATTTCGATGATCCGGATCGAACGCAAAGCCGATCAAATTGATTTAGAAGTCCATACAGCCCGACCCGGTGTCGTGGTTGGTCGGGGCGGTAGTGGCATTGAATCCTTGCGTACAGGTCTCCAAGACCTTTTGGGGAGCAATCGTCAAATTCGCATCAATGTCATTGAAGTCGCTCGGGTGGATGCCGATGCGGAGCTAATTGCGGAGTATATTGCCCAACAGCTCGAACGCCGGGTGTCCTTCCGTCGAGTGGTTCGCCAAGCGATTCAACGGGCGCAGCGGGCAGATGTCCAAGGCATCAAAGTGCAAGTGAGTGGTCGCCTGAATGGGGCGGAAATAGCGCGAACGGAGTGGACTCGTGAAGGTCGAGTTCCCCTGCATACCCTGCGGGCGGATATTGATTATTCCTACCGTACCGCTAGCACTACCTATGGGATTCTCGGCGTGAAAGTTTGGATCTTCAAAGGCGAAATCATTCCGTCTACCGAAGATGTCGCCCCGCCGCCCACCGCTCAACCCCGTCGCCGTCAACAACGGCGTCGCCAGCAATTTGAAGATCGTTCCAATGAATAGTCTTTTGTCTTTTGTCCTGAAGCAGGTGACAACAGGCAAAGGAGAAACAATCACGACTAACTGATAACGGACAAAAATCACTATGTTAAGTCCTAAACGTACAAAATTTCGCAAACAGCATCGCGGGCGGATGAGAGGTCAAGCGACTCGCGGCAACTCCCTCAATTTTGGGGACTTTGGCTTGCAAGCGATTGAACCGTCTTGGATTACGGCGCGTCAAATTGAAGCCGGTCGTCGAGCTATGACTCGCTATATTCGCCGGGGCGGGAAAATCTGGATTCGCGTGTTTCCAGATAAACCTGTGACCATGCGTCCGGCGGAAACTCGTATGGGTTCCGGGAAAGGGTCACCTGAATATTGGGTAGCTGTGGTTAAACCCGGTCGAATTCTCTATGAAATCGCGGGTGTACCCGAACCCCTTGCCCGTGAAGCCATGCGTCTAGCGGCTAACAAATTTCCCATTAAAACAAAGTTCGTTACTCGTGAAGGGGAATAAGTATTTATGCCTTTGCCCAAAATAGACGACGCCAGAACCTTAAGCGATCAAGAGTTAGCGGATGGAATTTTAGCTGCCAAGCGTGAGCTATTTCAACTGCGGTTGCAACAAGCCACCCGCCGTTTGGAAAAACCCCATCAATTTAAGCATCTCAAACATCGCATTTCTCAGATGATGACGATTGCGCGAGAGCGACAATTGGCAGCAGTGTCTGAAGAGACAACCCCACAAACGCAAACGGTGAGTGATTCAGCCGATGCAGCGACAACGGCTACAGCCACGACTCAACCCCCTCAAACCGAGGTAGAAGAGTCGGTTCAAGCCGATGAGCAAGAGTCAGTGAGTGAACCCGAGGCGACTGAAGTCACCCCTGAATCCTCACCATCTGAGGCAAAAGAAGAGGAGTAAACCGCGATGGCAGTTAAAGAACGAGTTGGTTTGGTTGTGAGCAACAAAATGGATAAAACCGTGGTTGTTGCTGTCGAAAATCGATCGCCCCACCCGAAGTACGGCAAAATTGTTGTCAATACCAAGCGATACAAGGCACACGATGAAGAAAATCGCTGCCAAGAAGGCGATCGCGTCCGCATTCAAGAAACCCGACCTCTCAGTCGCACGAAACGCTGGCAGGTTACGGATATTCTCAATAGTGCCTCAATTTAATTAAGGCGTATTGACCCTTCGCCACCCTCGAAGGAACTTGGTTTTGGGTTTTAAATGTTCACGAATCGGTGAGAAACGATCATCGTGAAATCCACTCCGACTTGCCTCAAAACTCATAACTCTGAATCAAGAGCACAAATCAGATGATTCAACAACAAACCTATTTAAATGTGGCTGACAATAGCGGTGCGCGTAAAGTAATGTGCATTCGCGTCGTCGGTTCTGGAAATCGACGTTACGGTAGTGTGGGTGACGTGATTATTGCTGTGGTGAAGGATGCGATTCCTAACATGGCAATTAAAAAGTCCGATGTGGTTCGGGCGGTTATTGTCCGCACTCGTAAAGGATTGCGCCGGGAAAGCGGCATGAGTATTCGTTTTGACGATAATGCGGCTGTGATTATTAACCCAGAAGGTAATCCCAGAGGAACTCGTGTATTTGGTCCAGTAGCGCGAGAACTACGGGAAAGAAATTACACGAAAATTGTGTCCTTAGCGCCGGAGGTACTCTGATGGCTAAAAAGACAGAAAATGCGCCACCGCGTTACAAAATGCACATTAAAAAAGGCGACACTGTGCAAGTGATTAGTGGTCACGATAAAGGTAAGGTCGGAGAAATTCTGCAAACCTTACCTAAAGACAGTAAGGTTGTCGTCAAAGGCGTGAACATTAAAACCAAACACGTTAAGCCTCAGCAAGAAGGGGAAACAGGTCAAATTGCTACCATTGAATCCCCGATTCACAGTTCCAATGTCATGCTGTATTCGGAAAAGCAAAAAGTGGCAAGTCGTATCTGTTACACCTTGACTGAAGAGGGACGTAAGGTACGAATGCTGAAGAAAACGGGTGAAATTATCGACTAATATCTTCGCCAAGTCCTTTGATTCATCCCAAAGGACGAATGACAACGGACATAAGACAAAGGACATAAGACACCCCCTGACAAAGCCCAGGGAAAAAGGATAACCATCATGTCTGACCGATTGAAAACACTCTATCAAGACACAATTGTTCCCAAACTTAAAGAACAGTTTGGGTATACAAACATCCATCAAGTCCCGCGTGTGACCAAAATCACCGTCAACCGGGGATTAGGAGAAGCATCTCAAAATGCTAAAGCCCTGGAATCCTCATTGAGTGAACTGGCGATCATTACCGGTCAAAAACCTGTGGTCACCCGTGCTAAAAAAGCGATCGCGGGATTTAAAATCCGTGAAGGAATGCCCGTGGGGGTCATGGTGACCCTGCGTTCAAAACGGATGTACTCGTTCTTGGATCGCCTAATTAGCTTAGCCCTGCCGCGAATTCGTGACTTTCGCGGGATCAGCCCTCGCAGTTTCGACGGTCGCGGTAACTACACCTTAGGCATCCGAGAACAACTGATTTTCCCGGAAATAGACTACGACAGTATCGATCAAATCCGTGGCATGGATATCTCAATTATCACCACCGCAAACACCGATGAAGAGGGTCGCGCTTTACTCAAAGAGATGGGAATGCCTTTCCGGGAGAAATAAGCCTGTAAGAATAGGAAGGAACTAATGGCGGCAAACGATACAATTGCAGATATGCTGACCCGCATTCGGAATGCGTGCTTGGTGCGGCATCAAACAACAAATGTCCCAGCAACAAAAATGACCCGTGCAATTGCCCAGGTCTTGAGAGAGGAAGGTTTTATTGCCGAGTTTGAAGAAGCTGGGGAAGGCATCAAAAAATACTTAGTTATTTCTTTGAAATACAAAGGAAAAACTCGTCAACCCATTATCCGAGCGCTGAAACGGGTGAGTAAACCCGGTCTCAGAGTTTACAAAAATCGCAAGGAATTACCGCGAGTTTTGGGTGGTATTGGTATTGCGATTATTTCCACGTCCAGTGGCATCATGACTGACCGGGAAGCCCGACGACAAGGAATCGGTGGTGAAGTGCTGTGTTACATCTGGTAGCACGGCTCAAATCAGCACTTCAGCTCTTTTGAATTCTTTTGCCCGGATAAGGAGTATAAAATCATGTCGCGTATTGGCAAACGCCCGATAGCAATTCCCAATAAAGTGACCGTGACCATTGAAGGTCAACAGGTTACCGTCAAAGGACCCAAAGGAGAACTCCAACGAGTTCTACCGAAACAAGTCACCGTTGAACAAGAAGGAGAAACCATCCAAGTGCGGCGGCGGGATGAATCCAAACTTGCCCGTCAGCGCCACGGATTGTCTCGTACCCTGGTTGCCAACATGGTTGAAGGGGTATCCAAAGGCTTTGAGAGACGTCTAGCTATCCAAGGGGTCGGTTATCGCGCCCAGGTGCAAGGACGTAACTTAATTCTGAATGTCGGATATAGTCAACCCGTAGAAATTGTCCCTCCTGAAGACGTGCAACTCGCCGTTGAAGGGAATACTAACGTGATTGTTAGCGGGATCAATAAAGAAATCGTCGGCAACACAGCGGCTAAAATTCGTGCGGTGCGTCCCCCTGAAGTTTATAAAGGGAAAGGCATTCGCTATGCCGGTGAAATAATTAGACGTAAAGCTGGTAAAGCAGGTAAGAAGTAACAATGAAACTTACTCGTAAAGAATCAGTCCGCCGTAGACATCGGCGCGTGCGCCGGACAGTCCAAGGTAGTTCTGAACGCCCAAGATTAGCGGTCTTTCGCTCAAATCAGCACATTTATGTGCAGATTATTGATGATCATCAACAACATACCCTAGTGGCAGCTTCTACTCTAGAACCTGGACTGAAGTCAGAGGTAAAATCAAGTGCCACCTGTGACGCCTCGGTTAAAGTGGGTCAGTTAATTGCCCAGCGAGCGTTGGAAAAAGGCATATCTCAGGTTGTTTTTGATCGGGGAGGAAACCTTTACCATGGTCGCGTGAAAGCTTTGGCAGAAGCGGCGCGTGAAGCTGGGTTAGACTTCTAGAAGTAAGTAAAGCAAAATTTAAATTATGGCAAATCGTCGCAAAAGTAGCCGCGCTAAAGAAAAAGACAGCGCCTGGCAAGAACGGGTTATTCAAATCCGTCGGGTTAGCAAGGTGGTCAAAGGCGGTAAAAAATTAAGTTTCCGGGCAATCGTTGTCGTTGGCAATGAGCGTGGTCAAGTTGGTGTTGGTGTGGGCAAAGCCAGTGATGTGATTGGCGCTGTTCGCAAAGGGGTTGTCGATGCCAAAAAGCAAGTCATCGACGTTCCGTTAACCAAGTCGAATTCCATTCCTCACCCCTCTAATGGAGCGGCTGTTGGTGCCAAGGTTATGGTACGACCTGCTGCACCCGGTACAGGGGTAATTGCCGGCGGCGCGGTACGGACAGTGTTGGAATTGGCAGGAGTGCGTAATATCTTAGCCAAGCAACTGGGGTCTAATAATCCCTTAAATAATGCTAGAGCTGCTATCAATGCCCTAGATGCGCTCCGGACATTCAAGGAAGTGGCGCAAGAACGCGGGGTTGAAATTGAGAAGCTCTATGTCTGATTGTGTAGGGGCGGGTTTAGGGACTCGCTTTTCGCCATGAATAGTAACCTTTGTCCAAAACCTGCCCTAAATGAGAGAGTTTTCAGTTTAACAACGATCTAAATTATGAGAATCCATACTGTAGCACCCCAAGAAGGTGCAAAGAAACGTCGTCGTCGTGTTGGTCGCGGGATTAGCGCGGGTCAAGGTGCGAGCTGTGGCTTTGGCATGCGCGGGCAAAAATCGCGATCAGGTCGGGGTACAAGACCGGGGTTTGAAGGGGGTCAGATGCCTTTGTACCGCCGCTTACCTAAGCTAAAACACTTTACGGTGATTAATCCCAAACATTACACTACGATAAATGTAGGTAAGTTGGCATCGCTCCCTGCCAATACAGAGGTGACTTTACCGTCACTGATGGAAACGGGTATCGTCACCACTAACGACGGACCACTGAAAATTCTGGGCGACGGGGAGTTGAATGTATCGCTAAATGTTAAAGCTGCTGCTTTCACGACGGGTGCTCGCCAAAAAATTGATGCGGCTGGCGGAAGTTGTGAAGTGATTGAGGCGTAACTTTTTTTAGGGTTGGCGTCTGTGGCGGCGTAGTCCCCTTACCACTGTGTCCTCTAGAGGTAGCCTTTTGTTATGGTCGTTAGTCGAGATAAAGCTCCAACGGCTCAAGAAACATTTATGCAGATGGCACAAGCTGCCGGTCTTAGAGGTCGGTTGCTTTTGACCATCGGTTTGTTGATTCTAGCCCGATTTGGTGTCTTTTTACCCGTACCGGGAATTGATCGGGAACAACTTTCCACAGCTATCCAAAGTGGAAACGTTCCCATCGCTGGCATTTTAGATTTTTTCTCTGGGGGAGGATTCTCGGCTTTGGGAATTTTTGCCCTAGGGATTTTGCCCTATATTAATGCGTCGATTATCTTACAGTTGCTGACGGCAGCTATTCCCACTCTGGAAAATTTGCAGAAGAATGAAGGGGAAGCTGGACGCCGGAAAATTTCTCAGATTACCCGGTATGTTGCCCTCGGTTGGGCGATATTGCAAAGTGTAGGTCTGGCAATCTTTGCCAGCCAATTTGCCACAAATCCGGGAACTCTGTTCTTTGTGGAAACTGTGCTGGCAATCACGGCTGGCTCAATGTTTGTCATGTGGATTTCGGAAGTGATTACCGAACGCGGGATTGGTAACGGCGCATCCTTGTTGATTTTTGTCAATATTGTGGCAGTTCTGCCTCGGACATTGGGTCAAACGATTGAATTGGCACAGACGGGAGGGCGAGAAATGGCAGGTAAGGTGGTCATTTTGCTCCTGGTTTTCCTGGTAATGATTGTCGGGATTGTCTTTGTGCAGGAGGGAACGCGCCGGATTCCGATCATCTCGGCAAGACGACAAGTTGGGCGTCGCCTCTATCGAGAACGGACGAGCTATCTGCCGCTACGACTGAACCAAGGTGGGGTAATGCCGATTATCTTTGCCTCAGCGGTGTTGATTCTGCCCACGTCTCTGGCTGGCTTTGCTCGTGGTGGTACAGGTGAAGGCTTTTTAGGTTCGCTCATGCAAGGGGTAAATCAGGTGGCACTGTATATCAGCCCGAATGGTCCGACGCCGTGGCTGTATGTACTGGTGTATCTGGTGTTAATTCTCTTTTTCAGCTATTTCTATGCGTCGTTGATCGTGAATCCGGTTGATATGTCGCAGAATTTGAAGAAAATGGGAGCGAGTATTCCGGGAATTCGTCCGGGTAAAGCGACAAGCGACTATATTGAGCGAGTGCTGAATCGGTTAACATTTTTGGGTGCCATTTTCCTGGGACTGGTGGCGGTTGTGCCAACGGCTGTCGAAAGTGCGACGGGAGTGACCACGTTTAGAGGGCTGGGCGCTACCTCGTTACTGATTTTGGTCGGTGTGGCAATTGACACGGCGAAACAAGTTCAAACGTATGTGATTTCACAGCGTTACGAGGGTATGGTTAAGCAGTAAAATTGCGGCTATGTCATTGGTTACTTGTCCTTTGTTCAGTGTTGATGAACCCTAAATCTGTAGGTTTTCTCTAGAGGTGAGAGCTTGATTTGATCCGCGTTGTAGAAAAGACATCAAATTGACAGAGGACAAATGACAAATGACAAAGGACGAATGACAAATAACCAATGACACGATTAGTTTTTTTAGGACCACCAGGGGCAGGAAAAGGAACACAAGCTCAGCATATCGCTCAGCTTTATCAGATTCCTCACATCTCTACCGGGGATATTCTAAGGAGTGCGATCGCCGCATCTACATCACTCGGACAAAAGGCGCAGTCTTATATGGATGGCGGCGAGTTGGTGCCAGATAAATTGATTCTGGATCTAATTCGCGATCGCCTCAAGCAACCGGATGCTCAATCGGGTTGGATTTTGGATGGGTTTCCGCGCAATGTCAGCCAAGCGGCTTTTCTGGAGAATCTACTTCAGGATCTCGATCAGCGCTGCGATTATGCCATTTATTTGGATGTCCCCGATGAATCCATCCTGAAACGGTTACTCTCACGGGGACGCCAAGATGATAATGAGCAGACGATTCGGCGACGCCTAGAGGTCTACCGCCAACAGACCGCGCCGGTGATTGAGTTTTACTGCGATCACTCAATCTTACGCGAGATTGATGGGGATAGACCAATGGAGGAGGTGACAGACTCTCTCAAGCAGGTGATGTCGAGTTAAGTTATCAATGCCCAAGCCGGAAAACGAACGCCGTCTGACTTTTGAGGGATGTTCTCCTCTGGGGTAAGTCGTTACTATTTCTAAGGCTTCCCTGAATTGGGACAGGCTCTTTGCGGGAGAATTTTGATAACATAAGTTAACACTCCCTGGACAAATCTCTATCTATGTGGAGGGGAATTAGTGACCAATTGTATTGAGGAACGACAAAATTGGCTAAACAAGACTTAATTGAAATGGAAGGGACGGTAACCGAATCCTTGCCGAACGCCATGTTTCGGGTTGATTTGGATAATGGCTTTAACGTCCTTGCCCATATTTCTGGCAAAATTCGCCGTAACTACATCAAAATCTTACCGGGCGATCGCGTCAAAGTTGAACTCACCCCTTATGACTTGAGCAAGGGGCGAATCACCTACCGACTTCGCAAAAAATAAAAATCGGTAGGGTTGATTTCTGGAGTTATTTGACGCGAAAACCAAAAAATGATATGATAATGTGCTTGCGTTGTAACTAAAAAAACCATGAAGGTTAGAGCATCCGTCCGCAAAATTTGCGAAAAATGTCGCGTTATTCGACGTAGAGGTCGAGTAATGGTTATTTGTCCAAACCCCAAGCACAAACAACGTCAGGGGTAATCCACCAGACTCTATAAGACTCATTTGTAGCACAAAACCAGCAAAAGGGAGAAAAATACCGTGGCAAGAATTGCCAGTGTAGACCTACCTCGCGATAAACGAATAGAAATTGGTCTAACCTACATCTACGGAATTGGTCTATCTCGCTCCAAAGAAATTCTGGCAAAAACGGGCGTTAATCCGGATATCCGCGTCAAGGATTTAAGCGATGCTGACGTAGCCACCCTGCGATCGGTGGTCGAGGGCGACTATCAGGTCGAGGGTGACTTAAGGCGCTGGGAAGCCATGAATATCAAGCGCCTGGTTGATATTGGAACCTATCGTGGGCGTCGTCATCGCCAAGGGTTACCTGTGCGCGGTCAACGAACCCGCACCAATGCCCGTACCCGCCGGGGTAGACGTATTGCCGTTGCCGG
>JGI11783J13700_1108119_pt1 | contig 18048 bp, 18 predicted proteins | sample ElkSlonscriptome_6_FD_13700 | JGI IMG/M metagenome (IMG submission 13700)
CATTGACTGATACAAAATTTGGGTTAACGACTCCTTTTATAATCCAGTCCGCGCAGGCGAACTTGGTTTGTGTAGCAGCGATTTTAATCGCCTACTTTCCTCAATCAAACCGCCAATTAAACGGTAGACGCGCATAAATCCCTTTGGGATCATTCAGCGCTTGTAACATTGCCAAATCCTCTTTCAATTTCATGAACTCTGCCATTAATGGATCAGGCTGTCGCGTAGTATTACTATCATTCCCAACAAACTCTTCAATCAGACGTTCTTCCAAGGTTTGGAAACGAGGATATTCTTCTAATTTCCAATCCTCACCTAAATTTGCCTCTTTAACAGCATACTCGATCGCATCATCGAGTCCGCCAATTTCATCGACTAATCCCAACTGTTTAGCATCAATACCTGACCAAACTCGCCCCTGAGCAATTTGGGCAAGTTTATCTTTGGGTAGCTGGCGAGACTCAGCAACTTTATCCAAGAATTTATAGTAAACTTGGTCAACTATTTTTTGAATCAGGGCTAACTCTTGAGTGGTTTTGGGACGAGAAACGGTTTGCAGATCAGCCAAACGTCCCGTTTTGACGACATCCCAAGTAATTCCATTCTCGTTGGCAATTTGCTGGACATTCATCAGTAGTCCAAACACACCAATCGAACCCGTGACTGTATTGGGTTCAGCAAAAATCCGGTTCCCATAGGTGGAAATCCAATATCCCCCCGATGCAGCTACATCTCCCATGGAAATAATTACAGGTTTGGAGTCGCGAGTAAGTTTAACTTCCCGTTGAATAATCTCGGACGCCGTAGCACTACCTCCCGGACTATTCACTCGTAATACAACAGCTTTGACCGAATCATCAAGGCGCAATTTACGCATTTGTGCAGCAAAGGATTCCCCTCCCACCTCTTGGACACTTCCTTCACCATCGACGATTTCACCACTGGCATAAAGGACGGCAATTTTATTTTTAGAAGCCTGTTGATGTCTCGGTTTATCGGCAATGTCTGCATAAGTAGACATACGAATATTGCGAAAGGATTTCTCTGTTTCACTTTCACCGGTGAGTTCCTGAAGTTGGGCGATGACTTCATCGTAATAGCCCACTTTATCGACTAAGCGACGCCCGATCGCATCCGATGCTAAGACGATACCTTGAGTATCCGCGATCGCTTGTAACTCTTGGGGCGTTACTTGACGACTTTTCCCCACCGTTGTCCGAAATTCTGACCACAAATCCCCTAGTAAAGCTTGTATCTGCTGTCGGTTTTCTGGACTCAATTCTTTCAAGACAAAGGGTTCCACCGCTGACTTATATTTACCCACCCGAATCACCTGAATCCCAATGCCAAATTTTTCTAAAGCCCCCGTGAAAAACATGGGTTGAGAACTAAAACCATTCATTTCCAGGCTACCCATGGGATTGAGGATAATTGTATCTGCGATTGAACTTAGATAATATTCTCCTTCTCCTGAATCCACATCATAAGCAATAATTTTTTTGCCGCTTTCTTTGAACCGTTCTAATGCTTCTCGGACTTCTTTTAGTGTGGCAAATCCTGTACCACTACTGGTGCTTGTATGTGATCCATCCAAGTAAAGCGCCACAATCCGGGAATCCTCAGCCGCCGCGTTTAAGGTATCGACAACCTTGCGTAATGTAATCGTGTCGGTTTCTTCTCCAGATAGTGCTTCTTCAATCGCTCGACTGGTGCTGGATGTGGGATCAGTATCCCGAACCGTTAAGGATAAGTCAAAAACCAGTACTGATTTATCTTTGACTTGGGGTCCAGTTTCTCTGGATGCGGCGGTGATAATTAAACTAACCAGTCCAACAGTGCCAATACCGAAAAATAAGGTAAAACCAAGTAGGCTACCCAACATACTGGCAAGAGTTTGTGTAATGAATTTACGCATTTTTGGGGTTATCCGTTATTCTTTATCTGTTCTTTATGTTTAGTTGTTTTCTGAAGCGTTTCCAATGGATTTATGATAAGAGTTTAACTGAGAGTCAAGTTTCCTAGTTCATGGATTGAGTTAATTAAGCCGAAACCCTTGATATACCGTAGGGTGGGTTGAGCGAAGTCGAAACCCACCAGCATATCAGTCATTACCATTCATCCTAACTTGATTGTCAACTGAATTTAAAGTTTGTAGTAAGCGCTTTAGCGCTGATGACACTAAAGTGCCTACTACAAACATTCATTTTAGCTTTTGTAAGGCGTCAGATTGCCTGAGTTGAGACAGATTGGCATTTCCTGTACAGAAGAGTACCGTGGTTATTTCCGCGATTAATAACTCCACGAGTTCATCCACTGCCTCTGTAGACTCAGATGCGGCTTGGAGAAAGGGAAAGGCTAATCCAGCTAAATCCGCACCCAGCGCGATCGCTTTGGCAACTTCTAACCCATTGCGTAATCCACCGGAAGCGATTAGGGGAACATCAGGGGCAATGTCTCGAATACTGGTGATACAATCGGCTGTGGGTAATCCCCAGTCGGCAAAGGTTTGTCCTAAGCGACGTTGCTTGAGATTTAATGCCCGTTCACTTTCAACTTTTGCCCAAGACGTTCCCCCAGCACCCGCGACATCAATGGCGCTCACGCCTGCGTCAAGTAGTTTCTGTGTCATGGGGGCTGAGATGCCATTGCCGACTTCTTTGGCAATCACAGGTACAGGCAACTTGCAGCACAATTTATGTATTTTGTCAAGTAAGCCGCGAAAATTGGTATCTCCGTTCGTTTGAATACATTCCTGTAAAGGATTGAGATGCAAAATTAAGGCATCGGCGGCTAACAGTTCCACCACGCGCAAGCATTCATCCAAGCCGTAACTGTAATTAAGTTGAACCGCACCCAGATTCGCCAATAACAGGATATCCGGTGCTAGCGATCGCACGGCAAAGGTATCCGCCACTTGCGGATTCTCCACCGCGACTCGCTGGGAACCCACACCCATGGCTAATTGATACGTTTGGGCGACTTCAGCCAGACGAAAATTAATCGTTTGCGCCTGTTGGGTTCCCCCCGTCATGGAGGATATTAGCAAGGGTGCGCCTAAGGTTTTACCGAGAAACCGGGTGGAGATATCAATCTCATCGCGGTTGATTTCCGGTAAACAACAGTGGGTAAACCGATAGCGTTCTAATCCATTGGTGATTTGATTAAACTGCACATCTTCATTGAGGCAAATTCTGATGTGATCGGCTTTGCGCGTTTGGGTTTCTGTCATCGTGCTGGAAAATGAGAACAGGGTAGGAGAGTAGGAGAGTTTGCAGCAGGTTTCAGCAAACGATACACTAGAAGACTTTGATTAACTCCACAGCATCTCGTCCATCAAAATCTTGCAGGTAAACTTTCACTTGTTCGTCTCTAGAGGTGGGTAGCTGTCTCCCGGTAAAGTCGGGACATATCGGTAACTCACGATGTCCGCGATCGACCAGAACTAACAACTGAATCACTTCGGGTCTACCGTATTCATTCACCGCATTGAGGGCGGCGCGAATCGTGCGCCCACTAAAGATAACATCATCGACCAATACCACAATTTTGCCAGAAAGATCACAGGAAATCTCGGTTTTCGCTGGGGTACGAACGCCAATCTGATCTAAATCATCGCGGTAGAAGGTAATATCGATCGCGCCTACCGCTACTGATTCCTGTTCTAACATTTCAATTTGCCGTCCTAGCAGCTTGGCGAGGGGAACTCCGCGAGTATAAATGCCTAAAAGCACAAGTTTAGACACATCTCCGGCGCGTTCAATCACCTCAGATGCCAAACGAGTGACAGTGCGGCGCAGTTCTTCAGGGGAGAGAATTTCAATAGTTTGAGTTGGCATTCTCGTTGCTGGTTTGATGGCGGATGGGATAGGACTAGGGGAGAGAATTAGGGATATTGTCTAGAGTTCACGGCATATAGTTTGGAGTAGGGGCGGGTTTAGGGACTAATGTAAATTGTCTTTCCTAATTTGGTTGCAAAACCCGCCCTTTGTTTAAGTTTGGGGTTTTGTCTTTCCGAGTTGGGTAGCAAAACCCGCCCTTTGTTTAAGTTTGAGGTTTTGTCTTTCCGAGTTGGGTAGCAAAACCCGCCCTTTGTTTAAGTTTGGGGTTTTGTCTTTCCGAGTTGGGTAGCAAAACCCGCCCTTTGTTTAAGTTTGAGGTTTTGTCTTTCCGAGTTGGGTAGCAAAACCCGCCCTTTGTTTAAGTTTGAGGTTTTGAGGTATGACCCTTCGCTGCGCTAGTGGAGAATCGGGTTTTGATGCCATATATATAAGGATGGGAATAAATGAGAAAACTCAAGTATTGCGATCGCGATAACCAGCCACATCAAACAGCAGTATCGGGTCAACTGTAACCCTTGGTCAATTTTAGTCGGTGTAATTGGCTCAACCGGATCACCTAAAAGGGGTTTATATTTGGCAACTCCCTGATACCAGTTGGTTCCCCCAAGTTGTACGCCCAGAATAGCAGCATAAGCGCATTCACTCCAACCGGAATTGGGACTAGGATCGCTGGTTGCATCTCGGTAGCATAAACTCCATACTTTTTGAGGTTTTCCTGACAAAAGCGCTAAGGTTATTACCGTGAACCGACAAGGTAGCCAGGTTAAGTAATCCTCAAGTTTAGCACTGAACCACCCTAAATCTGTATAAGGTTCGCGTCGATAACCAATCATTGAATCTAGAGTGCTAGCCGCTTTATAGGCTAAAGCCAAGGGAACGCTACCCACTATCGGAAAAAATGCGCCGATAATAGCATAGAATAAGGGCGCTGTAACACCATCCGTGGCATTTTCGGCGATAGTCTCTAGAACCGCCCGAAACATTTCAGGTGCTGTCAATTTTTCTGTATCTCGACCCACATATTGACGCAAACGAGAACGCGCTTGCTCTAACTCTCCATCAGTTAGCGGTTGTACCACATCATCAGCCGCGTTTCGCAAACTGCGACCGGCAAAACAGCTTGCCAGCAGAATACTTTCAACCCCAATCCCTACCCAAGGATGAAACCAGTTTGCTGCCAACACGATGAACCAGCCTGCCATTCCACTACCGATAATTAATCCTAACCCCAATCCAATTCCGGCGAGGCGGCGTTCCCAGGGACGATAAAGATTGTGAATTATCCATTGGCTAAAGTGAGAAATCAGCCAACCCATGACTTGGACGGGGTGAAGCCAACCCCAAGGATCACCTATCCAGTAATCTAGACTGGCGGCAAGTAATAAAACAATGGCACTTCTAGTCAATCTTGTTGCCTTTGAGCGTATCTATATTCTCTTCCCAATTCGCACCATCAAACGACACTCTGGCAAATCGAGACAGTACATCACCATCAAGACAACGTAGGTTAACATCAATCGACTGGGGATGAGAACGGGGACGATAAAAGGGGTGAATCCCACAAATACGGCAGAATGTATGTTTAGCGGTATGGGTATTAAACGTATAAGTTGTTAAAACGTCAGCCCCACTCAATAGAGTAAACCGTTCCGGGGGTACAATTAGGTGGATGAAGCCTTTTTTGTGACAAATTGAACAATTGCAATCGATTGCCTCGTGCTGGTCAACTGTCACACGGAAACGGACAGAACCACAGTGACAGCCCCCTTGATAGGTAATCAGTTGATTCATACTGGTCATTCGAGATCAAAGTCTCTATTAAATCACAAAATTGGTTTGTTCTCCTTGAGCCGCTTGCCAACTTCGAGCATCATAGTAAAGATCGGCAAGGGTTATGCTATATAGGGCATCTTTGAGTTTTTCATGAAGTCGATGCCACAAGGTTAAAGTTACCCAGTCTTCGGCTTGAGTGGCATCTGCCTGGTGGTGGTGTAACGGTTCGATTGTTTCACCAACGGCTGCTAAAATCTGACCCAGAGAAATTTTTGAAGGTTCGCGAGCTAATTGATAGCCACCTTGAGAACCCCGTACTGAATTCACTAAATTAGCACGACGCATTTCAATCAGTAGTTTCTCTAAATAGGGTGCGGGTAGATCTTGGCGCTGGGCAATCATTTTAACGGATGTTGGTCCATAACCGGGCTGTAGGCTGAGATCAAGTAGCGCTTTGACACTATAATGTCCGCGAGTTGTCAACTTCATAGGGATTGTCATCTCTCCTAGCTTGGAGTTGGTTTGAAGCTGGAGTCTAATTCAGCCAGTTTCAGGTTGGGTTGTACAGAGTTAAGAGTTGGTGCGGTTTTTTTTATTGACGTCCCCGGACGGTTGTACTGTCAACTATAACCAGGTGGGTTTTTCCTGAAGCCTGATAACGCCTCCCATCAATCCTGAGTTTTGCACATCATTGGTTTTTGTTGCTGACTCGATCAACTGGAAACGCCTCACCTTATCACTCCGTATCCATTGCTGACACGTTCTCCAGTCGGCGGTTGATTTGTTAAACAGATAAATTCAACAAATATAAGCAACTAAGTTGACAGTATCCGTGTAATATAGTTCTATAGAGGATGATACATAACCAAGATTTTGTTATCTTGGTTATGTATCAGTATAGCGAAATCGCTACCTGAGACCTCACTGTTTAGGTTTAGATTCAAGTTGATGGCTAAAAAGAAAAAAATGGAGTCCAAGATGGAACCCTTAGAGGGTCAAGCACTGCTTGAGAAAGTTAGAGAGCTAGGTAACCTCAGCAAAGAAGAAAAAGCTAGAGCCTGTGGCTACTACACCGTAACTAAAAACGATGTAGAGCGCGTTAATATGATGAAATTCCTGAATGCGCTGATTGACGCTGAGGGTATTGAATTAGATAGCAAAGCCAATGGCAATGGACGCGGGGGTAGGAGTGCGAGCTATCGCATCTCTGTGCAATCTAACGGTAATCTGCTTATTGGTTCTGCTTATACGAAACAGATGGGTTTACAACCTGGGGATGAATTTGAAATCACCTTAGGTCGTAAGCACATTCATCTCAAGCAACTTGGCGCAGAAGAGGAAATTGATGAGTAAGACTCAGGCGATGGCTAAGGAAAAGCGAAAAGCCTAAAGAGGCTGACTGTTTACCAGCATTTCAGTTGTCTTGAGTCACAGTAGCAACAACGGATAAGTCCGCGTCCCAACCATCAGGTTGGGCGATAGGATTTTTATTGGAGTTGGCAAAAAATACCCCCGTTAGAATCCAGAAGATTTAGCGGGGGATACATCGTGCTATTCATTGAAATGGCTAAGACACAATCCAATGGGGAGAGGTAATCAACAATAACAGAGACACATACATTCCCCAAAACAAAATGAAAATAAATTGTAGGTCGCGTCGAGCCACGAGGATAGCCGCGATCGCGAAGGTTAAGGCGAGGGAGCTAGAAACGACAGGTAAAAGGTTTCCAGAGGCTTCTAGTAGGAAATAAACAGTAGCGGCGATTGCCCCTAAAGACATGAGACTCAATCCCAAAACCCAGAGACGAGGATAGGACTGAGAGCGGGGCGAATTCCACACGGCGGCAAGTTGAGCGCCACCCGCTAGGGCTAAAGCGGGGTAGATGGGTAAACTATACGCCGATAAAGGAGACCCGATTAGACAAACGGCTCCTCCATAAACAGCCGTCCAAACCAATACGAATTTTGCCCAACCCCAATTACGATGAGTCCACGCCAACCCTAATCCATAAGACGCAAAGAGTAACCAGGGAACCGAGATTTTTAAGAACTCCAATACGTAATCGTAATAGCCAGTAAGAGTCCTGGGAATCTTGACAGAATGCCCAAAGGGTTGTAATGATTCTTGGATCAGATTGGCAGTGAGAAATGCTTGACCCTCAAGCCAGGGTAGAGTATACCAAACCAATCCGGGGATGATACCTAATATCCAGCCCAACCACCAATAGCCAGATCTGAGCAGTCTTGGCGTATCCCAGGCAATAAAAATCAAACCGATTGCCAGCAAAAGCAATCCGAATCCAATTCCCTGAGTCAGACAAATTAAACCGAATCCAATACCGGCTGTCAATGACCAACGCAAATCACGACGCGATCGCAATAGACATATCATCATCAGCATGACAAAGCATAACACTGCACTATCCGCGATCGCGAGACGTCCATACTGCACCACAGGTAATACAGTTAAATAAATGAAGCTCGAAAAAAGCGCATTTTGACGAGATGGGAAAATTTCTCGACCGATTCCATAGAAAAGGGGAACAGACAGAGCGCTCAGAAGGGCAGTTGGTAAGCGTGTGATCAAGGTGCTATCATTCCCTGTCTTATAAGCTAAAGCAATTAGCCAATACAGTAAGGGTGGATCTTCAACATAAGATTTGTCCCCAAACGTTGGATAAAACCATTGCCAAGATGCCAAAGGCGTGGTAGTTAATTCACCAGCGACCTGATTGATCGTTTGTTCACCCCCATTTAAGAGAGGTGGGCTATCCAGATTTAGGCAAAATAAGAGCAAAGCGGCTAAGAGTAAGCCGAACATCCACATCCGCTCAATCCAACGTTGAGTTTTGCGAATTCGACTCTCTGAGCGTCCCGAAATAAATGTTTGACGATTCATCTTTAAACGAACAAGTTAGAGTGCTGCTGGTCGCCAGTCGTTCACCTTGCTGCCATCCAACAGGTTGCCATTGCCTTCACCGTGACTCAACCCGTGGCGCGACCTAATCAAACGGTGACTTTTCAATTATGACTTTTCAGTTAAAAATAAAAAACTCTGACTACCCCGATCAGCGTAACTTTAGGAATAACTAGAGTGCGTAGTGCTATAGATAGATAGACGTAGCCGCGTTAGGATCAATGTTAGCGTCACACCCGACGGGTTAACCGAATCACTCCTGCCGCTTATTCACAGTAATATAGTTAGGCTTTATCAACTCAACTTGCTCATTTTGTTAAATAGAGCCAATCATCAGGCATCTAGACCTCAGTCGATCACCTGCGACAAGCATACCTATGGAAGGATCTTTTGAATTAACCCTACAAATGGTCATCGCTGTCTGTGCTGGAATCAGCGCTCAGGTGATTGCCGAGTACCTAAAAGTCCCCAGCATCGTCTTTCTGCTCATCTTCGGTGTTTCCCTCGGCTCCGATGGTTTGGGTTTACTACACCCCCAAGAACTGGGAGTGGGTTTAGAAGTCATTGTTGCCTTATCCGTAGCCGTGATTCTGTTTGAGGGAGGACTTAACCTCAACCTGCGCGACTTAGGCAAAGTATCCGGTTCTCTGAGAAACCTCGTCACCCTGGGAACGCTGATTACCCTGCTAGGCGGTGGGATGGCTGCCCATTGGTTAGGAGAATTTCCCTGGTCGATTGCCTTTCTCTATGCGGCTCTCGTGGTGGTGACGGGTCCGACGGTTATCGGTCCACTGCTTAAACAAGTAAAAGTAGACCGACGAGTTGCCGCCATTTTAGAAGGAGAAGGGGTGTTAATTGACCCCGTGGGGGCAATTCTATCCGTTGTTGTACTCGATACCATTCTCAACAGCGAGGCGGGCGCCTCTGCTGCCATTGTCGGTCTAGGGTTACGCCTCAGTATTGGGGGTGTGATTGGCGGTATCGGTGGCTGGCTGCTGGGTTTATTTCTCAAACGAGCCGATTTTCTCTCAGAAGACCTGAAAAACCTGGTCGTGTTAGCCGGGATGTTAGGCTTATTTGGCTTGGCACAAACCATTCGCTCCGAATCCGGATTAATGGCAACCGTCGTCGCCGGAATCGTCGTCGGTGCCTCTTCTCTACCGGAAGAACGGCTGTTGCGACGCTTTAAAGGACAATTAACCGTGCTGGGGGTTTCCGTACTCTTCGTTCTCCTCTCCGCCGATTTGTCCATTGACAGTGTTTTCGCTTTAGGTTGGGGCAGTGTCTTCACGGTTTTGGCATTAATGACACTGGTGCGCCCCGTGAGTGTCAGCTTATGTACCTGGAATAGCGGCTTAAATTGGCGACAGAAAATCTTTTTATCCTGGATTGCGCCCAAAGGGATTGTCAGCGCTTCTGTGGCATCCTTGTTTGCGATTCTCTTAACCGAACGCGGGATTAATGGGGGAGATTCGATTAAAGCCCTCGTCTTCCTGACGATTATTCTGACTGTCTTTTTACAAGGCTTAACCGCGCGTTGGGTTGCCAAATGGCTACAACTGAATCCCCAGGAAAAGGCAACAGGTGCGGTGATTGTGGGCTGTAATCCTTTGAGTCGTCTGATTGCGCGTTTGTTTCAAGAACAGGAAGAAGAGGTTGTCCTCATCGACACTGATCCCGAAGCCTGCCAAAAAGCCGAAGACGAAAATCTGCGGGTGTTCCAAAGTAGTGGTTTAGATGTTGAGGTTTTAGAAGAAGCTGGGATTGAATCGATGGGTACATTTCTGGCAATGACCAATAATGGGGAAGTGAACCTAGTCTTAGCCCAACGCGCCGTGGAAGAGTTTGCGCCGCCACGAGTGGTTGCCGTATTTCCCCGTGATCCCCAAGCCAATGCGACCAATAATAAAACCAATAAAACCAAAGTCAATCAAGCCTTTGTTCCCCAACTACCGATTAAGACGTGGAATAAGTATATTGTCGAGGGGCAAGTGAAGTTAGGTACAACCACGTTAAAAGAGTCGGGATTAGCCTTTCAGCGAGCGCATTTACAAGCGTTGATTCGGGCGGGGGAACTGGTTCCCTTATTAATCGAACGCCAAGGGAATTTACAAGTGGCTAGCGCGAATGAAACTTGGCATGCTGACGATCAAATTATTTATCTGCTGCATGATCCTAGACCTAAACTCTTGAAACGCTTATCCGGTGGCAGTTCGTCCTCTCGGCTGGCGGTAGAAAAGTTGCCAGAGGTTGAGGAGATTCCGATTTCTGAGCCTGTGGAAGAGAAAGCGGTGAAAGAAATTGCCAATAAACCTAAAGGTGAAAAAGAGGCGAAGGTTGAAGGATGAAACAGTTTTGACCCTTCGCCAAGCTTTTCGGGCATGGCGTGCGAGTGTGTAGGGGCGGGTTTAGACGCTTCCTTAGTGGGGTAGTTGAATACTGTCTAATGATTCAGAGGAATCGCTAACTGAATAAAGGGCGCAAGCCTTGCGCCCCTACGATTTTTACCTTAAATAGGGAACCCACGATTTCATTGGTTCTGGCGAACCATACCAAAGTCCCTGTCTTCGCGGTGAATGCAGCACCCCGTCTAAGGTGAGATTCACCGCCCCCTCTAAATGAGCTGCTTCAATGGGAGTAATCCCATCTCCCCAACAATTGCCGACTCCACAGGTTTGCTGATAACTGTTATACGCTAACCATTGACCCAAGCGTCGTTGACCATAGATGGCTTTACCCGCGACACAGATATATTTAACTTGGGGATAAAATGCCCCCGGATAGTTGATTGCCACGAAATCTAGATTGCGTTTTGTCCAGCGCTCTTGGCTAGTATGAGGTGTCCCTAATGTTACCAATGTGGCAATGGTTGGATGAGCATTCCATAATCCTGAAACTGAGGGAGTCACATCGCCCTGAATATCGTAGGGTTTTTCGCCCAGGTAGATTCGGGCAATCCAGCCTCCGGCGGAATGACCAATTAGATTAACCTGATTGGCGTTGTAATCTGCCATCACCTGTTTCACGGTTTGGTCGAGTTGGCGTAAAATTGGTACAACTGAGCGACCGCCTATCGTGGGAATCCAATCGCCTTGTCGTAGCGGTACAGTAACGGTGGGAAACCCTAACTGATTTAACGCGGTTTCTAATCCTCGATATTCAGTTGCCCCGGCGAAAAAACCCGGTAAAATGACAGTCGGTAGTGGCATTTTGGATCTTATAGTTTTTAATTATTAATTAAACGTAACAAATAGTGATGGGGCAAATTGGCACGCTTTACGGTCTGAGTGTGGGTCCAGGCGATCGCGAATTAATTACGCTTAAAGCCCTGCGTATCCTCAAACAAGCACCCGTGGTGGCGTTTCCGGCGGGAGTAAGGGGAAAACTGGGTATGGCACAGCAGATTGTCGGGCAATGGTTAGACGCTCAACAGGTTCAACTGCCTTTAACATTTCCTTACGTCCAAGACCAAGACATTCTTACCCAAGCGTGGAAGAAAGCCGCCGAACAGGTGTGGCATTATCTAAACGTCGGGCAAGATGTGGCGTTTGTTTGTGAAGGGGATATCAGTTTTTACAGCACGTTTACCTATTTGGCGCAAACCTTACAACAGCAGCAATCCAGCGCCCTAGTACAAATGATTCCTGGCGTTTGTTCACCCATGGCAGCCGCCTCAGTGTTAGGATTACCGCTAACGGTACAGCGCGATCGCTTGGTGGTGCTGCCAGCTCTCTATAATGTAAAGGAACTGGAAACAATTTTAGACTGGGCGGATGTCATAGTCCTGATGAAAGTGAGTTCAGTGTATGAACAGGTATGGCAAGTGTTGCATCGCCGCCAATTATTGGACACCGCCTGGGTAGTCGAACGTGCTACCCTACCGGATCAAGTGATTTATCACGATTTACGCGATCGCCCGACCCTAAAATTACCCTACTTTTCGATCATGATTGTCAACGTTACCCAGTCCCTGAGTTCCATTAGACTCTAGATTATTTTTATTAAAACCAATAGAATTCCCGACAACCCCGCAACGGAGAGCATGATAACGGCTATGTCGAATCTCTTATTTAGAACGGTTTCCGAGAAACTTAATCAGCCAACTGGAATCGCGGTGATGGCATCGGTGGGTATTCATGTCATCTTGGGGCTCACCTTACCCTCTTATGTCCCCGTTTTTTCCAATGAAGCGCCACCGACGCGGCGAACTGTACAAATGTTGGAATTAAGCGAAGCCGATTTGAGTCGCCTACCCGATTTATCGGTGCCAACGGTTCCCCCCTATATTTATCAGCAAACACCATTACAATCGCCATTCCCACCACTCCCACCTCTCCCCTCTCCCCCTCCCCAAGAGTCTTTGCCTCTCGATGGCACCATCTCGGTGGCTCCTCCTTCACAATCGTTAAAAATTCCGTCATCGTCTTCGACTCGGAAACGAACCCAAACCCGAATCTCCCTGAATCAACCGAGTAGTCCATTTCCATCCATGAGGAGAAATCTAGGAATCCCAGTTTTTCCTCCCAGCCAACTTCCGCCACCGCCTCCCCCAGGAACAAGGAATCCTGAGTCGAGATCCATAGAAAAAGAGCCGACGCCGAGTATTGATGATCGTCTATTAAGGGTGTTGTCTGATCGCGACTCAGACTCGTTGACGATTCCCCACTCTAAACCACCGGAAGATCCCAAAGATAAAAAGCTTGCTTTCGATCCAGATACCGCTCCCTCCGCCAATGAAGATGAGCCAACCCCAAATCCGGAAGAATCCGCATCAGAATCCGATCAGCCCATCGCTGATCAGCCGAAGCCGGATCAAGCCGCAGATAGCACGGGCGCTCAAGCCGATAAAGTAGAACCTCCGCCTGTACTCCAAAGAACATATAGTACTGAGTATCCCAAAGCAGCTTGCCAGAAGCAGCTTAACGGAACAGCCATTTATAGTGTCGTCGTAGGTACTGATGACAAAGCGACGAATTTACAGTTAATTCAAAGTGCAGGTGACCCCATTCTTGATCGAAAGGCAGAGGGCAAAATTAACAATCAGCCTATTCTAAATCGAACAGATAAACCACAAGAGTACCAAGTATCTGTGCAGTTTTCCGGTCAAGACAAGGTGTGTCCGAAGCCAACACCTCCCGAAGCCTCGGAGCAGACTCCTGAGGGTTCTAATTCGCCAACACCCCAACCTGAGAATCCGGAGGCGGCTGAGGACTCGAATTCTCCAAGTTCTTCCTCTTCCAATCCGGAAACCTCGGATCGCGATCCAGAAAACTCTGGACAACCCTCGCCATCAGACACAACATCAGAGTCCGAACCTGAAAAAGACCAACCTGAAGAATCAGCGAATCCAGCAGAGGAAACCCCTGAAGCCTCCAATCCACCTGACGTGGTTGTACCCCCACTCTAGCCTCAGACGGGCTTTCATTATCAATTTTTGACCGGTCTCATCCTTGATCCCCAACCAGATGCTAAGATGATCGACGGTTAGAATTATCCCCCCAAGATTACAGCAAAAAGGAACCCAAGACATTATGCCTTCACGAGAACCTCGCCGCATACTCATAACAGGTGGAGCGGGGTTTATTGGCTCCAACTTCGTCCATCACTGGTGCGATCGCTACCCAGAGGATCGAGTCGTTGTTCTCGACTTGCTCAGTTACGCCGGCAATCGTCGGAATCTAGAGCCAGTCGAGGGACGAGAGAATTTGCGGTTTGTAGCGGGAGATATTTGCGATCGCACTCTTGTTGATGCCTTACTCTGTAGTGAGACGATTGATACCGTTGCCCACTTTGCAGCAGAATCCCATGTGGATCGCTCAATTTTGGGTCCTGAAGCGTTTGTGAGAACGAATGTTCTGGGTACATCAACTCTAGTCGAAGCCTTCCGCCAGCATTGGAAAAAGCGGGGATGTCAAGCGAGCGATCGCTTCCTCCATGTCTCTACGGATGAAGTATACGGCAGCTTAGGTCCTAATGACCCCCTATTTAGTGAAACGACACCGTATCAGCCAAACAGTCCCTACGCCGCTTCTAAAGCGGGTAGTGATCACATCATTCGTGCCTATCATCATACTTACGGTGTCCCCACATTAATTACCAATTGCTCCAATAACTACGGTCCCTATCAGTTTCCCGAAAAGCTGATTCCCCTGATGTGTATTAACATCATGCTGGGTCAACCCTTACCCGTTTATGGGGATGGACAGCATGTGCGGGACTGGCTTTATGTCAATGATCACTGTCAAGCTATTGATTTAGTCATTCATCAAGGAACTCCCGGCGAAACCTATAACATTGGCGGTAACAACCAAATCAAAAACCTGGATTTGGTTCAGATGGTTTGCCAGCTTATGGATGAGTTAGCCTCGGATTTACCTGTTTCTCCCAGTAAAAAGTTAATTACTTCTGTAAAAGATCGACCCGGACACGATCGCCGATACGGGATTGATGCTCGCAAAATTAAGGACCAACTGGGTTGGACGCCTCAAGAAACCATTGAAGGAGGATTACGTAGCACCGTTGAATGGTATTTGACCCATCGGGATTGGTGGGAGCCGTTGCTGTCGAAGGAGTATAAAGATTACTACCAGAAAATTTATGGTTAAATCAGCAAAGGATGTTTGCTGCCTCGTTGGGTGAGGATATAAGCTGTTCGGTATTCAAACCTGAATGTCAACCATGACGAAATCCTGGTAATGCGTTTAGCGAAGCCATGCCGCAGGCTTTGCATCTTGCTCGCTACTCATACCCAATTTACGGCAGTTTTCAAGTTAGTAGACTACAGACGATGATTGCACCCAAAAGCATCGGTTAAGTCAAAGGGCAGATCTGCACAGAGTCCTCTAACACTTTTTTTCGGAATATTGGGAGATTTTCTGCGGAGAAATTGCACAAAATCTAAAACTTCATTGTGTTGACTTGGGGGCAGTTGGCGGAGTTCTCTGAGAACGATAGATTCGATCGTGTTCATATTGTGTTCCGATACGTTTTTGCTAACGCTTGCTAACAAATATACTCCTTGAGGGAGGGTGTATTAACAAGCGAGATTAATCTCCATTATGTATGAATCAATTATCACTCGTAGGGGTACGGCATTGCCGTACCCTTACCTCATGTACCTCTTTACGGCTGAATCTGTTGAATTTGGTCAAGGGCATTTTGGTAAAGCGTCATGTCGCCCTGTTGTTTGGATAAATCTGCTGCCTTTTGGAAATCCGCGATCGCTTCTTCTTCATTACCTAATTGAACAAAGGCAGTTCCCCGATTGTAGTAGGCAGCAGCATAGTTAGGATCACGTTGAATCGACTGAGTGAAATCGGCAATCCCCTCCTGAATTTTCCCCTGTACTACACGGACAACTCCTCGATTATAGTAAGGTTGAGCATTATTAGGGTCAATCGTAATTGCCTGATTAAAGTCAGCGAGTGCTGCTTGGGTATCTCCTTGTTTAAAATAGACAGCTCCTCGGGTATAGTAAGCTTGAGCATCGTTCGGATCAACCTCAATTGCCCGATTAAAGTCGCGAATTGCCGCCTCCATGTTGCCCTGTTTCACACGGGCAACTGCGCGGTTGTGATAAGCTGGAGCGAAGTTAGGGTCAATTTCAATTGCTGTATTCCTTGTTGGATAAAATCCTCAGGAGTGGTTTGGGCAATATAATCTTTGAGCGTAACCGCATCTATTGGGCAATTTTGAACAGCACGAGCAGTTATTGGGGTGATCAGGATAGCCGTTAAACCCAATAGAGGAATTGTACGGTGAATGAATTTCATAGATGTCTCCTGAACTCGACATATTAAACGGGGAATTTATGTATGATGTAGAGTGGATTACTGCTGAAGTTCCTGGATTTGGTCAAGGGCATTTTGGTAAAATGTCATTTGACCCTGTTGTCTAAACAAATCGGCGGCTTTCTGGAAATCCGCGATCGCAGCTTCTTCATCGCCTATTTGAACAAGTGCAGTTCCCCGTTGGTAGTAAGCGGCAGCATTATTGGGAATAATCTCAATTACCTGAGTGTAATCAGCAATGGCACTCTCAATATCTCCTGTTTTTCGGTGAGCATGTCCCCGGTTTGCGTAGGCGAGAGCTAGATAGGGATTAATCTCAATTGCCTGGTTCAAATCGGCAAAAGCTTTCTGCATTTCTCCCCTTTGCAGATATGCAAATCCCCGGTTGTTGTAAGCCATAGCATAATTGGGGTTCAGTTTAATGGCTTGAGTAAAGTCGCGGATAGCATTCTGTATTTCTATGAGTTTCAGGTAAATAGTACCTCGGTTGCTGTAGGCGATAGCTAAGTTAGGTTCAATCTCAATTGCCTTACTGAAGTCAGCTAAAGCTTCCTCTAGCTTTTCCTGTTCTCGATACAAAAGTCCCCGATTATTGTAAGCTTCAGTATAATTGGGATTAAGTTCAATTGCTTGTGTGAAATCAGCAATCGACTTTTGAATATTACCTTGTAGCAGGTAGGCAACTGCCCGGTTATAGTAGGATTGATCATTGTTGGAATCAATTTCAATGGCTTGGTTGAACTCAGCAATCGCATCCTGAATATTTCCCTGTTGAAAATTAACAGCTCCTAGATGATTGTATGCTGAACTATAATTAGGTTTAATATTGAGCGCTTGGTTAAAGTCAGCTATTGCCCCTTGAATGTCTCCTTGTTGCCAGTGAACAAGTCCTAGGTTGTCATAAGCTTGAGCATAATTAGGGTCGATATTGAGCGCTTGATTAAAGTCAGCTATTGCTCCTTGAAAGTTTCCCTGTCTTAAGCGAACCAATCCCCGATTGTTGTAAGCTATAGCGGAGTTAGGGTCAAGTTGGATAGCTTGATTAAAGTCAGCAATTGCACCTTGAAGGTTACCGCGTTTCAAATGAAGCAATCCCCGATTGTTGTAGGCTAAAGCTAAGTTAGGGTCAATTTCGATGGCATGCTCGAAGTCAGCAAAAGCCTTCTGGATCTCTCCCTGTTTCAGAAAAGCAACCCCCCGGTGGTTGTAAGCTGGGGCATAGTTGGGGTTAATGTCGATCGCCTGATTGAAGTCCTTAATTGCTCCTCTAAAGTCACCTGTTTCTAATTTTTGTACTCCTTGCTGGACAAAATACTCTGTAGTGTTTTGGGCAATGTAACTGTCAGTTGTGGTAGCACGAATTTGGGAAAATTGAACTTCGCTAGCTGCAACGGGATTGATGAGAATAGCAGATAAACCCAACAGGTAAATCGTGCGGCGAATAATTTTTGGAATCCCTACAATATTTTGCCTGTGTTGATAGTTTAATACCGACTTGAGATGATTCAATTTGATATACATCAGTTCCTCCCTAAGTTTGTCATTCCTCTGTCGAGATAGGAATTCCCTATTTATTAACAGCAAGAGTATAGACCACATCAAGATATGAGAATAAGATCAATTCAGTAATCACTGTAGTGAACTATTACTAATGTCTTTTCTCTATTATGGCAGGTAGGCAAATGACTATTAGCTGATTTTAATTAAACTTAAACTTTTTAACTTATTG
>JGI11783J13700_1009502_pt1 | contig 17892 bp, 17 predicted proteins | sample ElkSlonscriptome_6_FD_13700 | JGI IMG/M metagenome (IMG submission 13700)
GTTTGGGGCAGATAAGCAACGATTAGCTATCTCTGGCACCCTTTCACCCACTTTTCCCCTGCAAGAAGGATTCCAGACAGGGGAACAAGGGCAGATTCGTACCTTAACGATTCCCGCGTACAGTTACAGCCAAGGACAACGACAACTCGAAGGTTATGTTCGCGCCAGTGAATCTACAGAGTCTGTGGAAGCTGTCCTCACCCAGTTACGTTGGGGATCAGGTGTAGCAGGTGTTCTGGCGTTAGGACTGATTGGAGTGGGCGGTATGTGGCTGACTCGGCAGTCGATGAAGCCCATTGAGCAGAGTTTTCAGCAACTTAAACAGTTTACAGCCGATGCATCTCATGAGTTACGCAGCCCCCTGACGGCGATTAAGGCGTCAGTGGAAGTAATGCAGACTCATCCCGAACGGATTCATCCGGCGGATGTGGAAAAATTGAATGCGATCGCGTCGGCGACTAGCCAGATGAGTCGTTTGGTCGAGGATCTCCTGTTACTCGCCCGAACGGATGCGACAACCGCTGCACCAACCCGCGAATGGACGGTGATTCCCCTTGATGAACTTTTGGAGGATGTTGAGGAGCGTCTCGAACCCAACGCTGAAGCTCAAGCTACTACTCTGAAACTCGAACTACAAAAGGACATTTTTGTCAAGGGGGATGCCTCTCAGCTTTTTCGTGTCTTTTGTAATCTGCTCGAAAACGCTCTGCAATATACCCCATCCGGGGGTACAGTTACCCTGTCGATGAGTACAGATGAAACCTGGGTGGTTGTGAGTGTGGAGGATACAGGGATTGGTATTGCTCCAGAACATTTACCCTTTATTTTCGATCGCCTGTGGCGAGCCGATAAAGCCCGAACTCAGCGCCAGGAGGGTTCTGGGTTAGGTTTAGCGATCGCCCAAGCTATTGCCCAACGTCATGGTGGAAACATTACGGTGAGGAGTGAGTTAGGAGTTGGCAGTTGTTTTCAAGTGTCTCTGCCTATATTTTCTTAGAGGTAGGTAGCTGTAGGAAAAACACTGAACACCTCTACCTATTGTTACCCAAAATCACGTTCTCAAACCATGTCCTCTTTTTGAAGTCGGGGAACGGCGCAGAAGAACCCCTAATGGTCGTGTGACGGAATATAACATTTATTTCTTTACCGAATCCTTACATTTGCCGTCTATTTTTTGTACAAAGCCATTCTCAGCCAGTGGCAATGCTGTTTGTACAGAGTAATATTGATACCAGAGATAATGAATTCAAAAGCTTTAATTGCTGAATTTATCGGCACGTTTGCCTTAATATTTATTGGCATTGGTGTGATCGCGACAAACTATATCATAAAAGGTGACACCGATGTCGATTTAGTCGCCATTGCTCTAGCCCACGGCTTGACCATTGCTGTCATGGTTAGCGCTACCGCCGCCATTAGTGGGGGTCATCTCAATCCAGCCGTCACCTTCGGCGCTTGGTTGGCGGGCAAAATTAATCTCAAAGATGGTTTGGGATATATTATTGTTCAGTGTTTAGGAGCCATCTTTGCTGCCAGTTTGATTAAGTTAGCGATACCCCTAGAGCCACTAGGAGCCATTAACATGGGTACACCTGCACTAGGTAATGGAGAAACTCCAATTATGGGCTTAGTGCTGGAATTTATCCTCACCTTCTTTCTCGTCTTCGTGGTTTTTGGCACAGCGATGGATAAACGCGCCCCCCAAGTCGGCGGTTTGTTTATTGGGTTAACCGTTACCCTCGATATCCTGGCGGGTGGACCGATTAGTGGTGCCGCCATGAACCCTGCTCGTTATCTCGGTCCAGCTTTATTGGGAGGGGGACTCCAGTACATTTGGCTCTATTGGCTTGGTCCATTAGCTGGTGGTGGTGCGGCGGCTTTAGTGTACCATTACCTGCTCGAAGACCGCAGTCAACGTGCGATCAAGTCTAAGGAGGGTGAAAACTAGGTAATAACTCCATCTTGGTGAGAGAAATGACTTGTGAGATGGGCAATGCCTAACCAAGACCAACCTGTAATTGGGGGAGTTAACGACTTTCCCCAACTTTTTTTTGGTACAACTATGGTATCCACCCGAGTTCTTTACCTTTTTCACCTAAAGTCTTAACAACAGCCGGAAACGGTGATGGATAACTTCAGAAGTCTCAAGCAATGGAGGAGGGGATGCCCATGATACGCACCTTTCGTAAATACCACCGCTTAATCGCGATCGCTGCCTGTCTACCTTTAATTCTGACAGTGATTACTGGCATAGGCTACACCATTTTTGATGAATGGTTCCATCAAGACGAGATCGGCGGGTTTCTGATGCAACTGCATACCCTGAAAATTTTAGGTCTCGACACCATCTATCCGTTGTTGAATGGTTTGGGATTAGTGGGGCTGTTAGTTACAGGGTTGAGCATGACGGGTTTATTTAAAAAACGTCTATCTACCCACAAAACAGGCAATTAATAAAATCATGATTCAGGATTCAAGTCACAATTCAAAAGTGACAACTACTGCCGTATAGTGGTAGGGGTGTAATGTTTGCGTCTCTCCACTGGGCTGTCCCTCACCCCCTTGGGAAGGGCTATCGTCAAGACTTTTTAACCTATGAATCGCCGAGAATTTATAACTTGGGTGGGAATTGGTGGTATCGCCAGTTACTTGCCCGTCGCCATTGTTGCTTGTTCGCCCAAAACCGATGAATCAACCTCTGCGGCTAATCCCACTCGTGCGGATGGATTTGAGTCGGTGGGTACAGTCGCTCAATTGGATCAAGAGGGTGAAATCCTCAACGAACAATTTTTTGCCGGTTCAATCTTGGTGTTGCGTGATCCAGAGGACTCGAACAGGATTATAGCTGTCAATCCTACCTGTACTCACACGGGTTGTACAGTAAAGTGGCAAGGTGAGCAAACGGAATTTGTCTGTCCCTGTCATGATTCTAAATTCGCAATTGATGGCGAAGTCATTCAAGGACCCGCTAAAGATTCCTTGGCTGGTTATGAGGTGAAGCAAGAAGATGATTTAATTCTGGTCAAAGCTGGTTAAAACCAGCTTACACACAAACGCAACTTATGTTGAGGGCACGATAGTATCGTGCCCCTACGAATGGTGATTTAGATGTCAATAAACTCGAGTTCTAGGAGAGACTAAAATGATGTGTCTGTAGACTGGCGATTTATCCCACGCCGCCTGAACCTTCGCTCAGGTCAGAATATTGGACTTAAGGGTTGTCGCTGTCTCTAGCTAACCGAAACCTCCATCAGTTCTTGAATCAAGGAATTGCTGTCTTGACTCATTGAGGGTTCTGGATGTTTGGCGATAATCATCGGAGTGTCTTCCATATCACTATCCGGGATAGCTTGGAGAAGGTAAACCTGTTCCGGGTTGACATTGGCAATCACCTGGGGTGAATGAGTCGCCACAATAAACTGACAATTGGGAAAAGTGCGAGTCAGTGCTGGCACAATCTCATGTTGCCATTTCGGATGCAGATGGAGTTCAATCTCATCAATCAGAACCACACCATTCCCTTCTAGGGGATTCGCTAACCCCGGATTCGCGATCGCTAATCGTTTGGCTAAATCGGCGGCGAGTGAGAGTAAACCTTTTTCACCTTCTGATAGTTGATTAACGACTAATTCTCGACCTTGTTTCGTCACTGTCATCCGTAAGGGGGCACGTCGCACCCGGAAGTTAGCAAAACCGGGTAACAGAGAGGATATCGCTTGGCGGATGGCTTCTAGGAGGCGATCGCGGTGTTCAGGATTATCTCGACGCCATTCGTTTTCTAGATCCTCAAGATCCTTAAACCACTCGAAGAAGCTGCTAAAGTTAATCGACACACCCGTTAAGGCGTGGTCATAAATCGCCAGTTGGTTCGACCAATAGTATTTAGTTGTTTCTTGGGTAACCTTGTCGCAAAACTGGCGGTTGACGGGATAGTAAACCACGACGGGTAAATTCACATTCAGATTGTTTTGCAACTGATTCTTAATTCGCAAACAAATTCCTTCTAATTCTCGCATGTTCCCGCCCCTAGGTCGTCCCTTGGTATTGGATAACGAGAGAAACCAACTGATCTGCCGTTCCCTCAAGGAAATCGTGATCTCATTTTTGGTTTGATGAGCGCCATTGGCGATATCTTCCTGACTAAAAAAATGTCGCGGAATTTTCCGTTCTTCGGTAATGTCCTGTTCATTAATAAAATGTCCCGTTCCAATTGGATCTTGAAGTTCCGCCACAAAATGGGAAAGCAGGAGTGCGATACAGTCGAGAATACTGGATTTTCCCGTTCCGTTGATCCCCACCAAGACTGTCGGTTCAGTCTCCTGGAACTCCAGCGTCAGATCGCCGATGCCACGGAACGAGTTGATTTTCAGGCGCTTGACTTTCATGGCTTATAGTAGGCTGATGGCAATAAAATGACACCGGGATGAAAAAGCAGCAATTGTTGTTGATACTGCTGATGATACTCTGATCAGTTGAGCTTGTCCGGCAAAAGCCTCATGCAATTGATTAAAGAACTCCTTAGATGGACGTTGTAAAAACGTACCCTGACACGTCTAGAACTTAAATGCGTAACCTCTGAGGAACCCTTAACTGGGGTTACGCCAGCCGATGCTGACGCTTTAGGGAGCAATCCCTAGTGAAGCTTCCCAGAAATAAACGCGATCGCAATATTGAAATCTGCTCTTACAGATAGCTTCCAGGGAAACATTTTGCGTGTTGGTCACATCCAGGGACACGAAAGCGGGTTCTCCTCCGGGTGCAACGGTTCGAGATTCAGCCTTTACCCCATCTATATACACATTAACAAGAACCCTGGGACTACCTTGGTCGTTATCGCGCATGCCAAACCCTAATTGCAATGTCTGAAAGTTAACATTCTCCCGATTGGGTTGCAGTCTACAGGTCAATGATGCCAGAGTATCGCCCGAACCCATATAAAATCGCGATGAGTAAACCGCTTTATTGACTACAACGTTTTCACTTCGACGTCTCCAGTTGCCGATCCCCGTATCCACACAATTGAGCCTTAGCAGGAAGGTTGAGCGTTCTTGCGCTTGCACAATTTGTTGACTTGGGGCAGTCAACGCCGCAAATAGAAGTCCACTGGCAATAATTTTCTGAATCAGTTTGCTTTTCATCTGCATTGAGTAGATCACCCACACCAATAGGTGTCAATACTACATCATCCCATGGGCAAAGGTGCAGGGGGGTAGGGAAGATGAGGGAGATGGGGAAGATCTTACTTTTCATGGGATCTGGAAAACCTCTCTCCAAACCTCTCTCCTGCAAGGAGAGAGGCTTTGAATTCTCCTGCTTAAAAAGGGGGACGGAAGGGGGATCTAAAAAGGGAAGAGGGGGATCTACAAGGGAAGAAGGGGAACGACATCTAAATAGAGTTTATTCAAGCAGTGCTGGTATCACCCCTTGATCAAAGATTTGACCCTTTGTATCAATAGCACGAACCAAGATGCGATCGCGAAACACCTCGTAAGCGGCAAAACTCAGCGTTGAGGCGGAATGGGCAGTCCATGACGAACGCCCGACAGGGCGAACTCCAGCACCCGCACCACAAATTAAATAGGTTGTCCCATTAATCGGGAGAGTCCGTTCGTAGTTGTGGTCATGACCATTAATATAGAGTTGCACGCCGTATTTTTGAAACAGAGGCGTCAGGGTTTCAATAAAGGCTTGATTCAATCCGTAGTGACCCGATGAATAAATTGGATGATGACCAAAGACAATTTTCCAGGGCGCATCACTGCGGCTAAGTTCCTGTTCTAACCAGGGTAACTGACGTTGCCAATCCGCATTGGCGTTTGTATCTAGCGCCCAAAATTGGACGGATTCCCGCCGAAAGGTATAGTATCGTCCCTCCATATTGAAACCCGGATAACGAACTTGGGGATCACCATTGGCGGTACGGATGTCATGGTTTCCTAGACAAGCGTGAAATTTTACCCCCTTTTCCAGTAAGGCTTGATAGGGTTTTTCAAAGACAGCCTCTACCTTTTTAATTTCCCCATTGTTATAAATATTGTCACCTGCCATAATCACCAACTGGTATGAATTCTGTTGGTAATAAGCCGTCATCGCCTCTGCCACCGCATATTGTCCGGCTGCACCTGTACCTGTATCGGCAATGGAAACAAAGCGTAACAGAGGTGGATGAGTTAATTCGTTCTGGGTATCCGTCGAGGGGGTTGGTTCAGGAGTTTGGGAATGGGTATCACTCGTCTGAGTCGTTTGACGGGCGAAAAGATTACTGCCAAGGGCAATCGTCCCGAAACAACTAATACCACTCAAAATCAGAAATTGACGGCGTTTGAGGCTCATAGATCCTGAAGAAAAACGGGCAAAAATGCTAGATTTGTGCTGTAGGAGCAGCGTTCTGTAAGAAGAATCTAGCGCATTTTATGCCAATTGGCATTGCTGGGTAGGGAAATAAAAATGTCAAAAGAGCAGCATAAGCCTCAGGAACCCATAGAGGTAGATGAATCCACTCAAGAAACCAATACGGCTGAACCCACTCGCCAGTCTAAACTGGTGGATTGGCTCTATCCCAGCTTTGAAACCGTTGAGAAGGTGTGGGATGGTATTTTGGCAGCAATCCGCTTTTTGTTACCTGAAGCTTGGAATCAAAAGCTATCGGATTGGGGATTGACGGGCGCGATCGCGGCGTTTATTGTGGTCATAATGGTGACGACAGTCGCACTAACGCCAGAGACACCAACACAGTTAGCCAAAGAAGTAAAACCCGAACCCATCCCTGCACCTGCCGAATTAGCCGCACCTGAACGAGCAGACACTTCAGAATCTAATTCCTCTCCCCTAGAACTTACCCCAGAACAACGCCTGATTACGGCGATTCAAGATCAAGTGGCTGAAATTACAGATCAGTATGCTAATGGACTGATTCAATCCATTCAAGCCAATTTTCAGGGGAACCGTCTGATTGTCACCGTGAGTGATGGCTGGTATGAATTAGATGAACAGGATCAAGAGCAATTAGCGAGTGAAATTTGGCGTCGCTCTCAAGACTTGGAGTTGAGCAAACTGGAAATCACTAATTCTGATGGAAGTCTATTGGCGCGGAGTCCGGTAGTCGGTTCTGGGATAGTCATTTGGCAGCGTTAGAATTTCACCGCCTACTAACGATATAGAGACGTATCAGGCTACGTCTCTATATCACATAAATGCTACTTTATATCAAGAGCAGATCAGCGCATGGCTTTCTCAAGCTGGTTAGCAATATTGAATTGAGATAGACTCGGGGATTCAATATCACTTCTCGCCAGTTGTTCTAACTCAACCGCTAGCGATCGCAGGTAGTCTGCTCGTTGGCGCATTCGGTTACTAATTCCCTCTGTACCAGTGGCAAGGCACTCCGGGCAAACATCACTAACATATTCGCCGGATTCCCGATACGCTCTTGCCACCACCTCTAGCGGGAAAAAAATGTTACCGCACAAATTACAACGGCATTTTTCCTCGAAGTGATTACTCTCAACTTGAATTTTAATGGGCATGGACGGTGTTCTCCAAATATATATGCAGTTTTGGGATAGCTGGAATCCTGTTTAGATTTGGCTGAAGCGGGCAGCTTTAATTAATTATTTATTTTATTTTAACCATAAATGTAGTTAATCGTACAGATTATTTCTAATGGCAGAGACACCGTTTTTTTGTTAGCTTTTCATGACAATGTTCCCGCCTCATCCCCAAGGGCTACACCTACTTAGGAGCTAATGAATAAGTGCTGTGGTGAGGGGGAGGGCGCAATCCTTGTAGTGCGTTTAGCGAAGCCATGCCGCAGACTTTGCATCTTGCTTGCTACTAATACCCAATTTAAATGCATGACAGCTTATTGTCGCCAGATCGTGATAAAAAAATACTCAGAGTTCAGACTCTGAGTATTAATAAACAAGCAATAACTCTATTGAGGCTTTGCTGAAGCCAGAATCAGAGGAATTCCATCACTTTTATTTCCCTCCGAATTTTCAGCCAATAAACTCGTTGAGAGGTTGCTGCATCCAAGCGGTAAAGTTTTGTTGCTTTAACCTTCCCACTGTGCCGCTATATGCTCAGCCAAATCGACAACTCTCTGAGAATAGCCCCACTCATTGTCATACCAAGCAATGACTTTAACCATATCACCACCCATTACCATCGTTAGACTGGCATCGACAATAGATGAAGCATCATGTCCCTTGTAGTCTGAGGACACCAACGGTAAGTCGTTGTATTCCAAAATGCCCTTAAGCGAGTTTTCTGACTCTTCTTTGAAGACTTTGTTTACCTGCTCAGCAATGGTGCTTTTCTCAACTTGAGCCACCAAATCCACAACCGATACATTCGGGGTAGGTACGCGCATCGCGATCCCATTCAATTTCCCCTGCATATCTGGAATAACTAAAGCCACAGCTTTAGCTGCTCCCGTCGAGGTTGGCACAATATTGATCGCCGCTGCTCTTGCTCGACGGACATCACGGTGACTCGCATCCAGAATCCGCTGATCCCCAGTGTAACTGTGGGTCGTGGTCATGGTTCCTTTAATGATGCCAAAGTGTTCATGTATCACTTTGACCACAGGAGCCAGACAGTTTGTTGTACAACTCGCATTGCTAACAATGTCATGCTTGCTGTGTTCGTAGTCGTGATGATTCACTCCAACAACAAACGTGCCGATGTCACCACCTTTCCCTGGAGCCGTAATCAGCACTTTCTTGCCGCCGGCGGCTATATGCTTAGATGCACCATCCCTGGTGACAAACACCCCGGTCGATTCGATGACTAGGTCAATACCCCAATCACCCCAAGGCAAGTTCAGGGGGTTGCGATCCGATACACACTTAATGGTTTTACCATTGACGATTAGGGAATTTTCGTCATAGCCAATGTCGGCTTTGAGCGTCCCTAGCATGGAGTCATATTTAAGCAAATGAGCATTTGTCTTGGGATCAGATGTATCATTGATGCCCACTAACTCCAACTGACTATTTTCTCTAGTCAGTAAACATCTGGCGAAATTACGTCCGATGCGTCCGAACCCGTTGATCGCTACTCTAATCACTGCGTCTTGCCCTCTGTATTCAAGCTCAGTAAATATACTTTTTATGAACCTAATCATATCGCAAAGCCGGACAAATTCTAAATGCCGATTCAGGGACGGATCGGAAAACGTCGGACATAGATGTTGCTCTAAGCCTTTCCAACCAAGGGTTTGGGTGAATCTGAATTGAGAATATGAGTTGTTGGATTAGGGGTGTATAGTGTGGTTAGATGTCAATACGGCTAGCAGCGATCTCTAATTTAATCGTCTCTTCCCGACGCGCCCTAGCACGTCTGGAACAGGCTTCCCCATGTCGAGTGTCGGAATTCTAGGGTTCTGCTGAATTTTCCGGAAACTCCAGAATGAAGGCTGTTTATTATAAAAAACCGTCTGGAGATAGAAAAAGTTACTTCAGTACAAACACGGTGGTCAACTCCACTGGAGCAATAACACAATTTATAGTGAAGTGGGTCTGTTGCCAAGAAAATCTGATAAATCCACCCTTTGCTATATCTTGAAAAATCAATTCTTGATATGATAGCGCGTGTTATTGGCACAGTAGGCTTGTGTGGTGTGGTGTGTAAGGAGTTAAGATGCCTAATATTGTCGATCTTAGTGGCAAGCCATTCCATTTCATCGGAATTGGTGGAATTGGTATGTCAGCGCTGGCTTACGTTCTAGCCAAACGCAACCTCCCTGTATCTGGGTCTGATATTCGTTCGACGCCGATTACTCAGCGGTTGCAAGCTGTCGGCGCTCATCTGTTTAGAGACCAGAAGGCAACCAATTTGGAATTTTTTAGAGAAACGAATGTCTCCACTTATCAGGGCGCATCAGCAACGGCGATTGAACCGGAACCCACGGGCAAAAAAATTGTCGTCCCCTCAAACCGCAACGGCGTTAGGGAAGACCATCTTGCCTCCTGCTTACCCCAAGTCATCTGTTCGAGTGCGATTAATCCAATCAATTCAGAGTACAAAGCGGCTGTAGAAGGCGGCTACCCAATTTTTCATCGCTCCGACTTACTGGCGGCGTTGATGCAAGACTACCGAAGCATTGCCGTTGCTGGAACTCACGGCAAAACCACAACCAGCAGTTTAATGGGATACCTGCTGCTGAAAACGGGTCTAGATCCGACTATCGTGGTTGGGGGAGAAGTGGATGCTTGGCAAGGGAATGCGCGTCTGGGTCAAAGTCCCTTTCTGGTGGCTGAAGCAGATGAATCAGACGGATCGTTAGCCAAGCTGGCTCCGGAAATTGGTGTGATTACCAATATTGAACTGGATCACCCCGACCATTACCAGAATCTCGACCAAGTTATCGAAACCTTCAAGATTTTTGCCGATCGCTGTCAAACCATCGTGGGCTGTATTGATTGCCAGACATTGCGATCGCATTTCACCCCCACAATCAGCTATAGCCTACAACGCACAGCCGGAGCTGACTACAGCGTGGATCGCATTGTTTATCAGGCAGAAGGCATCACGGCGAGAATTTGGGAAGGCGATCAGGTGTTGGGTACGCTGCAACTGAGTTTGTTAGGTCAACACAATCTCAGCAACGCCTTAGCTGTTGTGGCAGTAGGACGACACCTGGGACTAGAGTTTGACGCGATCGCCTCCGCCCTCGCCACCTTTGAAGGTGCCAAGCGCCGCTTTGAGGTTCGGGGTGAGTGCAAAGGGATTACCTTTGTCGATGACTACGCTCACCATCCCAGTGAAATTCAGGCAACCCTAGCGGCGGCTCGCTTACAGGTTGAATTATCACGCCGTATTGTTGCCATTTTTCAGCCCCATCGCTATAGTCGAACCTTGACATTTTTGTCAGACTTTGCTAAATCATTTGGCGATGCTGATCTCGTCGTGGTCACAGACATTTATAGCGCAGGCGAAGCCGGTGTTGGACAAATTACAGGAGAACAAGTGCGAGCCGCGATCGCGGCTCACCATGAGCGGGTCTACTACCAACCAACCTTAGATGAAGTCTCCCAACTCCTCGCCCAAATCCTGCAACCCGGAGATTTGGCTATCTTTCTCGGTGCGGGAAATTTGAATCAGATTATTCCCCAGGTTATAGAGTCCTACCAGACGGCGACACCTGAGAATTCGACTGAATTGAGTCAAACCGTCTAAGGTTGGTTAACCCCAGCCGCACCCGATTGGGTGTGTCCACTTCCACTGGCTAAAATCCATCGGCATTCTTTTGACCTGTATTGATATGACCTTGTCATCCTATTCTCCCGGCGTTGCTAACGCGCCACTGTGTCAGAAAACCTCTGACAAGCCTAAGCTTTACTTGCCTGGAACTGACTGCATCCTCCGTTCTCAGGTGTCTTTAGCGAGTTTGACATCCTTTCGCGTGGGGGGTCCCGCCGAGTGGTATGTGGCACCCCGACGGGTCGAGGATCTGCTCGCCAGTTTTGAATGGGCAGATTTGCAGGGATTACCCATAACCTTGTTAGGGGCGGGTTCTAATCTACTGGTTAGCGATTGTGGGTTGTCCGGCTTAGTCGTCTGCACTCGTCATCTCCGTTCTACCTACTTTGACCCGGATACGGGTCAAGTCACCGTGGGAGCTGGAGAACCAATCGCCCGTTTAGCATGGCTTGCCGCTAATCACGGTTGGCAAGGGTTGGAATGGGCGGTAGGTATTCCGGGAACTGTGGGGGGCGCTGTGGTGATGAATGCCGGTGCCCATCAAAGTTGTGCGGCGGATCTGTTGGTGAGTGTGGAAACCATTTCACCCAACGGAGTCGTGGAGCAACTCACGCCTCAAGAGTTGGACTTTCGCTATCGCACATCTATCCTACAAGGGGGGAATCGCTTCGTGACTCAGGCAACGTTTCAGTTGCAACCAGGCGCTGATCCCAAACAGGTTCGAGCGACAACAACTCACCATTTAAAGCAACGCCGTGATGCTCAACCCTATCACTTACCCAGTTGTGGCAGTGTTTTCCGCAATCCCGAACCCCACGCTGCGGGTTGGCTGATCGAGCAATTGGGTTTGAAAGGCTATCAAATTGGTGGCGCTCAAGTGGCAGAACGCCATGCTAACTTTATCTTGAACTGTGGCGGTGCTAAAGCCAGCGATATCTTCCAACTGATTCGTTATGTGCAGCAGCAAGTCGAGCAGCATTGGTCGCTCTCCTTAGAGCCAGAAGTGAAAATCTTAGGACGGTTTCAGGCGGTCTAAAGATGTCGCATTGACCGAAGCGGTACTAAGATTAAGACTTAGCAACGATAAACCCGTCCAACTTGAGAGACAGTCAATACGTTATGACCAAAGGACAAGGATTCGGCTTCGGTTTAGGCAAGATGAAAGAACTTGCCGAAGCATTCAAAAAAGCCCAAGAGGTACAACAAGGAGCAAAACAGCTTCAAGAAGAATTGGAGCAAATGGAAATTGAAGGCTCCTCTAGTGATGGTATGGTTAAGGTGTTTATGAGTGGGAATCAGGAACCCCTGCGCGTCGAAATTGCTCCAGACGCGATCGCTCAGGGAGCCGAAACCCTATCAGAAACGGTTACAGCCGCCATGAAAGATGCTTATGATAAATCAACCACGACCATGAGAGAACGTATGGAAGAACTCACCAGTGGGCTAAATCTGCCAGGGATGTAACCTTATCTGTAGAACTGGGAATGAGAGTCATGTCATCCATCAAAGACAGCACATCCCAGTTCTGCTCTGATTGTCATTGGTCGAATGCCAATGACGAATGACTAAGGACTAAGGACTAAGGACACTCTCCACCGTTAACTTTAGTTGTCCCCACCTACTTAGTAATTTCTGTGACTTTAACGGTAACTTGTCCCTCAGCTAATTGAATCTGTAATTCTTCTCCAGGAACAAGACTCGCCACATTCCGAGCAATTTTTCCTTGTTCAGTCCGCACCACCGCATACCCTCGTTTTAAAACATTGGCTGGGTCAAGGGTGGCTAACTTTTGCCCCAGAAATTGACAATGTTGAGTGGCTTGATTTATGCGCCAAGATGTGCTATTAAATAATCGCTGTCGCTGCTGCGCGATCGCATGTTGTTCCTGCTGTAGCTGTCGGTTAAGGGGTAAGCGTTGGAGACGATTCCTGAGTTGGTGTAATTGGTTGCGGCAGGTATCCAAATGATGAGTTACTGCCTCATGTAACGCCTCCTGACGCTGCTGATGTTCCCTAATCAGAGTTGCCAACTCTGGCACGGCTCGTTCAGCTGCGGCGGTGGGTGTATGAGCGCAACAATCAGCCACTAAATCGGCTAAGGATTCATCCCGTTGATGACCAATTCCTGTTAAGACAGGAATCGAACAGTTCGCGATCGCTCTCACCACTCGCTCATCATCAAAGCCAACCAAATCCTCCGATGCGCCACCCCCTCGCGACAGAATCACCAACTCAGCCCTCCCGTCTCGCTCAACTCGCTCAATCGCTGCCACAATCGATTCGGGTGCCAAATCCCCTTGCACTTGTGCCGGAGAAAACAACACAGATAACCCCGGATACCGTTGTCGAAGGGTGCGCTGAATATCTCCCCAAGCGGCGGCTTGGGGTGAAGTGACTACCGCGATGGTTTGGGGATGCGTTGGTAGGGGGCGCTTGTTTTGGGCATCGAATAATCCTTCAGCCTCCAATCGTTGGCGAAGTTGGTTGTAGCGCAGCGCCTTTAACCCCTCTCCTCCCGGTAACGCCTGCCAAACCATAAGCTGGTATTGTCCCCGTTGCGGATAAATCCGGATACTGCCTAAAGCAATCAACTGTTCTCCGGATTGGGGGAGTTGCACCAGCTTACTTAGCACAGAGTTCCACACCACGCACTGAATCGATGCCTTACCCTCTAAATCTCGCAGGGTGAAAAACATACCACTCCGATGGCGGTTGGCACTAGAGACTTCTCCAATTACCCAAACCTTCTGGAGTTGGGTATCCTGCTCTAACAGATCCTGAATATAGTCGGTTAACCCAGCAACCGACAGAGTTCCCTCTGGAAGCGATGAATTATCATTTGTCATTTGTCCTTTGTCCTTAACTATATGATCCCCTGCTCCCTCGAACTTGCTGATTGACCCAACAGTGCTATAGTAGTACCTGTGTTCTATACTAGGGGAGAGGAAATGCTGTCAAATGTCTCTCTCCAGTCCAAGAGTTGGGATCAAAACACAGTAACAGTTTGGCAAAATTTTGGCGTTGATGAAAAATTTCCTGGCATTGACAAATTAGCATTTGTGTGATTTGGTTCCAACAATCAGGTCACATTAATCTCAAAAGGCAGTCGGCGTTAAAATAGAGCCAACTTTCTGCACTAATTCTCAGTCCATTTCAATAACAGTTCTTGAGGCATCCATGGCTACCCAAATCACCAACAGTCCCGAAAAGGAAAAAGCCCTGAACTTGGTACTCAACCAGATTGAGCGTACCTTTGGCAAAGGTTCGATTATGCGCTTGGGAGATGCCACCCGTATGAAGGTGGAAACCATCTCCAGTGGTGCAATTACTCTAGATTTAGCCTTGGGTGGTGGCTTGCCCAAAGGACGGGTTATCGAGATTTACGGACCAGAAAGTTCTGGAAAGACGACTCTCGCCTTGCACGCCGTCGCAGAAGTGCAAAAGTCTGGTGGAGTAGCCGCATTTGTAGACGCTGAACATGCTCTCGACCCTACCTACTCATCAGCGTTAGGGGTTGACATTGCTAACCTTTTAGTATCTCAACCGGATAGTGGTGAATCCGCTCTGGAAATCGTCGATCAGCTAGTGCGATCGGCGGCTGTGGATATTGTTGTGATTGACTCGGTAGCCGCCTTGGTGCCTCGTGCAGAAATTGAAGGTGAAATGGGCGATACCCAAGTGGGATTACAGGCGCGTTTGATGAGTAAGGCGCTACGCAAAATTGCTGGAAATATTGGCAAATCAGGCTGCACCGTCATTTTCCTCAATCAGTTGCGACAAAAAATTGGTATCACCTACGGCTCTCCAGAAGTCACAACAGGCGGTAATGCTCTAAAGTTTTATTGTTCAGTCCGCTTAGACATTCGCCGGATTCAAACGCTCAAGAAAGCCAGCGAAGGGGAATATGGAATTCGCGCTAAGGTCAAGGTAGCAAAGAATAAAGTTGCACCACCCTTCCGAATTGCTGAGTTTGACATTATCTTCGGACATGGGATTTCCCGGTTAGGATGTTTAGTTGACTTGGCTGAACAAACCGGGGTGATTAACCGCAAGGGAGCTTGGTATAGCTACAACGGCGAAAATATTGCCCAAGGTCGTGACAATAGTGTCAGGTATATTGAAGAGAATCCTGAAATTGCCGCGACTATTGAACAACAAGTGCGCGAACAGCTTGATATGGGAGCTATGGTGTCAGCGAATTCCATCAACCCCGACGAAAACGAGGAGCAAGAGGAAGAACAAGAAAATTTTGAGGAAGATTAAGCTGAATCCCTCAAAACCTTGATCAAGGGTGCGTTAGCGAAGCGTAACGCACCCTACTGGCGTGGCACAGCTAAAATGAACGTTTCGCTCGTACTCCAATCTTTCCCGTTCCCTGTTCCCCGTTTCCTATCCTCATCACAACATGTATTCGGCAAGCCCTACTTAGGGATTGGGAATTTGCCGACTGAAAAATCGGTCTAAAATTTCTGCGCGTTGATGGGAATTTAATTTAGGTAAAGCGGGTTCTCCAGATAATTCTTCTAACTTCGATAGTTCTTGCAAAAATTGTGATGTCCCTTTGTGATAGTCCCCTTCAGAGGCTTTGGCTTTTGCAGGTAACTCCAAATCTTCATCTGGGGCTTTTCGTTTTGAGGATGAGGAAGCTTCTACAGAGGAAGACGCTTTGGAGGCTTTCAGTTTGGCGATAATTTCTGGAGAGGCGGGGTTGAGCTTTTGGGTGTCGTTGCAGAGGAAAAAGTAAAATGCAAGGGTACTGAGTCGAATGCAATCGCCATCCTTAAGCGATATATGCCCGTGGACAGGTTCACCGTTGACATAGGTGCCATTCGTGCTTTTAAAATCGACGAGGTAATATCCTTTGTTTGGCAGATAGTAAATCGCCGCATGATGACGGGATAAGTGGGGATCTGGAATCGATATGGCTAATTGGCGATCGCGACCGATAGTCCAAATTCCCTGAGGCTGAAACAGGGTTTGGGTTTTTCCCTCTACCAGATTGGTCATCAGACAAGGTCGCTGACTTTGAACAATACCCGTGACAAAGCGAACTGTTCGACTCGAGAACGTTTTATGTCCCGTTTTTTCAAGCTGGAGGATTTCATCGAGTAGACCCCGATGATACTCGTATAGCTTCAGGAAAACCTGGTATAGACCCAATCGTTGTTCGATTTCCATAAAACGAGCCGACAATTCCTAAACAACCTAATACCCATTGATGGGAACTTTAACATTCGGATTGGTCTATCGTTTCGGATGAACTCTACAGCGTTAGAAATTTTACCTGGAGATTAAAAGAGGCAGGTTGGCTGTTGCCTAATTCAGATATCTGTCGAGTTCAAGCCAATCTTAACCTATGGCTTACGCTCTGCCCGTTGTTCTAGGCGAAATAGCCAAATCATTAGGGCGACGATGCCAGCTTGTAGCGCCAGATTGGGAAATGCTGTCGCCACTTCTCGACCTGCAATTAACTGTGCCAGGAAAACAAGTCCTCCAATAAAGCCAGAGGCTGCAAATGCCACATAGATAAATTTTCTCAGTCCTCGGTAGGGCGCTTTTGCCTCAGCTTTCAGTCGAGCGTATTTTTCCGGACTCATCTGTCGCGATTTGGGTTTTGACTGGGGCTGGCGATTGTTTGGGGTTGAATGGGTCATGAGTTTCGTTGATCATACCTCTCTAGCTTAATGGTGACATGCCTATCCCCACCTTGGGCAGTAAAATATGCGAAACCTTGCTTTAATATAAACAAAGGTATCTTTGGAGTGATTGGCTCACAGGGTTCATGCCATAGAAGAAAAAAGATGCCGTTATTGGCGCTAAAGCTTGCTATAGTAGTCAAGTGATGCCGGTGTAGCTCAGTGGTAGAGCATTCGATTCGTAATCGAACGGTCAGCGGTTCAAATCCGCTCATCGGCTTAAACTAGGTGTCGATTGACAGATTATTTGTCACCGTTGTCAGATTAGTGTCGTCTTGACAAATTATGTGTCGTCTTTACGCCTTAGTATCATTTGACAACATATCACTCAAAATGCAGAAGCGATTGCCAAGTGACAAATTGAATGCTTCTTTACAATCCACTCTAAGCACGAAAGTTAGTTCAATTCCCTAGCCGGGATGGTCGTTGAAACTCTAAGCGCTCAAACCCTTTCTTGTCCTGACTTGCACAGACTGCTTTTGTCAGTCAGCCAGTTGATCGCCTATATTCGGATAGAACTCAGTATTACCGCGTCGCTACTCACCTAGGGACTTGCGGAAAAATAGAAATCTGATAGTAGCAGAACCTTAAACGACGACCCGATCAAGTGCTATTGGCAGGTGTTACGCGATCGCATCACCGAACTCGAACAGCAATTGGCATCCTTAGAGTCGAAAAGAACAACTGTTGTCTAAGCAAGATCCCCGACTTCTCCAAGAAGTCGGGGATCTGTCTGTCTGTATTAAGCTGAAGTTCCCCCCATCCCGATTGGTGATAGAAGTCGAAACCCCGACTATGTAAGCGTTTGAGCCAATTACTCCTCTCAATTCGTACCCATGTATATTTAAGATTTTCTTAATACTCTTGGGAAAAAATCTGTGAGACAATTGTAGTCATGTACATCGAACGTGTTCCGAATAGAAATTCCCCACCCGCCGTATTACTTCGCGAATCTTACCGCGAAGGCAAGAAAGTGCGTAAACGTACCTTAG
>JGI11783J13700_1088124_pt1 | contig 17779 bp, 12 predicted proteins | sample ElkSlonscriptome_6_FD_13700 | JGI IMG/M metagenome (IMG submission 13700)
GGATTTTCCACTACTGGTTGCTCCGGTTCCGGTTCCGGTGGCGGATTTTCCACTACTGGTTGCTCCGGTTCCGGTTGCGGAGGTGGATTTTCCACTACTGGTTGCTCCGGTTCCGGTTGCGGAGGTGGATTTTCCGCTACAGGAGGTTCTACGACTATGACGGGCGTTTCTTCTTCACCAGAAGGTTCCTCTACTGGAAGTTGAGGGGGGGATGAAGGTTCCTCAACCACAACAGAAGGATCTTGTTCGGGAGGTTGCTCTGTTGTTGGTGGTTGGTTCGGTTGCTCTGTTGTCGGTGGTTGGTTCGGTTGCTCTGTTGTCGGTGGTTGGTTCGGTTGCTCTGTTGTCGGTGGTTGGTTCGGTTGCTCTGTTGTTGGTGGTGGATTAGGTGGTAGGTTCTCCGTTATCAGAGACTGTGACGGAGTTGCTGGAGTGAAATGATTATCCAGCTTTTCAGGAGCAACGTCATTCCTTGGCTGTATGATATTTTCATCGTAGCTGTCGCTATTTGGATCGATGTTAGAGTTGGACTCTGGTGGCTCCGGATTATAATATTCTACAGTTCCATGTTCAATAGGAGAATTATTTGGATTTGCAGCATCATTTGCTACCCTGATGTTTCCTTCGATAGTAATAGAGCCAGTAGCAGTAGATAAGATGACGGAACTACTTCCACCAGGGTTATTCTGAGGCGCATGATTTTGGGCAAAAATATTTTTTATATCAATGTTCCCGTCATCTGTGGATATAGTTACATCACCAGCGTCACCTTCCGACTGATTCTGCACTCTTATGTCACCTGTTGTGATATTTCCTTGTTCTGATACATACAAGGTTACATCACCCGCTGATCCATTCTGGTTATCATTTGCATTGATCTCACCAGTTGTAATGTCCCGTTGAGCAAACAGTGAGATTGAACCTGCACTATCCTGATCTGCATTATTGGTGTCAAGCGTTGCTGTTGTAATACTGCGATTTGAATTAATATCGATTCCTGTCGATGCTGTAATCGTATCAGTGGCGACAACATCTCCACTTTGGATACCTGAACCGCTCAAGACGACTTGTCCATTCTCAACGGCTAAAGTTGTCGCATTTTGTAAATTACCACCCGTGATTAATGCTGGTATGTCAGTCAGAGCAATTGGATCAGAACCTGAGTAAGCTGGGCGTTCAAGATCCAGACTCAACACCATTCCGGGTTGGCTTAGGCGCACTATACTATTGCCTGGAACGGTTGCAATAGTAATTTGACCATTGGGCGCTGAAAGAGTACCCTCACTGGCAACTGTACCACCGATTAATGTTAAGTTCCCATTCTCAACCTCTAAATCAGCCGAGTTAATAATCGCTCCTGGCTCAGATGTATCGAAGGCAAAATAATTGTTAGGAGTTCCTGTTAGCTGACTTGCATCAATCTGCCCTGTCGCATTAAACCAACCTGAATCTAAACCAATTGATGTAGCAGTTGTGGGGGTAAAGGAGCCTGGCACATTCAGACTCGCACCTTGACCAAAAACGATACCCGCCGGATTCATCAAAAAGAGATTGGGACTACCACCGTCTGCCAATACTTGGATGAGTCCGTTGATTTGAGACAGATCCCCACCTGTTACCCGACTCAGAATATTCTGAATATTAGCATCTACATTAAAAATAGCACTTTGATCTGAGCCAAGACTAAACTGATCAAAGCTGTGAATGAGATTATCGCCAGCTTCAACGCCACCTGTGATGTCAAATTCATCTCCATCTGGGGTAACAATCGTTCCGCTACCCGATGTATTATCTGGAGTAACCTGTGCTTGGACAACCTCAGCAAAGCCCAGAAGCCCGGTTAGACTATAGAGGGCTGCCAGTGATTGACTTATTCGGCGTATGGCTGGTTTCATCTGGCTCACTTGAAAAACAGTAAATGCTGAGTCTCCTAACTGCTGGTGTTGTCATCTTTCCTGGTGTGGTGCATAACCCGAACCGTTGCGGTAGGTAGCTAGTAGGAGTGTTTAGGCTGATCTGCTGATGATCTTGACTCTGGCTATTGTGTGTTGTATATATCTTAACCTATAGTCACCACTTTCTTGCCAAGAAAAATTTTCTCTGCACAAGCTTAATGATTGAGTTGTGACTAACGCTACACTTTGAGCCAGGTAGGAAAACCTATACTTGATTGATCTTATTGACCGATCCTAAATCTCCATTATATTAAATATTGTGAATTTGTCGAGAAAAAGGCTAGAATCCGCATCCTTACGTCGATAAACTATGGAGAGCGTGCGTATGTACTGACAATTTTCTTGAATCCCTAGTCTCAATGGCATTCCAGCCTGCATGATTCCCCTGAAACTGACCCTGAAAAATTTCTTAAGCTACCGCGAAACGACTCTCGACTTTCGCGGACTGCATACGGCTTGTATCTGTGGCGCTAATGGCGCTGGCAAATCCTCTCTCCTGGAAGCGATTACCTGGGCGATTTGGGGACAATGCCGTGCTGCGTCGGAAGATGATTTAATCCATTCCGGGGCGAAAAATGTGCGGGTAGACTTCATCTTCCATAATAACCAACAAACCCATCGGGTGATTCGCAGCAAGCAACGGGGACAAAGCAGTTCCCTAGAATTTCAAATTGAAACCCCAGATGGATTTCGTTCTTTAACTGAAAAAGGATTACGGGCAACTCAACAGCTCATCCTGCATCATATTAAGCTGGATTACGATACCTTTATTAACTCCGCCTACTTGCGTCAGGGGCGGGCGGATGAATTTATGCTACGGCGTCCCTCGGAACGTAAACAAATCTTAGCCGATTTATTGAAACTGGATCAATACGAAACCTTAGCCGATCAAGCAAAGGATTTATCCCGCCAATTTAAAGGTCAAGCCGAACAACTGGACTCCAGTTTACAAGCAATTGGGCAGCAACTGGAAGAACGAGAGGCGACGCAGGAGCAACAATACGCCACTCAAACCACCTTATCTCAACTGCGCCAAGAGCAAGACACCGACCAAAGCCAACTGCACCACCTGCAATCTCTCAAACACCAACGCCACACCTGGGAACAACAACTCACCTTTGTCCGCCAGCAATACCAAAATCTTACCCAAGAGTGCGATCGCCTACACCAGGATATCACGACCACCGAAAGCCAAAAGCAGCAATTAGCCACGATTCTCGACCAGAATGATCAAATTAACACGGGTTATGCTGATTATCTCACCCTGCAACAGCGAGAAGAAAGTCTCAGCCAAAAATTCCACGCGGATCAAAACGCCCAGCGACAAAAACAGCAACACCAACAGCAACTTAACCAACAGATTCAGGAATTGAATCTACAAATTCGCCAAACCCAAGCCCAACTCGACGCCCTGCGCCCCCAAGAACAAGAAATTCAAACTATCCTCAGCCGTTCCACAGACGTAGCCGAAGCCGTGGAAAAACTCAAAGCCGCCCGTATCCGCCTCAATCACCTGGATCAACTTCAACTCGATGTCTCCCCCATCCTACAACGCCGCGCCGCCTTGCAAAGCGAACTGGATCGCATCCACGCCCGCCTCAGCGCCCGTTTAGACGAACTTAACGCCTCAGAAGATCAACTCTCGCACCAAATCGCTACTACCCCCCAACTGCGCCAAACCGTTCTGCAAGTTGTCGCCGAAATCAGTACCTTAGAAAAAAAGAAAGTCTATCAACAGCGCGTCCAAGAAAAAGGACTCGAACGCCGCAGCTTCCAGGAACGACTGCAAGAAAGCCAGCGCCGTTATGAAAAACAAATCGCCGAACTCACCCAGAAAATCCAAATGTTACAGGTTCAGGACGCCGTATGTCCCCTGTGCGATCGCCCTTTAGATGAAACCCATTCCCAGCACGTTATCCAGAAAACTAACACCGAACAGCAAGAAATTCAAGATCAATTTTGGGTGGTGCGAGAACAACTAGCCGTTTGTGAACGGGAACTGCAAGTCTTACGTCAAGAATACGCCCAACTCTCCCAAGAATTGGCACCTTTTGAACAATTACTCGAACAACGGGGACAACTCGAAGCCCGACTCGAAGCCACCGATGAGGTATATGATCGCCTCTACGACATCTCCGAAGAAAAGAAACAACTGGAGCGATCGCTCAGTGAAGGAACCTACGCCCTAGACATCCAAACCCAACTCCAAACCCTAGATCACCAACTCCAACAATTAAACTACAACGAACAAACCCACGCCCTCGCACGGGGAGAAGTGGATCGGTGGCGATGGGCGGAAATCCGCCAAGCCAAACTCGAAGACGCCCAGCGACGCCTAGAGAAAATTCAGGAACAAAAACCCCAACTGCAAGCCCAACTCGATCAGCTAAACCAATCCCTAGAGGAGTTACAAACCACCTCTCCCCTCAAACAGCAACTCGACGCGATCGAGGCACAAATTACCGAAATTGGCTACAACTTAGACACGCACAACCAACTCCGCACCTCCCTGCGACACGCCCAATCTTGGCAACTGCGCCATCAAGAATTAACCAAAGCCCAGGAACACTATCCCCAACTCTGTCAACGATTAGACAGCCTGACTCAAACCCTCGCCCAACGAAGTCGCGATCGCGAAACTCTCAATACACAACTTGCCGAAATTGTCAAGCAATTGGAACAGTATCCCGACACCAGCCGTGACATCCAAAGCTTGGAACAGCGCATCCTCCAGCGACGCCGACAACTAGATGAACACCTATCCCAAGTCGGGCGTTTACAACAGCGCTTAACCCACCTAGATACCCTGCAAACTCAATATCAAGAGCAAGAGGAACAGGTTAAAACCCTAAAACGGCAATATCGAGTGCATCAGGAACTCGCCAAAGCCTTTGGTAAAAATGGGATTCAAACGCTGATGATTGAGAACATATTACCCCAATTAGAGGCAGAAACCAATCAAATTTTATCCCGACTGACGGGAAATCAGTTACACGTCCAAATTGTCACCCAAAAAGCCGGAAAACGGGCATCAAAGCGTAAAAGTAAACTCATCGACACCCTGGATATTTTAATCGCCGACGCTAGCGGAACCCGTGCCTATGAAACCTATTCTGGTGGGGAAGCCTTCCGAATTAACTTTGCCATTCGCCTCGCCCTAGCCCGACTCTTAGCGCAGAGGGCGGGAACCTCGTTGCAAATGCTAATTGTCGATGAAGGCTTTGGTACACAAGACGCCGAAGGGTGCGAACGATTGATTGCGGCAATTAACGCGATCGCATCCGACTTTGCTTGTATCTTAACCGTAACGCACATGCCCCAGTTTAAGGAAGCCTTTCAGACACGAATTGAAGTGCAAAAAACTGAGCAAGGTTCTCAATTAAGTTTACTGATGTAACCCTTAAAATTATTGGGTTGGGCGATTAACTCGAATCACTTTTCCCCGTAAGGAGTCTTCCCGGAAAATAGCTTGATGAATTCGAGTTGCCATTCTCTCTCTATCTAAGTCATCTTTACAGGCAATAATACCCGAATGATCAGAAGATAAGCGGTGAAGTCGAAAAAAATCATTTCGATTTAGGGTTAAAACCGCACGATTTTCACTTGTAGCAAATTCCAAAACCTCTTGATCCGGAATTTTTTGATTTGCCTTTCCTGCTTCCTGTACAGTAAGTACATCATGACCAAAAATGCGTAAAAATTCCACAACCCGTCGGGGAAATTGTTCATCCGCCTAAAGACGTGCCATTAATCAATCTTCTTCGTTCTGTCGAATAGCGAGTTCAATCTCATCAGCATAGACTTCAGCATAAATCCAGGCATTCACTAAATCAGCAGCCGATAACGTGGGATAGTCTTGTAAAAGTTGAGCTTCACTAATCCCTAAACGGCGAGCATTGACTAACACCCAAACCGGAATGCGAGTATTGGCAATGCAGGCTGTTCCTCCACAGACACCAGGCGTTTTTTCAATTCCCTTCCAATTGTTATCGAAACTTTGGGCTAGGAGGTGAATAGCTTGAGCTTTTTCAGTAGGCTTTAGAGCAAGCAGTTGCGGTTCTAACTCTTTAATGTTCATTATTATAAATCATGAATTCTGGATAAAACAGAAAGTGATACATCAGTAAGAACGTAAGCCTTGCACCCCTACATTCGGGTAAACATAATCGGTTTGAGATTGGAATAATGTACCCGATGAGTTTCAGGTTGACCTAGCAGCCTTGGACAGAATGGAAGATGAGGCATTATGGAAAATTGCTCAAAGTCGAAAGACTGTAGCCGATATGGAGCGGTACAATATCCTACTCGATCGCAATCAAGAGGGTACGCTGACGGATGCCGAACGAACGGAACTAACAGCACTACGAACCGAGGCAGACTGCTTCATGCTGCGGAAAGCACAGGCAGCTGCACTACTGCGCTGGCGCGGACACCATGTACCTTTGCCCTAATTTCTTGTGTCTACCTATATCCCTGAAAGACTAAAAGCTCAAATTGAAGCGTGCGATCGCCACCGTTGCTGCTACTGTTTGACCAGTGAAGCCAATAGCGGCATTCCCATGACCTACGATCATATCTCGCCTAGCTCAAAAGGGGGAGCGACGACCTTTGAAAATCTCTGCCTTGCCTGTCGTACCTGCAATGAATTTAAGTCTGACACCACAGAAGCCGAAGATCCACTAACTGGAGAAACCGTGCCACTTTTCAACCCACGCACTCAGAAGTGGACTGACCACTTTACCTGGAGTCTGGACAACACCAGAGTAGAAAATTGGTAAAATCTGGATAGAAGCAGTGCTGCGTGGCACTAAATAAATAGCAAACGTCTCGCCTGATGCTGTAGCCAACTCCAAAACCTCTCGCAAATTTTCACTATGAGCAATGACACAATGGTCATTGTAAGCCACATATTGATTGCGATATAAATCCAACAAAGTGTGCCGATTTTCATTCAGCCACTTCAACATTTGCTCACTTTCACTCTTAGAAGGTATTCTAGTCATAGTTTATAAAAGAAAACCATTTCAACCAACTATCGAAAACGACACCATTACCCGTTGTGTCCGAACTCGATAAAAGCCCCCTCCAAATCCTTCAAAAATCCTCTGCGTCCTCTGCGTAAACCTCTGCGTTACTCTGCGTTAAAAAACAAAATTCCGACAATCAGGATCTAACAGTCAAAGCGGTGACAAAAACCGCAAAAGCAGTGAACCAATCCCCACCAGAGCATTGCCAAACGATGGGCGAGAACGAACTTCGGGAGGATTTTGGGCAATTTCCACCATAGCGATCAGATTCTGGGAGGCTTGAAAACCAACCGGGTTTTCTTGAGTCGTAAAAAGCTGACTAGCCACTTCAGCATCTCGGATAGCACTGGTGTGATTGCTTAAGCGAAATTGGGCGATTCCCCGGGCTAAATAGGCGGGAGCAAATTCAGCTTTTAGATTCAGGGCTTGATTATAATGTTGAATAGCCGCTTGATAGTTTCCTCGTTCGGCTTCAATCACACCCCAAGCATAAAAATCTTCAGGGGTTCCGGCATACTCAGGAAGACCGATTGTTCCTTGAATATAAGCGCTACTGAGATCGGTACCAAACAATTGTGCATTAACCAGATAAGCATCTCGGAGATCCGTTCCCACTAAAATAGCGCCACTGAGATTTGCCCCAGTTAGATTTGCGCCATTGAGAGACGCGCCACTAAGATTTGCACCAGTGAGATCCGCCCCCGTCAAATTTGCCCGACTCAGATTAGCGCGACTCAAATCTGCCCCACTCAAGTTTGCCCCGACTAATTCTGCCATGACGAGACCTGCATCGGCGAGATCACATCCGGGACAGTTTTTGGTGGATATCACCTTTTGGATATTTTGCAGATTTTCGGCGAAGGCGCTGGTATTTAGCGTTATGGCGGTGAAAATAGCAGCCGTGGTTAGAAGTATGGGTTTCATAGCACGATTAGGGAGAAATGGGGCTAAGGATTTTATGCGATCGCAGTACTGGGATTGGGGTATACCTTTGACTGAGTTAGGGCGGGTTTAGTTACATCCGGGTGACAACCCACGATACCGATAAAACCCGCCCCTACAGAAATCAACACTCAGAATTCTTGTCAGCTACACCTGCTAATAATTCTAATTCACTCACCACCCGATCCAACTCGTTAATAATCGGCATAGAACCCTGGGTGCGAAAGGCTTCAATTAAGGAACGGTAATACCACAGTGTACCCTCTTTACCCCCATGAAAGCGTTGCCATAAATTATCCCCTAAAATGCGATAATCTTTAAGAATTGACCAAGAATTATGCAGCTTATCCGCAGCAGACACTAAACGAACTGAAGCTGATGCAGTATAAATATGGGCAATATAAGCTTCTTTGCGCTGACGCCAAGGGGGTTTAGGTGTGGTGTCAGCGTCGGTACACCCATCTACGATCTCAGTAATTGTATCCCCAAAGCGGCGGCGAATTTCCTCACGGGTTGCTGCACCGCCTTGGTCTTCAATGGCATCATGGAGAAGCGCCGCGATCGCTTCCTCTTCATTTGCCCCATATTCTAAGGCAATACTAGAAACGGCTAGCAGGTGGGCGATATAGGGAACACCATTCCCTTTACGGGTTTGGTTGGCGTGGAGTTCAGTAGCAAAGGTTAAGGCGTCGGTAAACTGTTGGGAGAGTTTCATGGAAAAATTAAGCCAAAATCTAAATTCAATTAGTAACGATTGTGACTGAATTTCTAGCAAACAATCTACCGAAAATCTGGATTGCTTCCTATTCTGAAGCCAGCCAACTTCTCGCTTCCGAGACAGGAGACGCGATCGCGCATATCATCTCGATTGGCGAACCCGATACCGCCCCTCCCCCAGGTTACACCCAAGTTCCTCACCGACTGCGGTTAGAGTTTGATGATATTGTGGCTTTAAATCCTGATGAACCCGACTATCTTTTAGCGACATCTGAGCATATTCGTCAAGTAATTGACTTCGTGCCGATAATTTCCCAGGAAGGCGGAGATGTTCTCATCCATTGCCAAGCCGGGATCAGCCGATCCGCCGCGATCGCTTTAACAATTTATGCCATCCTTTTAGGGGCGGGTCAAGAGGAGGAAGCCTTATCCCTAGTTCTGAAAAATAGACCTCAAGCTGTACCGAATATTTGGATTGCCCAATTAGCCGATGAAGCATTAGGTCGAAATGGCAAATTGGCACAAGTCGCCCAAATGCATGAAGACTGGTATTTTGAATATGATGGCGAAATTTAACAGGTAAGGTAGAGTTTTGAGTTAACTTCCCCATCTTTCCCATCTCCCCCATCTTCCCCATCTCCCCCATCTTCCTCTGCTTCCCCTGCTCCCTACCCCCACAACACTTATTCAGCAGCCCCTAGTTACAACGGCTGAATATCATTAAACCGAATCCTTGTATCTGCCACAGGGTTTTTCTCCGGATTTTCCGCTTGATTATATCGAATTGTCCGGTTCGTTAACAAATAGTAGTTTCCTACCTTTTCATGGAAATCTCGCACATCTTCTTTTTCCAGAACTTCATCGGTTTGGGCATCGCGAAACGTGGTCTTAAAGTGACTGACTAAATACCCCTCTGGCGTTTTAGTCGTACCTAGGGTGTCAACGGTTACGGCTACATCTCCAAAGCTGCGATTCACTTGAGTGATTACATCTCCTTTAACCTTATAGTAGGAATTATCACCCACCTGATTAATTTTTAACGCGCCATACTCGTCTTTTCCCTTTAACTCAAAGTCATTGTTTCCATGCAACTGCTCAAACGGTAGTCGGCGGCGGTGAATGATTTCCATCTTAACCGTATTGGCGACCAACTCACGCAAATTATCGGGTTCAACATTAATGACATCCACACTTAAATCCGGTTGAACCCGAACGATTCCCTGGTCAATATCTCCCCGGTGCGTAATCGAAACCTCTGCGGAATAACCCGGAAAATTTTTATCCCAGGTATAGCGCTGATTGTATGCATTGCGAAACGCTTCGCTGGCTGATACTGTAGCGATTTGAGTTGGATGAGTGTTTGAGATAGACTGAGCATTTACACTGGCAGGTAGTCCAAAGACGCAGCTAATACTAGCGATAATTAAACTTAAACTCCAACAGATGATGCGATGCTGTAATAGCTGTGTCATGATTTTAATCGATTATCGACATTAAGGATAAATCTCTATTTTACAAGGGGATGTCCATCAGGATGAGGTCAATGATTTTCTCCCCCATATCCCTTAATTATCTGGGTCTTCTCCTAACTCCCGCAATCGTGCGGCTAAACGTTCGGCGCGTTGGCGTTCGGCTTCGGCGCGTTGGCGTTCAGATTCAGCCCGCTGATGTTCAGATTCAGCCCGTTGGCGTTCAGATTCAGCCCGTTGATGTTCGGCTTCTTCGGGTAATAAAACTAAATTCCCTTCTGAGTCATAAAATCGTAACCACGGTGCTGTTTCTCGGCTTATTGTTCCTTGCCAAATTCCTAACCATAAGCCTAAGGTTTCGCACCATAACCATCCTGACTCATTCGGAACCAACGGTTGATAACGTAAATTGGCATCCAACCGCCATCCTTGTAAAGAGTCGGGATTAAACGGGTCAAACACGAAATAATCCGGTGTTCTAAAAGTGCCTTCGTAAATATCCTTTTTTGCCCCAATATCAGCATTGGCTGTAGACGCCGACATCAGTTCAATAATCACATCCGGGTAACGTCCCTCTTCATCCCAGACTACCCAACCTTGGCGAGAACGGCTTCCATCCACATTCAATACCACAAAAAAATCCGGTCCTCGGAAGTCCCGATTTCGTGCCTGGGTGCGACTATAATAAATGAACATATTGCCACCCACAAAGTAATCCTCGCGGTGTGCCAAGGCTTGATGGACTAACTGAATCAACAGATTCATGGCAATGCGGTGGCGGTTACTTTCCAAGGGTTCTCCATCATCAAAAATTAAATCAGTGGGCGGCATTTGGGGTTCCCAGTCCACCACGGGAGGTGTTGGGGAACTCTGAGTTTGAGTCATTTCCGTTGACATAATCCAACTCCTCCATCTGTAAGATTCTGTTTTCTTATTGTATAGGGTTTCTCATAAGAGTTATTTATGTGTGGGCGCAAGGATGGTGCCCCTACATTTTGATTGATATACCTTACACACCTAAGGAGTAGAAACTTCTTCGGTGACAGGAAAGTCTTTGTAGAAACGATGAAAGCTGATAGCGTGAGACAGAGGAAAATTGCATTTGGGTGATTATACATTGAAAACCCGTTCTCATTACTGGCAACTGTTGTCTTATCTTCGCCCTCAAAGAGTTACCATTGGGCAAGCCTTAGCTTGTACTGTGGGATTTGTCGCCGTGTGGCCCCTCCTGGCTTGGTTAGCGGGGCGGATTGCGGCTTATGTGGGACAAGGAAATGTTGACGCGATCGCACAAGTTGCCGGATTTGCTGCTTTAATTTTCTTGGGTCAGAAGCTGGCACAGTATGGGCAAGATACCCTAATGGCAAAGGCGGCTTTGTCGATTACGCTGGATTTGCGTAAAAATGTCTACGCCCACCTGCAAACCCTGAGTTTGGACTACTTTGAAACCACTAGAACCGGGGACTTATCCTATCGACTCACTGAGGATATTGACCGCATTGGCGAGGTGGTGAACAAGTTCTTTCACCAGTTTCTCCCTAGCGTCTTACAGTTGATTGCGGTCTTCGCTTATGTGGTTTACCTGAATTGGCAACTTACCCTGGGTATTGTACTCATTGCCCCACTGATGGGTCTATTAATTGGCTGGTTTGGCGAACGGATGCGTCAATTTTCCCGGCGGAGTCAAAATCGGGTGTCGGATTTGTCGGCGTTGCTGATTGAAGTCTTTAGCGGGATTCGGTTGGTCCAAGCGTTTGCGGCTGAAGATTACACATTAGAGCGATTTAGTCAAGAGGCAGAACATAATCGAAACGCCAAGTATGCGGCGGAACGGTTAAAGGCGATTCAGTTTCCGGTGGTGGGGTTTCTGGAGGCGATGTGTCTGTTATTGGTATTTTTACTAGGGGGATGGCAAATTGCCCAAGGTAACTTAACCGGGAGTGAATTTGTCAGCTACGGGGCGGCGGTTGCCATGCTTATTGATCCGATCGCGATCGTTACTAGCAACTATAACGAATTTAAGCAGGGGGAGGCATCGGTTGATCGCATCTTTGAACTGTTTGCGATTGTGCCAACGGTGATCGAAAAAGAGGGGGCGATGACTCTACCCCCGGTTACGGGTAAAGTCGAATATCGCCAGATTAGCTTTGCCTACACTCAAGCCCAAGAGAACTTAGAAAGGGCGGGGTTTGAGGAAACGTTATCATCAATCGCCAAAGATCAAGACGCGCCCTGGCACGTCTCTACAATTAAAACGCCTTGGGTGCTGAAAGACTTAAGTTTTCTGGTCCAGCCAGGAGACGCGATCGCGCTCGTTGGCGCATCGGGTGCAGGTAAGACCACCTTAGTTAATTTACTCCCCCGTTTCTATGATCCGCAAGCCGGAGAAATCCTGATTGATGGGATCAATATCCGAGACGTTACCCTAAAAAGCCTACGGCGACAAATTGGCATTGTTCCCCAGGAAACTACCCTATTTTCTGGCACAATTGCTCAGAATATTGCCTTTGGTCAAAAAGACTTTGACTTAGATGCCGTCCAAGACGCCGCCAAAATCGCCAATGCCCACCAATTTATTATCCAATTCTCCCAAGGGTATCACACCTGGGTGGGAGAGCGGGGAATTAACCTATCTGGGGGACAACGACAACGCCTTGCGATCGCGCGGGCGGTTCTCCTCAATCCCAGTATTCTCATCTTAGATGAAGCAACCTCCGCCTTGGATTCAGAATCAGAAGCCTTAGTCCAAGAAGCCTTAGACCGGATTATGAAAGAGCGCACCGTCTTTATCATCGCCCATCGCCTCACCACGGTGCGCCGCGCTGACCGAATTTTGGTGATGGAACAGGGACAGATTATCGAGTCGGGAACCCATGCCGAATTGTTAGAACGAGAGGGACGTTATGCGCGATTCTATGCTCAACAATTTACTTAGGGTCTGCTGATGGTGGGGTTAGAGAGCAGGGGAAGCAGGGGAAGCTGGGGGAGCAGGGGAAGCAGAGGGAGCTGGGGGAGAGGAGGGCAAATCTTTATGGCTGAATCCCTATTACTAGGCAAACGTTATCGACAGTTGCTTGAGGGGAATGCCAAGTCAGAAGCGATCGTCGAATTGCTTCTATTACCGTCTGATCCTTTACCGATGAGGCTTTCTCGTTTAGAGTGACCTGTTGCACACGACTTTTGCTAATGTAAAACTCGAAGACCAAATTACCGCTAACACCTGGAGATAATTGGATCGATTGTAGATGTTGAGTTAAACGCGCGATCGCATCTTGATTTAGTCCAGATGCACTAACAATTTGTAAGCGATTAGGGGTAGACTCAGCTTTTGGAAGCGGAGCTTTTGCAGTCGGTTTCATCTTTGGAGCTTTCGATGGCGCTGGCTCAGGCGTAGGACTCCATTCCTCATCGAGTTCATCGAGTTCCATCATATTGGGACTGATCAGGGTGATATCAAACTCGTCAGGCGGTTCTGAAGGAATCACCTCAAACTCATAGGTCGCTTCTACTTCTACATCGCCAAAAATTCCCTGATAACTAATCCCTTCCGGCATTTCTACCGGGACTTGTACGGAGACAGACCGATCATTGGGATTGACGCGCACTTCATCACTGACAGCAATAAAGGCGGTATATTGGCACAAGAGTTGATAAGTTAAAGCCGTATCCGTGACAGTTTCTACGCCAACTTTTGTCTCTCCCTGCACCATTTGATTCATCAAGTTTTTAATCCGGTTACGACCCCACAGTTGTGCAATAGCAGGATTTCCCGTATCTTCAAAGTTAAGCTCAAAACTCTGCTGGTACTGCTGTCCTCCGGCAACAATTCCTGTTACTTGCAGCCGTCCCGGTCGAGCGTCTTTTTTGCATCCAAATAGAACTAATGGCTGTTCAGCAAATAAATCGGGTGGCGTCGCCGGATAAATGATGGGAGGTTCACCCTCGCCTTGCCAGTACAATTGAATATTGGTCAGCACTGGATTATTAATTTGCCCGAAGAACTGTTCTGCGAGTTCTTCAGTCGGCTCATCGTAGCGGACAATCCGGGAAATTCCCCGTCCAATTTCAGCAATTCGATTCAATAGAAAACGATTAACTGAACTTCCTGCACCAAAACTGTGTAGGCGATTCCCTAATTTTAAATGGCGTTGGACTTCTGCCAGGATTTGATTTTCGTTGCCAATATAACCGTCGGTTAGCAGTACAATACTCCGTAATCGTCCCGGATCAACCTCTGGAAAATTTAGCACCGCCTGAATTCCCCGCCTCAGTTGAGTTCCGCCACTGGCGTTTAACTGATTAATATAATTCATGGCGCTGTTGCGGTTTTTTTCTGTATTTGCCAAGGGAACGGGTGAAAGTTGGCGGGTGGTATCTGAGAAATCGATAATTGTGAACGTATCGTGGGGATTGAGTCCGTTGATAAAGCGGCGCATCAATTCTTGACATTTGGTTAAGGGTTCACCGCTTTGAGAACCTGATGTGTCAATCAAAAACACCACATCTTTGGGAACTAATTGATCGGGGTTATACTCAATCGCTGGAATCAAATAAACCGCAAAATGTCCACCGCGATTGTCGGTTTGAGAGAGGACTGTGGTTTGCGTGCGATCGCCTGCGACTTGATAGCGTAAAATTAGGTCTTTATTGGCAATTGTGTCTCGTCGAGATAGCGTGACTCGCATCCGGTATCCTTGGCGTTCAATTTGAATCTGATGTGAGGGAGAATGTACCTCTTTAATCTCAACCCCAGCTTCAATGTCTACAGTCACATTAATATCATGTCCAGAACGAGTTTTAGGGGGTAAAATAGGCGCATTTAAGCGGGACGCATCTGGCACTAAATCGGTGTCTTTATTTAGGGTCATTGGTGCTGGTGCTGAACCCCCGCCTACCGTATTTTCATCAATCGTGGTTCCAGGAATATAACGAGATCCCACAACCATAGGAAAGACAAACTCGTAATTTTCCCCGGTAAATTTTAAGCTATCGGTGTAGCGAATTATCACATCAATTTGCTCACCGGGTTGGATATTAGCCAGGGATTGAGTAAAAATGTTAGCCCGTTCCTGTTCTAGCAATCCGGCGGTGCGTCCTTGCTTCTTGGCTTGTTCGTAAATGGCTACTGCTTCTTGGCGTTTTTTGATGTTACCCTTAATTGTGCGATCGCCGATACGAATCTCCATATCATCAACGGCGGCTTCATCGGGTAAGGGGAAGATATAAGTGGCTTCTAGGGGAGTAGAAAAAGGATTCTCAAAGGTTTGTGTTACTTCTACCCGTGAGACATTACCCGTCACCTTGGCTTGTACGTCAGTATGCTTCAGGGGAAAGACTAGCGGGTTTCCTGTTTCAGATTGAACGTATAAACCACCAAATTTGGGAGGTTTGGGTAGAACGGTTGATTTAGTCTTCTTGGTCTTATATTTCATTTTCCATTGACCTGATTTTTTAAGTAGGTAGTATTTCGCACTGACATTGGGCCCAAAAACAATCTCATCTTCATCTTCAAGATCATGGACTGGACATTTTTGACCATTAACTAATAGTCCATTAGCACTTTGCTGACCTTCGGCATTACCATCAACAACCTTGTAAACACAACTGCCATCGTCTCTAATTTGTCGAACTAATGTTGCATGGTGGCGAGATATAAACATTGAGTAGAGGCGGATATCGCATTGTGGATCTCTACCTAGGGAGTAGACTGATTCTTCCAAGGTATATTCTTTGCGTCCCTTGTCGTCTTCAATAATCAACAGATGGGTGGATGGATCTAGCATGATGGTTCTCCTTTTTTTTCAGTACGCCCCGACACCCGCCAAGAACTCAAGTTCTTGGCTAAAAGCTTAAGTCCATTAAAATGGACTATAATTTTTATCTAGTCAACTCGATTCTGACTTGAGCTTGGGTGTCTTGGGTTTCAATTCAAAGTGGTTTAACACTGTTGTCTGTCTATCCTCAGCATAAGAGGGGTTTTGAGGGGAAAGTGTTCAGTCTTTGACTCACCCTTTGACTCAGTAATTGACTCAGTAGAGGTTGTGGTATCGTATCTCTACCCGATGGGGCTGATTAGGCGTTACCCTTGCTGTTGAGCTTGTTCATCAATGGCTACAGTATCTAAGTATGAATGGCACGCTCCAGTCAGCGGTTTCGGACTGGAGTTTAGACCAAATCTGAAACTACATATAGGGGCTGAGCAACGCTTACCTTCCCGGTTTAATTGTGATTATTATTCTCATACACAGACGACCAGTAATCCAAATGCATGGGGACGTTAATTCTCTATGCAAAGGATGAAAAAATGATTCGATTCTTGGGGAAAATATTTAGTTCTCTGTGTCAATCTGTGTCCCCCACTATTCAGGCTTCTGTCGGCGTCATCCTTCTGTGTCCTCTGTGTCTTTGTCAATACTTAGTCATGATTCTTCTTGTAACTTTAACAAAATACTTATGTCCAAGGGGAGATTGGGCGTGAGACAAGAATCATGAATTATACAAAGTTTTTACGAAGATTCAAGGGGTTTAGCTGGCTATAAATTATTTTTGCCTACATAACACCCACCATAGAGAGTATACCTGAAAATCGCACACTCTTCTCACAATCGCCGTAACCCCTGAAAATTCGTAGCTTTTTTCCAAAAAGAGGTAAAAAATGAGCAATTATGACGTTTTGTTGAGACGAGACTCTGATTGGAAAATTTAAACCGTTCTGGAGGAAAGAATGGTTTAAGTTATCAGGACTTGACAAGTTGAGCCGAAATGAAATCGAGTCAAGGGAAGCATATAGTAGTAGACACATCGATTAGGACTTTCCACACTCTTTGGAGACGTTCCACCGGAGGAGTCTCTACGAATCCGATATGTCCTAACTGTCTTGGCGGTTGCTATAACAGTAGCGAAGCCGAAAGAAAAAGCCAAGGGGTATTTAGTGGATAGTGGTTATCAAAAGAAGTTCAAAAGAAGTGCGATCGCCCAGGGATGATCGGCTCTAATTCATCTAAAGTCGAAATTGTCGAAACCCTTGATATCCCGTAGGGTGGGCATTGCCCACAGAGGTTTTCGTATTGTACCCTTACCCGATGTGTCACAAGGCGGATTTGCTAGAATATAGGTTCTTGACTCTCATCTAACTCTAGAAACCCACATATTTGAACGAGTGATTAGCGAATCTCAAGCAGAATATTTACTGTCTCAGTGTGAGAGGTGGCTCGGCGCAAAATTACATAAACTTCGATGGCGTCTTAGAAGTGAACATGAACAGACGAAATCTCACTTATGGGAACTCATCGTGCTACAGGCAACAGCTTCTGCGGTTATTTCAAGGCATCATAGTCGAGATGTAGCAAACTCAGAAGTTTCATCTCTAATTCAGCCTGAGGGAGATCAAGAATCAGTCCCTGATATTTTCTTGCAACCTGATGAATGCGCTCCTTTTTGGGTGGAAGTTGCATATATTACCCCTCGTAACCCGCAACAGGAAACTGATATAACACGTTTTCCCTTTTGGGTGGGACAAGAATTATCTAAAAGAAAGGTTGCTGATTCAAAACCTCTAAGAATCAGACTTGAGCCAGCCGATACCAGCAAAGATGTACAAGTACCGCCAAACAATTACTGGAGACAGTTACTTAAGACAGATAAATGGAAAACCTTTGTAGCTGAGCTT
>JGI11783J13700_1083308_pt1 | contig 17761 bp, 15 predicted proteins | sample ElkSlonscriptome_6_FD_13700 | JGI IMG/M metagenome (IMG submission 13700)
GGGGCGGGTTTAGGGACTCAATTGGGTGGCTTAACGATAACTGAACAACAAAACCCGCCCTTTATTTAATGGATTACTACAAACTACGAACATTTTCGGTGCGTTACGCTACCCTTTGGGAACGCTTCGCTAACGCACCCGACTTTAACGATTCTGGTGACAGTTCAGACTCCACTGGAATCGTCACAATAAACGTTGTTCCTTTGCCTACTTCACTGTCTACCGCAATTTCACCCTGATGGCGTTCCACACATTTTTTGACAATCGCTAGTCCTAATCCGGTTCCCGATATTGTCCCCACATTACTGCTGCGATAAAAGGCATCAAATAACTGATCTTGCTCTTTTTCGGGAATCCCAATTCCTTGGTCTTTAATCGTGAATGTGACCTGATCAGCGTCAAACATGAGGTCAAATTGTACCGTTCCTCCTTCTGGGGAATATTTAATCGCATTTGACAGTAAATTGGTTAAAAATTGTCGTAATAGTTTCTCATCGAGACCAACCCATCGTGACCTACCTTGACGGCGAAACCCAATCTGATGCGGCGTTTTCACCGTCAGTTGTAACTCTTCCACTAATTCATGGCAAAATGCCTCTAAATCCAGCGGAACAGGTTTAAATTCCAGTTTACCCGCTTCCGCTTTATTAATTAATAACACATCACTAATTAACTGAGTCATGTGGTGGATTGTATTTTGAATTCGGTGGAAATGCCGCTGCTTTTTATCTTCCTGCCATTTATGACCGTAATGTTGCAGTAATTCACTGGATGAGAGAATCGTGGCTAAGGGGGTACGATACTCATGGGAGACGACGGAGATAATATTGGATTTGAGTTCACTGAGTTCTTTTTCTTTAGTTAAACTCTGGCGCAGTTCAGCTTCTAAATGCTGGCGCTGGGCAATCTCTTGTTGCAAATCATGATTTTTTTGTCGTAGTTCTTCCGTTTGTTTAGCCACACGACATTCCAGTTCCTCGTTAAGCTGTTGCAGTTTCTCCTCACTCTGGCGCAGTCGCTTTAAGGTTTGCGATCGCTCAATAGCATGGCGAATTGAACGGGTCAATAATTCATGATCAATTTTGCCTTTAACTAGATAATCTTGCGCCCCTTGGCGTAAGGCTTCTAAGGCAGTTACTTTATCATTTAATCCCGTGAGAACCACAATGGGTAAATCGGGGACAGTTTCATGGGTTTTTGCCACAGTTCCTAATCCTTGTTTATCGGGAAGAGATAAGTCTAATAACACGACATCAAAGTCGTTATTTTGTACTGTTGATAACGCCGTTTTGAGTTGTTCAACGTGCGTCAGTGACCAAGGCATTTCTTCGGCGTCTTCCAGAATTTCTTGCAACAGATCCGCATCAGCCGGGTTATCTTCGACTAGCAATATTTTTATGGGTGGGAATATCGACATTATTGTTACTCCGAAGGTAGTTGAACCAAAGCTAACCAAAAGGCTTCAATTAGCTTGATGACTGACATGAATTGTTCGACATCAATAGGTTTGGTTACATAACAGTTTCCATTCAATTCGTAGGTTTTGAGAATATCTCGTTCGGCGGCTGATGTGGTCAGAATAATCACTGGAATGCGCTTTAGTTGCGAATCCGCTTTTATTTCCGCTAAAACCTCGCGTCCATCTTTTTTGGGCATATTCAGGTCAAGCAAGATTAAATCTGGGCGGGGAACATCGCTATATTGACCTTGACGTCGTAAAAAAGTTAGGGCTTCCACGCCATCTTTAACCCAGTGTAAATTGTTGAGAACTCTGGCTTCACTAAAGGCGTCAACGGTGAGATCAGCATCGCTGGGAGAGTCTTCAACTAGGAGAATTTCTATCGGTCGAATTGTCTTAATAAAAGTCATGGTCATGATGAATGATCAATTGAATAGTGGTAGATTAGACAATTAAACTGGAATCGTGAAATAAAAGGTTGTGCCAATCCCTAATTCAGAATTGACCCAAATTCGTCCTCCATGACGTTCGACAATTTTCTTACAGATAGCCAAACCAATTCCGGTTCCAGGATAGTCGCGGCGAGAATGTAAGCGCTGGAATATTGTAAAAATGCGTTCTAAATATTCCGATTCCATGCCAATCCCATTATCTCGAACGACAAACGTCCATTCGTTTCCCTGGTTTTGGGCAGAAATGTGGACGTTCGGTGGGGTTTCACTCCGAAATTTAATCGCGTTACCGATTAGGTTTTGGAAGAGTTGAGTTAATTGAGTTTGATCAGCAATGACAGTGGGTAAGGCGTCATAAGTAACCATCGCTTGACTTTCTGCGATCGCGACGTTTAAATTCTCCATTGCTTGTCGGATAATTGTCTCACTATCCGTAGGTTGTAGGGGTTTCCCTCGCGTTCCCACCCGTGAAAATTCCAGCAAGTCATTAATTAATTGCTGCATCCGCGTCGCCCCGTCCATAATGTAATGGAGGTATTTATCTGCCTTGGCATCCAGTTGGTTTTGATACTTACGACTGAGAAGTTGGGCGTAACTATTGACGGCGCGTAAGGGTTCTTGTAAATCGTGGGAAGCGACATAGGCAAACTGTTCTAAGTCGCGATTGGATTGCCATAGTTCTTGATTTAGTTCTTTGAGTTTTTCTTTGGCTTGCTTGCGTTCCGTGACGACTTCGGTGTTCATAATAATGCCGCTAATGTCGCCACTATTGCCAATCCAAGGACGGATTTCCCAGGAAATCCATTGCTTCTCTCCATCGGCGCGGATAAATAAGTCTTCGTCACATTGTTTACTTGCCCCCTGGAGACAATGCTGATGAATTTGTTTCCAAGTATCGGGAATTTCGGGAAACAGTTCGTAGTGATTTTTGCCGATAATATCTTGATTCTCTAAGGTGTAGTCCTCTAACCAGCGGCGACTAACTAACTGGTAATTCATCTGCTTATCAAACATGGCGATCGCGGCGGGGGTATATTCCAGAAGCAGCCGCAGCATTTCCGCGTTATGGCGCAAGGCTTCCTCGGTTTGTTTGGCTTCCGTGATATCTTGGACGAGGGACAAAATTGAGACCATTTTACCGGATTCATCCAGGAGAACTGATTCGTACCATTGACAAATTACCACTTTGCCATCTTTGGTTAGATTGCGATTTTGGTAGACAACACTGGAGGTACTCCCATCCAGTAACCCACTCATTTCTTGGCGGACAAGTTCAACATCGTCGGGATGAATAAACTGCCAATCGGCTGAACGCTTTCCGAATACTTCTGGCGTTGTCCAACCAAAGATTTTTTCCGCTTGTTTTGACCAACGCTGCACCCGGAACTGGTTATCCCATTCCACGACAGCTAAGGGAGAATTCTCGACATGGAATCCTAAGCGTTGATGGGCGTCTTGTAAGGCTTTGGTTTGTTGTTGCAGAATAATTTCGGCTTGCTTCTTTTCGGTAATGTCCGTCCAAAAGCCAACCATTTCCAAGGGGTTACCGGCTTCATCACAAATCAGTTTCAGTTCATCATGCATCCAGCGGTGAGTGCCATCCTGATGTAAGAAGCGGTATTCATAAAGATAATGTCCCGTGTCAAAAAGTTTGGGTAAATTGGCGAAAACACGGGGAACATCTTCGGGATGAATATGATTTGCCCAAAACTGTGGATCAGTGATAAACTCTTGGGCAGAGTATCCGACGACAGTTGCTGTATTATTACTCATAAACGTAATGCCATAGTTCCCGGAAACTTGGCGACTATAGAGTACCGCCGGACTATGAGACAGGAGATAACGCAGGCGTTCTTGAGTTAACCGCAGTGTAGACAGGGTACGCTTGCGATCGCTAATATCCCGATTTGACCCGACAATTCGATAAGGCTTACCGTTAGCATCGCGTAAACTGGCGCCACGGGATAAAATCCAGCGATAATTCCCGTCTTTATCCAGCAGGCGGTGTTCCAGTTCTAAGCTAGGGGTTAATCCGTCAATATAGTCTTGAAACGTAGCCAGTACTCGTTCCCGATCGCCTGGATGAATCCGATTCAACCACTCAGTAGCGCGATCGGAAATTTCATCGACGTGATACCCTAAAGTTTGACTCCAACGGGGAGAATAGTAAACCTGATCGGTTAGCAGATTCCAATCCCAAAGTCCATCATTTGATCCTTCTGCTACCAGTTCATACCGTTCTTGAGTTTCTTGGAGAATGGCTTCAGTCTGCTTCTGTTCAGTAATATCGCGTCCCACCGCATAAATTAACCCTTTAGCCGGAAATGAGGCGCTATTCCAAGCTAACCAGCGATAGGAACCATCTTGACAGCGATAGCGATTCTCAAATTGAATGGATGTCGTACCTGTCGCCAGTTTTTCTATTTCAGTTAAGGTGGCGGCGCGATCATCGGGATGGACAAATTCTAGAAAGGGTTGAGTTAAAAGTTCCGTTAGGGGATAGCCGAGAACCCTTTCAAAGGCGGGATTTACTCGTTTGAAATACCCATCGCTTCCCGCAATCGCCATGAGATTAACGGACATGTTAAAAAAGCGATCCAGTTCACATTTTCCGGAGAGTGGATCAGTGATTTCTCTGGCGACAGCATACCCATATCCCGCCTCGTCGTAGTTCCATGTCCACTCTAACCAGTGGTAGTTCCCCTCACGGTGGCGATAACGGTTCCGAAAGGAAACAGGAACCGCTTTCGTGGCTAAAGCCGTCAGCGTGGCGGTGACATCCTCTGGATGGACAAGTTCAATCCAACGGCGCGATCGCACATTTTCCGGCACCCACCCCAAAACCTTGCACCAAGCGGGGTTGAGTTGTCCAATCCTGCCGTCAGGTTCGATAATACAGAAGAGATCGGCTGAGTAATGGAAAAAAGCTTGCCATTTAGGGTCAGCTTGAATTATTGTATGCTGCACGGGATTGCCCATGAGAAGTCTTATCCTAGAAGCGGTTATACAGGGATGGTTTCCTTAATTTTCATCACTTTTAGGCAAACTGTTGACCGAAAAAGTACCCAATTTTGTGAGGATGGCGGGTAATCCTTCGGTGAAATTACGGATACCAGTTTGTAGTAGGGGCTTTAGCCCCTAATTGTATTGGTTTCTTTCCCTATAATTCTGTAGGATTTAGCAGCGAGTTTTTGACCAAATTAGATAAACCGTAGGGTGGGCAATGCCCACCAGCCAAAATTTCAGTACCATTCCACCTAATGGAATCATACAGCTAAACTAGGGAAATAGATTTTAGAATTAAATCGGGTGTGGCATAGCTAATAGTGATGGATTAGAATTATAGCAAAAAACTGTAGGGGCGCACCGACGTGCGCCCAATTTAATCATAAAATCTACCCAAATCTTACCTGTACTATTTACCCCGTTTGGCGATGAAGTAGTCTAGGTACAATCTCAGTAGCAAATAGGGTAAGGAGACTATAGCGCCAATAATTAACCCATCCTTGATTTCGCCAGTCCCCTAAAATCCATCTTGAACCGATAAAAAGGGTTAAGACTAAAATTAAACCGATTCCGCCCAAGAGCAATCGCCTTTTCCAAGTAGAGGGCGGTGTAAACTGAGGTTGAGTGAGAAAAAATCCTGTAATGACTCCTAAAGAACGCGCTAAAGGTTCCCATAAACTGGCGATAAAAAACGTCAGGATGACAACTGTAACCCGAACAATAAACCTCGGTTTTACCGGAATAGACCAGGCTGTACCTATTGCAGCAAAAAGAATACCTACAATCAATCCGGCGACTACATCGAGAGGAAAGTGAACCCCTAAGTAGAGGCGCGATACGGCAATTAGGGGAAGAATAATGAGACTCCACACCCATAGCCAGAGACGGCGATGGTGTAACGATAAGTAAATCCAAAAGGTGGCTGAACCTTGAATATGTCCACTAGGAAACGATGCATTTTCACTCGTCGCGATCGCGTCAGCAGAAGCGATGTCCGGATTTAACTCGAAGGGACGAGGCATATCAAATAGTTCTTTGAGGATTGTATTACACCCATAACTAATCCCTAAGAGTAGTCCTAACTGGCGACCTGTCCATGGGTCAATTAACCAGTAATAGAGGGTGAGTAAAGCGATGTAGGCGTATTCCGAACCGAGATTGGTAATCGCCAAGACTAAAGGCTGCAAACGTTGTCCTAGCAGTTCCTGAATCCATTCTATGGTTGTCATCGCGTCTTAAATTTTTGTTAAATTCGTGTCATTTTCTCAATCAGAGATTGATGTTGGGAATGACATTTGATTAATTCGTCTCGCTTGCCTAATTCAAAATCATTAAAATCAAATCCAGGAGCGACTGTAAATTACGGCGTCCCGAAAATCGTTTGGGTAGACTCTCGTGGGCTATTGCTTCATCAGAACGATAAGTTTCCTTGTAATATCCTCCTTCTGGATGGTTTTGAAGTCCCAGCTTTTCAATCCAGTATCCGGCGTTTTTTATGGACATATAGTTTCGACTGATCAATCAGGCTTTAATCAGAAATCATTTTATCCTATTCAGCACTAAAATGATATTCCCATCAAAAACATTAATTTATTCCTAAAATTTTTGCTTCTCGACTTATATTATCTACCCTAAATTATTGTATTATCGGCTTAATCCCAGACGTTACTTGATGAATCCATCCCACATATTTGGTTCGCACCTGTTTAAAAAAAGCCGCTATCATCCAATCTTCGACACTATGAGCAGCATAGTCTTTTGAATACGGTTCTCGAAAGAGTTCTATTAACCAGTGAGCATAACGAAGTCTCCGTTGATTTCCATCCAGAATAATCAATTGTCCTCCAGGTTTGAGCAAGCGAAAGCATTCTTGTACAATTAACAGGGAAATTTGGGGTGGCATTTCGTGCAATACCATGGAGACTGTGACTAAATCAAACGAAGCATTATCAAAACCAGACGCTTCAGCTAAACCATGCTGCCATTGTATCTCTAGTCCTGCTTGCTGTGCTTTGTAATCTGCCACAATCAGCATATACGGAGACAAATCCAATCCGATAACAACGGCTTCCGGAAACGCCTGCTTTAACATCAATGTTGTCGAACCTGTACCACAACCCAGATCAAGAATTCGACTGGGTGGCTTTTCAATAATCGTTATTAACTGTTCGCGAATCCGAGTTTCATTGGGTGGGGAAGCATAAGCCGTCACAGTATCATAGCTAATAGCCGCTATAGGATTAAGATAGCCACCTTGAATACCATGAAAATTTGGCTGGCTATAATAGTCAGGATAAATGAAATTGGTTTGTTGGAAACGTTCACTCTGCTTTTGCCAATCAATGGTTTCATAGAACTGGATTTGATCTTGACCAATCACGATGCTTATGATTGGCTTTAAGAAAAGCTCTCCTATTCGATTTTTAGGGATAGACATAAGTAGTCGGACTAAATAAAACAGCAATTAAAAACAAACCCTGTAGGGGCGACCCGCTGCACAAATGAACACCACCAACCTATTAATTTTATCGGGTCGCCCTGCATCGGGTATCGGAAATTAAAGGTAAACACCGCGTACATTGGACGGGGGCGAGTCGAGACAAGTTAATTATGACACCGCCACATTTTATCAGCGACTCGCCCCTACAATCCCTACAATCCCAATAATCCCAATAATCCCTACAATCCTTACAATTCCTGACCTTGCGGCAGAATCAGGAAATATTCAGGAAGTTTTATGGTAAGCTAATGAACGTTCAAAATGCTTGACTCTAAATTATGCAGTTAAAGTCCATCAAACAAAAAAAAAAATTTTCAACGCCATAAAAGTTATATCCACCAGTCTGATCAGTGGCGCAATTGCACTAGAACTCTGGAATATTTATGCTTTATTCAGTGATCTGAGTGTCCCCACAATCCTGGAACCCGTTTTTTGGCTGGGGCGTATTGCCGTTACCATTCATTTAGTGGAAGCGATTATCGCGGCGGCTTATGCGCCTTCTAGACAAAAGACACCCATCGTCTATGGAACTTATACATTCTTTGTGGGTACAGTGGGTTTGTTAGAATTATTTGATCAGGAGGATGAGTAGATGTGGCGAAACTTCCCATCCTTGTTATCAGTCTGGATTACCCGATAGTCACAACTTAAGACTCTCGCACTCCCAACTCTTTTAAGTTATACTCATATCTTGCCTTACTGGTAATCAGCTTAAAGTACTGCTGTGGTGGGTAAGAGCAACGAACGATACGATAAGCATTTTGAATTTTATAACTCTTGCCCACCCTACATAAACTACATAAACTTTCCAAACTTTTTTAATGAGACGTGTATGAAATTTGTCGAGGCTATACCCATAACTTTATGCCTAAGTGGTATCTTCGTAGTTGTTCCGATAACCTTAGCTCAAGTTCCGGCTAAGATACCGACACGAGTGATCAGCCAAACGCTTGCCAACACTCCAGAAGAACCTCCGGTTGGCGGGTTATACGTTCAATCGGAAGAGGGACAACAGCAAGTCTTTCCCCTCAAGCATACCGAGGTGAATGCCAAAGTTACAGGAAATGTCTCTCAAGTTGAAGTAACACAAACCTTTGAAAACCCCTTTGCGGAACCCTTAGAAGCTGTCTATGTCTTCCCCTTGCCTGATGAGGCGGCGGTGTATGATATGGAAATTAAAATCGGCGATCGCACGATTAAAGGCGAGATTAAAAAAAGCGAGGAAGCCCAAGCCATTTACGAACAGGCGCGTCAGGAAGGACGAACGGCGGGACTCCTAGAACAAGAAGGGGCCAATATCTTTACCCAGTCTCTGGCGAATATCAAACCCGGAGAACAGATTGATGTCACAATTCGCTACACCGATAGCCTAAAATTTCAGGGCGGTGACTATGAATTTGTGTTTCCCATGGTTGTTGGACCCCGCTATATTCCGGGTACTCCCATGGATAATAGTGGAAATACGAACCAAGTCCCCGACGCCTCCCGAATTACCCCCCCAGTTCTCAAGCCGGGAACTCGTTCAGGACATGATATTAATGTAACCGTAGAGATTAATGCTGGTGTACCGATTCAGGAGGTGCGTTCCCCCTCCCATCAGATTCGCAGCGAACGCCGAGGTGAAACGGTACAAGTACAGTTAGGCGCAGAAGACACAATTCCCAACAAAGACCTAATTTTACGCTATCAAGTCGCAGGCGATCGCACACAAGCCACCATCCTTTCCCAAGCCGATGAACGGGGTGGACATTTTGCCCTTTACTTGATTCCCGCCCTAGACTATCGTCCCAATGAGATAGTACCCAAGGATGTCGTCTTTCTCATGGATACATCGGGTTCTCAACGGGGTGAACCGTTGCTGAAGTCACAGGAATTAATGCGCCGCTTTATTAATGGGTTGAATCCCGATGATACGTTTACTATTATCGATTTTGCCAATACGACGACTCAACTGTCGCCGCAACCTTTGGCAAATACCGCCCAAAATCGCACTCAGGCACTGAATTATATTAATGGATTGCAGGCAAATGGCGGTACCGAATTAATGAATGGGATACGGGCGGTGTTAAACTTCCCGCCATCTGCACCGAATCGCCTGCGAAGTGTGGTTTTACTCACCGATGGCTATATTGGTAATGAGGCGGAGGTAATTGCTGAGGTACAACGACAACTCAAACCCGGTAATCGCCTCTATAGTTTCGGCGTCGGGAGTTCGGTGAATCGCTTCTTGCTGAACCGTTTAGCTGAAGTGGGGCGGGGTACAGCCCAAATCATTCGTCAGGATGAACCCACGCAAGAGGTGGCTGAAACATTCTTCCGCCAAATTAATAATCCAGTATTAACGAATATTCAGGTCAGTTGGCAAGGAGAGGGGACATCGGCGCAAATCTACCCCCTAGCTGCACCCGATTTGTTTGCCAATCAGCCTTTGGTTTTGTTTGGACGGAAATCAGACCGTCGCAATGGCACGATTCAGATTACTGGAATGGCGGCGGGGGGTCAACGGTATGAACAAACCCTATCGGTTAATTTTGATCAGAGTAGTGATAATCCGGCGATTGCCCAATTATGGGGACGCGCCCGGATCAAAGACTTGATGAATCAAATGTTTGGCGGTGAAATCAAGTCGGGTGTAGAAGCGGTGACGCAGACAGCGTTAGATTATAATTTATTATCGCAATATACGGCATTTGTGGCGGTGAGTGAAGAAGTCCGAGTGGAACCCGATGGAACACGACGACGGGTACAAGTTCCAGTTGAGTTACCAGAAGGGGTGAGTTATGAAGGGATTTTTGGTGCGGATGATGTCGGGAATATGAGGGGAACCGCTAACTTTGCACCTACCTCCTCTGCTGCAATACCCCTGAGTAGACAAGCTGGAGGAACTAGAGGCGGTGGGGGAATTAGGCTTGAGTCAGACTCTGTTGACATAACCCGCCAAGGTTCTGCTCAACTTGAGGTGATGAAGATTGAAGGATTAGAACCGGAACAAGCAGAGAATGCGATCGCGTCTCTGACTCAACATTTACAATCCCTGAATCTCCCAGAGGGTTTCACAGGAGAAATTATCTTTGAGTTACAGATTCGCAATGGTGCTGTTCAACGAGTAATCCTCGACGATATCGAGTCAACGTTACAGGATACCACCATTGTCGATCCAATTCGGCGATCGCTCTTAGGCTGGTCTACTTTAGAATCTGTTACTGGAACGATTCGAGTTACCTTGCGAGTTCCATAGATACGTTAAAACATCGGTTAAATAACTCAGGGAGAGGCGAACACTCCTACGAATACGTTACTGAGGGCGGGTTTTTTTGAGAGGTTATCATTAACCCGCTTACCTGAGTAGCTAAACCCGCCCCTACCCCTACACTTGACCCTTCACAACCTTTGAGGGAAAGCTTTTGACTTTTAAGGTCTGCGAAGCCTTACTAACGTAGGGGAAAAGGTCAAGAACACAAACAATTTCTTACCGCCGTTTGCGATATCTGCGTTGTTGTCGGTGTCTGGCTATTTCCTTGCGTTTGTGCTTTTCTAAGGGAGTTTCAAAAAAGCGGTTCTTCTTCATGTCTGAGAAAATCCCAGCACGAGATACTTTGCGCTTAAATCGCCGAAGTCCAGATTCAATTCCTTCATTTTCTCCAATAATAACTTGAGCCATGCTTATCTCCTTTGAAGCTCAACACAAAAAGGGCAGACATTTACCTGCCCTCAAATTTCAAAAGCCATAATAACTTAATTCCTTATCGTTCCTAAATTTCAGGGAAAAATAAGGAAATCAGCTTTTGACACTCCCACCGCTAAACATTTAATGCTATAGCGGTGAACAAGTTTTTTCACAAGGCGCGATTTATATATATCACCGCTCTCATGGAGTGTAGTGATATCAGTATGACACACGTGACATCATCCCAACATCGAATCGAAGATTACAATAAGGGCTTCCTAATATCGCTATTAGGCATTGCTCCCCTACGCCAGTTATCTAGGCACATTGCCCCCGATACCTCGACTTGAGAGCCAATTTCTTGCTTCTCCAGAGTCCCTGGATACGTTTTTAGATCATGGTTCAACTCTAACACGATTCAATCAATTGAGTAGGGGTTCAATGCCCCGAAGTTGGGGAGTCCATGTATCCCGACACTGACCTCACGGTTACAGTTCGGGACTTATAGCTCCCCAAACCCCTCGCCAGTTAAGTTAAAAAGAGCCACGGTTATAGCCGCCACCGCGATTCCCATTGCTTCGTTCCCGTGGTCTTGCTTTGTTAACCTTCATTGAGCGTCCCATCCATTCAGCACCATCAAGGGTTTCAATAGCACTGTCTTCGTTAGACTCAGACTCCATCTCCACAAAAGCGAACCCTCGCGGACGTCCGGTTTCACGGTCTTTTGGTACACTCACGCGAGTGACGTTACCGTATTCGGCAAAAACTTCCGTCAAATCCTCTTGAGTGACATCGTAGGACAAATTACCAACGTAAATAGACATAAGGCACTTCCTTTTTACTGAACCTGTAGCGAGTTACATCGGAGAAGTGCCTGCGGACAAAATCGAAATCGAAAAAATCGAAACAAGCTTACTCTACCGAAAATCAACCGTATATACTCTAACATCGATTGCAGGAGTTTGGCAAGATATTATCAGGTTCAAATATTAGTTCAGTATTTTGCCCATGATATAGTCAGGCAAGTCAATCTTAGAGGATATGACAGAGCAAAACTTCGTCGTCATTGACCATTGACACGGAGGGAAAACGCGAACTCAGCGAAATTGCCGTCATTGATAGTCAGGGCAAGCTCATCTATGAAGCCTTCACTGAAGATCATCCAAACAATCGTGTAGACACACCGTTCCAAGATCACATTGACCTGCAAGCGGTTTACCATAGCGAGTATGAAATCCTTAAGTCCATCATCAATGACATCAAATGCGATCCAAACCAACAAAGCAAAGGTGCGGTTGTCATTGGTGAAGCCGGAGCGGGTAAAACCCACCTGATGATGAGACTCGCCAAAGAACGGCTGAAAACCAACCGCCTGCTCTTTAGACTATGATGCACGTCGCCATATTATCAGCGATAGCGACGACTGGGGAAAACTTAACCAAATTGTCACCGCCTTTGGGCTACTCCAGTCCATCGACATTGATCAACTGCGACTGGGAAAAAAAGTCCTTCCCGAACACTTACAGCTTAGAAATGGCGATCGCACGTTTGTTATTGGCTTTCTCAACGTCAGTAGCTCTTCCTTTTTTTACCGCATCACCAACTTCAATCAGCTTGTTCTCAGCCATCCTAAAACACAGTTTCGCCTCATCCGTGATGCTAGAGAACCACAAATTACAGGCAAAAAAAGCCTAGAGGAAATTGAAAGGCTGAACTATGTCGCCAATGGAATATTTGCCATCATGGACAAAACCGATAGGATTACGTTTGAGCTTGCCTACACCCTAATTATCGATATTCATAACCGCGATTTGGAGGCGGACATGATCACAGCTTTGCACGTTCTTTCTAAACAGCTAGGTAGCTATTGGTTGACTAATATAATATTATGTCCGGTTGAATACTCACACTTGAGTGGAGACAAGGCTCCAGGGTAGAGGGCAGAAGGTAAGGAAGAAGGGAATAATGATTGTTTAGGCGGATTTGATCAGACGTTCCACCGAAGGAGTCTCTACAACTTCTGCTTCCCTCTACACAATCGATACTACCGGACTTGGTATCACTTGCTTTCTTGTTTAGCGACTTGGTGCTTCACCTGACTCACACTATCTGGATTCAGAGAAATCGAATCAATTCCCGCTTCCACTAAAAATGCGGCAAACTCCGGATGATCGCTGGGTGCTTGTCCACAAATACCCACCTTGCGATCGCACTGATGCGCGGTTTGAATCAGTCGCCGGATTGTTTTCTTCAGCGCCAGATTGCGTTCGTCAAATAGATGGGACAAATCGCCCGAATCCCGATCCACCCCCAACATTAGCTGAGTAAGGTCATTACTACCAATCGAGAAGCCGTCAAAGCGTTCAGAGAACTCCTCAGCTAACTCCACATTGGAGGGAATTTCGCACATTACATAGACTTCTAACCCATTTTCCCCCCGCTTGAGTCCATTTTCTGCCAAGACGTGGAGAACTTTATCCGCCTCATCTAGGGTGCGACAGAAGGGAATCATGATAATCACATTATTGAAGCCAATTTCTTCCCGTACCCGTTTCAGGGCGCGACATTCCAAGGCAAACCCTTCCCGGTAGCGATCGCTATAATACCGAGATGCACCCCGAAACCCTAACATGGGGTTGGCTTCCTCTGGTTCAAATTGTTGACCGCCAATCAAGTCCGCATATTCATTCGTCTTAAAATCACTCATCCGCACAATCACCGGATTCGGATATTGGGCGGCGGCGATTTTGGCAATTCCTCGGGCTAAATTATCGATAAAATACTCGGTCTTATCCTCATACCCCTGAGTCAATTGTTGAATCTGCTGGCGTGCATCTTCATCCTCTAACTCATCCAAATGAATCAACGCCATGGGATGAATTTTAATCACATTATTGATAATAAACTCCATCCGTGCCAAACCAATCCCTTCACAGGGCAATCGCCACCAGCGAAATGCTGCATCTGGACTGGCAATATTCATCATAATTTGGGTTTTTGTTTTAGGGATTTCGTCCAGGTTGAGTTCGGATTCCTCATACTCCAACATCCCCTGATAAATCACACCGCGATCGCCTTCAGCACAGGATATCGTAATTTCTTGACTATCCTCTAACGTACTCGTTGCATCACCCGTTCCCACAATAGCAGGAATACCTAACTCCCGACTCACAATAGCGGCGTGACAGGTGCGTCCCCCATGATCGGTGACAATCCCGGCGGCTTTTTTCATAATTGGCACCCAATCGGGGTCAGTCATTCCTGTCACTAGGATGGAATCCTCTTCAAATTGGTCAATCTCTTCGGCGCTTTTAATTCGACATACTTTACCCGCCGCGATCGCATCGCCAATACTGAGTCCGCCCAGGATTTCTTTCCCCTTGTCCTTAAGGCTATAGGTTTTTAATGATCCGGCTTCTTTTTGCGATTGAACCGTTTCCGGACGCGCTTGTACGATAAACAAGTCGCCTGTATCCCCATCCTTTGCCCATTCCATATCCATGGGTTTTTGATAATGGGATTCAATCGCACTTGCCCATTGACCGAGTTGTAATATTTCGGCGTCATTTAAGACAAATGAATTCCGCTCTTGGGAAGACGTATCTATATTTTGCGTCGTCTCGCTTCCCCCTTGGGCGTAGATCATTTTCTTCTCTTTCGCGCCCTGTTTTTTCTCAATAATCGGCTTGAGATTGGCGTCCTCTAATAAGGGTTTAAACACCCGATATTCATCCGGTGTGACTGAACCCTGTACCACATTTTCACCCAATCCCCACGCCGCATTAATTACAACTACATCGGGAAAGCCAGTCTCAGTATCCAGGGAAAACATCACGCCAGCACTGGCTTTATCCGATCGCACCATCTTCTGCACCCCCACCGAAAGCGCCACCTTCAGATGGTCAAAGCCTTGCGCCTGTCGATAACTAATCGCGCGATCGGTAAATAATGAAGCATAACATTTACGACAGGCTTCGAGTAATTCTTCATAGCCAGTAACATTGAGAAAGGTTTCCTGTTGACCCGCAAAACTCGCTTCCGGTAAATCCTCAGCCGTCGCGCTACTTCTCGCCGCAATATCTACATCTTGAGTATCATAGCGTTGACTAAGTTGGTCGTAAGCCTCACGAATTTCCCTGGCAATGTCTTCGGGAAATTCAGCAGAATGAAATAGCTTACGGATTGATTTCCCGACTTTTTCTAGAGGGGTTTTATCACTGTCTAATTCTGATAAATGCGACTTGATTTTTTCATTAAGCTGATTAGAGTCAAGAAATTTACGGTAAGCCTCAGCCGTCGTCGCAAAGCCATCCGGGACGCGAACGCCTTCATCTTTTAGACTACGAATCATTTCACCTAATGAAGCATTCTTTCCGCCAACTCTTGATACATCATCAGAGGTGAGATTTTCAAACCAATGAATGTACTGATTAGTATTGCTTGTCATAGTTACCGTTAACCGAAAATAAAACTATAAAATAGGACTAATCTCCCCTTTTTCTCCCCTCTCCCAAGCTTGGGAGAGGGGCTGGGGGTGAGGGCTGACTTGTGTAATGGCAGTGCTACAAAGCGAAACCCAACCCAATCATGAAAGACTGAGATTAACTAGCCGTTTGTTTTGATTCCTTGATCATGCGAACCGCTTCTTTAATCATCTGGGACGCATATCCCCATTCATTGTCATACCAACTCATGACTTTAACTAAGTCACCATCAACGACTTGCGTCATAGTTAAATCGACAATTGAAGCATGAGGATCTTGAACGATATCCGATGAAACAATCGGGTCTTCTGAAACCGCTAAAACGCCTTGATAGCGTTCACTTCCGGCTTCTTCTTTGAAGATACTGTTAATTTCGTCAACGCTAGTTGATTGGTCGGTGACGAAAATAATATCAGAAATGGAACCAACAGGAATCGGTGCCCGTACCGCTACCCCATCAAACTTGTTTTGATATTGGGGAAGAACTTGGGTTGTCGCCACAGCCGCCCCGGTTGTGGTGGGAACTAAATTAGCCGCCGCTGTTCTACCGCGTCGAAATTTCTTGCTTGGTCCATCCACAATCGCTTGGGTAGATGTATAAGCATGAATAGTTGTCATCATGGCTTTTTTAATCCCGATTCGACGTCCCATGACTTCAACAACGGGAGTAATACAATTCGTGGTGCAGCTAGCACAGGATACAATTTGATCCGATGCATCCGGCTGATTAACGCCATGTACAATCGTTGTAATTCCCTCGCTTTTAGCCGGTGCAGAAAGAATAACCCGTTTGGCTCCTGCTTGGATGTGTTTTTCTAAATCAGGTTTTTTCGTAAAGATTCCCGTACATTCCAAGACAAGATCGACGCCTAAATCACGCCAAGGGAGTTGGGTTGGATCTTTTTCACTTATGATTTTATAGGATTTGCCATCGATAACTAGACCATCCTTCGTACTGTCTACATTTTTATTATATTTGCCGTAGACTGTATCGTACTTGAGCAGATAGGCAAGATTGTCGGGTGGGACTAAATCGTTAATCGCAACGACTTCTAATTCTGGATTGTCAAGGGCAATCTTAAAAACAGCTCGACCAATTCTCCCGAAACCATTAATTGCTATCTTGGTCATGATTAAATCTCCTGTAATTTTCGGTTATGAAGAGAATACGTTTACCTGATGTACTAAGGATATTGGGGAGCCTAATTTAGTTGGGTTGAGGTACTTTACCCAACTCTCTTAAGAGAACCTGTTAGGTTTCGCTTACGCTCTACCCAACCGCCTTGAACTTGATGTACTTTTACGCTCCATGCTCCCGACAAGCGCTAGCAAGTTGTCACCCTTAACTTTAGATATGTAAAAAGCTGGTTATCGTCTGTCTGTGGGAAGAAATGACCAAGCTATATCCCTCAGACTTTTACCAGATGACACTGTACCGGAAAATTCCACTTATAGCAGAAGGCAGAAGGCTTCAAGGAAAAAGTCCCCTAGGGCTAAAGGGGGTTACTTGATCGGATTTGGTATCATTCCCTATTTTCTGAGATGAAGGAAGTGATAATCTAGATAGTGGCTACAATCTCACTTTCTTACCCCAGCGATCTCTCACGCTTGGGTTTTCCTGATTGACATCCTCCCCGGCGTAAACGCAGGGAGATTCCGACCAGAGGGGTTTGGTGATCAAATCCCTGCTCTCGGCAGGCTTCGGCGTGAGCGCTCAGCCGAACGGTTGATGGCTCACCACCCAATTCGGGTGGCATTAAAGTCACGCCAGTTCATGCCTTGTTGCTTAAACTCTGCCCGACTCAACCCGTGTAGGTGCAGCATGATATCGTTGATCACTCTAACTTCATCGTCTGCCGAACCAATGCCAATACCAATGGGAGCTTTCTCAATTAGCCGTTGTAAGCGATACTGCTCTTGGTGGCGTTGATGTTCCCGTCGCCCTTCAGCATTGGCGATCGCACTCCGCATCGCTAAACTTTTGTAACGGTATCTTTCCGATTTACCGATAAATCAGGACCGTTACAGCAGATTTCAGGTTGATGAGGTACAGTCTCTAAGCAAGATCCCCGACTTCTTCAAGAAGTCGGGGATCTGTCTGTGTACCTCACTGACTTGAAAAGCGCTGTATAAGCTAAAACACATTTAAATTGTGTAAGCTGTTGTGCATTTAAACTTCATATTATTCAGTTT
>JGI11783J13700_1001280_pt1 | contig 17721 bp, 12 predicted proteins | sample ElkSlonscriptome_6_FD_13700 | JGI IMG/M metagenome (IMG submission 13700)
GTGATGCAAAAGTTAAAAGTAGAAGGTATGGAAACCGCTATGCTGTATGTCGATGCAGAAAACCCTTCTGGGGCGCGGCGGTTATATGAATCGGTGGGTTTCCAGACAACACACACACAAATCGCTTATATCAAGGATGTTTAAGGATGAGTATTATTACCCGGCGTCCCTACCGTGGGGAAACGGACTTAGACGCGATCGCGAATTTGATTAATACCTGTGAATCCGTTGATCAGCTTGAGGAAGGTACATCTGTCACGGAACTCAAGCAATCTTTTGATGACCCCTTTATCGATAAAGAACGAGATCTCTTTCTTTGGCAAGATGCCGATGATCAGCTTATCGGCTTTAGTCGGCTGTGGATTGTTCCGACTGATACAGTGATTGATGGATTTTTGGGGTTTCGGGTTCATCCGACAGCACGAAGCGGTGATTTGCAGGAACAGATTATCGCTTGGGCGGAGGAACGCTTGCGCCAGGTGAGTCAAGAACGCGGTTTATCAGTAAACGTGCGTTGTGGTTCTCGCGCTGATCAAACTGACCGGATTACTATTTTAGAACGTTGTGGTTTTAAGCGCGATCGCTATTTCTTCACCATGGCGCTGGGCGTTGATGCGAAAAACTTGTCGGGGGCGCTGCGGCTTTATGAATCTGTTGGCTTTAGTACTGTAAAGACTCATATTAGCTTGGTTAAAGAGTCGTCAGCAGTCGGCTGAAAGTTAAGGGTAAGGATTGTCTGTTGATTGGGACAGACTCTTCGCTTCGCTAGTCAGGCGTAGTACGTGTGTAGGGGCGGGTTTTACTATTATCGTTTCTAGCTTTACCCATAAGTAACTAAACCCGCCCCGATCAATGTGTTCCAGATGTTCCACTCACTGCCCGACCAATATGTTCCAGAGGTTCCACCGGAACGTCTCTACAGGCTTCCTCCGCCCCCCTGCACCTCCACACATGGAACTCCCCGAAAAAAAATTTTGCCCAGTCTGTTGACAAGTCTGTAGTATTTATGTAGTATAAATATATGACAGAGAGATGAGAGGCAAAACTCTCAACCTCAAATGTCCAGTTTGAACCTTGAAAATTGAATAAAACGTCGGGAATTTTCACGAAGGTCAATCAGGATTTTTGTAATCGGAATCGGTTCATTATGTTATTCCTGTATACCCCTCTGGTTCGTCATGTTCTCACGCCTATCGAGTGGGATACTAAGCCGAATCAGCGAAATTCAACCCCATCTATAACGGAGAAAGAACGTTTAGAGTCAAATGATAACAGTCTAAATCAAATGACTGCTCAAATCCGTTATAGCCAAACGGTCTATTCTTTAGAGCGGCGCTTTTTACTCTAAGAACTATCAGTGTTTGTGAACCCAACTCAATGCTGGTCGTTTTAGAAAAATGAGGATGTTCTCTCCAGAGATAGATTGATTAACACCAATCGAATCAAGTTTTAGGAGGTGCCAGCATGGTTCACATTCGCTTTGAAGGTCGTTCCTATGATATTCCAGAAAATCAGCTTGGTATTCAAGTTGGGATGAAGGATTCGGTTGTCAAGGAACGCATTGCTCAGTATTTTGAGGTCGGACGCGATCGCTTAACCGCTTATGTTGTGGATCGGCGTCCCAGCGGCGACCTAATTATCCGTCCTGAAGCCGTTTACGGTTAAAGCATTTGCATCAGAAATAAGTGGAATTCGCGCCCTGACTAGAAAAGCATACAAACGGATAGAGCATTCGATTGAAAATCGAACTGTCAAAGGTTCAAATCCTTTCTCCCCCGCTGTTTGGGGGAGTAGCTCAGAAACACAAACCGCTTTTTAAACTTGTGCGAATTCCCACTCAATACATAGCGATATTTACGGGTGCGATCGCGCCCCAACTGAAGAAGCTTACAAACTGGTAACATCTGACTTCAACTCAGATTGTAGGTTCGATTCCTGCCCTCTCCGCCTCTTGGAGAGGTGTAAAAAAACAAGCTGCTTTGACTTGCGCGATCGCACCAATCCACTCAGATTTTGGATCAGTACAGATAACGGTAAATTTACCGAATTCCCTTCAATCCAAAATCTAAAATTCAAAATTCAATATCCCGCGCCCTTACTTGTGAAGCTTACATACTGTTCCGCCTACGAAGCGGGAGGTTGTAGGTTCGAGTCCTACTAGCTGCACTCAATGCAGCTATAGCTCAAATGGATAGAGCGCCAAGTCATAAGGCTTTGCTAACTTGCGCGGGATACCTCTTATTTCCAACTGTTGAAATTCACTTCGTGCCCCAACCGAAAAAGCTTACATACTAGCCAAATGGAAAAGGCGCTTGATTTAGGCTCAAGATTATGCAGGTTCAAATCCTGCGTATGAATAACGGCTTTTTTAACTTGCGCGAAGTGATTCATCCATTCAATTTTGCCCGAAGAAATAAACAGCGCTAACGCGCCCAAACTGAAAAAGCTTACATACTAGCTCACTGGTAGAGCAATCGACTTGAAATCGATGTGTCGCGGGTTCGATTCCCGTGTATGAACCAACAGCTTTTTTGACTTGCGCGTTAGCTTGAACATTACGGGGGAAACGTCGATGTCAGTTAAAACGTTTTAAATTTTGGCACAGGTTAAATCATTAACCCTCATTTGAGGATGTCACCTTTGGTTCGGATGTAGGGGTGACCCGCTTGCACTCACTAAAAACTCTGGAAACAGGGCGGGTTTACAAAAGTTACCAGTTTTTGCTTGTATGTTATCGGTAAAACCCGCCCCTACAGATGATCGGGTCGCCCTTTACTCAACCCAATTTTTACTCACAAAAAATGGCAGTTGTCGCCGCGCCCTAACAAAGAAAGCATACATCCTTACCCTGCCACGGTAAACCCAACAGCTTTCTGAACTTGTGCGGCACTATTTTTAGTCAAAGCGTGCGACATTTGCCTCCATTCTTTTCATTAAAGGAGGTTGTCATGAATACCGCAGAACGCGACTTGCGTTTGGAAATGCTCAACAGTCTGTTAACCACCCCTCACCGAGAATTAAATAAGGTTGCAGACTTGCACAAAATGATGGTGGAACTTGACCCCATTTTCTATGGACATCTTGGTATATGGTATCAGAAAGAAGGGGATGTTCGTGACCACAAAGAAGTGTTTGTCGGGAATCTGTTGACCAGTCAGTTAACGGAACACCGAGAAGCCGGATTCATGTTGCTACAAACTTTTCCACCTTACCAAGTGGCGCGAATTGTAGACTTCATGAAGCAGCATCAACAGAAGGTTCCTCGTTGCGCCCGAACCGCAGTACGGCGCTATTTGCAAAAGCGGGAAAAACAGCCCCAATTCTTTGACCGTGCGGCGTTGCGGGGACGCAAGTCCATGAAGCACCTCTACGCTACCTTGCACATTAAGCCGAGTGAGCGGGCGAATGCCATCTTGTTTAAGGATGCGCCTCCGGAGGATAGTCTGGCGTTTGCGCTGAAGCAGTTAGCAAAAGCAGCAACTCCCACGGAACAAGCGCGGCAGATTGTGGCGCATAAGATTCCTTACACGATTGCCATTGGTGCAGTCAAGCAAATTACACCCACGGTATTAGTCGCCCTGATTAATTCCATGACACCCCAAGAGGTAATTAATAACCTTAAGTCTCTCAAGGTGCGGGGAGCCATGGAACACCCCCAGGTGAAGGCGTTGATTGATGAAAAGCTGACTGCGGCTCAATCGGATAGCCGTGTATCCGCCCTCAAGGGACGAGTTGCGGCTGAAGCGGCGGGGTTAGATCTCGCCACTACCGCTCAGTTAGAGCGCGTCATGGATGAGCAGGTGAAGAAGCGCGGCAAAATCGCCAAACCCACGGCGCTGTTGGTGGATAAGTCTGGCTCTATGCATCAAGCCTTGGATGTGGGTAAGCGTCTGGCGGCTTTGATTTCCGGGATTACGGAAGCGGAGTTGTTTGTCTATGCCTTTGACACAATGCCCTACCCCGTCCAAGCCAACCTGAGTCGCGATATCCGATTGGGCGATATCTTGGCGAATAATCTACCCCAAGAGCATCTCTACAGCCACTGGGAATGTGCATTTCAGCACATCCGGGCTGGGGGTGGAACCAGTATCGGCTGTAGCGTTGAAGCGATGCGTCGGCGTAAGCAGTTGGTGGAGCAGATTATCTTGGTAACGGATCAAGGGGAAAACACTGCGCCCTATTTTGGTAACGCTTTTGATGCCTATTGTCAGGAGTTGAATGTGCAACCAAATGTGATCATCGTCAAGGTGGGTAGTTACTACGACTGGATTGAACAAAAGTTGCGGGAACGGCAAGTACAAGTGGATACGTTTACCTTTGCAGGTGACTACTACTCACTGCCAAACCTGATTCCACTTTTGTCTCGCCCTTCGCGGCTGGAGTTGTTGATGGAAATTCTGGAGACTCCTTTGCCTGTAAGAGATGATTAATAGTAGGGTGGGCAATGCCCACCTTACTGGCATGACATAGCTACAATAGTGCGGTATATTTGATCGGGTTTCTGGGCGCAAGCCTTGCGCCCCTACAAGGAATCATGGATCAAATAGGAAAGGGTTTGTGAAGCCGGAATTAACAATCGACATCCTTATAGATGAAGCCGCCAAATTCTCGGAAATTGAAAGTATCTACGATGAACCATCGCTGTATGGCGTTACAGATGGAAAAGCAGTTGGCACTTACCTCGAACACAAATTTATGGCATATTTAAGCCAAACCTACAGTTATGATGTACTCAAGCATCTTAATATTCAGGCGCTTGCTCGTGAGCTGAATCGAGAGGATGAGTATATTTTTTATGCTAAGCAAAGAATCAAGAATCAATGACCAATAACCTGATTGGGTGAGGTCAAGTCTTAACCGCCTATGATAGCTTGATGCAAACTCGTATTACGATATAATACAAGTCAAGGAAGCTGACCTTTGGACTGTTTAATCTAACTGTAATTTATTGGCGGCAAAGTAAACAATCGGCGGTGTAATCATCATTACCTATGACTATAACAACGGCTCAACCTCAAACCCGATCCGTGGTACTCACGGCTTATGACTTGTGGAAATATTATGGTTCAAATCATGTTGTTCAAGGTGTCAATTTTACCCTGAATTCTGGAGAAATTTTGGGTCTTCTCGGTCCCAATGGTGCTGGGAAAACTACTACAGTAGGAATGCTCTATGGTGCAGTGATTCCCAGTCGGGGTTTTGTTCAACTTGGACAGCATCAAATCCAATCTCAAGGACGTTTGGCGCGTTCTTCGATGGGAATTGTAACTCAAGACGATAATCTTGACCCCGATTTTAGTGTCTTCGATAACTTGATTTTCTTTGCCCATCATTATCGGATTGTTGGCAAAACTGCCCGAAAACGGGCAGGGGAGTTACTGGCACAAGTAGGGTTGCAAGACTATGCTAAATATCGGGTTGATCAACTGTCTGGCGGGATGAAGCGGCGTCTGGTGTTGGCACGGGCGTTGATTAATCAGCCGCAAGTGGTGTTTCTGGATGAACCAACAACTGGGCTTGATCCCCATGCGCGGCAAGATTTTTGGAAGTTAGTCAGTCAGCTTAAGCAAAAAGGCTGTGGAGTGCTGTTGACAACCCACTATATGGATGAAGCGCAACGATTGTGCGATCGCCTTATTTTACTCCAACAGGGTAAAATGATTGACCAAGGTACTCCTGAGGAATTAATTGAGCGTACTGTTGGCACAGAGGTGGTAGAAATTGAGGGCATTTCCGCAGAAATTCTCCAACAACTCGCCCATCAGTATCAAACATGGTATCGCTCTTTTGGCAATGGTTACCTAATTGGCTTACCAGCCGACAATCCCCACCCTGTTTGGGACTATTTGAGTGATACGCATCCTGTTAGCTTAACCCGTCGCCATACCAATTTAGACGATGTATTTTTGCGCCTGACAGGTACGTCACTTGAATAATTTGTCATTTGTCCTTCGTCATTTGTCATTTGTCAAAGAATTATCGCATTGAGCCTGGGCGGGTTTATTAGCATCTGGGTGGCAACAAACGATTAGAGTTAAACCCGCTCCTACAGTTATCCGTTAGCTAATCTGCTATCACAAAGGATTCATTCAAAATCTAATTTATCAAATAGCAAATTAAAATGAAAGGCATTTCTGTTACCCTTTGGGGAGTCTACTCAGTTTGGCATCGTCATGCTAGGGTTTATCAGAGAACCTGGTTAGTAAATAGCTTGCCTCCGCTTTCTGAACCAATCATTTATCTTGTCGCTTTTGGCTATGGGCTTAGCCCCTTAGTCGGTGATGTCACCTACCACGGTGAAACGGTTGCCTACTTAAAATTTATTGCCCCCGGTATGATTGCCATTGGCGTACTCTTCCAATCCTTTTTCGAGGGCGCTTTTGGCAGTTTTATTCGCCTCAAGTTCCAAAAAACCTGGCAAGCTTTACTCACAGCACCGTTAAGCTTCACGGAAGTGTTTTTGGGGGACTGGCTATGGGCAACGACTAAAGGAACCATCGCGGGCAGCTTAACGGGGTTAGTGGCTGTGGCGTGGGGACTCTACTCAGGCTGGCATTTACTGATATCATTGCCCCTGATTATTTTGGGCAGTATGCTATTTGGCGTTATGGGACTGTTTACAGCGGGAATCATGCGAACGATTGACCAAATTAACGTGCCACTTTTCTTATTCATCGTCCCCATGTTTACCTTCTGTGGGACGTATTTTCCCCGCGAAACGTTACCGCCTATACTGGGGACTATTGCCAATCTATTGCCCCTTGCTGCTCTGGTTGACCTCTTGCGCTGGCCCCTCGGATTACCCAATTTCTGGTTTTTGCAGTTAATCGGCTTACTCTTGGGAATTGGTCTTTTTTCTGGGTTGGCTTGGCGACAGATTTATCCCCAGTTGTTTCGGTAACACCTCCGGACACTTCCCTAGTTCGGATTTATTTGTTTGGCGGCGGGGAGGGGAGCCGTAACCGATTAAATGCCTGAAAAGCATGATAGGTATACACTGTAGGGATTGGATCAGAGCAAATACAGCCGCATTCCCCTTTACCGATCCTGATTTAAAACTCAACAACCTTATCATCCGGACTGCAAGCAAGTTAGGATGGATAACAAAGATGTGCAACAGGAGCGTGCTGGCATAGCCTGTGTTAGAGTGAGCGTAATTCCTTTGCAGTCGTTTTCCTCCAGCTTGTGAAAGGATTATGGTAATTACAAAACGTAGCCTCGTAGTCGGGGCGACCGCAGTAGTCTTAACAACGGTTGCAGTTACAGGGGCTGGTCTGCATTTATCTCAAAGTCAGGCTTTCTTCCAGGAAAGCCCCAAAGAGCTAGTCGATGAAGTCTGGCAAATTATCGATCGCCAATATGTAGATGCGACCTTCAACCAGGTGGATTGGCGAGGCATTCGGAATGATTATTTAAACCGTGAGTATTCTGACAAGGAAGAAGCTTACGAAGCTATTCGGGAAATGCTCGAGACGCTGGACGATCCCTATACCCGATTCATGGACCCCGAAGAGTTCAAAAACATGCAAATTGATACCTCTGGGGAATTAACGGGTGTGGGGATTCAAATCGCCCAGGACGAGGACACGAAAAAGTTGGTGGTGATTTCGCCAATTGAGGATACACCAGCATTTAAAGCAGGTATTCTCGCCAAGGATCTAATCGTCAAGATTGACGGTCAGAGTACCGAAGGCATGGAGGTGAATGACGCCGTGCAACTGATTCGCGGGAAACCGGGTACTGATGTGATCCTTACCATTCAACGCGACGAGGAGGAAATCGACTATACAATCACACGGGCGCGGATTGAAATTCATCCAGTACGCTACAGTTATCGGAGTACACCCACGGGTGAGATTGGTTATATTCGCTTGAATCAGTTTAGCGCGATCGCGGCACAGGAAATGCGAGAGGCGATTAAGGAGTTAGAGACGCAGGATGTTAATGGCTATATCTTAGATTTGCGCTCTAATCCGGGCGGATTACTCTACTCTAGTATTGAGATTGCCCGTATGTGGCTCGATAAAGGCAAGATTGTGTCTACGGTGAATCGTCAGGGTAGTTCAAATGAAGAGGTCGCCAGGAATAGAGCCTTGACCGATAAACCGTTAGTTGTCCTAGTCGATGGCGGTTCAGCTAGTGCGAGTGAAATTCTGTCGGGTGCTTTGCAGGATAACGAACGAGCCACATTAGTCGGAACTCAGACCTTTGGCAAGGGCCTGGTACAATCGGTACGTGGACTCGGAGATGGTTCGGGTTTGGCGGTAACTATTGCCAAGTATTTGACGCCCAGTGGTCGTGATATTAATAAGGAAGGGATTCCACCGGATATTGTCATCGAACTGACTGAGGAACAACGCAAGGAATTACAGAAGGATCGGACTAAAATTGGTACGCCAGACGATCCCCAATATGTAAAAGCCCTAGACGTTCTCAACCAGGCAATTGCCGAAGACCCCAATGATCGGGCATCAGTTAAAACTCCATAGGTAGTAGGGGATGTAGACGATGCATGTTCCAGACGCGCCATGATACATCTGGCGAAAAAGAAAGTCATGTCAATCTGATCATCCTCTACCCATGGACGACTAACCTCTCAGTGTAATCAGTGCAATCAAAATCTGTCACCCCCACCTTAATCTCTCTCTAATCCGTGAAATTAGTGGTTTAGGCAGGTTTACATTTTCCTGCCCTAATCAGTCCAATTCGACGTGCGATCGCGTCTTGCTGAGATGACAAAGGTCCCCAGCGTTCTGAGTCTTCCTCTCCTTGGAGTTGGGTACTGGGAACAATTTCGCATTGTCCATTTTTTTGCTTGACAATATACCAGTTTTGTGTATTAGACATAGGGATTTAGAACGACAGATTGTAGAATAATGACTGGAGGAAGTTCGGGAAGACAAGTTGGTCTCATCTCCCTTATCTTCCTCATCTTTTGAGGGCAAATGCGATTGAGCGATTGGGGCGAAAACCCTCAGACTCTCCTGTTGCGTGTTTTTGCTCTCAGAGTTTATCCATTGCCATTCCCATTCCCCGTAGTTGCTAGTACATTATCAGCCACCTTACCGGGAACTTCCTGGAGATGGTCATACTCCCAGTTAAAGAAGCCAATCCCTAAGGTGAGCGATCGCAACTCTATAATAAAGTCATGCATTTCGGACTGAGGCAAATACCCAGAAATACAGTCCCATCCGTTCCAACCCGACACCGGTTCATAGTTGAGAATTTGTCCCCGACGCCCGGAGATCAGTTGCAGCACTTTCGAGGTAAACTCCGTTGGTGCAGACACCTGAATTACCATAATCGGTTCCAACAGAACCGGATTACACTTGGGCATCCCTTCCGTCATTGCTACTCGTGCGGCTTGTTTAAACGCCTGTTCGGAACTATCCACAGAATGATACGACCCATTAGTTAACGTAACCGCCACATCGACAACCGGGAATCCCAAAGGACCTTGAGACAAATACTCCCGCACCCCCGTCTCAACGCCTGGAATATATTGTTTCGGGACAGCACCACCGACAATCGTTTCCGAGAAGCTAAAGCCTTCACCGCGTTCCCTGGGCTTAATATCTAGGTAAACATCCCCAAATTGCCCATGACCACCACTTTGGTGCTTATAGCGCCCGTGGGAGGATGTAGATTTACGAATCGTTTCTTTATAAGGAATCCGGGGAAGGTGAGTATCCATCGGCAAATTATATTTGCGCCGCAGTCGGTCTAACGCCACTTTTAGGTGTATTTCACCTTGTCCCCAGAGGATAATTTCATGAGTGTCCTCATGTTGCTCCCAGGATAATGATGGATCTTCTTCTAAAAGCTTCGTCAGCGCCCCACTGAGTTTAACTTCATCCTTGCGCTTTTCGGCAGTAATCGCTAAGCCATAGACGGGTTTCATGGCTGGGGCTTTCGGTAATTCTTTTGCCCCCTTCTCGTCTGTACTCAGAGTGTCACCCGTTTGAATCCCCTCTAATCGTCCGATCGCGACTATATCACCTGCCTTGGCTTCTGGGGTAGACTGCTGTTGCTGACCAAAGATATGGTACAGTCCTCCAGCCCGAATTCCATTCAGAACCGCACCATCGGTGAGTTGACCCGTCCAAACTCGCGCCAAAGAAAGTTTACCTCCTTGGGGGGTGTAATAGGTTTTCAGCACCTGTGCCACGGTTGCGCTACCTTTCCCCGTCAATCCCCGACGTTCAGCCGTGGCTTGTGGGGCTGGGGCTTCCCGTAATAGGGCATCAATTAGGTGGCGTACCCCATAATCTTGTTCCGCCACCCCGATAAATACCGGCACAATTAAATCTGCACCTAATTCCATTTTTAGGTCTTTGACAATTTCCTCTTGGGGCGGTTCAATTTCCTCTAGGAGTTCTTCGAGTAAGTGGTCATCAAAATCTGCTAAAGCTTCCAGCATTTCTTCCCGTGCGGCATGTTCGGCATCTTTGAGGGACTCAGGTAGGGGTACAGGGTCAGCCGGAGCGCCCGAATGGTAATGAAACGCTTGTTCGGTGACTAAATCAATAAACCCGATTAGCTGTTCTGCTTTGCCAATCGGGTACTGATGGGGAATGATGGGGCGAGAGGATATGCCTTTCAAGGCGTCTAAAATCTGGCGATAGGATTGACCGCAGGCTCCCCCGTCACAGGAAAGTTGATCGATTTTGTTGACAAAGACGAGGTGAGGGATTTTCCAGTCATCCAGAAACTTGAATAAGGGGGCGAGCATCAGCACGCGATCGCTCGTGGGTTCGCAGACCACAACAGCCGCATCAACACCCATGAGCGCATTATAGGTTTCTTGGGCAAACTCAATCGAACCCGGACAGTCAATCCAGTTGAAGCGAATGCCCTGATATTCGGTATCGGCGACATTGATCTCCACTGTCATCGTGCGATCGCGTGCTTCGGCTATGGCGTCGCCTACGGTGTTTCCATCTTTGATGTTCCCTTTGCGAGATGTCGCCCCGGTAACGAACAACAAACTTTCTAACAGGCTGGTTTTACCACTCAAATAGGGACCAACAATTGCCACATTACGGATGGCTGTTACAGCGTTTTGGTTCATGGTTTTACCCCAGACTAATGTTAATCAAGTAATCGATTAAGGGAGTGAGGTCTTGTCTGCTCTCTAAATTAAGCGATTGGCTCACCTCTTAATCTGCCCATCTGTGGCATTTATCGCATTTGCATTTATGGATATGGAGCAGATGAGCAACTCTCTGTTTATCAAATTAGCGCGTTCTGTCCTCAATTTGATAATCTCAGCCCAGTTGGGTCAGGAAAATTACTGTTAAGTTAAGTAAGGTTGCTCCTGATTAATGACTTCTAATTTTTATGTATATTCTCTGGTTTAACAGTTAAAGTTGTATAAAAATGGTATAATTTTAGCGCCACATAAACTTAATATTTTTTTAACAATGATAGCTGGCTGAGTAGGCAAGCCAGGGAAGATATATGAGATCTGGTTCAGTTGAATGATGAAACACCCACGTACCCGTAAAAAACCGTCTGCCTTGTACTATCAATTAAGCTTACTATTGCTGAGTATTAGCGTCGGTGCAGTTGCTGCTAATCATTCTCTGGCGTCGGATAGGGTGGGAAACGTTCCCATGAACCCAGACGCGCCATGGCAGGTTTCTACATGCACTCCTGTACCCCTACACCCCTGCACCCCTGTACTGCTATTCCAGACAGAACCAACTGACTATCTTGCCCAATCTATCCCTCCTCTGAAGCCAACCCAACCCGCCGCACTCGAACAGCTAAACCAGGGATTGAGGTTAATTCAGCAAGGGAATGTCGCCCAAGCGATCGCGGCATTTCGTCAAGCGGCACAACTCAACCCTCAGCTTGCCCCAGCGCACTATAATCTAGGATTAGCCTTGCGTCAAGCGGGACAGTTACAAGCTGCCGCTGATGCGTTTTACCAAGCGGCTCAGATCGATCCCAAGTTTGCTCTAGCTTACGCGAATTTAGGGGCAGCGTTGTTGGAAGGGAATAATTTGCCCCAAGCACGGGAGGCGTTGAGACAGGCGATCGACCTTGATCCGGAATTGGGGGTTGCCCATTATAATTATGGGTTGGTGCTGTCTGAATTGGGAGAGTATGACGTTGCGATCGCGGCGTTCCAGAACGCGATGCAGTTGAGCAGCAATGCGCCAGAACCTGCTTATCATTTGGGACTGGTTTATCTGCGACAGGGGCAGCTTGAGCAGGCGAAAGCAGCATTTGAGCAAGCCATCAAAATCAGTCCCCAATATCCTGAAGCTTACTATAATCTAGGGTCAATTTTATTTGAACAGGGAGATTTAGACGGAGCGCTAGAAGCCTTCCGCCAATCTGCTGAAAACAACTCGAATTATGCCAATGCTTATTATGGGGCAGGTTTAGTCTTTCTGCGCCAAAATCGATTACGTGATGCCCAGCAAGTTCTACAATATGCTAGAGACCTTTATCAGGCTCAAGGTAATGCTCAGTGGGCAGCCTCTGCCGAACAACTGTTGGAGCAAACTCGCTATCCTAATCGTTAGCCAATACCAAGTAGCAAAAAACGGGAGCATCCCGTTTTGGAAACACCATTCCCAAAAGCAACGATATATATCGTGGAAAGGTGAGGCTGTGGGAGAGTTTTTGGCTGGGGGAAACTTCAGGCTAAATCACAACCCATTGCCAATTAAAATAAACGGTGCCCAATAATAAGGATGACTAAGATGATTCATGACTTCAGGTTTTAGCCCATTCCGCACCCGCACGGCTACCCTAGCACCTCGTTGTTCTCCCAAAGCCGTATAATCACCCGTAATCAGAGCAATTTGGGCTTGTCGCAGGGCTTCAGCTTTCGTGATAGCCTCACCTTGCCATGCCGCATAAAAGGCATTCATCAAGGCTTGAGTGCCGCCATCATCCACCGTCCATAATGAAGCAAGAGAAGCCCTAGCACCAGCCCTCTGCATTTGATAACCGAGACCGAGAATTTCTGCACCTGTACCCAGATTACCACCGAGCCCAGTTTCACAGGCAGAAAGCACGACTAAATCTACATTGTTCAGGTTCCAGTTGCGGACATCAGCAATGGTAACAGGAGTCCCATCACCAAACAGAATAAAAGAATCTTCGGGTATCCCGACTACAATTGCGCCATGGGTAGCAAAATGTAAGACGTTATAGTCACCCATTTTCGGTTTCGTGTCTTCAAGATTGAAGGCGTTATCAAAGAGTTGAGTTGTATTAGGAACCGTTTCGGCTAACGTTTCCACTTCCACTCCAGCATAGGGCAAACCGCCAAATTCAAACTGTTCTTGACCCATGGTAAAGCTGTAGTGTCCTTGCGTAAATGCCCCCGCCAGAATCTTGAGTTGGGATTGGGGTTTTGTGTTGAGTTCAGTCAGAGAAGCCGCCGTAATATTATTGATGCGGTAGCGTTGGACTAACCATTGTTCACCATCGTGCAAAGCCGCAAGCGGAATATAGCGGAGTTGTCCGTCGGGGGCGTAGATCAGGGTTTTTGCATCTGCTGCGGCAAGGTCATTTTCTAAGGGTTTAATCAGCCAGTTGTAGAGCTTTTGGGCTGGAGCTTTAGCATTATAGGTAGGGTTTCGTAAGGCTTGATGTAACGTTAAAATTTCCTGATTAAGTTGTTCTTTAGTAACGGTGACAGTACGACGGATAGGGGGAGATTCAGGAGTGGTAAGGATAAGTTCGATGCGATCCTCTAGAATTAGGGGATAGAGAAGGACGGCATTTTGGTGGAGATTTTTGAGGTTATCTTGTAAGCCAATAAAGTCTTCTAAGTCGTCTACTAAATCAGGTTTGCGTGTCTTGGGAGTGAGTTGAGCAATCAGGGCTTCTACTTCGTCACTTTCGATAAAGGTGTTGAAATCGGCGAGAATGATTTCTTGAGTTGCCACGAGTTGAGCGATGCGCTGTTCCTCTGCGGGAGTACGATTACTTTTCTGTCGCAATTGGGTAAGTTCTTTACCCAGAGTAATGGCTTGATCAAGAATGGCTTGGTAGTTTTCTGTAACTTGTTGTTCTGGGGGTAAATTGGGTACGCCTTTGGCTGTATTTCCTGTACCGCGCACGTTGTTAAAATAATCGTCGAGTTCTTGGACTTTGAGTAAATCGAGAACTCGTTGGGCTTCGAGGATACGGTTTTGTTGTAATAATAAGTCAGCTAAATGGCGATAATCCTCAGCAATGGTTTCAGTGTAGGATTCCTGTTGGTCTTGGGAAAGTCCTTTGATATTATCCCGAATCGCTTCTCTAATATTGACTGCCTGCTTGAAGAAGATAATCGCTAATTCTGGCTGATTCTGTGCCTCTAGCAAATAACCAATATTATTGAGCGTATGTCCTTGATCTGCTTTGTCACCCGTTTCCTGGGCAATTAGTAAAGCTTGCTGGTAGAAATTCCAGGCTAATCCGTACTGCTCTAGTTCAAAGTGAACTCTGCCTATATTGCTGAGAAACAACTCTTTTAATTGCTGGTTATCAAATGATTTGCTAATGGTAAAAGCTTGCTGTAAGAACTCCAAAGCTAATTCTTGGTTTCCCTGTTTGAAATAAACCATACCAATATTATTGAGAGTCAATCCTTCCAGCAATTTTTTTCCTTCTTTATCCCCCCTGTCGCTAACTGTTTTGAGGTCGCCTAAAGCTTGCTGGTAAAAATCTAAGGCTAATTCGTACTGTTTGAGCTGGAAGTGAACATCCCCAATAGCATTGAGTGCTTTCACTGCATTCGGATAGTTAATAACCCTACCGTTATGTAATTTATAGCTTGTGCTTTTGGCAATTTCTAGGGCTTTCTGATAAGACTCCAAAGCTAGGTCATATTGTCCGAGTAACTCATAAATCTGCCCGACCTCGAAATTGACGTCATCCCCGGCAAATAAAGCCATGTCCGGCTCAATCGATAAGGCTCGCTGATAGGCTGCCAACGCTAATTGGTACTCTCCTAAGATTCTGTAAACAAAGCCCATGTACTTAAGCGTGTACCATTGCGATCTTTTAGAACGAATTTTTCGGGAAATAACTAAGGCTTGCTGGAATTTATCTAAGGCTTCTCGATACTGATTTTGCTCGACGAGATGAATACCATAGGTACGATACAGATTTGAGATCAGAATCAGGGCGGTTCTTTCCCTATCGCTATTGTCGAGTTCTCTACTTATTCGCAAAAATTGCTGGTAGTAATTCAACGCCTGATCATAGTCTTCTATCTCTTCGTAAACTTCCCCAATATGGTAAAGGGTTTCTCCTATACCCGCCTTGTCGCCTATTTCTTGATAAATTAATAAGGCGTCCTCGAAATTGCTTAATGCTCTTTCAACGTTATTCCAGGCATTCCGACGTCCACCTTCTCTCAGCAACCGATCAGCTTTAGCTTTCTGAGCTTGGTCTTGGTCAGAAAGTGTTTGTGCGACTGCAGGCGATAGACTCAATGTCGGTGGTAAGACGGCAGACGTTAGCGCCAGCAGCAGAGTAGCAAAGCTGAGGCTGACTAATTTTAGACCCATGGTTCAGTCCTCCATCAAGGGAAAATACAGATTGTGGTTCATTTCTCTATCTTTCATCGGTAGGGGAAATATGCGATATCTTTTTTGTTATAAGTATTTATACGGATATTCAAAAATTATGGGAGATTTTCCGATAAGCCAATGCCTGCCTATTCCGAGAAAATTCCTGATATTTGATTATACTTTAACATTAAGAGCCATCAAAACTTAGGGTAAGTTTACTAACGATGAAATCAACTAGCGCCGTTGCTCTGCTAATCCATATATGGGCGTTCAGTAGTTGGGGATGGGGGGTCACTCAAGCTGCTGAACCTAGTCATGGGAGTTCTTTTAAAGAGTTGTGTCAAAACCAAGCCGATTTATCAGTCGAGGCGGGACGAACAGTACAGGTGCTGTTAGCAGAAGTAGGCACCAATGATTGTGAACTTGCTGCCGAAAATCTGTCAAGTCGCACTGAGCTTAACCTCCGCAGCCAAGAAATCAGTGATCTGAGTCCCTTATCAGAACTTACCAACCTGGAGTCGCTTCACCTCGACGGCAACCAAATCACAGATATTTGCCCTTTAACAGAACTCACCAATCTGAAGTATCTTACCCTCAGACGCAACCAAATCACAGATATTTGTCCTTTAACAGAACTCACCAACCTGACTGAGCTTTCCCTCAGCAGCAACCAAATTGCTGATGTTAACTCTCTAGCAGAACTTACCAACCTGGAGTTCCTTAATCTCGAAAACAACCAAATTACAACTATCAGTCCTTTAGCCGAACTACAAAATCTGAAACGGCTTCACCTCTACGGCAACCAAATCACAGATATTAGCTCTCTGGCAGGATTACAAAATCTGACATGGCTTCACCTCGAAGACAACCAAATCACAGATATTAGCCCTCTTTCTGAATTCACCAACCTGAAAGGACTTTTCCTAGTTCTCAACCAAATCAAAGATATTAGCCCTCTTTCCCAACTCACCAACCTGAAGGCGCTTGAGCTCAAGTTAAACCAAATCACAGATATTAGCCCTCTGGCAGAATTACAAAATCTGAAATGGCTTGACCTCGAAGACAACCAAATCACAGATATTAACCCTCTTTCTGGACTCACCAACCTGACGTTTCTTAAGCTCACATATAATCAAATCCAAGATGTCAGTCCTCTTTCTGGACTCACCAACCTGAAGAGGCTTGATCTCAACTTCAACCAAATCCAAGATATCAGCCCTCTGGCAGAACTCACCAAGCTGGAGACGCTTGATCTCAACTTCAACCAAATCCAAGATGTCAGCCCTCTGGCAGAATTACAAAATCTGAACTCGCTTAGTCTCAACCGTAACCAAATCAAAACTATTAGCCCTCTTCCTGGACTCACCAACCTGAAGAGGCTTGATCTCACATATAATCAAATCACAGATGTCAGTCATCTTTCTGGACTCACCAAGCTGGAGACGCTTCAGCTCAGCTTCAACCAAATCCAAGATGTCAGCCCTCTGGCAGAATTACAAAATCTGAACTCGCTTAGTCTCAGCGGCAACGAAATGGAAGATATTAGTTCTCTTTCCGGACTACAAAATCTGAACTCGCTTAGTCTCAACGGTAACCAAATCACAGATGTCAGTCCTCTTTCCGGACTACAAAATCTGACCTCGCTTATTCTCAACGGTAACCAAATCACAGATGTCAGTCCTCTTTCCGGACTACAAAATCTGACTTATCTTCGTCTCAAAGGTAACCAAATCACAGATGTCAGTCCTCTTTCCGGACTACAAAATCTGGGCAGACTTGACCTTACAGAGAATCCGATTTCTTCGGATAGCTCCGAAGGAGCACAACCAACTTGCCCAGTCAGTCCTCCACATATTTGCGATTTTTGAGAACTCCCTTGATGGGTGAGATTGTGATCACCTTATTTTAACTAGAGTTGTCTAAATTGGAAGAATATGAAGTTGCGATCGCAGCGTTCCAGAAAGCGATGCAGTTGAGCGGCAATGCGCCAGAACCTGCGTATCATTTGGGACTGGTTTATCTGCGACAGGGGCAGCTTGAGCAGGCGAAAGCAGCATTTGAGGAAGCAATCAAAATTAGTCCCCAATATCCTGAAGCTTACTATAATCTAGGGTCAATTTTATTTGAACAGGGAGATTTAGACGGAGCGCTAGAAGCCTTTCGCCAATCTGCTGAAAACAACTCGAATTATGCC
>JGI11783J13700_1089647_pt1 | contig 17619 bp, 10 predicted proteins | sample ElkSlonscriptome_6_FD_13700 | JGI IMG/M metagenome (IMG submission 13700)
CGCCCTCTTTACCCTATCTGGCAATGTTGATCGTCTGAGATAATGGAACAAACAAAACCCGCCCTCTTTACCTGATCGGCTTTTTGATAGGTTTAGTATAGCGTTGAGCTAGATAAAAACGGCGACAGAGTAATCGGGAAACTGAAGATCGTTTCACTGATGCTAGCTAAGTTAAATTTTGAGTAAAACTAGACTCCTTATCTACCCCATCCCGTGTCCAGCGAATAGAATAGCATTACCGGGCAAGGGAAACTAAGCTAAAATGTCACTTTATCCAAATTCTCAGTTAAATCCAGATTCCCCAAACGAGTTGACGAACGTCTGGGGGGAGATGCAGAATTCTCAAGGATATGCACAAATTCTGGTTATCGATGATACGCCAGAGAATCTGAAACTGGTTTCGGATTTCTTGAGAGATTCCGGCTTTGAGGTGCGGATTGCTAAAAGTGGTGAGCAAGGGCTGAAACTATTAGAGAAACTGAATCCCGATCTGATCTTACTGGATGTGATGATGCCAGAAATGGATGGCTTTGAAACCTGTCGTCATCTGAAGGGGTGGGAGAAAACCAAAGATATCCCAGTTATTTTTATGACGGCGGCGGTGGATACGTCGAATTCTCAGGCAAAAGTCAAAGGATTATCCTTAGGGGCGGTTGACTATATTAGCAAACCGATTCAACTGGATGAAGTGTTAGCCCGGGTTAAAATTCACCTACATCTCAAATTGTTAACCCAGCAACTCCAAGAACAAAACGCCCAGTTGCACCAAGAAATTCGCGATCGCAAACAAGCCGAAGCCGAGTTAGCCGAACATGCGCGGCGCTTAGCTTTGCGTTCAGATATCGGATTTGCATTGAGTCAGGAAAGTGAGTTACCCGCGATGCTGTTTCGCTGTACTCAGGCTTTTGTTCAACACCTAGATGTCGCCTTTGCCCGAATTTGGACGCTGAATTCCCAAGACAATATTTTAGAGTTACAAGCCTCGGCGGGATTGTACACTCATATTAATGGCGCTCATGCCAAAGTACCTCTGAGTAACTCAAAACTAGGTCGCATCGCCAGTCAACGCCAACCCCACCTCACCAATGATATCCTCAATGATCCTCAAATCACTGATCCAGACTGGGCGCGACGGGAAGGAATGGTATCCTTTGCTGGTTATCCCCTGATCGTAAACAATGAACTGGTGGGGGTTATGGCAATGTTCGCCCGTCATCCCTTACCCCTAACAACTCTGGATACCCTCGCCTCGATTGCTCACGAAATCGCGGTGGGAATTGAACGCCAGCAACTGGATCAAGCCCTACAAGACTCTCAGCGCTGGCTACAGGCAATTAATGATGCCAATCCCAATATTATCTACATTCATGATTGGGTAGAAAGGCGCAATATTTACGCCAACCGGGAAATCCATGAAATTTTAGGCTATACCCCCGCAGAAATCCAGGAAATGGGGAACCAGGTTCTCTCGCTGCTGATGCATCCCAATGATTTTGCTATCCTCTCGGATCATGCACAACGAATTAAATATGCCAACGTGGGGGAAGTCTTTGAGTTAGAGTACCGGATGCGCCACAAAAACGGGGAATGGCGTTGGTTATTTTGCCGAGAAACCGTGTTTAAACAGGATGCAGACGGGACAACCCGACAAACCCTAGGTGCTGCGATTGATATTAGCGATCGCAAAACAGCCGAAGCCAACCTGCGCCTGTCTGAAGCCAGACTCACCGAAGCCCAGAAAATTGCATCTGTTGGTAGTTGGGAGTCTAATCGGCTGACGGGGGAGATTATTGGCTCAACGGAACTCTTCCGAATTTATGGGCTAGAACCTAACCCAAACCCCCTCACCTATAAGCAACATCTGACTTGGATTCATCCCGATGATCGCCCTTTATTTACCCAACAGGTGAAAAACGCGATCAAGACGCCTCAATCCTATACGATTGAATATCGAATTATTCGTCCCGATGATGAAGTTCGCTATCTAGAAGGTCGAGGTAAACCTGTCCTGAATGCCCAAAATCAGGTAATTAAACTAATGGGAACCGTTCTGGATATAACAGAACGCAAGCAAGCCCAAATGGTGCTAGAACAGCAAAATGATCTCCTGAAACAGATTGCTTCCGATGCGCCCCTACCGGATATTTTGGCAGCCTTAGCCCAATTCGTTGAGGAACGATCTGGGCAAATGCGCTGTTCCTTTCTCTTAGTCGATGAACAGGGGAAACTGCGCTTAGGTGCAGCACCGAGTTTACCTGATGCGTATAATCAAGCGATCGATGGTGTGGAAATTGGTGAGGGTGTCGGTTCCTGTGGTACGGCGGCGTATCGCCAAGAAACGGTTATTGTCAACGATATTGCTACTGATCCGTTATGGGCAAATTATAAAGACTTAGCCTTAGCTCATGGGTTGCGAGCCTGTTGGTCTGTCCCCATTTTATGCAGTGATGGCAGCATTTTAGGCACATTTGCCGGGTATTATCACCAACCGCAAACCGCCACGACTCTGGATCAAGACTTAATTGATCAAATTCTCTACCTTGCCAAAATTGCCATCGAACGGACGCGATCGCAAGCCGCCTTACACCAAAGTGAAGAACGCTTACAACTGGCGTTAGACGCATCAGGAGATGGGTTATGGGATTGGAATGTCAACACTGGAGAGGTGTATTTGTCCCGTCACTGGTTCGATATGCTGGGTTATGATTGTGATGAAATATCAGGACATATTAAGACTTGGGAAAACCTAATCCATCCCGACGATAAACCGGGGGTGATGGAACTGTTGCAGGCGCATTTACACGATCATTCCATCCCCTACCAATTAGACTATCGACTTCAAACCCAATCCGGGGACTATAAATGGATTTCCAACTACGGGAAAGTCGTCGCCAACGATGAAAACGGTTCACCCGTGCGGATGACAGGTACTCACCGCGATATTAGCGATCGCAAACAAATCGAATTAGAATTGCAGAAATCAGAAACCCGCGAACGGAAAAAAGCCAAGGCGCTTCAAGACACCCTGAAAGAATTAAAACGTACCCAAGCCCAACTAATCCAAACCGAGAAAATGTCCAGTTTAGGGCGGATGATTGGCGGTGTTGCCCATGAAATCAACAATCCCGCCAACTTTATCTACGGCAATATTACTTATGCCCGTGACTATTTCCAAGACCTATTAAAACTCGTACACCTGTATCAGCAAACCTATCCTGAACCCAGCGCCGCAATTGAACAACTGAGTCAAGAGATCGATTTAGAGTTTCTGGTTGAGGATTGGGATAAGCTGTTCACCTCCATGGAAGTGGGGATTGAACGCATCGGGAAAATTGTGCGATCGCTCAAATCCTTCTCTAAGTTGGATGAAGCTCAGTTAAAACTTGTAGATATCCATGAAGGCATTGATAACACCCTGTTCATATTACAGCATCTACTCCGGGCTGAAGGCAATCGCCCAGAAATTCAAGTGATTAAACACTATAGCCAACTTCCCAAAGTGATTTGTTATGCCAGTCAGTTAAATCAAGTCTTTATCAATATCTTTGATAATGCGATTGAAGCCTTAAACTGTCAAGCCGAACCTCGATTGATTACTATCACCACTGAAGTATCTAATCATAGAGAACCTGAAGGTACACAGGAGCAATCCATAATTATTCGGATTCGCGATAACGGAATTGGCATGAGTAAGAACGTGCGTCAGCATATCTTTGACCCGTTTTTCACCACCAAACCTGTCGGGAGTGGCACGGGTTTAGGGTTAGCCATAAGTCACCAGATTATCGTAGAAAAACATCAGGGTAAAATTAGCTGTGTGTCTGACTTAGGCAAAGGCTCAGAATTTATTATCGAACTTCCCGTTAAGTAGGTAGGGACAATAAAAGCGATCAAAACTCGGTCAGGGCGGGTTTGAAAAAAGGTTATCATCAATAGCGACATGTAAGCCCATAAACCCGCCCCTACTCAAACCTCAAAACTCCCATGCCCAAATGGTTTAACACCGCCGGTCCGTGCAAAGCCGACATCCACTACATGCTCTCGCCCATAGCGCGGCTACCCCAGTTAGACCCACTAATTGAGCAGCAGGGCTACTTTGTCATCCATGCACCCCGGCAAACTGGCAAAACCACCACTATGCTCGCCCTCGCCCAACAGTTAACCGCCAGCGAACAATACACCGCCGTGATGGTATCCGCAGAAGTAGGAGCCGCCTTTCCCCATGATCCAGGTGCCGCAGAAAACGCCATGCTGGGCAGTTGGCGCGAGAATGCCGAAGACTATTTACCCTGGGAACTCCATCCACCGGAATGGTCCCCCGCTGAACCTGGATAGCAAGAGGAGGCGATTGAAATCGCTGCTACACAAACAAAGTCCGCCTGCGCGGACTAGGTTATAACGAGGGTAGCTAACCCGGATTTGGTATAACCTGGTGGGTTACGGCGGATATAGGATTAAAGGGTTCGTTTTTTTAACGGAGTACCGCCTAACCCACCCTACTGGCGTGGCACACCTTCATTGGTGGATTAGCATTGTAGGGGCGACCCGCTTGCATCAATTCACAACGGCGTCCACTCAATTGACTCGGGTCGCCCTTTACTCAATGGCGCTGTTGATAACCTGGTGGGTTACGGCGGATATGGGATTAGATGGTTCGTTTTTTTAACGGAGTACCGCCTAACCCACCCTACTGGCGTGGCACACCTTCATTGGTGGATTAGCATTGTAGGGGCGACCCGCTTGCATCAATTCACAACGGCGTCCACTCAATTGACTCGGGTCGCCCTTTACTCAATGGCGCTGTTGATAACCTGGTGGGTTACGGTGGATATGGGATTAGATGGTTCGTTTTTTTAACGGAGCACCGCCTAACCCACCCTACTGGTGGACACTCAAATCGGAATTATTTGCCCAAAATCGACTGTTGCTCAACCTCCTGTTCCCATAACACCTCTGCGGACTCTGGGACTAAACTCAACTGCACCGCACAGGCTTTTAACTCCGGTTGCCCAGAATCCGGACAAGACTCTGGATGGGTTAAGGCGTTCGCTTCTGAATTCGCTGCCCACAACGCCCCCCAATGCATCGGCACAAATACTGTCCCTGGCGCGATCGCTTTCGTTACCTGAGCCGGAAACCGACTTTTGCCCCGGCGCGATCGCACTTCCACCCAATTCCCTTCTTCAATCCCCAATTTCTGGGCATCACGGGGATGGATTTCCAAAAACGGTTGCGGATGCATTTGCTGAATTTTGGGGATACGACCCGTCCGAGTTTGGGTGTGCCAGTGACCATAAAGGCGTCCCGTTGTCAAGACTAAGGGATAATTCGGATCAGGGGGTTCTGCTAATCCCCGTGAATGATACGCCGCAAACTTTGCCCGTCCATCGGCGGTAGGGAAGCGCCAATCTGTATATAATCGTTTTGCATTAGTCGGGGCGGGTTTAGTCACCTTAGAGGTGGGCAAAACCTTATCGGTAAAACCCGCCCCTACATCCGGGTTTTCCTCCGGATGGGGCCACTGAATTGGAGCCTCCTGTAACTGCTCATAGCGAATACCTGTCATATCGCAAACCCGCCCACGGGTGAGTTGCACGAACTCCCGATGCACCGCCGCCGAATCCGCAAAGTCAAACTGTTCCGTAAACCCTAAACGCCGCCCAACTTCGGCAAAGATTTCCCAATCGGCTCTAGATTCGCCAACTCGGTTGCGGAATTGGGGACATAAGGTTACTACCCGTTCAGAATTCGTCATCGTTCCCGTTTTTTCACTCCACTGAGCCGCAGGAAGTAAAACATGAGCATAGGCGGCGGTTTCTGTAGGATAATAGGCATCTTGATACACCGTAAACGGGGACTGCCTCAACGCCGCTTTCGTGCGTTCTAAATCTGGCATACTCACCGCCGGATTTGTCGCCGCAATCCAAAGGAATTCGACTGCACCTGTCTCTAAGCCCAGGATCATATCCCAAGCCGTTAAACCCGGTTCTGGGGAAATTTGTCCCGGCTTCAGTCCCCACAATTGTTCCAATTCGGCTCGATGTTGGGGATTCTTCACCAACCGATAACCGGGGAGAATATGCGCTAATCCCCCCGCTTCTCGTCCCCCCATGGCGTTAGGTTGTCCGGTGAGGGAAAAGGGTCCAGAACCGGGTCTACCAAGGGTTCCGGTCATCAGGTGTAAGTTAATTAATGTGCGGACTTTCGCGGTTCCTTCCGAGGATTGGTTCATCCCCATCGACCACAAGGATAATACTCGTTCCGCATCTCCCCAATATCGAGCCGCCTTTTCCAGTTCATCTAACCGAATCCCACACTTACGCGCTACGAGTTCGGGGGGATAATGGCGAATGATATCGGCGTAGAGGGGAAAATCTCGCGTACAGTCATCAATAAATAGGGTGTTAATTTTTCCCCAACGCATCAGTAAATGGGCAATTCCATTCAGCAGATCTATATCCGTACCCGGTCGAATCGCTAAATGCAAATCAGCCGCTTCTGCGGTTGAGGTACGGCGGGGGTCAACCACAATCATTTTCACCTTACGGTTCTTTTTACAATGCTTGTGTAGGCGATTAAATACAATTGGGTGACATTCGGCTGTATTTGTACCAATTAAAAAGGCACAATCGGTTTGTTCTAAATCCTCATAGCAACAGGGGGGACCATCTGACCCGAAACTCTGGATATAACCTGAGACGGCGGAAGACATACAGAGGCGAGAATTGGCATCAAAATTGTTTGTACCCAGACAGCCTTTGAGTAATTTTTGGGCTATATAATAGTCTTCGGTTTGAAATTGACCGGAACCGTACATACAGATGGCTTCAGGTCCTTGGGTAAAGCGGACGGTTTGCAGTTGCACGACGATCCGATCGAGGGCTTCATCCCAACTGACTCGTCGAAAGGGCTGATCTAGGGAGTCTCGCATCATCGGATATTTGAGACGATTTTTATCTAAGGATTCGCTGATTGTCGCTCCCTTGACACAAACCTTTCCCTGGCTGGAGGGATGAGCGCGATCGCCCCGTACTCGCCAAATAGGTGTTCCTTCGCTGTCGCGATGCGTGGCTTTACCGGATTGGGCGGGTGGTGTTACCTCTAAACCACAGCCGACACCGCAATAGGGACAAAGTGTTTTTGTTGAGTTAGTCATAGATTTTTTCAGGGAACAGGGAACAGGGAACAGGGAATTAAGATTTAGAATTCATATTTTTTTGACTATCTTTGGGTTCAGGTTAAGGAAATAAAAGTGTTGATTTGGTATAAACAGCCACAAAAACTTATGGGATATGAAAAAATTACATTGGAGAAATGCTAATTTTACAGAATGGTGTGAAAATGAAGTGGGCAAACGCGATCGCATCCGAATCAGTCTTCTGGGATGTTGGGTTTCGCGATCGCATCTCAGCCAATCTATTTTCTGTAGCGTATAATTAGTTTCCTTATAATGAATCCCGGCAACGGGATTGAAACAGCGTGGTTTGGCTTCGCTCACCGCTCAATCAAATCATCAAATCCTCCCATAAATCTGTAGAGACGTTGCATGCAACGTCTCTACAAAATGATGCTTCTTCAGCAACCCCTAAATTAATATATTAATGGGTTTGTTCATCCACCAAAACCGGCACACCTTCAACTGGCAATTCGGTTTCTTCACCTTCATGATGTGTCGCAAACGATCCTTTAGGTTCTCTGAGAAAGAACAAACAGAGGAAGGTAACGATTAATGCTGTAATTCCTAAAGTTTGGAAGAAAACGCGGTTACCAAAATCACCTTCTGGGAGCAAGCTAAATAGGGTGAGATAGGCAACAGCACCAACATTACCATACGCCCCCACATTCCCGGCAATCTGACCCGTGACTCGGCGCTTGATTAACGGCACCATAGCAAAAGTAGATCCTTCACCCGCTTGGACAAAGAAGGAACAACCCATGGTGAGAATAACCGCAGCAGGTAGCCACCAACTCCCATTTACGGTACTGAACATCAGATAGCCAATTCCCATGCAACCTGTCAACACTGTCATCGTCCATTTCCGGCTTCCTAAAGTATCTGAAATTAATCCACCACCGGGGCGTGAAACTAGGTTCATAAACGCATAGCTAGCTGCAATCATTCCCGCTAATTGCCTACTCAATCCAAATGTTCCTTCAAAAAAGGCGGGAAGCATGGAAACAACGGCTAATTCTGAACCAAAGTTGACCACATACGTTAATTCCAGAAGGGCGACTTGGGAGAAGTTGTAGCGATCATCAGCAGGATAGCGTTTTTTACTGGTCATTAAATCTTGATTCACATCCCAGCATTTGTAAGCCTGGAACAGATATAACCCCAACAGCGCTAACCAGGTGATAATTAATCCGGTTTGATCTAAGAAACCAACGTTACTTAAACGCCAAGCTAAGACAGCCAGAACCCCCACCAGAGGAACATTCATCAGCATCAGGAATCCAAAGTCCCGCTTGGTGGTGACTTCTAAGCCACCATGACGCTTGGGTTTCTGATAAACTTTACCCGGAGGTGTATCTTGAACGTTTCTATAGTAAAAGACGCCATAGAGTGCAGCAATAATACCAGTGAGTGCGATCGCGAGTCGCCAGTGGATCAATCCACCCCCTGCGCCAATCGTTAATAACGCCGCAATTGTGGGTAGAGCAAACGCAGATGCAGCCGAACCAAAGTTACCCCATCCCCCATAAATTCCTTCAGCCAAGCCAATTTCTTTGGGGGGAAACCATTCCGCCACCATGCGGATACCAATCACGAAGCCTGCACCCACAATACTTAGGGCTAAACGGCTGATCACTAATTGGCTAAAGTCTTGGGCTAAGGAAAACGCCAGACAAGGAATCGCAGCATATATCAGCAACACGGAATAGGTTAACCGTGGACCAAAACGGTCGAGTAACATACCGATAATAATCCGAGCCGGTACAGTCAGCGCTACGTTACAAATCGCCAACGTCCGAATTTGTGCCGCACTCAGCCCTAAGTCTTCTTGTACGGCTGTCGCTAACGGGGCAAAGTTGAACCAAACGACAAATGAGAGAAAGAAGGCGAACCACGTTAGATGTAAGATGCGGTATCGACCGCGAAATGACCATAATTCTTGCAGCATCTTTTACTTAACCTTGTGTAAAAAATTCAGAATGGGGGCAAGTTTAATCGAGCAATTTTTTTATCCATTGAATTCGTCAATTGCTCTCAATTAACCGAAGTAATTTGTTTGCGGTTCCCCGATGTCCGCTACAAGAATCACACCCTTGCCAGAGAGGTTTCGTATATTTAAATACAAAATCTAGATGAATATGCGCTTAATGCATAAATATAATTCTTTTGTTGCATGATTTGCCTCAAATAAACCTGTAGAGACGTTGCATGCAACGTCTCTACAATGGTGCCGAACGTCCTAATCGATGTGTCTACTGCTATATTTCAAATATTGCCGGGTTTTAGCCAGCCAAATAATTCGCCAACACTCAAATTAAAGTCTCCTATAAATTCTGGAGTGGGAAGTACCTGATCTGGCTCTTGAAAAATCCTGGGTTGTTGATTAGCAGGATAGGCAAGCACAGATTTCTCTGTCGGATCAATTAACCAACCCATCTGGCAACCTGCATTGAGACAATGGAGAATATTACTGATTACTTTCGTTTGGCTTTGGTCGATTAATGTATTCACTAGCAGGTTGGGTTTCAGCTAAGTCTAAAAACTCGGCTAGGGTTAATCCTGTTGTGGAAATTTGAACCATCGGATTAAATTCTGTACAAGATTTGGCGAATTGTTGATTGGGGATGAGGCTGAACTAAAGCCGTGATTAAATTGCTTCCTATATAAGGAATAGCACAGACAACTCCCAGGATAGACCGCCATCGTTCCCAATTCAGCAAGGCGCGTCTAGCCGGATAAATGCGCCAGAATCGATTGACTGAACACATCATAGTGTTATCAATTCCGCTGACATCATGCCACCATCCAGCAGGTAAATAAAGTGTTTCTCCGCGTTCTATAATGACCTCTTGTTTATGTTCTAGGGCTGGCTTTAATTTAGGAAATGTGTCAAAATCGGGATCATCTAAAGACACCTGACTAAAACAGCAACGCAACTTCATTCCATGACGTAAATGACCGAGAATGGGAAAGGGATAAAGATTGTAGGTTTGAGAAGGAGGAAACAAAATGATTTTTTTGACGCCATGCAGTTGAATCAGGGTATTATCCAGGATATCGTAATGCAATCCAGAGCGATGGCTTCCTGAACCCAGGTACATTTTAAAATTGGTGACAGGTTGAGTCAAACCGAGTTTGTCGCCTAAGGTTTTCCAGGTAGAAGTTTGGGTTAGTGGGGTAGTCTTGAGGGGTGCTTTCCCCAGATAAAGATCATTCTCTTGAACTTCGCCACGGCGTAAAAGTTCGGCATAGTCTGAGAATCGCATGGTTTCTAAGGCGACGCCACTACCGACACGAGAATGTTTAGCCTCTCCACTGTTATAATTAGCCCGTTCGTAGTTCCGCACCATAAACTCGCGATCGCTAATTTTTGCACAAAGATAATCCAGCGTCCAGTCTGGTTCATTCTCCAGCAATCCGGTAATCACGACAGGTGTACCCGTTTGTTGATAGCGTTGGCGAAAGGCGTCTGGCGTGAGGGTAGATATATCGACACGCGGTACAGAGGATATCGTTGGGTTTATTAGCATATCAAACTCCTGAGAAAAGATTATCAATTGTCAGGTAAAGCACTGCAACCTCTAGCATAGGTTGGGAACATTGGAGAAACGGAAACAAAGTCTAAACAAACCGCATCTTGGCAAGGGTTGATATACCGAGTTGCAGTCTAATGTAGAACTTTCTTTTTCCCCCAATTTCCCCATCTCCCCATCTCCCCCTCACCCCATCCAAATCAATATCCCCACTGGCATTAAACATCAGAGATGGGGGCAATATCGGAGAGGACATGGAAAAACTTGACAATTTATTCAAGAAGTGACAATAATAATCAAATTTGTGATCGGTCATTGGCAAACAAGGATAGGAATCTGGACAAGGGTTCGGTATAGAAAAATACCATAAATTGCCGGAAAAATTGCCAAAAATTGATTTGGCTAGCCAGAAACGCTCAATGTCCGCTCAAATTCAACTGGTGTGAGGATGTCATGTCAAACTATATACTGCCCCTGTTAACCACGCTAACCCGACAGGTTAAAGCCAATTTCGTGAACAAGACGCATCAGACGGAGGCGGTACAGGAACGGTTTCTGCTGAAGCTGTTGCGACGGTATGGTAACACCGAACTAGGGCGGAAATGGGGGTTGAGAGAGATTAGAACCATCGACCAATTTCGCGATCGCGTCCCGGTTCTGCCCTATAGTAGTTATGAACCCTACACGGAACGTATTTTCCAGGGTGAGTCGAATATCTTAACCCCTGATCCCGTTGTCTATCTTAATCTCACCAGTGGTTCCACGGGTTCAAAGAAGCTGATTCCTGTTACCAAGCGGTTTCAGACTTCCCTAAGAGGGGCGAATTTAACCAGTATGGGGTTCTTGGCTGATGCGCTGAAAACTCGCCAGCGTCAGTTTGGTAAACTATTGATTACCAACTCCGTGCAACCCCTGGGACAGACGCCAGGAGGGATTCGGTACGGTTATGCCAGTGTGGGTGTGCTGCGGATGGGAAAGTTTCTCTACCAACAACTGTTTGCCCATCCCTTTGAAACCCTGAAACCGGGGGATAGCCTAGCCCGCCATTATGTTTGCTTACTCTTTGCGCTACGCGATCGCACCATGCGGGGGATGATTGCTAATTTTCCCATGCTTCTGCTGCGGACGGCAAGTTATTTGGAAACCTACGCCGAAGATTTAATCCGGGATTTAGAAAAAGGGACAATAGCCAATTGGCTGGACTTAGAATCAGGGATTCGGTCCCAATTAGAGGATCAATGGTCAGCTTATCCCCAACGGGCGCGGGAACTACGAGATATTTTACACCAAGAGGGACGCTTAACGCCGAAACGAGTTTGGTCGGATTTATCCTTTGTCGCCACCGCACGCGGCGGTACATCGGATTTTTACTTTCAGCGCTTTCCAGATTATTTTGAGGATACACCTGTATTTGGCGCGGTTTATTCCTCAGCAGAAGCCACATTTAGTATCTACCCGGATGTAGATACTGATGGGAGTATTTTGGCAATAGAAAGCGGCTTCTTTGAATTTGTTCCCGAAGATCAATGGGACGCTGAACATCCGAAAACCCTCCTGGCGACTGAGGTTAAGGTAGGGGAAAAGTATCGCCTCTTAACCACCAATTATAGTGGGTTTTATCGCTACGATATTGGCGACGTAATCGAAGTTGTGGGATTTTACAATAAGACGCCCTTAATTGTGTTTCGGTATCGTCGCGGCGGAACCATGTCGGCGACAGCAGAGAAGACAACGGAACACCAGGCGACTCAGGTGATGCAAGTCTTACAACAAGAATTTGGTTTACCGTTAGAAGATTTTTGTCTCACGCTATCGGAGAGTATTGTCACCGCCCATTATTTGCTCAATATTGAGTTAGCGCCGGGTCAACGTTTGGACAATCCCCAAGCTTTCTTGGCTAGTTTTGACCGTAAACTGCAAGACGCGAATACGTCTTATGCTGTAAAGCGACCTGATAATTATATCCCCGCACCTCGCCTACGAATATTAGCACCGGGTAGCTTTGCTATTTTGCGTCAGCGTCAATTAGAACGCGGCGTTCCCGATTCTCAGTTAAAGTTTCCTCATATTAGCAATGATCGGCAATTTTTGGCAGGGTTAGAAGTGTTAGCGGAAATCAGATTACCAGAAGGAGATTAAAAAATTGTGTAGGGGCGGGTTTTACTATTATCTTTTCGCTTGCATCCAGATGTAAATAAACCCGCCCCGACTTAGGGTTATAGACTTCCCGTGAAAGGATAGGAAGATAAGGGAACAAACAAATAATCAATGACCAATGACTAATGACTAAACACTATTGGAAATCTGCTATTCTAACAATTTTGTTAGGGAATCAAATTATCGGAATGGCTGCGGTTCGGGCGACAGAAAACCCAAAACGCACGGCTTGCCAAACCAAGGATGAATTGGCTTGTGCTGATGTCCTCCGCATCACGCCGGATTCGCGTTTTTTGGACGCATTAGTCACCCATTACATTAACCGTATTCCTCTGGAAACTGCGCCACCTGACTTAACCGTAACCGAAGCCGAACAAATCCGCGATCGCTTCATAGAAAGACTCACTCCTATTTTAGGACAAAGTATCGGATATAAAGCCGGACTTACGAATAAAACCGCGCAAGAACGGTTTAATGTCTCTCATCCATTACGTGGGATTCTCTTAGAACAAATGCTGCTACCCAGTGGGTCAATTGTCCCCGCCAATTTTGGCGCACGTCCCCTGTTTGAAGGAGATTTAATCGTCAGAGTCGCAAGTGAGGCGATTAATGACGCCACAACTCGCCAAGAGGTTTTAGCCGCCTTAGATGCCGTCATTCCCTTTATTGAACTGCCGGATTTAGTCTATGACTCTGGGGTAAAATTAGACGCCGCTGACCTAATAGCAATTAATGTGGGGGCGCGTTTAGGAATTGTGGGCGAACCCATTCCCCTGGCGGCTACTCCAGAATGGCAAGAACGGTTAGGTAAAATTCAAATAGTGATTTTAGATGAAACCGGAAAGGAATTAGCCACAGGCACAAGTAATGCATTATTAGAACACCCCTTAGACGTAGTTTTATGGTTGCGAGATGATTTGCAATCCGTAGGAAAGCGACTGAAACCAGGCGATTTATTATCCTTAGGAACAATAACCCCATTAATGCCCGTAGAATCAGGAAAAACCATTCGCGCCCAATATTTCGGTTTAACGGAACAGGAGGCTGTTGAACTATCCGTAACTTTTGAATAAAACCGATTCGTAGTTGCGCTTATCGTTGCGCTTGTAGTTGCGCTTTAGCGCCCTAAACGTTAAAACACCAACCATAAACACTCAAATCATATTATATCCTCACAATTGCTCCTAATTGCAATACTGTAAAAGCCATCATTTCAGAAATTTTTATTCAGGGATATTTAACCGAACATGATATCAGTGCCATTTTACTTCAGTATCAGGACGCACGGAGCGTGCACCCCCACGGGAAATGTAGGTTAAACCTTGATAAAATAGTCAAATCTATTTTTATCTACCGACTGAATCTACTAACTACCTATGGTTTCTTCAATTGATCCCAAATTAGCCATTCAAACCTCAAAATCAACCCAACTCCCCCAACCGCCAACCTTTACCTCAAAAGAAGCGGAACGCCTGCACCGCCAACAACACTTAGCCGCCGCCTTCCGTCTATTTGCCCGCTACGGGTTTGATGAAGGAATTGCTGGACATATCACCGTGCGTGACCCCGAATTCACCGATCATTTCTGGGTCAATCCCTTCGGCATGTACTTTGGTCATATTCGGGTTTCTGATTTAATATTAGTTAACCATAACGGTGAAATTGTCAAGGGGGAAAAACCTGTCAACGCCGCCGCCTTTGCGATTCACGCCCAAATTCACCAGGCTCAACCTGATGTTATCGCCGCCGCCCATGCTCATTCTCTCTATGGTAAAAGTTGGTCTACGCTGAAACGTCCCCTTGACCCCATCACTCAGGATGCTTGTGCCTTCTATGAGGATCATGCCCTGTTTGAGGACTATACGGGTGTTGTTTTGGATACATACGAAGGTGAACGTCTGGCGGAAAGATTAGGCAAGAAGAAAGCGATTATTCTGTGTAATCATGGTTTATTAACGGTGGGACATTCAGTCGATGAAGCCGCCTGGTGGTTTATCGCCATGGATAGATGCTGTCAAGCGCAATTAATGGCGGAAGCGGTGGGTAAACCTAAGTTGATTAATCCAGATACGGCAAAGTTGACCCATAGCCAAGTGGGTTCTCATTCTTTGGGTTGGTTTAGCTTTCAACCCCTTTATGAGATGATGATTAAACAAGAACCCGATTTATTGGATTAATAAGGAAATCCGGCGGAGAAACAGAGGAATGTGTAGAGACGTGCTTTTGAAGCGTCTGGCTTTACTGCTTGGCATTTTCCCCCTCATCCCCTAACCCCTTCTCCTACACCTGTCAGCCTCTTGCTCCCCTCTCCCAAGCTTGGGAGAGGGGCTGGGGGTGAGGGCTGGCGTGGGAGAGGGGCGCAAAGCTTGCGCCCGATTTAATCGTCAAATCTATTCCACAATTTTAGCTGTGTCATGCCGCAATTTTGGGCAAAAATTAAAAGTTAGTCAGGGCGGGTTTTGCATAAAGGTTATTAGCAATGGCGACATGAAATTTCCTAAACCCGCCCCTACAAATATCGGGTTTTGCAGAAAGGTTATCAGCCATGGCGGCATGAAATTTCCTAAACGCTTTACTGCTTACGTAGAGAAACTGTAGGGGCGCAAAGCTTGCGCCCGATTTAATCGTCAAATCTATTCCACAATTTTAGCTGTGTCATGCCGCAATTTTGGGCAAAAATTAAAAGTTAGTCAGGGCGGGTTTTGCCTAAAAGTTATCAGCAATGGCAACATGAAATTTCCTAAACCCGCCCCTACAAATATCGGGTTTTGCAGAAAGGTTATCAGCCATGGCAACACGAAATTTCCTAAACGCTTTACTGCTTACGTAGAGAAACTGTAGGGGCGCAAAGCTTGCGCCCGATTTAATCGTCAAATCTATTCCACAATTTTAGCTGTGTCATGCCGCAATTTTGGGCAAAAATTAAAAGTTAGTCAGGGCGGGTTTTGCCTAAAAGTTATCAGCAATGGCGACATGAAATTTCCTAAACCCGCCCCTACAAACCCAATCCCTAATCGCCAATCGCGATATTTCTGGCATCTAAAAATTTTAATTGCTGATAAAGCATGGTTATTTTAGGAACCGCCACCCCAACCGCTTGCGCCGCCCGCATCGGGTTACCAAACATGGCTTCTACTTCTAATGGACGATGACAATCATAGTCAATTTTCATGCTGGTGCGATAGGGTTTCATTTTCATCGTATAATCCAGCATTTTTTGAATAAAGCTCTCTTTGATTGCTAAACCATACCCCGCCGCCCCAGCTACAACCTCTCGCATCAGTTGTTCCGATAGCTGATACCCATGACTATCTTTCATAATCGCATCAGTTGTGGCATCTAAGACGACAGATAGACCATTATAGGGAATATTCCACACCAATTTTTTCCACCGGGAGAGGAGTAAGTTCTCAGCAAGCTGAATCGGAATATTGGCTTGTTCAAAGTCAGCCGCAATCTGACGCATTGTTGACGTAATTCCTTGAGGCTGATGGTTATTTCCATAGGCACCTAGCTGGATTTGACCATAATCGAGATGGTGAATTTGACCCAATCCAATTTTATTAGAACAGACAAAGCAGAGTCCCCCTAAAACTTCGATATCTTCCCCGACGATGGCGGCAATTTCAGGTTCAACCCCTAACCCATTTTGTAAGGTAATCACCACAGTTCCAGGTTTAAGCAGAGGCGGAAGCAGGTGCGGGAGGAGATGATTTTGGGTGGTTTTGAGGGCGATTAAAACGACATCACAAGGGGGCATATCTTTGACCTGGTTGTAGGCATTCACCTGGGGTAAAGTGAAGTCTCCCCAGGTTGACGAAATTGCCAAACCATGCTCTTTTACATAGTCATAATCGCGCCGGAGGAGAAAATGGACATCGAGTCCCGCTTTTTGCAAGCAAGCGCCGTAAAAGCCTCCAATCGCGCCTGTACCAATTATGGCGTAACGTCTTCCCATAGGCTGAATCCCCTGATAATAGTAACGGAACCCGCCCCTACTTGAATCCGGGCGGGTTTTGTGGGTAAGTTATCGGTATCCCCATTTATTTTATCCCTAAACCCGCCCCTACTTGAATCCGGGCGGGTTTTGTGGGTAAGTTATTGGTATCCCCATTTATTTTATCCCTAAACCCGCCCCTACTTGAATCCGGGCGGGTTTCGTTGGTAAGTTATCGGTATCCCCATTCATTGTAAGCTGTTCGGCATTTAAACCTTAATATCAATAATGGCGCAATCCTTGTAGTGCGAGCATCTTGCTCGCTACTAATACCCAATTTAAATGCATGACAGCTTATCCCTAAACCCGCCCCTACAATAGTTGTTCTTGAATGGCGTTAATTAAATCATTAAACCCCGATTCGCTGTGAATATCGGGGGTGAGGGTATTCATGTTTTGTAGCGTATCGGTGAGTCCGTCTATGGTGGCGCGAATTTCGGTGTATTCGTTGATGGAACGTTGTAAACTGGGGAGGTTGGCGGCAGAGGCGATTAATTTTATTTTGGTTTCGAGTTTATTGATTTCTTCTTGCCAGTGAATGATATAATCAGCCCGATCTACTGGGTCATAAATTGTGGCATCAGATAGAACAATCGGGAAGATTCTGTTGTAGAATTCGCCGTTTTTGGCAATCTGGACGAGTTCATACATAGGGGCTGCTGAATAAGTGTTGTGGTGAGGGGGAGCTGGGGAAGCTGGGGAAGCTGGGGGAGCTGGGGGAGCAAGGGTACATTTTCCCTGAGCAAGGTGATGCCATA
>JGI11783J13700_1071960_pt1 | contig 17579 bp, 11 predicted proteins | sample ElkSlonscriptome_6_FD_13700 | JGI IMG/M metagenome (IMG submission 13700)
AGGCTCGCGGATTCCATCGATGTCCACGGGGGGAGCGGCGATGAAGGCGATGATGAAGCAGGTGGTGGCGGTTAAGAGAGTGGGGATCATCAGTACACCAAACCAGCCGATATACAGGCGGTTTTCGGTGGAAGTCACCCAGCTACAGAACCGTTCCCACAAAGACGCGCTTTCGCGACGTTGTACTGTGGTAGTCATAATTCGATTAGTGCTATTACTTCATGATTCGATTGAAGCAAGGCAAAATTTTTGCCTCATCTTTCATGGTATTCATATTCATTTGAATTTTCCACTGGTTTTATTAATTGATTGAATAGTTTACATAATTTATACTTATTAATCAGAAATCAAAGTAGATATAAGGTAAACCGCCTTCAGGCGCTAACAACCACACTGCATAAAGGCACAGCGGCACCAAGAGCAACTTCAGGGGCCAGTTGAGTTGTAACTTCAAACCCCGATGAATCCCATAAACACCCGCCATAAACAGGGCAACGATGACCAACAGCAGTGTCAACTCGAAGCGTTCTAAGCCAAAGGCTGTCAAATAAACATTTTCGGCAAACTGCACATCGGCGGGTTGACCCCAAAGGTTCTGGATGACAAAGCCAGCTTGTTTGAGATTAGGTAGCCGGAAGAAAATCCAAGACATGAACACCATCCATTGAGTAATTGCCCACGCCATTAGCACCCCGAATCCCGTTTGCCACCATCCTTTTAGCCAAGCGAAGCGCTCTGATAGCGTTTGGGTTAAGCGATGCACCACCAAAGCCAAACCATGCAATCCTCCCCACACGACAAATCCCCAAGCCGCACCATGCCAAATGCCAATAATCAGCATGACAACAAACAAGTTCAGACAGGTTCGCCCTAATCCTTTGCGTGATCCACCTAAGGGAAAATAGAGATAGTTGCGAATCCAATCCCCTAACGTAATATGCCAGCGCCGCCAGAAATCAGCAATGCTGGTACTAAAGTAAGGAAACTTAAAGTTTTCGGGCAGGTTAAATCCCATGAGGATAGCACTCCCCCGGGCAATATCAACATAGCCGCTAAAATCCAGATAGAGTTGTAATCCATACGCAAAAATAGCCAGCCACAAATCACCACTACCCGCCCGTTCTAAGTTGCCAAAACACAGATCAACAAAAATTCCGATCCGATCCGCCAAAAGTGCCTTTTTTACTGCACCACTGGCAATCAACCATAGTCCTTCACTCAGGCGATCAAAACTGGGAAATTGGATATCTTTAAACTCGCTAGCAAACTGATGGTAACGAGTAATCGGTCCTGAAATGAGTTTCGGGAAAAACAATTTGTAGGTCGCAAATTGTAAGCCCTGGCGCGTCGCGGGTGCGCCTCGATATACATCAATTAGATAGGCAATACATTCAAAAACAAAAAACGAAAGTCCCAATGGAGCAATTAAGCGATCGCTAATCCAGCTTGCCCCCTCTCGCGCCACGGGTAAATTCAAGGGGGCGGAGATATTTGTCAGGATAAATGGGACATACTTGAAGCTGACCAAACAGAGAATATTTAAGCCAATCCCTAGCCACAAGAGTCTCAAACGTTTCTGATTCCAAAGTTCTTGTGCCATTAACCACTCTTCATTCGAGAGATGGTTATTGTTGAGATGCGACCCAGGGGATGTATTGACCGCAATTTTCTGCCCCAAGTAAAAATTCAGCCAAACCACAAATAAGAGCAGCGGAATGTATTGAATTTGTAAGCTGCTATAAAAAAGTAAACTGGCAATTAGAAGTATCCATAATCGCCACGATGAAGAACGCTGGCTCCAGTAAATAAACAGGACACCTAGCAAGAATAATCCATAAGTGATGGAGATAAATGCCATTTTTTAATAGGGAGTAGGGAGCTGGGGAAGCTGAGGGAGCAGGGGGAGCAGGGGGAGATGGGGAAGATGGGAGACAAAATTTCTATAGCCCATTACCCTATTGCCTATGACACACCGAGCGAAGTCGAGGTGTTGCCTATTGCCTGTTCCCTGTTCCCTGACGAATGACAAATAACCAATGACAAATGACCAATAACTAATCCCCAACTAATAATGCCCAGGGAATCATCGGGTCTTTCGCCAACTGATTAGACACTTCATACCCGCCGAAGCGATTCAGATGACTGGGGTCAGAAAAATGATCGGGTTTGCCGAGTAATAATCCACTTAAATCCCGAAAAATGAGTTCCCGTTCGACAGCATTCGCGTGCATGTATTGCTTAAATTGCTGTTCGTACTTAAGCCGGACGGGATCTAAGTAATCGTTGGTCAAAGGTAGATTCACAAAAACCACAGTAATGTCATGTTCCTGAGCAAATGTTAACAGGGCATCCAATGCTTGATCTTGCTTACCCCGAAGCTGGAAGGATTGATAATCGCCATCATACGCCCCCGCCACTCTGGGATGGTTCTGATAGTACGTTTCTGGATCAAAGCGAATGGATAAGGGCAGGAAGCCATCCATATCAATGGACATATCCTGGTCTAAGCCTTGCTCGGGTTCAGTAGAACTGGAGACATTGGGCAACGTTTTCACCAAGGAGACAAACTGATCTCTCAATAGGGATTTAAGTTGATCCCGTTGGGGATAGGTTGAGGATAGTCCTGCCAAAAGTTGATTCGTTCCCTCGTCAAGGGATTGATAACTTCTCCTTAATGTGGTCAACGGCTGGGAGGTTTGGTTGGCTTGGGCGGATTGCTGACCTGGGGTATTGGGAAATGTGCCAGCATTAAGCTGACGGTAGCCTTCTGAATCTGCGATCGCCTCAAAGGTAGCATCAACTCGACCACTATTAAAGGCGCGAGCGCCATCTGCCACGATAATTAATTTCGGCAATTGATCCGGGGTGAGAATCCGGCGTGTCATTAAGTCTACAATCTGAGCCGTGGCACCATTAATGCCGAAATTAAACACATCAATGCCTGAATACCCCTCAACCGCTAATGCCTCTTCTAATGCCACCGGATCAATGCCGCGCATGGCTCGAGAACTGCCCATAATTAGCACATCAGGGCGATTTCCTTGTTGCAGGCGCTCTTGGTAAAGGGCTAACTTTTGGTCGAGCAGTGGGTTATTAAACGGGGGATTAGAGGAACGGGCGAGGGCTAACATCGCCGCTTGAGTGGCATCTCCTCGTTCCGAGGGTAAGGAATCATCAATGATAATGCTTTTGTCGCCTTCGCGGGTAAACCCAGAGGCGTTGAAGTCTTCGGCATCCTGATTGTTATCCTGTTGCAACGAGAGTTCAGCCAAATCTACCGGAATCGGTGACTCCTCTGCTGCTGATGCCGCATCTCGCCGGGGTAAACTGCCTTGGGGTTGCAGGATGCGACCAACGGGTCGATCAATCAGAAACATCAGTAATAATCCCATAATCCCCCACACCAATGACACTTTAACTGCTTGTGATGATTCAGAACTGGTGCGTTGGGTATCGACGGTGACACGTTGATTGTCTGGGGTGGGGACAAAAAGCTGGGTCGAACACAACCAGCGTCCAATTGTGCCAACGGCGGTTTTTGACCTGCGCTGTACATCATCTTTGAGCGTTGTGTCTGGTTTATGCTGACGCGATAACGATTGTTCGGTGGGAACAACTAACTCGCTAATGTCTGTATTAGAGGTAACAAATTCGGGAGTGGATTCTGAGGTCAACCGTCGGCGTTCGGTAAAATCTACCCCATAATTCCAGGCGGGAGAGGTTGCGCCAGCAGAACGTCCATAAATCCGGGCTCCAGCGATATTATGGATGGCAAGCTGACGCAGCAGCCGTACAATGGGTAGGCTCACTTGCGCTTTAGAGGGACATAGCGGTGCTTCGCTCATAATGTGCAGCAAGTCGTGTTGACGACGCACTTTGAGCTGAATCCCACCCGTGGCTAGCCGCTGATCCAAATCGGGATTGAGCAACCGTTGTAGTAAAAAGGTGAGGGCATTTAGATTACCCTGTTGTCCCAAGGTATAGCTAGAAGAGGCGAGTTGGGGTTTTTCACTCGCGGGTAAGGTTACCCAATCCACCCAGACAGGTTTTTCCGGTTCAGGTTCGAGGGAAAAGTAATCCGATTCAACGCCATAAATGGTTGCCGCTTTAATCCCTTGGGGCTTTAATGATTTGAGTAGAGGCGCGATCGCATTCATGGCAGTGGTTTGGTCAGGAACTGGAGTTTTGCCCAGATCCAAGGCACTGCAAAACAGATGCAGGGTGGTTTCTTTTAAGACAGCCCGCACCGTCATCCCCACTCGCGCTAGCATTTGATTCGACAGCGTGGCGATCGCTTCCACATCTCCCCAACGCGCCCAATCCTTAAGCATCACGTCAGAGGGGGTTAAATCCACCCGCACCATCCATTCTGGAGTGGATTCTCCACGCACTTGAGCGCTGATGGCGGCGTCTTTAAACTCAGTCAGTTCCAGAGAGCGTAACTGCTGCACAATAGGCTCAGACAGTAATGCCACATCTGGGCTATAGTTCGACGTACAGATCACCCACAGCCGCCGATGATCAGGTGGTGAGGATTGAGACGGGATTTTGGGTTTTTGCTTGACGAGGGACTGTTCTCGATTGTCCTTGGTTGGCAAGTCCTGAATCTGGACATTGACACTCACACCCAAATGACTCAGATTAGCACTGAGATACCGGGCGATCGCGTCGGGTGAACCCGAACGGGCGAGACTTTCATGGGAGATGACAAACGCTGACTGAGCGGACGTCGTTTCCCACGAGGACTCAGGACGAGATTCAGTGTTATGGGTATCTGTGTTGAGGCGAATTTCCTTGACCCATTCCGGACGTGATTGGGAAACTTGACGCCCGTAGATAATAATTTGGTAGATCGGGGTTTCCAGAGCAATCGGAAAGATAGCGGTGTCTGGCTTAGTTTTAAGGGCTTTAAGCAAGCGATTGACTACCGTTTGAGAGGGAATACGTTCACGGCTTTCACAAAGAATATGTAAATTATTCCCTCGTAACCGGACTCTCAGGCACACCCCCGGTTGACCGATGGCATCGTATACCCATTGAGCCAAAGAGGACGGATGATTGTTGTAGTTGCGCTCTTCGACATCCAACATTACAAATTTGTTACCTGAACTGATGACGGCGGCTGATTTTTTCTCTCATGATTGCACATGAGCGCAAAAAACGGGGGAGTTAGGGGCAGAGGGGGTAGAGACGTGCCATGGCGCGTCTGGGAGCTGGGAAATTGGGAGCAACTATAGTCTAGTATCAAATTGGGATCGGTCTTGGTCTTTGTCAACAATTAACTGTTGTTCGTTCGTGCGAGGTTGAATTTTAGTTATGGCATCAGTGAACCCAGATCCACAGGTAGCAGTCAACCCCTTACCGGAGTCCGCTAAACATTCAGCAGACCTCTTATTAAGTTTAGCCACAGGTCCAATGATTGTAGGGGTGATTTCCCTAAACACAATTGGCTCATGGCTGCAACAGGTAGGGGAAGCCAGCGAGGAAGTCTTTCGGGGCGATCGCTTACCGATTCTCCCCTTCCCGGATACGCCTCCTTCCCCCTCTAACGACTAGCGCAGCGGGCATAAAAATACTTGACTTCGTAGATACGATGAAGCTGGGGGAGCTGGGGGAGCAGAGGGAGCAGAGGGAGCAGAGGGAGCAGAGGGAGCGGGGGGAGCAATGTAGAGACGTGCCATGGCGCGTCTGGGAGCTGGGGGAGCGGGGGGAGATGTTAGCTGTTCAGTTATTTCTGCCCGGATGCACTAGTGTAGGTGGGAAACTTCAACGAATTTGTCAATAATGAAACTATACAGGGTAGCATTAACCCCGTACAATGGATCATCCTTGTCTTACTGCCAACAGACCCTATGAGTTCTCTCCTCCACTCATCCAATCAGGAATTGACCATCCCATCTACATCCCAATCCAAACTCCTGTTGCGTCACCGCATCAAAGTTGTGGAACAGTTGTGGGAGTCGGTTCTCCTTTCTGAATGTGGTCAAGAACTGGTCGATTTGCTGGCGTCTTTGCGCCAATTAAGTTCGCCAGAAGGACAAGCCACGGGATTTTCGCTTTCATCGATTCCGGAAGTGATCGAAGGGCTTGACCTTAACGCCGCGATTCGGGCATCTCGTGCTTTTGCGCTTTATTTCCAACTGATTAATGGTGTCGAACAACATTACGAACAGCGCGATCAACAACTTTTGCGACGGGCTACCTACAATACATTAGCGGGGAGCGATCGCACCTCTCGCACCTCGATGAAAGCTAATGGCAGTTCACTCCAAGCATCCAACAACGGTGACGAGGCTAAACCATCCGGGAGTGAACCGATGGCGGATTTATTAGAAAAACGTTGGCAGGACGATAGAAAAGCCGCAAATACCAACAGTACCTTCCATTGGCTATTTCCTTATCTACGTGAGCTCAACGTACCCCCCCAGCATATTCAGCGGCTAATTGATAATCTAGATATTCGCCTAGTCTTTACCGCACACCCAACAGAAATTGTCCGACATACGATTCGACAAAAACAGCGGCGTATTTCTACAATTCTGCAACAGCTTGACCAAGCCGAGGAAGCATCACGGGCTTTAGGATTGAACTCATCCTGGGAAGTAGAAGACTACACCGAACAACTTAGAGAAGAGATTCGGTTGTGGTGGCGTACCGATGAACTGCATCAATTTAAGCCCACGGTTCTGGATGAGGTGGATTACACCCTCCACTATTTTCAAGAAGTCTTATTTGATGCCATTCCCCAACTCTATCACCGCTTAAAACAGGGTATACAATCGTCCTTTCCCTGGCTGAATCCACCCCGGAAAAACTTCTGTAAGTTTGGCTCTTGGGTGGGATCGGATCGGGACGGAAACCCCTCCGTTAAACCGGAAGTGACCTGGCAAACGGCTTGCTATCAGAGAAATCTGGTTCTGGAAAAATATATCCACTCGGTTAAACATCTGAACAATTTGTTGAGCTTGTCACTGCACTGGAGTGATGTCCTACCGGAACTATTGGACTCTCTGGAGCAAGATCGCTCCCAAATACCGGAGGTTTATGAGCAACTGGCGATTCGTTACCGCCAAGAACCCTATCGCCTCAAACTTTCCTACATTCAGCAACGACTGGAAAATACACTGGAGCGTAATCTCCACCTTTCTGAGTGCAAACCACTACAGGCAATTGGTCTGGAAACGACTAACCCCTGCATTTACAACTCTGACCAGGAATTTTTGGCAGAATTACGACTGATTCAACGGAATCTAGCCGAGACGGGGTTAAGTTGTCAGGAACTAGAGACGCTGATCTGTCAGGTGGAAATTTATGGGTTTAATCTGGCACACCTAGATATTCGTCAGGAAAGTTCTCGTCATAGTGATACGATGCACGAGATTACCGACTATCTACAGATTCTACCCAAGCCCTATAACGAATTATCCGAAGCCGAACGCACCGAATGGTTAACCAACGAGTTACCCACGCGCCGCCCCTTAATTCCGGGTGAACTCCCCTTTTCTCCAGAAGCCTGTGAAACCATAGAAACTTTCCGCATGTTGCGGCGGCTGCAACAAGAGTTTGGTGAACAAATTTGCCAAACATACATTATTAGCATGAGCCATGAAGCCAGCGACTTGTTGGAAGTGTTGCTCTTGGCTCAGGAAGCTGGACTCTATGATCCAGCAACCGGAAGGAGTAGTATTCAGGTTGTCCCCTTATTTGAAACGGTAGATGACTTAAAACGAGCGCCAAGGGTGATGAAATCCCTGTTTGAGTTACCCCTGTATCGGGCGTGTTTAGCCGGCGGTTATCAGGCGCTGAAGGATTACGAAAAGACGATGGCTGACCAGGGTTCTCCTGCTTTCCCATCTTATCCTCAACCGTTGCAGGAGATAATGCTGGGCTACTCAGACAGTAATAAGGATTCTGGGTTCTTAAGCAGTAATTGGGAAATTCACAAAGCCCAAAAAGCCCTACAGCAAATTGCCGAAGACTATGGGATTGCTGTACGTATTTTCCACGGACGCGGCGGTTCCGTGGGGCGTGGCGGTGGACCGACGTATGAGGCGATTCTGGCGCAACCCGGGCGGAGTATCCAGGGACGGATTAAGATTACGGAACAGGGCGAGGTGCTGGCGTCGAAGTATTCTCTGCCCGAGTTGGCACTTTATCACCTGGAAACGGTAACCACGGCGGTGATTCAAGCGAGTCTTTTGGGAAGCGGCTTTGATAACCTGGAACCGTGGAACGAAATCATGGAAGAATTGGCGGTGCGATCGCGCCAACATTATCGGGGGTTTGTGTATGAGCAGCCGGATTTCTTGGATTTCTTTAATGAAGTGACGCCGATTCAGGAAATTAGCCAGTTGCAAATCAGTTCCCGTCCCACTCGTCGCGGTGGTAAGAAAGATTTTAGCAGTCTGCGGGCAATTCCTTGGGTGTTTAGTTGGACGCAAAGTCGTTTCTTATTACCCAGTTGGTATGGTGTGGGTGCGGCGTTGAAAGGGTTTTTGGATGAAGAACCCGAAGAAAATTTGAAGCTGTTGCGTTATTTTTACTTCAAGTGGCCCTTTTTTAAGATGGTCATTTCCAAGGTAGAGATGACGTTAGCAAAAGTGGATTTGCAAATTGCGGGTCATTATGTGGAGAAATTGGCCCATCCCGATGATCGAGAACGGTTTGATCGGTTATTCCAGCAAATTAGCGAGGAATTTAACTTGACTCGTGAGATAATCTCGTTAATTACCGGACATAAGCAGTTACTGGATGGTGATCCAGAGTTACAGCGATCGGTACACTTGCGGAATGGTACGATTGTTCCCCTGGGTTTCTTGCAAGTCTCTTTGCTGAAACGGTTGCGCCAGCATAGCAGTCAGATGGCATCGGGGTTTGTCCAATCTCGGTATAGTAAAGGTGAGTTACTGCGGGGTGCGTTGTTGACAATTAACGGGATTGCTGCGGGTATGCGGAATACGGGTTGATTGTTATTGGTCATTGGTCATTGGTCGTTGTAGGGGCGACCCGCCTGCACTAATGAACAACATCAATGTACTTAATAAACTCGGGTCGCCCTCCACTGGCGCTGGCGCTTAAAACCTTGCCAGCATTGGTTTTTACCTTAAGTTGACACCAATGTCGCCCCTACAGAAGTCTCGTCACCACCGGGCTACGGATCTAACTTAGGCAAACTGATGATATAGCGATCGCCTGATTCCGACAAACCCTGTACCGCCAGTTTTCCGTGGTGGAGTTCGGCTAAATGACAACTGAGGAATAAGCCCAAACTTTCACGCGAATCGGTTTTCAGCAGCATTTCCTTCCCATTTACCATCAAGGTTTTGGACATGGAGACACTGGACAAAATGGGCGTTTTCAATGTCAAAGAAACAGGGGAAGCCGCCTCACCGTTTTGCTTTGGCTTCTCGCTGTCTCGCCCCATTACGCATACGTCAGTCAATTCCTCATAGACGGTGGGGACGCCCTCTCCTAGCCACGGATGAGACACCCAAACCGCCATATTCAGCGTATCAATTTTGCGAGAAACATGAAGGCGAATTTCTCCTCCCGCTTCTGCCGAATAAATCACGCTGAGGATAACGTAGTACAGCATTTGCTGCACTTTTTCTTTATCGAGTAACCACAGCCGAGTTCCCGGTTCTATGGTCAAACGAATTTGTTGCTGATTTTGCTCGGCGGTTTCAACCAGAGAATGAATTGCCTTTTGACAAAGCATTTCGATATCGACTGGACTCAAATTCAGATACGGTGGATTATTAATTTCATCAAATACATCCAGAGCCATAATTTCCTCAACCAAGGAAACGAGATGCTGACCACTTTGATGGATAATTTCTAAATATTCTTTTTGTTTGTCAGTGAGTTCACCATAAATTTGGCGATTGAGAACACTTGCCATGCCCATAATGGAGGTTAATGGAGTTCGCAGTTCTTGGGTTAGATGTGTGAGCAGTTGCAGCTTGATTGAGTGAGTTGAGGAGAACGGAACAGAGGATTCGCTAACCCTACTCTGAGGAAAATTGGACTCATTGGGGGTTAGGGATTCACTCGCCTGAGGAAAATCAGGTAGAATTGAGGCGTGCGATCGCAACTGATAATTTCGCTCAAATTCACTCAGACACCATCGGGCGGTCATTGCCAAAAACTCAATATCTCTAGGGCTAAAAGAACGCGGAACTAAATCCATAACCGCCAACGTACCTAAGCACAATCCATCGGCTGTGAATAAAGGCGCTCCCAAATAAGCGCGGATACCGTAGTAACCTACGAGCAAACTTTGGGCAAAAACTGGATTGCTTGCCGTATCATGAATCGCTAAAACCTGCTGACTCTCGACAACATACGTACAGAAACTTTCCTGACGGTGTAATTGACGCGATTGGGCAAGGGGATTCATCAAACCCACTCTCGATAAACCAACGGCTGATTGAATCAAGAGTTGATCAGTTGTCAGGAAACCCAACCAACCGATAGGAACCTCTAAAAATCGCACCGCCGTCTGAGTCGCTTCCTGGAAAACGGCGATTCCTTCGGCTTCGAGTAAACCGAGTTCTTGGAGAGTTGCAAGCCGTTTTTGGTCGTGTGCAGTTGAGTTCAAACCATTCAGAGGACAACAAATTCTCGTTTCCAGCTCTGCCATAACTCCCCTTTCCCTATAGACTCTAGAAATAGACAAATTCAACGTATCTAAGCCAACCCATAATGTTACGCTTCATACATAAGGTTCCCCTGTGAGGGAGAAAAAACAACATAATTTGTAAAAGTATGTAGAGACGTGCCATGGCACGTCTGGGAGCTGGGGAAGATGGGGAAGCGGGGGAAGCTGGGGAAGATAAGGGAGAGGGAGATAGGTAATATGAGGGCGTTAACTCAAAACCAAAAAGCGAAAAGTCAAAACCAGGTTCCCTTGAGCCAAGCGAAGGGTCAAAACTCAAAACTCCCCCAATCCCCTTAAATGGCAAACTGGAAATAATGCAAGTCCAGAACTTTCTCACTCGTTACCGCCAAGGAGACCGTGATTTTGCCCAGGTTGACCTGAGTGGTGTTAACCTGAAGGGGGCAGATTTGCGGACGATTAACTTAAGTGGGGCTAACCTGACGAATACCAACCTCAGTTGGGCGTCCCTTGACTACGCTAATCTCAGTGGTGCTTGTCTGCATCAGGCAGATTTACACAACGCGATCCTAAAACATAGTAATCTTAACCAAGCCATCTTGACCCGTGTAAATCTCAGCAAGGTGGATGGGCAATCCGCTAGTCTTTGCCAAGCTAATTTAAGTTGGGTAGAAGCCCCCTACTGTAACTTGAGTGGTGCAAATCTCCAGGCAGCCCAGTTGAATCATAGTAATCTTACAGGGGCTACCCTGGATAAAACTCAGCTTATTAGCACACAGTTAATGGCGGCTAATCTCTGCCACGCCAGTCTCATTGCTGCCAATCTTACCACAGCCAACCTGCGGGAAGTTCTATTAGAGAAAGCCAATTTACGAGACGCGATATTAGTCGGTGCGACATTAACCGAAGCTAACCTGCGTCAGGCTTGTTTGCGCCGTGCCAACCTCACTCAGGCAGAACTCTATCGAGCTATTTTAACCGATGCCGATCTCAGTGAAGTCACAGGCGATCGCGTAAATTTGAGTCGGGCAAATCTGATGGGAGCGTATTTACTCAGAGCCAGCTTCGTTGGCGCTAACTTGCGACGCACAGTTCTCCAAAATGTCTATTGTTTACAGACAAATTTGACAGGGGCTAATCTGCAAGGGGCAGATTTACGACAGGCTGATTTAAGTGGGGCTTATTTAAATGAAACGATTTTAACCGAGGCAAATTTAACCGATGCCTATTTGATTGGCAGCTATTTAATTCGCACCCAACTTGATCAAGCCCAACTCACTGGATGTTGTATCCACAACTGGCATTTAGAAGAAGTGGATTTGACAAATGTGAATTGTCGTTACCTATTTACCCAGTTTAATTGGGAAACGAAAACGCCGAATAAACGCTATCCGCCTACAGGTGATTTGATACCGGGACAACTGAGTCAAGAGAAAACGACTGATTTGCTCTTAATCGAGGTTCCTTTCTCGGAGATGCCAAATAGAGAGGTATTGGTATTTACCCTCGCCCAAGTCGAACAGGAATATCCTAATCTAAAACTGTCGCTGAAAGCCTTGAGTAAACAATTCGATCACTATATTCTTTACCTATCGACAAAACCGGGAGTCAATTCCCAAGCGGTGAATCAACGCATCCTGCAACTCTATCCCCAAATGTACCAGCGTTTTGCCCATCACCGTCGAACAATTTGGCAATTGCTAGAGATAGACAAATCTGGAGACTCCCAAGTCAACTCGTCGTTAAATTCGGCTACCTCACCCAATCCAACTCAAGTTTTAGCCAATAATCGCCGCCGTATCTATAAGGAAGTTATTCATCAAATCCAACAAATTATTCTATTCCAGCCGCCTGACAAATGCGCCGAAGGTATACAGCGACTGTTGGATTTTTTACGTCAACAGAATATTCCCACCCAAGATATTGTGCAAAAAATCATTCGTCAATCCATGCTCAGGCGGGCGAAACGCGATCCTTTATTTCAAATGCAGTTATTGGCATGGGAAAAAACGGCGGATCAAGCGGCTCGTCTGTCTTTGAGCGGGCAAGCTATGCAGGGCGCGATCGCTCTTATCCTGTCTCAAGTCCAGCCGCCTTAAACAACTGTCCCTGACTTAATTACAAATTAGGGCGTGTTGCCAAAACCGGAAACAAGAAAAATAAAGCGTTTGTCTAAGGAAAAGCTTAACTAACACTTGACAAATAATCGAATTTTCAGTATAAGAATGATCAGTCTTAGGTGAGAGAGGCGGTAAAGTTTTTTTAACATTCAACAGTTCTGGATGGAGAATAGAGCAAATTCTGTTAAACTTCTGTGATCAGTGGGTAATCCCCTCTCTGTATCGTGTATGATAACAAGCTACAACCCTAGGGACAAAAAAACGGTTCCCAGATTGGGAAACGGGGAAACCAAAACTTTATGCCCATTCCCACGGGGAGGTTAATTGAACGCCTCAAACAGCTTTGTACAGAGTATGGGATTGTGTTGACCCTGACAGAAGAAGCATATACCAGCCAAGCATCATTCTTAGATGGTGATTCGTTACCGAAACACGGTGAGAAACCCCAAAGGTGGACACCATCGGGGAAAAGAGTGAAACGTGGACTGTATAAAGCATCTGGCAATCAGCTAGTTAACGCTGATTGCAATGGGGCGGGGAATATACTCAGAAAAGTAGCCACACAGCTAGGGTTAAATCTAGCCAAGGTGGGTAGAGGCAGCTTGACACTGCCAAAACGGTATGACTTGTTTTCTAAGCTAAAACGATCATATCGTGAGAAATGTGAAGCGACAGTCTTTCAAGCTGTCGCGTAGCATCAACTCAGAATCCACTCTCTTTTAAGGAGTGGAGATGTCAACCTAAACCCTTAATTCAGTGTAGCTGCCGTTTCTTAAGGAGATTAGTCCATTGCCTCGTCGCTACCTATTTACGTCCGAATCGGTTACAGAAGGTCATCCCGATAAAATCTGTGATCAGATTTCCGATACGATCTTAGATGCTCTACTCACCCAAGACAACCGCAGCCGTGTTGCCGCAGAAGTAGTGGTTAATACAGGATTGGTATTGATTACGGGTGAAATTACCTCCAATGCTAACGTAAATTACGTTGATATAGCCCGTAAAAAAATTGCTGAAATTGGCTATACCGACGCCGATAACGGCTTCTCCGCCAATAGCTGTTCCGTCTTAGTCGCCCTGGATGAACAATCTCCAGATATTTCTCAAGGTGTCACCACCGCTCAAGAAACGCGAGACAAGTTGAGTGACGATGAACTCGATGCGATTGGTGCCGGGGATCAAGGGTTGATGTTTGGTTTTGCCTGCAACGAAACCCCAGAACTCATGCCCATGCCCCTGAGTCTGGCACATCGCTTGTCTCGACAGTTAACCGCCGTCCGTAAGTCAGGACAGTTGCCTTACCTGCGTCCCGATGGCAAAACCCAAGTGACGGTACTCTACGAAGATGGCAAACCCATCGGCATTGATACCATCTTAATCTCGACCCAACACACCGCCACCATTGGTGAGATTACCAGTGAAGCGGCTGTCCGAGCCAAAATTCAAGACGATCTCTGGTCAGCAGTAGTCGAACCGACGTTTGGAGATATTGAGATTAAGCCCGATAATAATACCCGTTTCTTAGTCAACCCCACCGGGAAATTTGTGATTGGTGGACCTCAAGGGGATTCAGGTCTCACAGGGCGAAAAATCATTATTGATACCTACGGTGGCTATTCCCGTCACGGCGGCGGGGCATTTTCGGGCAAAGACCCCACTAAGGTAGACCGTTCGGCAGCCTATGCTTGTCGTTATGTTGCCAAAAATATTGTGGCAGCAGGTTTAGCCGAAAAGTGCGAAGTTCAGCTCAGTTATGCCATTGGTGTTGCCCGCCCTGTCAGTATTATGGTAGAAACCTTTGGTACGGGTAAAGTTGAAGAAGAAAAATTGCTAGAACTGGTAGAGCAGCATTTTGAACTGCGTCCAGCCGGGATTATTCAAGCCTTTAATCTGCTGGAACTCCCGAAATTACGAGGCGGTCGCTTCTATCAAGATGTCGCGGCTTATGGTCATTTTGGACGTCCTAATTTGGATTTGCCTTGGGAACATACCGATAAAGCGGAACTACTTAAAGAAGCCCTCAAATCATCGTTAGCCACCGTGTAAGCCGATTAATTTAATAGTTAGATCCCCGACTTCTTGAAGAAGTCGGGGATCTGAAGAAGTTGGGGATATGTGCGAGTAGGAATTGATTTTTTAGGCTCTATCAGAAAAGATTTCCATCTATTGATAGATGCGTCTTCGCAGCGTTTCAACTAGCTTGAGAGTGAGAATTAAAGAAAAGAAGGACAAGTGAAAGTATGGCAGCTTCAAATCCGCTCAAAGGCACTGATTTAGTTGATTGTGCTAAAGCGAACGCCAAGCAGGGACCCGAAACAGCCGCGAAACTCTGTGGCTACGGAGACGATATCTCAACCTTTACAGCGGAACTCAAGAAAGCCTGTGAGGGTATGGGTATCGAAATTGATCAAGTCAGCGATTTAATGACTGAGCAGCAGGCTCGAATTAAAGGTGACACTGAAGTTATTGCTCCGGAAACACCAACGAATCTTTAAATAGGGGCTGCTGAATAAGTCTGGTGGTGGAGAGAGGCAATAGGGAATAGGCAATGGGCAATGGTTTCAACATCTCGACAGAGGGTTGACCCTGGGCGAAGCCGAAGGGTCAACCCTCTGTCGAGGGAAAATTCGGCGCTGAGGTTGGCAAAAATTCCAGGATGCAAGACGGCGGTCGTGTAAAAACCTTGCACTTGTTAGGTCGGAAAATGGCTTGAAAGAAAGTTGAGCGCAGTCCCTATCTAGAATCTTTGATTTAGATGGGGTTAGCGAAAGAATAGACACAAAAATGGTGTAGGGGCGGGTTTTACTATTATCATTTCTTCCCTCACCCGAATGCGACTAAACCCGCCCCTAGCACATCCGCACCTCTGCACCCTTATTCTCCCATCTCTCATCCTTAAACCTTCGCCGTATCTGCAAAGCGAATCTTGAGATAATCGTCCTCAATCTTGGCACCAGCAGGCTTCAGTGCAGCTAAGGCTTGCGGGAGGACAAGATTGCGGCGATGATTGCCAATCCGTACATTTAGCTCATCCCCAGTTTTATTCAATTGGATATGGTCTTTCGGTATACCCGGTAGATACAATTCTAAGCTATATTCGTTTTGGTTTTGGACAACCCGAATTGTGTTTTCCTGGTAGTAAACCTGAGTTGGGTCTTCGTCTGCATACAAGGTTTGCTTGAGTCGTTCTAGTGCTTCAAGTCCGCACATCTCTTCCGCAAAGAGGGGAACTTCTTTAACCGGAAGCGGACTAAAGTTTTGGTGGATTTCCTGGCGATATTCTTGCTGATGTTCTTTCCAATGTTGGAAGAAGGGGTCGGTTACTTGGTCGGGGATAATCCGATTGGCAACGACTAAATCTGTAGAAACATTGTACAAGCTGAGGTATGCGTGGGCGCGGAGGGATTCTTTAATCACCATTTTTTCGGGATTGGTGATTAACCGGACTGAGGTTTTGGTGTTATCGGTAAGGACTTTTTCGAGCTGTTCAATTTGCTCGTAGAATTCATAAGGAGCGTCCATTACCTCATTATCGGGTAACGAAAATCCCGCGATGGGTTTGAACAGGGGTTCAACCAGGGGTCTCAACGCCACGGACATTTTTTGCAGGGGTTTATAAAAGCGACGCATATACCAACCCCCGACTTCCGGTAAGCTGAGAAGTCGCAGTGCGGTTCCTGTGGGTGCTGAATCGATAATTAGCACCTCGTATTCGCCTTCGTCATAATGACGCTTCATCCGCACCAGACCGAAAATTTCATCCATTCCCGGAAGAATGGCTAACTCTTCCGCCTGAACCCCTTCGAGTCCCCGTGCTTGCAGTACCTGGGTAATATAGCGCTTTACCGCACCCCAGTTTCCTTCCAATTCCATCAGCGCATCCAGTTCCGCCCCCCAAAGGTTAGGATGAACGAGTCGAGGTTCGTGACTGAGTTCCAGGTCGAAACTATCGGCGAGGGAATGAGCGGGATCTGTACTCAGCACTAAGGTTTTATAACCCAATTCGGCACAACGCAGACCTGTGGCTGCGGCTACGGAGGTTTTACCGACTCCGCCTTTGCCTGTCATCAAAATTACTCGCATAGATAATTTCGCTCACCTGAGAAACCTTTACATTTATTTACTGTATCGGGTTTTCACCGAAACAGTTGCTTGAGAACATCCAAACGGGGGATATCCCAATAATCGATATGGGAGGAAATTAGTCCATCTGCATTGAGACGTAATTCACTCCAACCGGGGATAGAAATTCGTGGTTTCCAGGGGAGGGGTGTTGTCCAGCTTAAAGTCCAGCGCGTTTTGATGGTATCACCAGATTGGGAAATGTCGTGTAGGTCGAGTTGGGGATTGATGAACCAGGTTTGGATGAATCCAATCATTTGTTTGTAGCGTTCAAGTCCCCGAAATTCGTTGAGGGGGTCTTTGAAAAAGACATCGTTGGTGTAGAGGCTGTAGGTTTGGTCAACAGGAAAGCGTTGATAGTCCTGTTTGAGGATTTCAAGAATGTCTCTATTTGTCATTTATCATTGCTAGTATGTTATTCGTTAAAACGATACCATACTATAAAAGTAAGCTCATCCCGCTGAGTCGTTTGGCGTGGAATGAGCTTAAGATTTTTCTGAGGATTAATTTAGGGAGTCGTGCCAAAAATTTGTTCCTTGAAAGACTTAACTTGTAAGGCTAAGTCTTGACGGTTTACTGCACTGAGCAAATAGCGGCAAATAAACCAACTTACATAAGCAATGCCAATTAGTTCTAGGAATAAGCCTAAGAAGGGAATCATATTAATCGTATTCAGGACAACCAGATTAAATTTGATCAGGCAACACTGAACGTCGTGG
>JGI11783J13700_1010773_pt1 | contig 17477 bp, 12 predicted proteins | sample ElkSlonscriptome_6_FD_13700 | JGI IMG/M metagenome (IMG submission 13700)
GGCTTATTCCTCCAATTATAGGGTTTTTTTTCTCCAATTATAGGGGCTTCTTTCTCCCCTCTCCCGTGCAAAAAAAGCGAAGCATCCTTTGTCTTCCCTCCTCGCAGGGGGGAATGAGGGGGGTTGGGAGAGGGGTTGGGGGAGAGGGGGTTATTACTTAATTTAACACCCATAACAGCTTACCTACACCCAATTTAACCTAGAACATCCCGTGCAAAATTCGGATAATCCTCTCTAACAACAGCGATAAATGCTGACAGATAACCTCGATTCTCCAACTCTCGAATTAAGCGAATCACTCGCGTTCGATAATCACCGCCCGGAATCTGATTATAAAAATTACTGCCAAACGTCCCTTCATTTTCCAGGAAAATACTTTTCACCTGATCTTCACTCAACACCGTTTCAACTTCATCCCGCAACCTCTTCCTCAATTCATCAGTCAACTTAACCAACACCGCACTCTTTTGCTCACCTTCTCCTAACCCCCCTTTTCCCCATAAACATCCATCAACCGCATTCATATAAATCACCGGAATCGCAAAATCTATCTGTTCATAACCATTATCCAGAGCAATATTAAACCGCGCCTGCTGTACAGCAAAATCCACAGACTTCCCCTTAACAATTTCCCCATAAACATCTTTGACAAAACCACTAACCGTCTGATTAGACACTTGATACTGCATCGCGATAACCACAGGAATTCCTTGCAGCATTAAACGAGACGCCACGCTACTAAACCCATCCGTCTCTGATGATTTTCCTGTCTCACAAGCTTGTAAAATAACAATTTTAGGACGATACTGAGTAAATAGTCGGCTAAAAAAATCAGCCGTTTTCCAATCCGGTTCCCCCGAATCTCTCACCAATGCCACTTGTCCAACGTCCTTGCCATTTTCTGATATTAATTGACCATGACCAATAAAGTGAAAGATATCCGGTTGATTATGGCGTAATTGTTCCGCAACTTTTCGCGATGTCGCAGGATTAATTACGGGTAAAAGTTGAATCTTATCCTGTTGATTGGCAAGCCGAGTTAAATAACCTTGAACTTCCTGATAGTCAACCTGACTCAACTGAGAATCGGCAGTCGGAATAGCCACAACTAAAGCAATTTTAAGAGATTCATTTGCCCCTACCTGAATCGCTGGCTTCTCCTCTTTATTCACGTTATACCGACTCCGAACCCAACTCAAATTCGGATCAGTCGCCAATAGAATTTCTCCCCGTTGATACCGTTGGGGAAAACGCAACAATTCCCAGGGATACGCCATTAATTCCGGCATTGCCGTTTCATTTATCTCTAGACTAACCTGTAACCGTTGCTGCGTTTGAATCACAATCTTTCGATAGGTTTGCCAGAAATCCTCCCGGAGTTGAGTATCAAATAACGCCTCAAATAACGCCTCACCGACTCGTTGAATTGACTCCCCCGTTAACCGAGACGAATCAGCAAGACAATCTTGAACACGCTGATTCAACCTATCCAGCCGCAACCTGCCCGTCGCTTCATTCAAAACTTCAAACGCTGGACTGTATAATGTCACCCTAACCGACGTTTCATTCGGGACACAAATCTGATAAATTGACTCAATTTTATCCATGAGGCAGTATTATCTTATTTTCACCAATCCAGGCTTCTTTTTGACCCACCGCAAACTGTTTAGCCGCCCTCATCTTACTACCAAATATATCCTTTAAATGAGCAGGAAGGGCTTGGATTACATGACTTAACTCCCCATTCAGCCAATCCATCTCCGGTTCAATCCAAACCTGACCCGTTAACTCAATTGAGTCCCAGCCTTTAGGAACCTTAAAAATAATCCCAAACTTCACCGTCGCTTGATCCTGAAGTTTCGGCTTCTCAATCCGCCAGTAACATTCCGAATTATCATCCCCTTGGGCAATAATATCAAACTTTCCCAGTTGATAATTTAACCCGTCCAAAACCGTAAACAATTTCAGATTATCTTTACTGCCAACATTCGCTCTCAGCCGATTATAATCTGGAAGCTGTTCAACCTTGGCAAGTTCAGCCGCATCCACCCCCGCGCTAACATCCAGATTGGCATCTAAACCCAGATTTATCTCCACGCCAATATTAAGAATCGGCTGCCATTTTGCCCCAGGAATAATCCGATGCACAATCGGTGCTTGATTCCCTTTAGAACCAAAGCTAAGATGACATTCCAACCCAGAAATCTCAACACTAGGTTGGGGGCGAGGATCAACGCTAATAACCATCGAATAGAAGTCAAACTGATACATTAACTGCCGAACTTCGTAATCTAATTCAATTCCTTGGGCTGCAAACCCCTGTGCAGTCAGTGGGATTAAGCGACTGCGCGGATCACCAAAGGTGACGGTGGTTTCTTTGAGGCGTTGAATCGCGGTTTTTCCTCGCGCCCCATCTTGCGCCTCTCCCCCCGCTAAGTCAGCTTCCAGTAAGCTTACTTCCTCAAGTAAGTCATTTAATCTCTGTTCCACTTCCTCAAGATTCGGTGGTGTCAGGTTTCGATTTGTCATGGAGTCTTGCTTCGCTAGATAAGTAGACTAACAAAATCACCATACTCTTGGCAGCAAAAATTGTCCGGACAACTCTCTACTGTTAACTTTTATTGTGTCCACCGACTTAACTCTAATGGCACTGAATTAGGGCTGGTGGGCATTGCCCACCCTACGGTATATCAAGGGTTTGGGCGAGCCAAAAAAGCAAATTAGAGAGTGCTATGCTACTTAAGTCCAGTCATCTGGAGTCTCGACGGATTTAGGTTGCTTGTAAACATAACCCTGGCTGTGGATTTGACGGGTTAACTCAAATAACTCGTCTTCTGTTAAACTCCACTGCTGGAGAATCCGTTCGAGCCCCTGTTGAATCCTCCTAGCGCCAGGAAACCGAGAATAACGAATCCGTAGTCGCGCCAATTCCGTCAACTGGTACTCCGTCGGATTGGCTGAGACTTCCAAGAGACGATCCACTAGGGCGCGATCGCTCTTTTCTTGGGGATGTTGTTGGTCTTTGTTTTCTAAGATTGATGACATAATTGTACTTGACTTTTTTGCCGTTATTCTTTAAGTGTCCGCTTTAAGTTACCCGCAAATGTTACAGAGTTTGAAGTTATGTAACTTAATCCTCAAACAGATGAGAGTGCTGCGGTACACTAAGCCTTAATCTGTAGTCTGTCTTACTGCGATCAGCGAGAATACTCTTGTCATAATCGTTGATTAGACGCCAAGAGCGATCGCCCGTGTGTGAGCAGATCCATCTGCAATAATAGATTGCGTACTGTCACAGAACCTACCGTTAACTTGAATAAGGGATAACGGCGGCTTGTCAAAAGTTGGGACTGTGACCACCTTACCTGAGTCATCAGGTAAACAGTATGCCATTAGAATCCCTGACTATCCCTAATTAGGGTTAGCGTGGGGAGGATATCTAAATCAATCACCGATAATTCTCGTTTGGAGTCGTTATTCTATGTCTCATAGCGTCAAAATTTACGACACTTGCATCGGTTGCACCCAATGTGTACGGGCTTGTCCCCTCGATGTGTTGGAGATGGTACCCTGGGATGGCTGTAAAGCTAGTCAGATTGCCTCGTCTCCACGTACTGAAGATTGTATCGGTTGCAAGCGCTGCGAAACCGCTTGTCCGACCGATTTCTTGAGCGTTCGGGTTTATCTTGGCGCTGAAACCACCCGCAGTATGGGTCTTGCCTACTAACGGTGTTTTGAAACCAATCTATATCATTGTAGGGATACAGGGGCATTGGTATTCGAGCTGTCGCTTGCATGGTAATGCTTCTGTATCTCTACGAAAAATTGCCAATTTTTCAGTAAATTTGAATACAAAAAGGCAAATTTAGTAGGGACACGACATGGTGTCCCTCTGAATAAATAACGTTTTAATGATTCTTGACGTTCCCATGGGTTGCCCTCTAGCCTATATCGCATAAGATGTTGAAGGCATCATGTTTGAGGAGGGAGCGGTTCAATGTGTGGAATCGTTGGTTATATTGGCACGCAACCAGCAACAGATATTTTAATGGCAGGGTTAGAACGACTCGAATATCGAGGTTATGATTCTGCCGGAATTGCCACCGTTTGGGAAGGAGAGATTCAGTGCGTTCGCGCTAAAGGCAAACTCTACAATTTACGAGAAAAACTGGAACGTACCGACAACCAAGCCCGACTCGGGATTGGACATACCCGTTGGGCAACTCACGGGAAACCTGAAGAATATAATGCCCATCCCCATACCGACACCCATCAGCGCGTGGCGGTGGTGCAAAATGGCATCGTGGAAAACTATCGGGAATTACGGGAAGACTTGAAAAAACGGGGACATGAATTCCGTTCTGATACCGATACCGAAGTGATTCCCCACCTAATTGCCGAGTTTCTCCCCGAACCCTCAACCCCAGATATTCAACACCCGAATGCCTTCCTAGACGCCGTGCGCCAAGCGGTGAATCAACTCCATGGGGCGTTTGCGATCGCGATTGTTTGTGCCGACTATCCCGATGAACTGATTGTCGCACGACAACAGGCTCCTTTGATCTTAGGATTTGGTCAAGGGGAATTCTTCTGTGCCTCCGATACTCCCGCCCTCGTCCCCCACACCCATGCGGTATTGAACCTAGAGAATGGAGAACTGGCACGGTTAACCCCCCTAGGGGCAGAAGTCTATAACTTTGCTGGGGAACGTCTTCGCAAATTCCCCCGCACCCTCAACTGGAATCCCGTACAAGTCGAAAAACAGGGATTCCGTCATTTCATGCTCAAAGAAATTTTTGAGCAACCAGGCGTCGTGCGAACCTGTTTAGAAGCTTATATTAGCAGTGATTGGTCAGCAGGAGAAAATGATAGCAGTAGTCCAATACCTGATCAAAACCCAGTCGCCGGAGACACCCCATCCATAACCACGCCAATACAATTGGGACTTCCTGAGTCGTTGTATGAAAACTTAGAACACGTCCAGATATTGGCATGTGGTACCAGTTGGCACGCCAGTCTGGTGGGGAAATACCTGATCGAACAACTCGCTGGAATTCCCACGATGGTACAATATGCCTCAGAATTCCGCTATGCCCCCTCACCCTTGACGCGTAATACCCTCACCATTGGCGTCACTCAATCGGGAGAAACGGCTGATACCTTAGCGGCGTTGGAGATGGAAAAACGACGGCGTACTGGTTTAGGACAAGAATATCAGCCGCGACTGGTGGGGATTACCAATCGTTCCGAGAGTTCTCTGGCGCATTTAGTCCCGCATATTATTGAGACGTTTGCGGGAATGGAAATTGGTGTTGCGGCAACGAAAACCTTTGTCACTCAATTAGTGGTATTTTACTGTTTAGCTCTGGATTTAGCCTATCAACGCCAAACCCTACCCCCGTCACGGATTGCCGAAATTATTGCCGGGTTGCGTCAACTTCCCTCCCAGATTGAGTTGGTGTTATCGCGTCAGGAACATTATCTGGAAGAATTAGCCCATGAGTTTGCCGAAACCCAAGATTTCATCTTTTTAGGGCGGGGGATTAATTTCCCCATCGCTTTAGAAGGGGCGTTGAAGCTGAAGGAAGTCAGCTATATTCACGCTGAAGGGTATCCAGCAGGGGAGATGAAACACGGACCCATTGCCCTATTGGATTCTAAAGTTCCCGTGGTTGCGATCGCGATGCCGGGTACTGTGTATGAAAAGGTGCTATCTAATGCCCAAGAAGCCAAGGCGCGAGATGCGCGATTAATTGGGGTGACACCCATGCATGATCCAGAAGCGGCTCAAACCTTTGATATTTTATTATCGGTGCCAGTGGTGGAGGAATTATTGTCTCCAATTTTGGCAGTAATGCCTTTACAACTTTTGGCATATCATATTGCGGCGCGGCGGGGTTTAGATGTGGATCAGCCTAGGAATTTGGCAAAATCAGTCACGGTGGAATAAATGCAAAATCTTATGTTCCAGAGTAAAAAGAAATGCCGAACAGCTTATTATACAGATGTCGAGACGTATCCTGGCACGTCTGTAGGGGCGGGTTTCACCGATAACATGCCAGCAAAAACTGATAACTTAATTAAACCCGCCCTCTTTCCGGTTGAGGAGAGGGCGACCCGACCTAATTGATGAACTGGTGTTGTTAATTAGACCAAGCGGGTCGCCCCTACAGGTTGTTATAGCAAATCCGCATTTATTACCCCCTTTCGACATTTCGCCACGATACTTCTATTCCTCACTATCGGCAAAATTGACGTTTTCATAAATATCGCTCAAATTGATCTGAAACCCGATTGAACGTAATTTGAGAACCGCCTCGGCTGATTCCTGATCACTTAGTAACCATTGACCCTCATGATTTTTGGCATACTGCATCAGATGATATTTGGTTTGGTCAATCAAAATATATTCCTTAAACTCCGGAATTGACCGATAGTAAATAAACTTATCGCCTAAATCATAATTCTTCGTCGATTTGGATAATACCTCAACAATCAACGAGGGATTCATCACCGTCGTTGTCCCTGTTCCTGTGTAAATCGGTTCTCCTTCAATAACCATCACATCAGGATAGGTGTACTGACGATAACGAGGTATCCATAACCGTACATCCCCGATATAGATATCGTAATTTGCTTCCCATCCTAATTTATCAGACCATTAGGGCGATGACTTATCCATTACCCCTTGTGAGTGGATCGAAACTGAGTACAATTATTGGGATATCTATCATTCATTACTGCCATGAATCAACCGTTACGGACATTAGGTGTAGCCCCCAATGCTTGGGGAGTGAGTGATGCGATCGCGGATTTGACTCGCCCCTCCCTAACCCCTCACCCCATTACCCTTACCACCGAAACCAAAAGCCTGCGCCTGGATTTAGTCAAATCTGCCATCCTCATCATCGACATGCAAAATGACTTCTGTCATCCCGATGGCTGGTTAGCCCATATTGGCGTAGACGTAACCCCAGCCCGCAGCCCAATCGAACCTCTGACAGCCTTGCTTCCCCAGTTACGAGAGGTTAATGTTCCTGTGATTTGGGTGAACTGGGGAAATCGTCCCGACTTACTTAATATTAGTGCTGGATTGCGCCATGTTTACAATCCTACAGGTGCAGGAATTGGACTCGGTGATCCCTTGCCTAAAAATGGGGCAAAAGTGCTAACCAAAGATAGTTGGGCAGCCGCAATTGTAGATGGATTAAACCACGAACCCGAAGATATTTATATTGACAAATATCGCATGAGTGGTTTCTGGGATACTCCCTTAGACAGCATTTTACGCAATATGGGCAAAACCACTCTTTTCTTGGCGGGTGTCAACATTGATCAATGTGTCATGGCAACATTACAAGATGCTAATTTTCTGGGATATGATTGCGTGCTACTCAAAGATTGTGCGGCAACAACATCTCCTGATTACTGCTTTAAAGCGACGATTTATAATGTTAATCAGTGTTTTGGGTTCACCAGCGATTCTCAATTACTTTTTAAAGCTTTAAAATCGTAAAAAATTCAGAATACAGAGGGCATAATGGCAGGGGAGACAAAGAAAATGGGGAGATTTAGCAGCTATCAACGGTTTGCATCAAAAACGAATGACGAATGACAAATGACAAATGACGAATTGCAGGAGAAACTACCTATGGAATCCCGGTGTATGATTCCCGTTATTAAATCCCCCAAGGACTACCAAGCCTATCGCATTAGTCCCCAGGATAGCAACCGTTTAGCCATTATCTTCGATCCGGCGATCGCGGATTCATCATTAACCGTTTGTGTGGAGATTTTTGATCAAGGTGGCAAAACTCCCCCTAATCGTCATCAAATTGCTGTAGAAATGTTTTTTATCCTTAAAGGGGAGGGAATTGCCCGGTGTGATGGCAAAAATGTGCCATTTCGGGCAGGAGATAGCTTATTAGTGCCACCAACGGGTATTCATGAAATTATAAATACAGGTCAAGGTCGTTTATATGCGTTATGTTTCATGGTTCCCAATGAGGATTTTGTTGAACTGATTCGCAGTGGTACACCTGTAAATTTGGATGAGGAAGATTTTCGCGTCTTGGGACGCACTGATGCGGTGGTTCCGTGTTAAATAAATAGGGAATAGGAAATAAGTAGGTAGGTACAATAAACGTGAACAGCGGAGATTATCATTCGTTCGTCATTTTTCATTTGTAAGAGATTAAAACCCAGAATCAGGGCGGGTTTTGAATAAAGGTTATCATCAATAGCGAAACGAAATGTCCTAAACCCGCCCCTACAGAAAACCCTGTCCTCGAACAAAGCGGCGAGTTCAACAATTAACAATCAACTAATTTAAAGGACTTGCCCAGTAAATGGAATTGGTAATAACGCGCAATACATTAGGCTGATAATAAGTAGGATAAAGTTCGTCGCCAGGACGAAAGTAAAAAATTTTACCTTTGCCTCGGTGAAAACAACAGCCACTGCGAAAGACTTCACCCCCCTCAAACCAACTGATAAACACTAAACTATCGGGATTAGGAATATCAAAAAACTCGCCGTACATTTCCTCAGCCACCAGTTCAAAGGACTCGTCTAAACCTGCGGCAATAGGATGGGATGGATCAACAAGCCAAAGTCGTTCTTTTTCACCATCATTGCGCCATTTGAGACTACATGACGTACCCATCAGCCGTTTGAAAATTTTGGAAAAGTGACCCGAATGCAATACAATTAGACCCATGCCAGACAAAACGCGCTGATGGACTTTATCGACAATAGTGTCTTGTACTTGGTCATGGGCAATGTGTCCCCACCAGATTAAAACATCTGTCTGGTTAAGGATGGCATCAGTTAATCCATGATCAGGTTGGTCTAATGTAGCAGTTTTAACCGTTAATCCTGAGGATTGCAAATGTTGCGCGATCGCGTGATGAATTCCATCAGGATAAATCTTGGCAACCTCAGCTTGTTGTTTTTCCACTTGATACTCATTCCAGACGGTAACGCGAGGCTTGGCTGTCATATTATAAATTTATAAATAAACCATTCTTTTTTTTAATTATGCCAATAACAAATGAAAAATGAAAAAAATTCATAAACAAACAGCATCAATGTTAACCCGCGATGGAATTCATCTAGATGCTGATATTTACTATCCCGATACTGATACAGACTTGCCCGTACTCCTGATGCGACAACCTTACGGGAAAGCGATCGCGTCTACGGTAGTCTATGCCCATCCCACTTGGTATGCTGCCCAGGGGTATATCGTCGTGATTCAGGATGTGCGGGGACGGGGGACGTCTGGGGGAGAGTTTCAGCTATTTGTCCACGAAGTTGCTGATGGCATTGATACCGTTAACTGGGTGTCACAGTTACCGGGTAGCAATGGACAGGTGGGTATGTATGGCTTTTCCTATCAGGGGATGACCCAACTATATGCAGCATCGGCAAATATGCCCGCGTTGAAAACCATTTGTCCGGCGATGATGGCGTATGATTTATATGCAGATTGGGCGTATGAAAATGGGGCATTTTGTTTACAAGCCAATTTAGGCTGGGCGGTACAATTAGCTGCCGAAACTGCCCGATTAAAGGGTGATGCTATTGCCTATCAAATTCTCTATACTGCTTCTCGCGATTTGCCATTTTATAATTCATCATCCAAATTTATTGAGACTTTAAGCAAATATGCGCCGAATTCGTTTTACTATGAATGGCTAAATCATCCTGAACCCGGAGATTATTGGCAAAAATTCTCACCTAACCTCGACGGTGTGGATTTGCCGATGCTACATATTGGCGGTTGGTTTGATCCGTATCTCCGGGGTAATCTGCGCCTCTATAAAGAAATGGCAAATCGGAGTAACTTTCCCCAGCATTTGATTGTCGGACCTTGGGCGCATCTGCCTTGGGGACGGAAAGTTGGGGCAAGAGATTTTGGCACAGAGGCGGTAAGTCCTGTGGATAGGTTACAAGTGCGTTGGTTTGACCAGTTTCTTAAGGGGATTGATAGCGGATTGTTGGACAAACCGCCTGTCTATTTATTTGAAATGGGCAGTAATCAATGGCGTTATTTTGATATGTGGTTGTCAGATAATCAAAAATCCTATTGTCTTTCCAGCACGGGTTTAGCTAGTGTGCGAGACGATTCTGGGACTCTTATCCCCCAATCTGAATCATCTGATCCATTGTCCGTCTTATCGGCTGCAACTGATGTTTTTGTTCATGATCCCTGGCGTCCGGTTCCTGCCTTAGGTGGTCATGCAGCAATACCTGCGGGTTCCTTTGATCGTTCTACTATTGATAGCCGCACTGATGTTTTAACGTATACTTCAGCACCATTTGCTGACGATTTACATCTAATGGGGGATGTCGCGGTAGAGGTTTTCTGCCATGCTAATCAATCAAGTTTTGATCTCTGTGCCGTGTTATCGGAAGTCTTTCCTAATGGAATCGTTTATAATTTCACTCAGGGGTATGCGACTGTAAGTCTGGGTCAAGAAACAACACCCGTTAGGATTGAACTCCAGCCAACTTGTATAAAAATTGCCACAGGAAACGCATTACGTCTGAGTCTAAGCGCTGCTTGTTTTCCAGCGTATCCCGTGAATCCGGGAACAGGCGTATCGTCTACTGCAATGTCCTTGATGGAGGCTCAAATCATTACACTTACGGTGAATTGTGGTGGAAACTTGACATCAAAGGTTTTGCTACCAATAACTTAAGTTTATCTTATGACATTTAGCTTGATTGATTGGACAATGAAAGAATGAAAATCAGCCATCAGAAAGGATTCTACGCTCTAGACTCTCAACTCTTAAACCTGTATTAAGCTGTTGCCTGTTCCGGCTTTTAAGCGTTAAAGAGTATAAATACTCAGCACCAAGGGAATATTATACCTTATACAATTAAAAAATGGCATAAATAATCCAGATAAAGGGAGGCTTAAATCGGTTGCTGATGATGATAAAAAACTAGGTACAATGAGAGAAGTGATCGAGTTCCTTTACATGTTTGGTTTAACTCTAATATCTATCTAGCGAGAACTTTTACAACGCTAATAGCCTGACATAAAGCCTGCACTCCTGTCGTTTTTGCGTTAGCCCGGATAAATTTCAGCACCAGTCTGACGATCAAATCAGTAGCCCAAGGGCAAGGACTGCATCTATAACCGACAATTAGCATCACAGCTTATCGTGGCAAATCAAGCGCCGACGACGAACAGCGCCTAGCTCAATGGCTAGCGCTCAAGGTCTAACACGGATGTGATACAAGAAAACTAAAACTAAAGGATCATCGAATCGAGAAAATCCGAGGCTCACACACCTTTGCCTAGACTATCCTCAACCTACTGAGAACTCTAGTCAATTGCTGATGATGAAAACACCCCCTTCAGCAGGGTGTAACTTGACCAACCCTTCCCCCAAGCTAAACCCAGTCAAGACTTTTGACGTTTGACCAATGATGAACAAACCACCCTTTCAAGAAACGACCTTCCAAGATAATGACCAGCAACTGTTAGCACAGCCTCATAAGTCTTGGCGTCCCCGTCATTTTCTAGTTTGGATGGTAGTAGGTCTAACCACGGTGGCGATTGGCGCTGTCGCCACAGTCAGCTATTTTGGAGTGCGCCAGCTAATCCTAGAAAACATCAAGCAAAACGCGCTCAATTCAGTGCAAGCCGAAGCCAGTGAAATCGATCGCTGGTTAGCCACGCGCAAGGCTGAAGTCGAAACCATCGCCAGTACCCCGATTCTGCGATCGATGGACTGGTCGCAAATTAAACCTTACTTGCAACGAGAAGTACAACGCAGCCGGGACTTTACCTCGTTTTCTGTGATCAGGGCGGATGGGACATTTCAAAGCAGCAATGAAGGAGAGGGAAATGTTCAAGATCGCCAACATTTCCAACAGGCGATGGCGGGAAAAGTCTATGTCTCTGATCCCCTAATTAGTCGGGCGACCAAATTACCGATTATTATCATTGCCGCCCCGATTCAAGCCATGCCCCCTCAGCCTCCCCGAACCATTGGTACAGCGGCGGGTGCGATCGATATTGAGCGCGTGGCGGAAGTTGTCGAAAATATATCTTATGGCAAGGACAGCTACGCCTTTGCCCTCAACTCTAAAGGAGTGCCAATTGTTTATCCTGACCAACAAACAATTGGAACGCCAGAAACACCCGCCCCCAGTTGGCTAGACTCACCCGAACCGGATCTAGCCGCGATCGCGGACAATATGGTCAACAAAGAACAGGGAATCCAAAAGGCAACTATTGAAGGGGAAGCCGTTTATGTAGCCTATGTCCACCTCGAAGAGGCAAACTGGTCGATTGCCTTAGTCATGAACGACGAGAAAATAGAAAGCCCGATTTGGTCACTGAATTTGCTGGCGATTGTCTTAGTCGCCCTCTTGTTCGTTGCCATATTTTTCGTCAGGCGACAGGTGAAACTCTTTGAGCTGACACGGGCTAAAGCCGCCAAAGAAGCACTGCTCAATCGCTTGACCAATCGCATTCATTCCTCACTTGACTTGGATCGCACCTTACCCGCTACCTTAAAAGAGTTGACATCGTTGCTGGGATTAGAACGAGTCATTTTTGGGTGGTTGCTCGACAATCAGACGTTGAGAATTGCCTATGAGTATACGGAGAAGGGTTTATCTAGCGAATCCAAACAGTTAAAGATAAAGACTCCCGATAACTTGGAGAGTCAGTTACGCAAGGGTGAGACCGTTGATTTGAAAATTTCCACAGTCAATGGTCAATCGGATGATGCTGGTTTAGAAAATACCCCAGATCTGCCTCCATCGTCAGAGGAAACCTATATCCTGGAAAATGGTCACTATTCAGCGATTCCCATCCGTCCTCAAACTGGACCGTTGGGCTATTTAATCTGTATCCACGCCACCAGTTGGTCTTGGAGTCCCAGTGACATCGAACTATTAGAAGCGATTTCTAAACAAATTGCCAGTGCTTGCACCCAGTCCCATCTCTACGCTCAAACCCAAGAGCAAATCCAACTCCTCGACAATACCTTAGACTCATTAGAGCGAGAGCGCCGACAACTGCAACAAGTCATTGCCAGTGCGCCGATGGCAATGGCAATGTTTGATAACGAAATGCGCTATATGGCTCATTCCCAAAAGTGGCTCACGGTGCAAGGGCTTGAGGGGCAATCCATCATTGGTCGCTGCCATTACGAGGTGATCCCAGATGTACCGGAACACTGGAAACAGATTCATCAACGGGCACTCACCGGGCAAGTGATCACCAACCCAGAAGATGTCTGGGAACGTAGCGATGGTTCTATCGTTTACATGCGCTGGGCAATTAACCCTTGGTATACTGCCAATGGTCAAGTTGGTGGGATTGTCATTGCCACCGACCAGATTAACGAATTAGTCGAAGCCAGAGAAGCGGCACTGGAAGCGGTACGGTTTAAGTCCAAGTTTTTGGCGAACATGAGTCATGAAATTCGCACCCCGATGAATGGCGTCTTGGGCATGGTGGGACTCCTATTACAGACTCAACTCACGTCTCGACAGCGAGACTATGCCCAAACTATTCGCCGTAGTGCTGACCATTTACTGACCATCATCAACGATATCCTGGATTTCTCCAAACTAGAAGCGGGGGAAATGGAACTGGAAACCATTGAGTTTGACCTGGATGGCTGCATCGAATCGGTTCTTGATGTGCTAGCTACTCAAGCCGAAGCGAAGAACCTAGAATTGGCAACCTTAGTTGACCGCCAAGTCCCCCGACAACTCAAAGGTGATCCGGCTAGACTGCGACAGGTTCTGTTAAATCTGGCGAATAATGCGATTAAATTTACACCCCAAGGGGAAGTGGTTATCCATGTCACTTTAGAAACCGCCACCTCCAAAAATGCCACCCTCCACTTTGCCGTGTCCGATACAGGAGTGGGCATTTCCCCGGAAGGTCAAGAAAAACTCTTCCAATCCTTTTCCCAAGTTGATAACTCCACCACTCGTCAATATGGTGGCACAGGCTTAGGGCTAGCTATCTGCAAACAGTTGGTCGATTTGATGGGCGGCGAAATCGGCGTAGAAAGTCAGGTGGGTAAAGGTTCCACGTTCTGGTTTACGGCAAAATTTGACACCCAAACGAACGCTGAAGCCCCCAGCACTCCCTTTGCCCTCACCCATCTGAAACTGTTGGTTGTTTCCGAAAGTCGCACCACCCGCCAATCGGTGCGTTACTTAGTCAATACCTGGGGAATTGGGATTGATGAAGCCAACTCCGCAGAACTGTCCCTAGATGCCCTGCGCCAAGCCGCTAGACTTGACCAGCCTTATGATGTGGTGATCTGTGATTGGCAACTGCCCCAAATCGAGGATGGGTCCCTGATTAAAACCATTCGCTCTGATTCAGCGTTGAGCCACACCAAAGCCGTGGTGATGACGCCGATGAATCAACGGGATCAAGTCGAACAATTACTGTCTGTGGGAGCGGCGAGTTATTTGCTCAAGCCAGTGAGAGCTTCACGGCTATTTGATAGTTTAATGGCGGCTGTAGCACCCGAAATGATTAAAGAACAGCAGGAGGAAGAACTAGCCCAACATACAACAACTGGAGACTTCACTCATAGACAACCTGCGACTCCTCTGAATATCCTCTTAGCTGAAGATCATCCCATCAATCAACAAGTCATTCTCAATCAGTTACAGATGTTGGGTTATGATGCCGAGTGCGCCCCCAATGGTCAAGTTGTCCTGGAATTAGTCGAGCAAAATTCCTACGATATCATTCTCATGGACTGTCAGATGCCTGTTCTGGATGGCTATGTGACTACAACTAAATTGATTGAGCGCTACGGTCGTCATCATCCGGTTATTATTGCTCTAACCGCTCATGCGTTTCCCGAAGACCGAGAACGATGTTCGGCAGTTGGTATGGATGACTATATCAGCAAACCTGTTGATGAGGAAATGTTGAGCGAACGATTAGAGTATTGGGCAACCCAGATTAGACAGGATCAAGACAAAGGGCAAATGGCACAAGGAAACGAGAAGGCAGAGGACAAAGGGCAGATGGCAGAAGGAAACGAGAAGGCAGAGGACAAAGGGCAGATGACAGAGGGTAAGGAAGACATTAACTCAACCCTCAACACTTCCCCAATTAACTGGGAACACCTTGAGCGTGTCACCCTCGGTAAAAAATCGGCTCAAGAACGACTCTTGCACGCTTTTATTGAACATGCTGAAGCGGATTTAAAGGATATCCAAATTGGAATTGCTGCTGAAGACTATGAACAAATTTATGCAAAAGCCCATCGGTTAAGAGGATCAAGTGCCAATTTAGGTATGGACGCGATCGCAGAATTAGCCGCCCAAGTCGAAAACCATGGACGTTCCGGTTCTCTAGCCGCTATCCAGGAAAACGTTGGCGAGTTAGAACAACAACTGACTACAGTTTGCGAATACATCCGCAACATGAATGGTTCATCATGAATTCCCTATGACACACCGAGCGAAGTCGAGGTGTTCCCTATTCCCTATTCCCTATTCCCTATTCCCTATTCCCTATTCCCTATTCCCTATTCCCTATTCCCTATTGCCCATTGCCCATTGCCCATTGCCCATTGCCCATTGCCCATTGCCCATTCCCTAACAAATAACCATGGCAAAAATCCTCGTCGTTGATGATGATATAACCGTACAAATCATTCTCCAAGAGTTGTTAGAGAGTGAAGGTCATGAAGTTCTGCTAGCGGACGATGGAGAAGCGGCACTCCGACAAACCAAAAAACTTAAACCTGACTTAATCATCTGCGATTGGATGATGCCTAAACTTGATGGCTTAGAAGTGTGCCGCCGCATTAAGGCAGATCCGCAATTAGCAACCATTTTTCTGATTCTACTAACCATACGCGAACAAGTCGCCGATCGCGTCCAAGGGTTAGATTCGGGGGCGGATGATTTTCTCTCCAAACCCATTGAACCTAATGAATTGCAAGCCAGGGTTCGTTCGGGATTGCGGCTGCGTCAATTAAACCAACAACTCTCACAAGCCCTCCACCATCTCAAGCAAACTCAATCTCAATTAGTTCAGAGTGAAAAAATGTCTAGCTTGGGTCAGATGGTGGCTGGAATTGCTCATGAAATTAATAATCCCGTTACATTCATTCATGGTAACTTATCCCACATTGAGGATTATACTCAAGATTTGTTAGATCTAGTTGAATGCTATCAACAGGAGTATTCCAATCCTAGCCCTCATCTACAAAACAAAATAACCGATGTTAATCTTGACTTTTTGAGCCAAGACTTTCCCAAAGTATTGGCTTCGATTAAAATTGGTACTGAACGCCTACGAGAACTGGTGTTATCCTTGCGTAAGTTTTCCCGGCTCGATGAAGCTGAACGGAAACCAGTTGATCTTCATGAAGGAATAGAAAGCGCTCTTTTTCTAGTCCAACATCGCTTATCCAATTCCGCCGACCAGCCGGGGATTCAAATCATCAAAGAATACGGCGAACTCCCCCCATTTGAATGCCATCCAGGACAACTGAATCAGGTTTTTCTCCACATTATTAATAATGCTATTGATGCTTTAGAAAGGAATAAAGAGAAAGAGACAGTAAACAATTATTCACCTCAAACTATACCAACTATTAAAATTAAAACTACTCTGCGAAACAACTATCAAGTAATCATTTGCATTAGCGATAATGGAATTGGCATATCCGACAGTGTAAAACCTAGAATATTTGATCCATTTTTCACCACAAAACCTGTCGGTAAAGGCAGAGGATTAGGGCTATCCATTGCCCATCAAATTGTGGTGAATCAACATGGCGGTGAGTTGGAGTGTATTTCTCAACCGGATATCGGGACGGAGATGATTATTAAACTTCCGTTTAAAAAATGTTTATTAAATGTCGATTAACTCTTTGCACTAAATTGCCTTTTTGGGTTTTGAGTATACTCGGTATTTTAATAATAAACTCACTGCCTTGACCTAAAGCAGAAATACAGCCAATTTCGCCTTGGTGCTTTTCGACTACAATCTGATGACTTACAGCTAATCCTAAACCCGTGCCTCTACCCACAGGTTTGGTGGTGAAAAAAGGCTCAAAGATATGCTGACATACATTTTCACTCATACCAATTCCGTTATCTTTAATCCGAATGATGATGGATTGAGGCAGCGTATAGTGAGAATTAGAGAGTTCAGTTTTGATGATAATTGACCGGGTTCTTGGTTGATAGTCTAAGGCTTCAATGGCATTATCGAAGATATTGAAAAATACCTGGTTTAGCTGACTAGCATAACAAGTCACTAGCGGAAGTTGAGCATAGTGCTTAATCACTTTGATTTCTGGGCGATTGCCTTCAGCTCTAAGTCTAGACTGTAAGACAAATAGGGTATTGTCAATACATTCATGAATATCAACGGGTTTTAACTGCGCTTCATCCAATTTGGAAAAGCTTTTAAGCGATCGCACAATTTTCTCAATGCGTTCAATGCC
>JGI11783J13700_1002589_pt1 | contig 17229 bp, 12 predicted proteins | sample ElkSlonscriptome_6_FD_13700 | JGI IMG/M metagenome (IMG submission 13700)
CCAGCTCCCCCAGCTCCCCCAGCTTCCCCAGCTCCCCCAGCTTCCCCAGCTCCCGGAACTCCCCTATCAATGACTTGCCCCTGCTCCGTCTTGCAGTAAGGTATCTAGTTCACCTTGTAGTTCTAACCCATACAGGTCGTCGCAACCCCCAATATGGTGGTCATTGATAAAAATTTGTGGCAGAGAACGGCGTCCATTTGCCCGTTGTGCCATTTGCTCTCGCGTCTGTTCATCACCATCGATACAATATTCGGTAAAGTTAATGCCCTTTTCATTGAGCAACCCTTTAGCCCGCATACAATAGGGACAACGGCTCCAGGTATAAATTTCGACCTTGGGTTCCATTCTCTTTTCTCAACGTCAGCAACATTTCTTAAATTTTAGCTTTCTTTGCCGGAACGTCTGCACAAAGTCATTAAGTCATTCAAGCTCAACTTGAGCTAAAACGTGATCAAAATCACATATTGGTGTTGCCTCAAATGCCTAACCAGTTTAGCTAAACTTGTTAGGCTATGGAAAATAGTAGGTATAAACTAGAGGTAAAGCATCTCAGACCTGATGCTAATCCGTGAGGAGCTAGCATCAGATATAGTAGCTAGACCCCTTAACCTAAAAAGGAACTGGATCGCTCCCGTGCAACTACCTCCCTCAGACCACTACTGCTGAATAGCCTCGAATGATGAGCGGTGTGAGCAACTCAAAAGCGTCAGGAACGGATTTATCGCGATCGCGGAAGTTATTCCCTGGTGATAAATGCCGCAGGCGTTAAATGTTACTTGACGTCCCTAAGCTCATCCATCCACAATCAAAACAACTGGTTCAAATCAGCTTAAACAAAAAAACTCCTAAATTACAATTACCATGACTATTCTACTTAAATCCCTCCGGGAGTTTTATTGGGTTGCCTACCGCTAGCAAGGATATGTTGATGATTACTCCGGGTCGGTGGAGATGTTAAGACTGTGGAAATTGGATGAAAAAGACTCCTCATCAACCTGAAAACACGAACAAATGGACTGTCTGAAAAAGCCTGCAAGGAAAAATTATGTCTAGTCAGCACAACGGATTCACAATTCACTTTTGGGGCGTTAGAGGAAGTATTGCCTGTCCGGGTCCAGAAACGGTTCGCTATGGCGGAAATACTCCTTGTGTGGAAATGCGAGTGGGTAGAGAACGATTAATTTTTGATGGGGGTACGGGCTTGCGGGTGTTGGGACAGTCCATGCTGTCACAAATGCCAGTGGAGGCTCACATGTTTTTCACCCACTCCCACTGGGATCATATTCAAGGGTTTCCGTTTTTTGTTCCCGCGTTTATCAAAAGTAATCGTTTCCGTATCTATGGAGCGATCGCACCCAATGGTTCTACAATTAAGCAACGCCTCACCGACCAAATGCTCCATCCCAATTTTCCCGTCCCGTTGCAAGTCATGCAAGCTGATTTGCAGTTCTATGACCTAGAGGTTGGTGAAAGCGTTGAGCTGGGCGAGATTACCGTCGAAAATACCCTGCTCAATCATCCCGGTGAAGCGGTGGGATATCGGGTGAATTGGCGGGGACATTCAGCCGCCTACATTACCGATACCGAACATAGACCTAGTGGTTTAGATGAAAATATCTTAAAACTGATTCAGGATGTGGATGTGCTGATCTACGACGCCACCTACACGGATACCGAATATTATTCTCCAGCAACGAGCAAAGTGGGGTGGGGTCATTCGACTTGGCAAGAAGGGATTAAGTTAGCCAAAGCCGCTAACGTGAAAACTTTGGTTATCTTTCATCACGATCCGTTACACAATGATGATTTCTTGGATCGAATTGGCGAAGAAGCCATTCAACACTTTCGCAATACCGTTATGGCTCGTGAAGGCTTGTCCATTTCTTTGGTGGAGTCGGCTGTCTCTGATCCAGTACCCCTGCAACAAGAGGCAAAAGCTTCTATTCGATAATATCCCCGACTTTATCCCTCCTACCCGATCCCTGACGTCTTGAAGAAGTTGGGGATCTAATTTAACTTAAAGCCAACGAGTTGGTCAAGATCTAGCCACGACTCCGAGAATGTGTAAAAATGTAAAGCGTGTGGGTTACTTCTTCTCTTGCCACTGCTTTAACACCAACTGCTGTTGCCCTAGGAAACTTTGACGGCATTCACCGAGGGCATCAACAGGTCATTCATCCTATTTTGCAGCACTCTAGCCTTTTACCCGGTCAGTCTGAGCCGATAAATCCTCAAGAGAGGGTTAATCGGGAAGGAAAGCATATTTATCCGACTTTGGCAACCTTTTATCCCCATCCCCGTGAATTTTTTTCCGGTCAACCGTGGAAGCTATTGACGCCAAAACCCGAAAAAGTAGACCAGTTAAAGCGCTTGGGCATTGAACAACTGGTGCTGCTGCCCTTTGACCGAGAACTGGCGGCATTAAGTCCAGAACAATTCGTGGACAAGATTTTAATTGAACAATTGCGAGCCACCCATGTCAGTATTGGAGAGGATTTTCGCTTCGGATATCGCCGGACTGGAACCGCGAAGGATTTGCAGGCGATCGCAGCCACTTATGGGGTTAAGGTTACCATTGTTACTATCCAAACCTGTCAAGGTGAACGAATCAGTAGTTCCTTAATTCGCCAATCCCTAGAGGAAGGAGATATCCTCAAAGCTAATCGCTTATTGGGTCGTCCGTACAGCATTATGGGTCAAGTGGTCAAAGGGCAGCAATTAGGCAGAACCCTAGGCTTTCCCACCGCCAATCTAGAATGGTTCCCCGACAAGTTTTTACCCCGCAACGGGGTTTACTGTGTGCGCGTCAGTCGTCCCTCATTCCCGGATCAATGGGGTGTAATGAATATAGGAGAACGTCCTACCGTCAAAGGAACCTGCTTGACAGTTGAGATTCACCTGCTAAATTGGTCTGGTGATTTATACGGACAGACGATAACCGTGAGCCTAGAGCAGTTTTTGCGACCGGAACAAAAATTTGCGTCCTTAGATGACCTAAGGACGCAAATCCAGGCTGACTGTGCGGCGACGATAACTTTTTTTGAACGAAATAGTTGAGCGCAGTCCCCATCTAGAATCTTTGATTTAGTTCTATACCGGAGACACCAGCATGGCTCAACCCATTTACCAAGTGGGAGGAAGTTTACCCACTGATGCGGCAACCTACGTGGTTCGGCAAGCGGATCAGACTCTCTATGAAGCCGTCCTAGCTGGAGAATTTTGCTACGTCTTTAACGCCCGCCAGATGGGTAAATCCAGCCTCAGGACTCGCGTTCAGCAGCAGCTAGAAAATCTGGGTCATCGCTGTGTTTATTTAGACATGACTCAACTGGGCAGCGAGCAAGTAACCCATCAGCAATGGTATCGCGGCGTTATGCTAGAGCTGCTGCGGGATTTGTACCTGTTGGGCAAAATCAACATCAAAGCTCACTGGCAGAGTTGGGCAACCCTGCCCCCAGTACAGCAGCTACAGCTATTGATTGATGAAATTTTGATTCATCTACCCGATACCCGGCTGTTTATTATGGTCGATGAGATCGACAGCGTCCTCAGTCTAGAGTTTCCAGTCAACGATTTTTTTGCCTTTATTCGCGCCTGTCATGAGCAGCGGCAAAATCAAACAAAATATGAGCGGTTGACCTGGGCTTTATTTGGGGTGGCTACGCCATCGGATTTGATACGCGATCGCAAACGCACTCCCTTCAACATTGGTCGCGCCATCAACCTACAGAATTTCCAGCTAGAAGAAGCTCGCCCTCTGATGATCGGCTTTAAGGAACAGATGCCCAACCCCGAAGCCATCCTCAATGCCATTCTGGACTGGACGAACGGTCAACCCCTCCTCACCCAAAAACTCTGCCAGTTGGTTACTCAAAAAAGCCAGGTTGCTCACGATGCTGATCTCAGCCTGCCCCCAGGAGCCGAAACCGCTTGGATTGATGATCTGGTTAAAACCCATATCATCGACCACTGGGAAGCCCAAGATAACCCCGAACACCTGCGTACTATTCAGAATCGGCTGCTGATGGATGAGCAGCGCACCCCCCGACTATTGGGGTTGTATGAGCGCATTTTAAAGCAGGGAGGAATTCCTACCGATGGCAGTCTGGAGCAGAGCGAACTCCTCCTATCCGGTCTGGTCAACCAATGCCAGGGCAAGCTTCGGGTTAAAAATCGCATTTACCAGACCATTTTCGACATGACCTGGATTCAAGAGCAGCTGGCTAAATTGCGACCCTACAGCTCCATGTTGCAGGGGTGGCTGGCTTCCGGCAAGACTGAGCCATCCTGGTTATTGCGGGGACAAGCGTTGCAGGACGCTCAGGTTTGGAGCCAGGATAAAAGTCTGGATGATGCTGACTATCAGTTCTTGCAAGCCAGTCAAACGGCTTACCAACGAGAAGTTCAGCAGAACTTGGAAGCAGAACGTTTGCAGGAAGTCAATGCGCGGCTATTGCAAGAGCGCAGAGCCGCTCGTCTTAAATCGGTTCTCCTCGGGGTTGTTTCTCTCGGTTTTCTCAGCACCCTGGGACTAAGCCTATTTGCGGGCTGGCAGTTTTACGCCGCTAAACTGAGCGAGGTTAAGGCTTTGGTATCCTCATCCCAGGGGCAATTTGCGTCTAACCAACAGATCGATGCGATGGTAGCGGCGATCAAGGCAAAGCAAATTTTGGAGCGCTATCAATTTAGAGATAAAAAAGTCCAGCGTCAGGTCGCTCAGGCACTCAATCAGGTCGTATTTGGCAGCAACGAAGTCAACCGCTTGACCGGACACGAGGGGGCTGTTATTGGCATTGATATCAGCCCAGATGGTCAATTTTTCGCCACGGCGAGCAATGATAAAACGGCGAAGCTGTGGTCTCGCGAGGGTCAACTGCTGCAATCTCTACCTCATGAGAGCACCGTCTTGAATGTGGCATTTAGTGCGAATAGTCAGCAGGTGGTCACTAGCAGTCTTGATGGTCAAGTGCAGGTTTGGAACTTGAATGGGACGCTAGAGCAGCGGATCTCCGCTCACAGTGGTCCGGCTTGGGGGGTTAGATTTAGTCCTGATGGTTTTCTGATTGCCTCTGGCGGTGGGGATAAAACCGTCAAACTCTGGCGGCGAGACGGTACCCTGGTGGCGAAGCTGACGACCCCTGATCCAGTCTGGAATGTTACCTTTAGCCCCGATGGGCAAATCGTGGCGGGGGCAGTTCTGGATGGTACGGTTCATTTATGGTCTCGTCAGGGCGAACAACTGCACGTTCTGGATGGTCATCAAGGGGTCGTGTGGGATGTGGCGTTTTGTCCTCACAGCGATGACCCAACATCACGGTCAAAAGAATATCGCCTCGTCTCCGTTAGTGCTGATCGGACGACAAAAGTATGGAATACCCAAGGGAAGTTGTTACAAATCCTGCAAACGACCGAGGCACCCATGAGGGGGGTAGATTGCAGTGATAACGGACAATACATCGCCACTTCAGGGCAGGATAATCAAATCCATCTCTGGACTCCTGATGGGACTTTCCTTCGCACCCTCAAAGGGCATCAATCCTCTGTGCGCGATGTCGCGTTTAGCCCAGATGGATCAGAACTTGCTTCCATTAGCCAGGATGGCACTGTGAAAGTATGGCGACGGAACGCCGACTTTATGCGATCGCTCAACGGTCCGACTGACAGCGTTTGGAGTATTGCAGTCAGTTCCGACAGTCAGAGGATGGTGTCTGCATCTGGATATGTCAATCAAATCATTCTCTGGAAAAACTTCCAGCCGCAATTAGAGTTGCGGGATATTCCCCAAGCGAACCTTGTTTCGGTCGCCTTTTTCCCCAATCAGCCCCTGTTGATTGGGGGCGGCAGGTCAACTATCCGCCTCTTACAATTCGAGGACAGCTCACCGCCGAGCTGGACGCAGATTTGGGAGCGATCAATCCCTACTACAGGGGTAATTTTGAGTGTGGCAGTCAGTCCCAATGGACAGTATATTGCCTCGGGTTCAGACGAAGGTCAAATTAGTATTTGGAATCGCCAGGGTGACTTGCTGAAACGACTGGATACCGGGAATGACCGGATTTGGCAAATAGACTTTCAGCCTGTGACCGATGAATCTGCGATCGCGACGCCCCCTTTACTGGTTTTAGCAGCGGCAAACGGTGCGATCGAACTCTGGCACATGGATGGTACTCAGGTGGCTACACTCAAGCCAAGCGGCACCTCTGCCAATTGGGGGGCTGTATTTAGCCCCGATGGTTCTCTTGTGGCTGCTGCGAGTTATGACGATAAGCTACGGCTCTGGCAGAGTGATGGCACGCCTGTTTTTGAAGTGGAAGGGAATGGGCGTGGGTTGACGCGAGTGGATTTTAGTCCCGATGGCAAAACCATTGCTACGGGCGGTCTTGATGGAATGGTTAAATTGTGGAACCTGGATGGCACCCTGCAAAACACCTTGGTTGGTCATCAAAGCTTTATTACTAGCCTAGCCTACAGCCCTGACGGTCGATATCTATATTCAGGGGGAATGGATAGCCAGTTGATTACCTGGGATCTGGAGAAAATTGCAGATCTTGATCCCCTAGAGTATGCCTGTCAATGGATACAGGATTATTTGCGGACGAATGTGGCGGTGGACGAAGGCGATCGCTCTGTTTGTCAGAAACCATAAGTCAGCGTGATTGTGTTCGAGGACTTGTCCAACTGGAAAGCAAAATATTGGTACGCTGTACTGACAGATAGTAAATGTGTTCAAACCCAGTAATAAGGAATGGGGAAGGGTAATGAGAGAACGGATTGAGCAACTTAAAGAAAATCTGGCTCGGACGATTGTGGGTAAAGCCGATGCTATTCGTTTAGTCTTGGTTGCTTTACTCTCAGGCGGTCATGCTTTGCTAGAGGATGTACCTGGGGTGGGGAAAACGCTGCTGGCAAAATCCTTAGCACGTTCCATTGATGGGCGATTTCAGCGAATTCAATGTACACCTGACCTCTTACCGGCGGATATCACCGGGACAAATATTTGGAATCCCAGTAGCCGTGAATTTGAATTTCTCGCTGGTCCAGTCTTTGCCAATATTCTACTGACGGATGAAATTAACCGGGCAACCCCGCGCACGCAGTCAGCATTACTGGAGGTGATGGAAGAACGGCAAGTGACTGTGGATGGGGAATCTCGTAACGTTCCCCAACCCTTTTTTGTGATTGCCACTCAAAATCCGATTGAGTATCATGGCACGTTTCCCTTGCCAGAGGCGCAAATGGATCGATTTACCCTATCTTTATCCCTGGGTTATCCGACGCCTGAGGAAGAACTGCAAATGCTGCAACTACATCAGGGGGGGATGGTGCTTTCGGAGCTTAAACCCTGTATTTCAACGGAGGACGTTTTGGAATTACAGCGTCTTTGTCAACAGGTGCAAGTTGAACGAGAGTTACAGCAGTATATTCTGAATTTAGTACGGGCATCTCGTGAGGCGGAAGATGTAGTATTAGGAGTCAGTCCACGGGGTACTTTAGCCTTACAACGGGCTGCACAAGCCTTCGCATTTTTGGACGGGCGAAATTACGCGATTCCTGATGATGTGAAGATGCTGGCACCTCATGTTCTGTCCCATCGTCTCATGGCAGCAGGGGGGCGACAGGCAAAGCCGATTGTTGAACAGTTATTGCGTTCTGTGGCAATTCCTTAAGAGGATCTTGTGGAAAATTGTCATAAAAGCTACAAAATTATCTCGGTTAGGACGAAGGGTGGGTTTTACTGTTCCATTATCGGTGGGGAGGACAGGTTTTGTTGTTGATTTAGTTGATTTATCGGTGAGGAGGGCGGGTTTTGTTGAACATTTATTGGTGGGGAGGGCGGGTTTTGTTGTTCCGTTATTTCAACAATAGCTGACCTTAGTCCCTAAACCCGCCCCTACAGTCCCTAAACCCGCCCCTACGATTTGTCCCTAAAGGGAATTCCTAAAATTGACCCTGATACATTTTTGGAGGGTCAGAAATAAAAAATGACAAATGACGTAGCTTGCTTCTCGCTTAGCGAGTATGACGAATGACAAACTATAACAATCTGCGATCGCACGCTGTTTTATTTGTACTTGTACTGGTTTGGAGTGTTCTCCTAGGCGGAGGTATGGCAGGGGTTTTAAGAGCCGCAGAAATACCCAAACCCCCTAATTCAGAAACACTGGTGGCGATTGGAACGATTGACCCAATTCCAGAGCGCTATCAAACTGGATTAAAACTGTACCTGGAAAACTGTGGCAGTTGTCATGTTGCTTTACCCCCAGAAGTCATGCCAACTCAAACCTGGGAAACTTTGCTATTAGAACCAGAACAGCATTATGGACAACGGTTAGAGCAGATTCCGCGCCCGTTTATCTTTATTGTCTGGAATTATTTACGAACGTTTTCTCGTCCTGTAGGGGAAGATGAGCAAGCACCCTTTCGGGTGACTGAATCACGGTATTTTAAAGCACTTCATCCTCGTATTGATTTACCTCCAACATTAACGGCGGCTGGGTGCATCAGTTGTCATCCAGGAGCAAGAGATTATAACTATCGGCGTTTAACACCAGAGTGGGATGATTCACCGTAGGGATGTGGAAAGATGATGGATTTTAAACCTCAGGCTGACACAGCCGCTAAACTGGCTGGAATTTTTCGCCCGACGGCGGCGGCGACGGGGTGTAAGCTGTGAACCAACTGCACCATATCGTCTAACGATAACGCTTGACGGGCATCCGATACGGATTTTTCCGGTTCGGGATGACACTCGATGATTAATCCATCTGCACCCACTGCGACAGCCGCTTTCGCTAACGGGGAAATTAATTCCCGTTTGCCTGTGGCATGGGAGGGATCTACAATCACAGGCAATGAAGTCATCTGCTTAAGTGCCACAACTGCTCCCAAATCTAAGACATTCCGGGTATAGGTATCGAAACTGCGAATCCCTCGTTCACACAGTACCACCTGAGAATTCCCATGACTGAGAATATATTCGGCTGCCATAACGAATTCTTCTAGAGTCGCCGCTAATCCTCGCTTCAGCAGAATCGGTTTATCAACTTGACCCAAGGCTTTGAGTAAATCAAAGTTTTGCATATTACGACTGCCCACCTGAAGCATATCAGCATGGGCAGCCACTAACTCGATTTGGGTAATGGACATGACTTCCGTCACCACGGGAATCTGATGACGCGATCGCACTTGGGATAATATTTCTAATCCCTCTACCCCTAAACCTTGGAACGAGTAAGGAGACGTGCGAGGTTTGAAAGCACCGCCGCGTAACGCCTGAACCGGGGCGCGTTGCAGTTGAGTGGCGACGGTTTCCATCTGCGATCGACTCTCCACCGTACAAGGACCAGCAATTATCACCAATTCCTCACCCCCGAAGGCGATATGATCCGACAGATGAACTAGAGTTTGGCGATCGGATTGGGTGGCAAGTGTAGCATTCAACATCAGACTAATTCCTTTAAACAACAAGTGAACAATAAAAAACCCGGTTCCTTGTGGGTTCCGGGTTCTGACAACATTTAAACGCAGCATTACCTACCCGGAACCGCTTCCGAACCAAAAAAAGTAAAACAAGGTAAACCAGTAACTCAGGTAGGTTGTCATCAGATACTCCTTAAAAAACAAAAAGACCGCAGCTTTCGCTCTGCGGTCCACCGGGGAGGTTCCATGAGGAACTCTGCTCACCTCCGGTGAACCTCCGTAAACCAAAAATAAAAGTAGTTGTTGCAGTTGAGCATAGCTGAGGGCTTTTTATGAAACGTTAATTAGATGCCTGTTACTGGACACGATAGCAAGCTGTTGTGGCTAAGTCAATACCTGATCTGGATCAAGTTTCTGTTTTCCACGGGTGTGATCATGCACCTGGGGGAGCTGGGGGAGCTGGGGAAGCAGGGGAAGCGGGGGGAGGATAAAGTTATAGCACTTCTCGATTGGGTGCAATACACCTTGGTAGAGACAGGGTGTGGGGTGTGGGGTGTGGGGTGTAGGGTGTAGTGCTTTCAAATGAGAACCGCTATATATCTTTGAATGCAACTTGGTATAAAGTACAGTCTATCCAAGCAAGATCCCCGACTTCTTTGAGGAGTCGGGGATCTGTTTACATCACTTATTTAAAAAATAATATAAGACTCAAAAGCGCAAACAATGAACCTAAATTTAACCGAACATACAGAAGGCAAAGCCACATTTAAAATTGGTAATGCGTTTTATCGCCCAGAGACGCAAGTGGTGCGAGATTTAGGTATTTTAGCTGCAACAATTTATAAGTCTCAAATCGGTCACTTACGAGTAATTGATGCGATGAGTGGCTGTGGAGTGCGTTCTCTACGCTATAGTTTGGAGAGTCAAGCCGATTGGATCTGGGTGAATGAGGGAAATCCTGAGCTTAACCCGATTCTACAGCAAAATTTAGCAGGCGCGATCGCCACCCATAAAGCCACCCTTACCCATCTCGACGCCAATCAGGTCTTTTTTGAGTGCTATAACCGCCGAGACTACTACGATTTCATCGATGTGGACTGTTTCGGTTCCCCTACTCCCTATCTGGATACCAGCCTCTGGGCGCTGAAACTGGGCGGACTTCTCTATCTCACCAGTACCGATGGGCGTAAACTAACAGGTCATGCTTCAGAAAGCAGTTTGGGGATTTATGGGGCGTATCCCCGCAACCATCCCGCCGCCCAGGAACAAGGATTGCGAGTGGTGATTGGTAAACTCCAGCAGCAAGCCATCGCCAAGGGTTTGGGGATTGCGCCGATTTTCTCCCTGTTTACAGGTCAAACCTATCGCCTGATGGTGCGTTTGGTTAAAACTCAGCCGTTGACGCTGCAAAATTACGGATTTTTGGGTTATTGTCATCACTGTGGCAATTATCAAACTGTGTCCTGGCGTCAATTAGGGCGCGTGGTTTGTGCTTATGACCAAAAATCCCTCACTCTGAGTGGTCCACTGTGGCTGGGTGTGTTGCACAATCAATCTTGGTTAAGACAGATGCAGGGATTAGCTCAAAAGTGGAACTGGTCAAAACGGGTACAACTCCTCAGTCTCATGGAAGCCGAAGCCGATTTCCCGCCCTACTTTTATAGCTTGGCGGAAATTGGACGCCGAGGGCGTTTGGATATCCCCAAACGAGAATCTCTGATTCAAGCATTGCGCGATCGCGGATATTTCGCCTGTGCTACTCATATTACACCGGGAGCGATTAAAACCAATGCCGATATTCACACTTGTATCGCTGTCGCCCTAAATTCTGTACACTGTACTAAGAAATGTTAACAAGCTTCAAACCCTTACAAAGCGAGGTAGCTTGCTTCTTTTCGGGAGCGAGTAGGGCAATGACAAATGACGAATTATTACCGTTGCACAAAAAAATTAACAAAATTCTCGCCCCAAGGAAAAATCTTAACTTTCATAAACTTTTAATTCATCGTGGTGCTAGAGTATAACGCTGAGTTGAAGCAAGATGTTATCTTGGAAATCGCCCAGTCCATTACCTATTGAAAACACTACCTTGAGAGGCTTCTCACCACGATGACTGCCATTTTAAAGGTTGGCGACCGAACCATCACGGCTGAAGAAGTAATTCCCCTGTTAGCCAAATATCAATTACTCCCTCAGTTATTGCGGGAAATCATTATTGATCAAGCCATTGCCACCCTAGATTGTACCGACGAAGAAAAAAATGCTGCTTGCGAGCAGTTCTATACTAAAAATCAGCTAACTTCCGAGGAAGAGCGTCAAGCTTGGCGATCGCGCCAAGACTTAACCTTAGAACAAGTTGAAGAGTTAGCGGTTCGGGGACTGAAGCTGGAAAAATTTAAACAGGCGACCTGGGGACATAAGATTGAATCTTATTTCCTCAAGCGCAAAGGACGGTTAGATCGAGTAATTTATTCTCTGATTCGGACAAAGGAGGCGGCGATTGCCCAAGAACTCTATTTTCGTATCCAAGAAGGAGAACAATCGTTTAATGAACTTGCCCGGGATTATTCCCAAGGACCAGAGGCGCAAACAGGCGGATTAGTCGGACCAGTGGAACTGAGTACACCCCACCCCACCTTGGCGCAAATGTTAACCGTTAGCCAACCCGGTCAACTTTTGCCCCCCACCCGTTTAGGGGACTGGTTTATCGTCATTCGTTTAGAAAAGTTTTTACCCGTACAACTAGATGATGCCATGCGTCAGCGACTCCTAGATGAAATGTTTACCACCTGGTTAAAAGAACAACTGCGACAACAAATATCCTTAGGTACACCCGTTCAATCCTAAACCCTGTCCAGACGTGCCATGGCACGTCTCTACAATGCAATTCCCTGAGGCTTGCCCATGACCTACACAAAGACAACGATTCAGGATTTTCTGGCGGATATCATTCCCTTCAATCAACTTGAAGCCTCGACGCTAACCAAGTTGGCGGGAAAAAGTCAACTGTTGCGCTATCGCATGGGTCAACCGATCCTGGTGCGAGACAAAATGCCCTCTCAAATCTCGATTCTCTATGAGGGAAAGGCGCGTCTTTTAAGCTACGAACAAACCACGCAAAAACCCGTCACCTTGGACTTGCTGAAACCGGGCGCGATTCTGGGTTGGATCAGTATGATCCGGGGTATCCCTTGTGAAACCGCGATCGCATCAACAGAGGCAGTCTGCTTAACCATCCCCACGGGTCAGTTTTTAGCGCTGATGGCACAGGAACCCACCGCTACCGCCGCGTTCCAAAACCAGTGCAGTGTGATCGAAGCCTTCGAGTTAATTGGTGCGGAGTTGGTGCGCCAAGCCAGTGGGATTATGAATCTCAAAGAACTGGCGAAAAACGCTTACCAAGATGCCCAGGTGCGTTACCTCTATCCCATGACTGACGCCACCGAACTCCTGACACCCGATCGGGTGTGGTTTGTCAGTGGCGGGAGTGTTGTCAAAGATTTTCCCGTAGGGAGTCGGCTGACGCCAGAAGCAATTTCTCAGGGATTGGACATCCAAGGGTCTACCCCCGCCCGGATTGTCGGGTTTCGCGAATCGGATTTAGTCGGGGAAACTGAAACCGAACCCCCAACCACTCCGGTTACAGTGGTTGGTGAACCAACCCCCCTCACCACTGATGATGATCCCTGGCTGGATGATAACAATGGCAACGAGAGTATCCCCTATGCCCCTGATAAACCGCCAGAAGCAACAGAGGACGTAGATCAAACCTCTGACCAACGCCGCAAATATCCCCATGTCCGAGGGAAAGGACTCCTCGATGGTACCCTAGCCTGTTTCCAAATGCTGAGTAAGCATTTAGAAATGCCTTTTCGCCGCGATGTGATTCGTCGGGTACTTAATGAACAGATGCAGCGCACCGGGGGGCTGTCGTTACCCCTGTGCGGGGCGGTGGCGGATTTAATCGGTTTACATGCCCAATTGGTAAATGTACCGCCCCAATCGATTAGTCGCCTACAAACCCCCGCCCTGGTTCCTTGGTATGAAGGTTTTGCCGTTCTCTATGAAGCCAAGCCCCGGGAATTGCTGCTGGGCGTGCCAGAATTGGGGATTGTCCGCCGCAAACCTGCTGATTTACTGGATAGTTTACCGAGAAGCGAAGACGGGCAGTCACCGGAAGCGATCCCAGTGTTGCTGGTACAACGGACTAAGCACACGCCGAAGCAACGGTTTGGTTTGCAGTGGTTTCTGCCGTCGCTGGTACGCTATCGCCGCGTCTTAATCTTGGTGTTTATCGCCTCCTTTTTTGTGCAGTTATTTGGACTGGCGAATCCGTTGATGATCCAAGTGATCATCGATAAGGTGATTGTGCAGAACAGTATTGATACGCTGCATGTGCTGGGGGCGTTCCTGGTGATCATTGCCGTTTTTGAGGCGCTATTAACCAGTTTCCGAACGTATCTATTTGTGGATACGACGAACCGGATTGACATGCATCTGGGGTCGGAGATTATTGACCATTTAGTCCGCTTACCGTTGCGGTATTTTGAAAAGCGTCCAGTGGGGGAACTGGCGAGTCGAATTAATGAGTTGGAAAATATTCGTCAGTTTCTGACGGGAACGGCGTTGACGGTGGTGTTAGATGCGGTGTTTTCCGTGTTGTACATCGTCGTCATGTTTATTTATAGCTGGGTGCTAACCATTGTCTCGTTGGGGATTATTCCCCTGTTTGTGTTGTTAACCGTAATTGTTTCACCGATTGTCCGTCGCCAACTGCGAACTAAAGCCGAACGGAACGCCCAGACGCAATCCTATTTAGTCGAAGTCATGTCCGGGATTCAAACCGTAAAAGCGCAAAACATCGAATTGCGAACGCGCTGGCAATGGCAGGAACGCTATGCCCGGTATGTATCGGCAGGGTTTAAGACGGTGCTAACGTCCACAACAGCGGGTTCAGCGAGTAATTTCTTGAATAAACTCTCCGCTTTGTTAGTGCTATGGGTGGGTGCTTATCTGGTGTTAGATGGGCAGTTAACCTTGGGACAATTAATCGCTTTCCGAATTATTTCCGGCTATGTTACCAGTCCCCTACTCCGATTAGCCCAACTGTGGCAGAATTTCCAAGAAACGGCGCTATCCTTAGAACGGTTAAGTGATATTGTGGATAGCCCCCAAGAAGCGGATGAGGCAGATCGCTTAAATATTCCTATGCCGGCGATTCAAGGGGAAGTGGAGTATGAAAATCTATCCTTTCGCTTTGGTACGAGTGGTCCTTGGCAATTAACCAATATTAACCTGCATTTTCCGGCTGGCTTATTTGTCGGAATTGTCGGTCAAAGTGGTTCGGGTAAGAGTACATTAATGAAACTTTTACCCCGTCTCTATGATGTTGATTCCGGCAGAATTCTGATCGACAACTACGATATCTCCAAAGTGGAACTCTATTCTCTGCGTCGTCAGGTAGGGATTGTACCCCAGGATAGTCTACTGTTTGATGGTACGGTACAGGATAATATTGCCCTGACTAATCCTGATGCTAGCGCCGAGGAAATCATTGAAGCTGCTAAAGTCGCCGCCGCTCATGATTTTATTATGGGGTTGTCCAGTGGTTACAATACAAGAGTCGGGGAGCGGGGATCATCCCTATCAGGAGGACAACGCCAGCGAATTGCCATTGCCCGCACGGTACTGCAAAATCCGCGACTTTTAATTCTAGACGAAGCCACCAGCGCCCTTGACTATGACACCGAACGGCAAGTTTGTTTAAATTTAATTGAAGCCTTCAAAGGACGCACTGTCTTTTTCATTACCCACCGTTTAACTACCATTCGCAACAGCGACATCATTTTAATGATGGATAAAGGATCAGTCGTTGAACAAGGAACCCATGACGAACTGATGGCACTGCAAGGGCGCTACTACTGCCTCTATCAACAGCAAGATGCTCAACTTTGATGGTCATTCACAATGCTTATGTTGGTAACCAGTAAGCGAATAACGAATGACAAATGACGAATGACGAATGACGAAGGACTAACCATACCATGAATCAACGCAACGGATCATCCAGCCAACCCCTCGCCGCGCGATCGCCCGCACAGTCGGTGAAAACAGCAACCAAAGCCGGAACCACCCGTCGAACGAATCAACCCCCGGAATTTGATCAACCCGTTATCCTGCAACAATCTCCCCTGTGGCCCCGCATGATTGTGGTAGCGATTATTGGGGTGACGACATTAAGTGTCACCTGGGCGTGTTTGGCGAAAATTGAAGAAGCCATTCCCGCCCAAGGGAAACTCGAACCCAAAGCCGCCGTCAAAGAAGTCCAAGCGCCTCAAGGTGGGGTGGTTAAATCGGTGGAGATTGAAGAAGGCGATCGCGTCGAAAAAGGCGATACCCTGCTCACCTTTGACCAAACGGCGGCTCAAGCTCAATTTAAATCCCTCCAGCAAATTCGCGCCGCTTTAATCCAAGAAAATCAATTTTATCAAGCTCAGATGACGGGCAAAGCCGTTGCCATTGATCCGGAAAATCTGCCAGAGAAACTCCCGCCCCAAATTGCCTCACTTACCAAAAATCGGGCGGCTTTAGTGGCAGAAAAGAACTTTTATCAAGCCCAACTCACCGGAAATCCAGCCGGATTAACTCTGGCACAACGGCAACGCTTACAGGCAAGCCAAAACGAGTATAACTCTCGCGTTGCTGCTGCCGAGTTAGAAGTCGAACAACTCAACCGACAACTGACTCAAACCCAAATCCAACTTGCCGATGCTGAACAAGTGTTAGCCTTTAACCAACAAATTACCGATCGCCTAGAAAAACTGTGGCGAGAAGGTGCATTCGGCGAACTCCAGTATCTGCGTCAGAAACAAGACACCGACAGCAGCGCCGCCGAAGTAGCCCGTTTGAGACAAGAACAGGAACGGTTAGAGAAAGCGATTCAGCAAGCCCAGGAACGCAAACAAAACACCATGGCGCTCTCGGAAGAAGAATTGCGAACGCAAATTGCCCAAAACGAACAACGGATTGCTGAAATTGACAGCCAACTCACCAAAATTATTGTTGAGAACCAAAAACGTCTCCAAGAAATCGAGAGCCAACTCAGCCAAATCCAGGTAACGTTAACTAATCAGGAATTACAGGCACCTGAAGGCGGCATCGTGTTTGATCTGCAAGCCAGCCCTGAATTTGTGGCAAACACCAGTGAGCCAGTGCTGAAAATTGTGCCAAATGACACACTGGTTGCCAAAGTTTATATCACCAACCAGGACATTGGTTTTGTCAACGAAGGAATGCCCGTGGATGTCAGGGTTGATTCCTTTCCCTATAGCGAATTTGGGGATGTCAAAGGTAAGTTAGTCCAGATTGGTTCTGATGCTTTACCGCCCAATGAAGTCTACCCGTTTTATCGTTTTCCCGCCGAAATTCGCATGGATAGACAAACCATATTTGTTAACGGTAAAGAAGTGCCCTTACAATCGGGGATGTCGATAAGCGCTAATATCAGGGTACGCAAGCGCCCTGTGATTAGTATCTTCAGCGACTTGTTTATGCGGAAAATTGATAGTGTGAAAACGGTAAGGTAGTCGTTTGTCGGGGTGAGCCAAAACCCTGTAGAGACGTTGCATGCAACGTCTCTATAATCTGTCTGTATATTGATAACTATACATTTTTCTATCCAGATAAATTTCTACATAGACAAATTCTCGAAAATGCAGTGATGAATTATCGTTGAAGTCAATTTTTCCTCTAATAAAACTTTCATATATTCCTCTTTTGTCTCGTTCAAGATTAAATAATTGTACGATT
>JGI11783J13700_1031174_pt1 | contig 17127 bp, 26 predicted proteins | sample ElkSlonscriptome_6_FD_13700 | JGI IMG/M metagenome (IMG submission 13700)
CGCAGGTTAAGACCATTTCCGTCAATTTTGTTCCCTCCCCTTGAAGGGGAGGGTTAGGGAGAGGTCAGATCAAGGTATGGCTTTGTTGATTTAGTATTGGGCGACCCGATCCAATTGAATGGATTGGAGTTGTTAATTAATGCAGGCGGGTCGCCCCTACAAGGATCGCCTGTTCCCTTCGGGTCAATTCAATCATGCGATCGCGGGTTGTTCCCATTCCCGTCAATTTTATCGGGTACACGTCGCGACAACAAACGGTGCGATCGCAGCCTTATTCCCAGCAAGCGCCAATCTTGTTCCCTCCCAGTACATTGCCAATTTGTTTAATATAAACTTCGTTATACTGGCGGTGATCGGTCTAATTTTTTAGAAACTGTATAACTTAATAATCATTTACACAAATAACCATGCCAGACGTACAGCTTCTTTCTCCCAAACAACTTACTCTCTCTATTCAGCTAGACCTGCAAAAAATCCAACCTTACTGTGGTACACCCATAGCGGCTGTCTACGCAGATAGTCTGTTGCGAACCTTGAGGACTATTCGCGATCAGTTTCCCTTTGAACCGTTAACCGAAGTTCTGATGGCTTTTTACGACGCGATCGCCTTTCAGAATCGCTGGATTGACTATCAGGCTAATCAGTATAAAGAAGTTTGCGATCTCCTCACGACTTTAGTTGATTCCCAACTGAGTAATGAAGATGTCGAACAAGCCATTTTACGTCTGGAAGATTTTGGCTTTGACACCCTGCCCTTTGGGATAGAATTTAACTCCGGTATTGAGCTAGACAAGGATGAGAAGTGATTTGGAGTAATCGATTTAAGACAAGCCAACTTAAGGCTATCCTTCAGCTTCCCAACTGTTCAGTACGCACCAACTCGACTTGAGCCGTTCTCAAGATAAAGAAAAAGCCCTACAAATATTAGGACTCTATATTAAACGCTTTGAACTCCTGCTGAGGAAAAAATATGCCAACATCGGACAGGATGCTACAGCTTGCGCCCGTGCCATTGTTCCACTCAAGGTTGAATTAAACAACCTGGCAGAAGGGTTGAAGCGGTTTACCGATGAGTTTGGTGATGTGGAAACGTGTCGAAGCCAATGTAAAGAAAAAATTGGAGACGCTGTTATTGCCTTAAATGCACCTCGCCAGATGCGGCTGGAACACACAGATAATTCCTTTGACTACTTATGTCCACCTATCGAGCAACCTCACCACAAGCATCCCTCCGAAAACCAGGTACTTACCGATAGTTCTGGCTAAACAGTAGGAGTAAATTCACGATTGATATCAAACTTAGTGATCGCACTCAACCAAAAGTTTCTCAATCGCTTGTTTTTCCCAATCAACATATATACTTATGAATACAGAAGATATCTGGCTTGGTATTGACCCTGGACTAGCTACGGTCGGCTGGTCAATTTTAACAACAGACAGTAACGGGACGGTCTGTCTGATTGACTACGGAACGATTGAAACAAAGAAAACCTTATCAACTCCGGAACGCTTAGCCGAATTGGAGGAGGATTTGGTCACGTTGATGGAAGAATTTGAACCCACTAAGGCGGCATTAGAAATGCCCTTTTTTTCCCGACAAATTAAGGCAGCCGGGGGAGTTTTACAGGCGGTTGGGATTATCAATTTAGTTTGCTATCGGGAAGCTGAGATTATCCCGGTTTTGCTGCATCAATCGAGTTGGAAAGCCCATCTGGGCGATGGGCGAGCGTCTAAAGACGAAGTCGCTGAAATCTTGAGTGCGCTGTTTGATTTAGAGAATCTTCCCGTTGATGATTCAGTGGATGCAATTGGGATTGGTTATGCTGGCTTATGTGGGTTGACTAACAATATTTCTTAGCATTTAGGCAATCAAGTTTAGGAAATTTTACCGTTGGGGTTGTTGTTTGACTATCCTCACTATCTTCCCCATTTCCCCATCTCCCTTGTCTCCCCCATCTCCTCACCATGACTTTGGTGGCAAAGGCACTAAGGGTTATGTCGCCGATGCTGTAGGTAGATTGCATCAACTTTACGAGCGGAACAAGTTAGGGACGACTGTGCCAGAGTACCAATAATAAACCTTCTGCCTTTTACTATATTTTTTCACCTCGGCTATTTTGGCGCTGACGCGCCTAAGCTGTGAGAAAGATAACGGTTGAATAGGCACAATAAAATAGCCTCAAACCTTTCTAATCCAATATTGCCATTAGGATACTCAATCCGTTTTTGTCACCCATTTTTCCCCAAATGCTTATCAATTCATCAGCACAACGACCAGGCGATCGCGCTTTCCCACAGGATGCTACAGAAACGGGTGGTAGCCAAGCCAATCGCAACAAAAACTGCCCAACTGAGTGCCAAGTTTCTGAGTCTCAATCCGATACCAGTGTACTCAAAGAAGCTGTGGTGCATCGACACAACCTAACTGCGTTGAACCAAACCCGAATCCGATTCAAAATTGGACTGAAAAACGCCACCCGCAAAACTGCACCCAAATGGCAACAGATTCTCACTCCTGCATCACCTGTCCAAGAATCTACCGACAAAAAAGACGCCGAATCCGACTTAGAAAAAATCACCAAATCTGAAGTTGGACTCCGAGGCATTTCCGTCTTCAAAGCACTCGACGAAGCCGCCTCTCAACTCAGGAGCGAAATCGCCCTAGTCAAAGAGTGGATGACCCAAGATAACGGTGATTTAGTCTGCTCCATCTCCCTCGCCCCTCTCGTGTGGCAGCGGATGATCTACATTCGAGACGTGCTGGCACCCGCGCTTCGCGCCGAACTCAAGCAACAGCACGAACAAGGGTTTACTGAATTTAGCGATCGCATAGAACAATTCTTGAGTGCCAAAGCCTGGAACCTCGACAGCGATGCTCAGGAAATTGCTCGGACTCAACTGCTCAACCAATTTCCTCAACTGGAAGAACTCGAAGAGTACCTGCAAGTTATCATCGCTCGTCCCGTTATCATACCAGCTTTGTCTGACCAACTCAATCAGCAGCAGGCAGAATGCCTCAACCAAATTACTCAATTCATTGAGGCTTACGACCAAAACTTGGAGCAAAACCTGGCAAAAGCTGCAATTGCCGGAGGACAACAACTTGCAGCTGAACTCTTGAACGATTTAGCCGCGTGGGAACCGGGTAAGAAACCTGTCAATTTCCGCAAAAAGATTTCCAAGCAACTCAAGAAAATTCAGGTTCTTATCGGTAACGCCCAAGGAGAAACAGCTCCCACTCTGGCTGACATGATGGGTCACTTACAGTCGATTTTAGACACAGCCAGCGTCGATGCTAAAAAGCTGAATGCTTCCAGTAAATCACAACTGCAACAAAAGATGGATGAAATCAGCCAAAAGCTTCTTGGTGAACAGCAAAAACTCTTAGACCTTGCTGATGCCGCCGGGTTAGACCGCTCGGATTGGGTGGTCTTTAATCCGCAACATTAATTAACCCAAACACCATCCCTATCTTTCTGAATGCCTGAATTGCTTATGTCTCACTTTTCCAGCGTTAAAACTCAGTTAATCCACAAAGAAGCACTCGTCCAAGGGCTGAAAAACCTCCTGGAACAAAAAGGAATTGCCGCTAAAGTTGAGGTCCATGAGAATCCGGTGGAATTAATCAGCGACTATTCCCGCCGCGATATTGCCTACGGTCAAATCATTATTCGGCGCACGGATTTGAATGTTTCCGGACACTCTGCCCTGCTTGATGTTGGTTTCCTTTGGAATTCTCAAGAAGAATGCTTTGAACTACAAGCTGACCCTTGGGACTTTAATCGAAATGCCTTGGGAAAAGCCTTTGGTCAAATGAATGGTTCCTCGACTTCGCCCATCCAAAACTTTATCAATGAAGTTCAGCTAGCCCACGACCGAGCCTACATCGAAATCCATTATCCACCTACTCTATGGGATTACACAGAAACTACGTTAGAAGATGGCTCAACCCGAATTAATTTAAGCCAAAAAGTTAGCTTGACAACGGGCGTTGATGGTGCATCGGATTGGACTAATTGGTGATGTTAAAGGCTCCAAGGCTTCAAGGTAGAGGGCAGAAGGTTTCAGGAATGCAGAGGGGAAGTTATCGTCCCCTCTAGAATAAGACTCACCAATTACCAAACAGGAAGAATTTGAATTCACTCATGTCTACTCCACAAATCCAAATCACGCTCAAATTAGGACAACCTCTCAACGTCGAAGTTCTCAACGTCCAAGGCTCTAGTTGCACAAAACTGACTGAAGCCTTAGACAAACTGGGGAAATCTTCAACAACAATCAAACCCGAATTCTATGAAGAACCCAACCTGCACGTTACCGACCGTGTTAATATTGGAGATTGACAATAATGGCATTTAATGCTCTAGAAATCAAGCGCTACTTCAACGCCGGGATTGCCACCGTTGCTGTGGATAGTCCCACAGCCAGCGAGATTTCAATTACCAATCAAATCGCCGCCCAAATTGCCGAGCCAGTCGGGTTTGACTTATTCATCTGGGACTCCGCTCATAGCCTTCAGAAAGCAGAAATTACCACAAAACGCGGACAATTTGCAGGGATTAAAAAGTCCCCTATTGCCAACTATAAAGCGCAAGGACATCCGGTAGAAGCCCTGCTCAAATACATCGAAGCGGAGTGTATTTCCGCCTCAAATCCCCGTCCCGCCTTGTTCCTGCTCAAAGACCTCTATCCCTTTATTGCCGGAACATCTCCCAATCCGGCTTTAGTCCGGTTAGCCGTAGATGCCTGGTTTGCGGTCAAGCGATCGCCTAATCGAGTTATCATCCTTCATGATGGTTTAGTGACGCCACGGGTATTTCAAGATTTAGTTGCTGATGCCCAAAATCCCCTACCCACTGAACCGGAAACGGATTTAATTCTCGATTATCGGATCAAAGCCCTGCAAAAGAGTGCCTCATCTCAAAGTATAAACTTCCCAGTACAGCTTAGTACCACTGACCGCAAGCGAATGGTCAGAGCGCTTTTGGGGATGACTCATGAGGGGATGGATGACACTATCCAACTGTGTGCCACTACTCACAGCCGCCTTGATGCGGGTAGCATTGATGTTATCTCCGATATCAAGAAAGCCAAGTTTGCTGCCAAAGGCATTGAATACGCTGCTGCTCCCGACGTGCAGGTGCAGGGTTTGCCTGTACTCAGCGACTGGGCAACGACCATTACTGCACTGCTAGAACCAGAAGCCCAGGAATTGTACAATATTCCTTTCCCCAAAGGGGCGCTGATTGTCGGTGTGGGGGGTACGGGCAAAACGCTTTCAGTTAAGTGCTTTGCCCAGGAATGGGGTTTACCGGTGATTGTTTTAGACACAGGTAAGCTGATGACCAAGGAATTGGGGGGTTCGGAATCCAATCTCAGGGAAGCCATCAGAGCGGCGGAAAGTATGGCGCCCTGCATTTTGTTCATTGATGAAATGGATAAAATGTTCCCTGGTGGTAGTGGTACTGAAACGGATGGGGGTACGAGTCAGCGGATGTTCGGCTATTTCTTGAAATGGTTCCAAGACTCTCGCTCATCCGTATTTGTCGCGGCGACAGCTAACCGCCCCTGGTGCTTTAAGCCAGAAATCCTGCGTCGGTTCACCAAAATCTTCTACGTAGACTTGCCCAGTGTTGCCGCCAGGGAGCAAATTTGGCAAGTTCAACTCCAACGCTACAAGTTAATCCTGTCCCCGGAAGAAGTTCACCAGCTTGCTTTGGAGTCAGCCAACTTTACCGGAGATGAGATTCGCAAAGTAGTAGAACACTGTGCCTCTGTTGCCTACGCCCAGCGCCATCCCGGACAGGTGACGGTGGGTGAACTGCTGGGTCAAATTAAAGTCAAACCAGCCCAGTTTGGTTCCGATACCCGGGAATTGGAAGAACTGCGAGCCTGGGCGCGATCGGGACAAGCGACGTGGGCGGCGCCCGATCCGCAGATTGTGGCTACTCCCTCGGACGTTAGCGATCGCCAAGTCTCCTGGGCTGTCAGTGATGACTGCGGCGATGTTGTTGACAATTCTTGATGTAATTACTCTTCGGTAAGTTCAACATAGCACAGTTTGGGGACTTGAGACGTACAGAAAAGCTCAAGTCCCCAAAATTAATCGTGAATTTTCTATGACTGTCGATAAAACTCAAGCCATCAAACAGGTCAAACTGATTTATGTTGCCCCACAAGAAAACTCCAATAAATTCTGGTGCGGCTGGGTGATGCCTGATGGTAATTTGTACTAAATTTAGTTGAAGCCGCTGGGTTCATGAAAAACCATCCAGAAGACTACGACTATGGTCTTTACCACGGGAGATGGATGCTGGCTGGGGAGTTCAAGGGAGACGTAATTGCCATGCGCTGTCATGCCAGTAACTTGGGTCCTTCTGCCTTAAGCAACGTTCCTAGAACCTGTATTTCCGGCAGTCCTGACGGTCACGAATGGGGTTACGGTGGTTCTGGTCCTAATGATTTTGCCCTGGATATTCTCAATCAATTTTTGCCGACGAACGGTGAGGATGCAATCAAAATGTACCGAGGTTATAGTTCTCGCGCTGCTGCTGGCTTAAAACGAGCATTTTGTGCTGAGTTTATTGCAATAATGCCTAGGGAAGGTGGACAAATTTCCAATCAAGACATTGTTGATTGGATTGAACAACAAGGTTATAGTCCAAAAAGGTTTTAAGTTCGTCTAGATCCTTCTACCTTTGCGCTAAATGAACCCCCTTATTTCAACCTTATCTATCTTGCCAGAACATTGGCTCATTATTCCTACCAATGGCAACAAACAACCCTTGGGATATCAGTGGCAACTCCATCCATTCTCTCCTTCGCAAATGGCAAAATTACTCACCCAAACTGGAGCAGTGCAAGTTCTAAATAAACATCGGGGGTTCTACCCAGTAACCCCCCAAGGTATTGGCTTGTTGTGCGGACAAACCGAGCCAGAATTCCTGCTGGCTGTGGATGTCGATGGAGAAAGCGCTCATGCTAAGATTCAGGAGTTATCTAGAGGGAGAGGACTTCCCAAAACTGTCGCTTTCACCTCTGGAAGACCAGGACGCGCTCAGTACCTGTTTTCTCTTCCCGGCATCAACCACCAACTCAAATCCTGTAAAATCTCTACAGCACCAGGGGAAGCTCTGGAACTGCGGGGTACTGGATTGCAATCTGTTCTACCTCCCTCTCCTCATCCCCTGACCGGCTCTTACAAGTGGCTTCCCCATTGCCGACCCGACCAAGCTGATGTGGCGCACGCACCCCAGTGGGCGATTGACAGAATGACAAACCCTGTTCGCCTATCAGAACTTTTGAAAATGCCCCGCCATAGCCATTTTAAAAAAACCGGACTCAGAGGGCTAATTGCACGACACTCAACACGGATATTAACACGGCTTTGCTCCTTTTAGAAGTGATTCATCCCCGGTTTGCTGACCAGTACGAGACTTGGATTTTTATCGGGATGAGCCTGAAATACATCAGCCCAAACTTACTCCCAGCTTGGGATGAGTGGAGTCAGTTATCTCCCAAATACAAGCCGGGGGAATGTGCTTACAAGTGGGGAACCTTTAACGGACAAGGGATTACTGACAAAACCTTACATTATTATGCTATAAATTCATGAAACCAGACCGAAATTTCGACCTTGATAACGACTCCATTCGCCTGGAATTCCTTAAAATCAACTACCAGCTTATTGCCGCCCTTGGCTGGCAGGGGTATTTAGAGACCGGACGCGGAGTTGTGCTAATTGATTCTACCCGCGCCATCTATTCTCAAGACTCCGGAGTTAGTCCGCGACAAAGATGGCTATTAGGAACTACACCTGGATTTTACTTGGGTGAGCAAGATGAAGGGTTTCAAACTTTGATGAATGGCTCTTGGCCCGATGCTGAAACCGCAAAAAGAGTGGCTAACTACGACCCGACTCAAATTGTCATTACCTTGATTTGGTTCGGTGGCGAACAGGGAGATTTTATCGTGCAAGGCATTGGTTCTCCTCTACTACCACCTCCTGTTTGTTTTGAGCAGATGAATTCGCGCCTAGATGAATTCCGAATTTGAAAGCCTTATGCCAACCCCAGTACCTCAAGAACAGCCCCAAACAATCAATACTTCTGCTTTAGATAGCGATAGGGAATCCCATTTGCCATCGGGGAAAGATGACAGCACAAGTGGTGTCCCTACCACCGATTTGGACGGCTATAACTTCCATAAAACCCGAATCATTGTTCATCTAGAGATTCTCCCCAGTTCTGAAGATAACCAAAACCGAACGGTATCAATTGGCGTGGGAATCAAGAATGACCCGCCCCTTTTGACCACAACTACACTCTCTGAACTCAACCTGCCTCCCGTTATTCAACAGATGCTGGAGGAGCTACAATCGCAAATGCCAGAAAGGGCAGCTGCAGCAGTTGAGAGAAAGAAGCGGCTGCAACAACTAACCGTTCAAAGAGAACTCTCAACCCCAGCATCTACCTGCAAGTTGCCTCCTGCCAAACCTTTGTCTCAAACTGATTCCTCTCCGACTGAACAACACCAATTAACGCTTTTCTAACCTCATTTTAATCATGCCCAAAATTCTCCTCGAAGGTCAGGAAATTATCCTGACTCCCGAACAAGCTGCTACAGACCAAGCCATCACGGATACCCTGCTTCCCTTCTATCCAGATATTGCCAATGCTACCTTTAAACGCACCGAAAACGAAGGCGAAACCCTAATTGAAATTGTCAAACGACCTGGGACAAAAGGCAATACCCAGATTCCCTGGCAAATTTGGCAGAATGCTCCCGAATATATTAACCCAGTGATTCTGTTGGCAATACAACTTAAAGCACTAGAGATTCAAGGCGGATTAACCCTTGAAACGCTGATTCCGCTTCAGCCAACACTCCAGGATGCCACTCACGTCGGGGAGAAAGCCTCTACGGAAACGAGGCGGGCTACCTCTGCTCTCAAATCGGCTTCACCCATTCCTGCTCAAACTCCACTGCTTGGCTTTTGATTGGTACAAATGACTCCGATTATTACCTACGCTGAAGCCTTAGACTTCCTGAGTTTATTCTCTATACCCCTCTCGTTTGAAAAGGGGATAGATTATTTACAAAGGCTTTCGCAACAAGTTATTCTATTGTCGCTGTATCGGGAGTATTTTCCGGCTGAATGGACTCAATCAACGGCAAGTATCGAACCGGATTTTGAGGATTGGCAATGCTCTCACAGTCCCAAAGAAATGGAATTCCTTCGCCTAGTTGAAGAACGACTCTTTCCCATCGGACTTGAGTGGGAATGGGGTGAGGCGCTGGAGGAGCGAATGTCGTATATTACGGTTTATCCCCATGATTTAGATTGGTATCAACGGGGAATTGATGAGTTTGATGAATTTCACCAGTTCCTTATCTACCTTTTGGGTCAGGACTTCCCGGTTTCGTTATGGCAAGAGCGGTTGGGGATAACCCTAGATTTTGTCCTTCCCGTCGAACAACTGGATTTTGACAGGTTGGAAATTCTCTGTCAACATACCCCGAAACCCTTAGGCTATTTGTACGACGCCCTGAGTATTGTAGACCATTCTACCCATTGTATTTGGATTGATTCGTGTTGGGAATGTATGGACTATTTTGCCTGGTCAAGGGAAAGTTTAGATGGTTTGACCGAACAGTGGAAACTGGCGTTGCAGTTATGGGATAAGGAAAGCCAACTTAGACGCTGGATTGCGGCTGATAAGACCCGATATTTGTCGCTCATTGACCTCTGGAATCAAGCTAAAATGTCATGACACTACTCCCGCCCCTTCCCTCGATTGACCCTTCGATTATTGCTAATTCTCTGATTCACAAGGAAATCAACCATCAATCTCTCTGTCAGTTGCTGATTTTAGCTAATTCGGCGAGAAGCCCCACGCTCTACCCTTCGACTCCGCTCAGGGTGAGCGTGGGATGAATCGCCAGTGTTAGAAATTTATTTCTATTTTTGGGGCTTATAAGTGTTATAATTTAGCTGAAGGAGGTGATAAAGATTGAAGCGAAGCAAAGACACATTTAAACTAAATTACCAGTATCGAATTGTGCCGGACAATCAACAAACTTATCAGCTAAATGAATGGCTGTGTAAACTTTGTTGGATACACAATCTGATGCTAGAGGAACGGTTTAACTGGTGGGAGTGTAACCGCCACCCAGTCAATACTTGTCCAATTTTTATCACCCATCTACCAGAACTTAAAGACCAGCCAACTTACTATTCTCAGAAACGGGCTGCTCATTGGTCAAGGGAAGCTTATAAGCACCTATATGAGGGAGTTCACTCCCAAGTTATACAGGAAGCGATTAAGCGAGTAGAGGATACGTTTAACCGCTTTATCAAAGGTGATCTAAATGGGAAGCGAAGCGGAAAACCTCGGTTCAAGTCGGTGCGGCGGTATCGGACATTTTCGATTCCCCAGTTAAAGCCAGACTGCCTCGCCGTTACCCCTAATCCTCACCGACGCCAAAACGGTGATACACGACGCGACATTGCCTATATCAACCTACCCAAGGTAGGTCAGGTAAAACTAATCTACCATCGTCCAATCCCAGAAGGATTTACGATTAAGGCGGCACTGGTGTCACATCGCGCCGATGGTTGGTATATTTGCTTAACCTTAGAGGATAAATCCGTTCCTAGTCTGAAATTACCAAAGATAGAAGCGACACAAGAGAACTCTGTTGGGTTAGATGTGGGACTAGAGAAGTTTTGGACAGCCTCGGATGGTGAGATTGAGCCAATTCAGCAGCATTACCGCAGGTCTGAGTCAAAGCTGGCAAAATTGGCTAACCGCAAGGATAGTAAGCCTCACAAGTCAGCGTCGCGGCGGAAGTTGGCGAAAAAGATATCCAAGCACCACCAAAGGCTACAACGGAAGCGGAAGCAATTCCATTATGAGTCGGCGACCAAACTGGTGAGTCGAAATGAAAAAGTATTCTTTGTGGAGGATATTAAACCGGGAAACCTATCCCGAAAAAGCAAACCTAAACAGGATGAAAGTGGAAAGTATATACCCAATGGGCAAAGCGCCAAATCAGGTTTAAACAAGTCAATCAATGATGCTGGTTGGGGTCAATTTCTATCAATTCTCACTTACAAAGCTGCGAAAGCTGGTAAGTCGGTAGTGAAGGTTAAACCCCATAATACAAGCCAGGTATGCTCTTGCTGTAATCGTCTAGTCAAAAAAGATTTATCAATCCGAATACATGAGTGTCTATGTGGGTTGATTTTGGATCGGGATTGGAACGCAGCGATTAACATCAAGAGAGTTGGGCTGGGCATATTCCCAACTATAAAACGCCCCAAGCGTAGCCCTGAGCGAAGTCGAAGGGCTACGACAAAGGAAGCCTACACCGTAATCTTTGATTCGGTGTAGGAGGATGTCACATGGGCAATATATCGTTCGCTACCAAGAGGGAGAAGCAACCATCACTAAACTCATTTCTCCGGAAGCTGTTCGATTTGCTTTCACTCATCTGTCGGTGGATTCAGGATTTCTCCCCCCTGGTGTTGTCCGCTGGGGTAGTGGTTCAGAGGGCGATTGGCTGGTTAAGTTTATCCCTCCTAACCGTTACCTAATCTGCTGCATTCTGGCTGACAAACCTCTCAGACTGGATATCCCGTTACCCGGTTTAATTTTCATGGGGAAGGGAAGTCGTTATTATCTTTGGGCGGTGAAGTCTCGCCACTTCGACAGTCTCGCCGAAGTTTTCCATGTTCCTTTACCGAATGTTTCCCCTTCAGGGGCGATTTGCTTTGGTTCTAACTCTGTTCCCAATGCTGCTTCAGCTACCCTCGAACAAGTCTGGCAGCTTTTTCTCTCTAGTCCCTTCAACGGCGATAGTGTCAGTGGGAAATCAAAAGCTTACCCCAATGATGTGCGATCTCACCTTATTACTCTACACAATGCTGGGAAGAAAAAATACCCACTCCGCGACTTGATCCCATATCGTTCTTATCGGTCTGCTCTAGAATGCGATACTCCTCAGGCTGGCACGGTCGAGGAAGTCATCAACCGAATCCTTTCATGAATAATACCATCACTCTACCACCTTTGGTGCAGTATCTGACTGCCCAATCAGATAAACTACCGCCTATCCAGGCTCAGATGGTTGAGTACGTGATAGCTGGTAATGGCGTCTTTAAACGAGGTAAGCGAGTTGGTTTAGAGGTAATGATTCCCATGGCTCAATGTCCAATCGGGGGACTTGCGCCGATTCAACCCTACTTGCATCTAGATTACCCCAAAGTACCTGAGCAATTGTTCACAGAAATGCTCGTGCGCTCTCAAGAAGCCTATCCGAATGAAATTCTGTTTTATCTGTACGGGTTGAATGGGCAATGGCAACTGGATATCCCGGCTCAAACGGCTACTCCGACCTCGGTTCAACCTGTCCTCGGAGCATCTTACCACAATACTTTGATTGAGGTTCACTCTCACCCGACTCTAAGTGCTGATTTCTCCTCGACAGACGACGCTGATGAGACGGGATTTCGGATTTTTGGAGTCTTGGGGACTCTCTTTTTCCAGCCGACGTTTCGGCTGCGAGTTGGGTTATATGGTGACTTTTGGCATATCCCAGCTCATTGGATATTTCAAATGCCTCAGCAAATTTTGGATCAAACGACTGAGAAGCAATAATGATAGATTCAGAATACAGCCAAGCCCTACCTGTCATGGTAGGAGATTATCGGTATGTGCAATTTGTCCTTGTAGGATGTGGGGGAACGGGCGGGTTTCTCTCTCCCAGCCTGGCTCGTTTAATTCTCGCCCTTAACCAAGGGGGAAAGAGGGCTTTTGCTACTTTCGTTGACGCGGATAATGTTGAGTCTAAAAATATACCCCGGCAAAACTTTGTCCAAGCTGAGATGGGATTCAATAAAGCTCAAGTGTTGGCTCGGCGGTACAGTCTGGCTTATGGACTGGAAATTCGGGCAGTTGCTTCTTCGTTTGAAGCGGAAATGGTTAAGCCTGCATGGGGAAAACTGACTGTTGTTATCGGAGCTGTGGATAATGGGGCGGCACGAACTGAAATTGCCAAAACTTTGGAGATTAATCTAAACTATCAAGTTCCTAATATTTGGTGGCTGGATTGCGGTAATCAGGGTAACGGGATACCAGCGGGTCAAGTGCTATTGGGTTCTACTGATTCTCTGACGCTTCAAAATGCTTTTAATCACCCCGATACACCAAATTTTTGCGTCAATCTACCGTCTCCTAGTGTAGTAGCGCCGACCTTATTAATGCCTGAAAAAGAAGCTCTGCAATCAAGTCATTTATCTTGTGCGGAGATGGCTAGGTTAAACCAACAAGCTCTGTTCATTAATCAACGAGTTGCCGCTGAAGCGATAGAGATGTTGGCACAACTAACTCTTAGTAGGGGACTGAAGCGTTTTGCTACCTATTTTCATGCCGGAGTTGGTAGTTCTCGCTCATCCTACACGTCACCCAACACACTTGCCAAATTTTACAGTTAACACAAGTGTTTTCAGCGCTAACGCGCCTGCCATAAAAGTGCCAAGACTAGAAAGTTTCTGGCACGTTTTAATCTTTAAACCGTTTAACCATGCAAATTCAACGATACCGCTTAAATCGAGCATCAGGACACATCTATCGAGTAAGGGAGTCCCCCTTCCGCCTAGAAGACGTTGGAGAATCCCTAGACATGATAATTCTCCATACCACACCACCCGTTCGAGGCGAACCCTTTCCCAATATGCCAGAGCAAGATTGGATTGGGTTGTGCTTTTTAAATGCTGAACTGAATTGGTCATTTACTTTACTCAACAGTGGCAAATCCAATGCTTTGTCTTCATTTTTACACTACATCACAGAACGTGAAATATCCTCGGTTCTTACTAAAGTCACTTTAATCCCCCAAACATCTCGTCGGGGTAATCATTGGTTTGGCTATGCCTTTGAAGCGTTACCGTTGCCTGACGTGAATCTCCCACAACTTTTAAAGCGCCATTCTACATTGCCCCTGATTGACCCCACCGTGGACTTGGAATTTCCTCCCGCTAACTGGGATGAGCTTTTACTCCGACTAAATTATAAAGCCATTGCCACTCAGAAATTGAACTCATTGAGTTACGACACAGAAGATTTGGAAACCCGTTCAAAGTTTGTTATTTGGAATTAGTTTAAGAAGGCAGAGGGCAGAAGTAAGAAAGAATTCAACTCTAATTTCGGACAAGATAAAACCTTGATCGAAATTGCACTTTATTCATTTGTAATAGGGGCGCTTCCGCGCTGCAAGGAGAGCGAAATTAAAATGGATAGCGCCCCATGCACTACTACCTTAATGAAAATCTTCTGAACTTACTAGAAAAAGACCAAAACCAGTTCCACAAAGTCTACCAAGGGTGGGTCGCTCCTACGATACCCCCACAACAAAAAGAGCGGCTGGAGTTGGGACGGCAGTTCCACCAAATCATCAGACAGCACCTAATGGGTTTACCCGTGGATTCATTATTGGCAAATTACCCAATGCTTAAGCATTGGGTTAATCAGCTAAGCCAAAATGCGCCGGAAATCTTTGAGAGAAGTCCGGGGAACAGGAAAACTTGGGATGAGCAAATACAGGTAATGTATGGTGACATTATTTTGTCGTCAACTTGTGATTTAATCATCCGAAATTACCAATCCGCTCAAATTATTGATTGGACAGTTTACCCAATTCACCAAGAGTATCTAGAAAACAGTTGGCATACACAGCTTAAACTCTATCTTTTAGCTGACACTGACACCTATTTAGCTGAAGAGATTTCATTAACCTATTGGCTCCTCACAGATGAAGTGTCACCCAAATGTCTGAGATTTGGCTACAGTCAGGAACAACACGATGCATTTAAAGACCGACTTGAAACAACCCTGAGCCAACTGAGGGAGCCAAGTGGAATCAATACGTCTACCCCAACCGACCAAGACCCTCTCACCGCGTTTCTTCAAGGTCAACTATCTGTAAAAGATTATGTGGTTTCCATTCCAGAAGTTGAACTCTAATCCATGACTCAAAACTCAATAACCGTCAAACGAATTGATTTGACTCCTGATGGGTGGCGATTCAACATCCTCTCGAAAAGAATTGCCACCATTACCGCCCCAGATGGTTCCAGAAAGGTTTCCTATTTTGGCTTTGAAACAGAGACGGAAGCCAAAGCCTTTAGGGATGCTATTCTGACTCATTCACTCTGCACCAGTGCTGTTGTTAGACCTTCGGAAAGGCTGACCACAGTTTGGGAATGCAAAGCTTGGGGAATCCCCACCGAACTTATTTGCTACTTAATTAATCGCAGCAATCCCTACGGTTCAACAACTAACGCTTTTAACTTTATCGCCCAGCCATCCAATTAATTTTTCCTTTCTAGTGCTTTTTACACCCAAACAACTCCTGCGATGAGCCAAACTTTACCTCTATTCAACCTAGAAACATCAGCCTCTACTCCCTGTCTCAGTCCAAGTACAATAGCTGCCATTAAAGCCCTCCTAAAAATGGGGATGGATAAGCAATTTTCCGCTTGTTTGCTAGAATTAGCCGGATGCCGCCTTCCTCACCAAAGATACTTAGCCGGACCTATTATTACCCACAATAGCGGTTGGCAAGATACAATTCCCCAGTGGCTACTTGAAGCCATTCCCCTAGCTCGATTTGAATCAATCGCCACCGAAATCGACGCTGGGGAAATCGGTGAACTAGCAACGCCTGAAGAAGCTCTGGCAGTTATGTACCCTGCCACCATGCAAGCTCCGTTATCACATCGCTGGTACGAAGTTTATATGTATCTGGGTAATCAAGTTTTGACCCAACATCAAAAACTGCCACCGGGTCAAACATTCTGGGAATTAATGGGCATAAATCATCCTATTACTTATGCCCAAATTCGTCAAGACTATGAAGAATTAGCACGGGACATCCGCCAGCGAGTGGTACTCCTCGCCGCTGAGCGAGGAGTAGGAAAGCGCCAGCGCAAATCCTTAAGAACAAATCAACACCAGCCAGTCGAACAGGTACAACCCGAACCGACAAGTTTCCAGCAGTTATCCTTGTTTGATTAGCCACATCTAATTTTCAATAGTTACCCAAAATGCAGCCAACCAATAAACCTTCAGTTAATTGGCAGGAATTCTTTGAGACTTTAGGAGCTATATACTGGCATATCGACTACTATCAATTCCTCCAATTAACGGGTTTTGATGAATCTGAATATGCCCTCAACAAATTTAAAACAATCCAGGCAGCCATCAAAGGGTTGTCCTGTCTAGATAATTATTCATGGCAGCGATTAATCCAGGGAATTGAAGGTATTAAAAATGAAAAAATTGCCAGATCCCGTGAGAGAATTTCTCAAACAAACGGGCAGAATACCACTGCTGACTGAGGAAGGTGACTCCGAAGAAACAATAACGTTCATTAACCCATGATTGCAACGACCAGCGCCCTTATCAAAGCGGAGCAATTGCCTCTTTTAGGGCGCATTTACTCGACCTCAAATATCCCAACCCGCGACGTTATTGCAGTGTACTCTACAACCCCACCCTCACGACAAGAACCCCTCACCAACTCAGGGGGATTTGAGCTAGGCGATATGGTAACCCAAGGAACCCATTATGGAGTGGTAACTAAATTGGATAACTCCTATCGCCCCGTTACCATTACTTGGGATATTGTTAAAGGTGAAACCCAGCCATTCTCCTTCGCCTATACCCTAGATGAAATTCAAGTTCTCAATATATCAAGAGTTCCCAAATACGTTGCCAATGAAACGTTTGTGGAACTACCACATTCCACCACAATACAACTTACTTCTGGAGAACGGGTACAATTTAGGACATCAGCTTACTTCTTAGTTAACTTTGTCAATCAAGAGCGGATTTCAATCAAAAACCTGGAAGAGCAATATGTTTTCCCACTTTTCCTATTTCCTGGCAGACCCTTTGCCTGCATCCTACATCTAAAAGAACCAGTCAAGTTACAATCTGCTAATAGTCTTTCCCGAATTGACCTTAAAATTAAGTTCAGGACTTGGTTGGCAATAGCGGCTCCAGATAATTTCTTGGAGCTAGTTATAACCCGCTCAGAATGGCAGCAACAGCTCAAAGCTGA
>JGI11783J13700_1083304_pt1 | contig 16972 bp, 14 predicted proteins | sample ElkSlonscriptome_6_FD_13700 | JGI IMG/M metagenome (IMG submission 13700)
AATTTTCTCCAAATTATGCTTCTCTGTCAGATGATCAAAGGCGGAGAATATCTCATTGAGTAAGTTAACCAATTCTGTTGGTGAGATTCGTTCAGAGAGTTTGGTAAAGCCAACAATATCCGCAAATAGAATCGTCACTTCTGTAAATCCATCAGCAATACAAGTTGGATTTTGTTTTAATCGTTCGGCAATGGGTTCTGGTAAAATATTGAGCAATAAACGTTCAGACTTTTCTTTTTCAACCCGCAAGTTTTCCGCTGTCCGCTGACGTTCGCTAATTTCCCAGGTGATCCGCTGAAACATCTGATTAAAGGCTGTCATGACATCACCTAACTCATCATGACGCTGAACGGATAAAGCATAGAAATTGGGAGTTAACTGATTGTGGCTAATGGCTTCTCCAGCGTTAATTAAGTCTTGACGAAGTTTTAGGATGGGAACAATGACGGTTTTCCCTAACACCAACATCGTTGTTCCCGTAACAAACAGTGAAATTAACAAGACTAAACCCGCGATTCTGAGAATAAAAGCGTATAACTGGGGTTGAATCGAGGATGCATCATGACGAATGATAATGATATAAGGTTTTCCGAGTTTTTCGGCTGACCAAGCCACATCATATCGTTGCCCCTGCCATTTACGAACATGGGGAAGATCAGACTGTTGAATATCCTGGAAACTAAGTGTAGGAGATTCACCAAAGATTCCCATCGGTTGTCCGTTTTCTTGGTAAATGGCAACGCCTAAAATAACCTGAGAACCACGAGTTAACTTGACAACTTCCTCCCCAAATACAATCGTAGACATATTTTGTTGGGTCAATCGCACGACACTCTCAACGACTTCTCCGGAAACGTCCTCCAATTGACAAAGGAGTTCATGTTTGCGTCGATAATATGATGGGATGAGAATCAGACTTTCGATAAAAATTAGGCTAATAAATACCCAGAGCGTAATTCGCTGAGATAAACGGGATTGAAATAAGCGAAGTAGATTTAACCATTGAGATGACATCAGATTTTTGCTGCACTAAATCGTGGGACTTATTGTGATATCACCCTGGTTAAGCCAAAACGCATTTAAATTGTGCATTCCCTGTTGGTTGTTGCCTGTTGCCTGTTGCTTTTCAGGGTTTTAGGTATCCCAATCTAAATGCCGAACAGCTTAGGTAATCGACTTCAGCACTAAAGTGCCTACTACGGAACTTCATCCTCCTGATTTAGATATGCCACATCAAGCTGAAAATTGTCTGAGTTTTATGTTACTTATTTATTATTTAATGAGGGAAGCCCACATTCCCATTTAAGACCGAAGTCTAAATCAGAATGTGGGCTTACCCTGTCAGGGCTTCACGGGTTCATTGATCTGCCTTGATATAGGGTTTTTAGGCAGGGTGCTTTCGCTTCCTCTATTGTGCAGCCGAACCTCAGCAGATTGGGTGTAGTTTTGATGAAATCTACTGGGATAAATATTAAATTTCTGTGAAAGTTGCTCCTCAAGGTCGCTTTTGACCAGTTAAAGTACTCAAATAGATTTTACGGTTAAATCGGGCGCAGGGGGAGCTGGGGGAGCTGGGGGAGCTGGGGAAGCTGGGGGAGCTGGGGGAGCTGGGGAAGCTGGGGGAGCTGTATTGTACCTGCTTCATTGTCTTTTAGCCAATTAATTGAGAGTAATTAGCATTTGGCTTCCGTCTGGCTTAAACTAGGGGACGGGAGTGAAATCCGGCTTAAACTCCCTGTCATGGCAGTTCTTATGGAAAATTTAATGCCTGACAACGGACATTAATGATAATATATTGCATTTTGAGTGAAAAATGAATCCCTGGAGTTCCCAACCCAAAACTGGTCAAGTGATTGACATTAATCAAGCCGATCGGTGGCAAGTGTACCGCCGTTTACAGGAACTATCGATCGCGAGTTACTGCGGGATGAACCAGCCACTCACGGCTGAGATTCATGATCCGGTGACAGCGATTCAACTGTGGAGTGTCGTCAGACAGTTAACCGTACCACGCCGAGATCTAGCCTCTTGGCTGGAAGACTGCTGGCGGCTTCCTAGCCGCAGTAGGAAGAGGGGAAAATGAGGGAGCAATGTAGAGACGTAGCATGCTACGTCTGGAAGCAGGGGGAGGTAAGAAGCGATAGTAGTGCAATCTACTCCTACACCCATCTCAAAACTAGGTTCCCTCGAAAGTCGTGAAGGGTCAAAAACATTCTATGGAACAAGCAGCGATTCTACATTTAGAGGACATTACCAAGCACTATGATCAACATACGACTCCAGCCGTTGATCGGGTGACACTAACGTTGCGTCAAGGTGATTTACTGGCGTTATTAGGTCCCTCTGGCTGTGGCAAAACGACTCTATTGCGGATAGTGGCAGGGTTTGAGCGTCCTCAGTCGGGACTGGTTGTTTTGGCTGGACGCCCGGTGGCGGGTTCCGGGTATTGGACACCCCCAGAACAACGGAACACGGGTATGGTGTTTCAAGATTATGCCTTGTTCCCTCATCTGAATGTGGCGGAGAATGTGGCTTTTGGCTTGAAAAACCGCCGCAGCGGGATGAATCGAACATCCATCCAGAAAAATACGGCTGACGCGATCGCACTGGTAGGATTATCAGGATTAGAGAAACGCTACCCTCACGAACTATCCGGAGGACAACAGCAGCGAGTCGCCCTCGCCCGGGCGTTAGCACCACGTCCCAGTTTAATCCTGTTAGATGAACCCCTGAGTAATCTGGATGTGCAAGTGCGTCTGCGGTTGCGCCAAGAAGTGCGATCCATCCTTAAAGAAATCGGCACATCCGCAATTTTTGTCACCCACGACAGAGAAGAAGCCCTATCCATCTCCGATCAAGTGGGAGTGATGCGGGCGGGATGTTTAGAACAGTTGGGAACCCCTGAAGAAATTTATACTAACCCAGCCTCTCGTTTTGTCGCTGAATTCGTCACCCAAGCCAATTTCTTACCCGCCCGTCGTCGGGGACAGTTATGGGAAACTGAGGTGGGTTCGTTTGAAATCAGCAATAGAGAATGTCCCAATAACATCCAATTCCCAAATGACGCCATTCCTGATTCTGGAGAACTAATGCTGCGGGAAGAAAACGTAATTCTCAAGCCCGATAATGATGCACCCCTCTTAATTCGCGATCGCCATTTTTTAGGTCGGGAGTATCGCTATTGTCTCCAAACCCCGTCGGGTAAAGAACTCCATGCTCGCACCGCCCTGAATACACCCTTACCTGTGGGAATCAGAGTTCAATTATCTGTGGCTGATCCATCGATCCCAATTTTTCCCACAATTGCTACAAGTACACCCATAACTCCAGCCTATAGCGCTACGGGCTGGGCAATGGGCAATGGGCAATAGGCTTTCTTTGAAGAAAAACGCTTACCTTACAAGGGATTGACCCTTCGACTTCGCTCGATTGAATGGCTTCTAATCCTTGCATCACCGGATGGGGGACAGGAATCACATAACTGGTTGGTTCAAGGATGACGACTTTCAACCTTGTCAATCAAGTCCTCCGCCATCTCCACCGCCATCAGGATCAGTTTTTGTTCGAGCTGTCCTTGGTGTCCCTCATCACTGATTGTGGCGTAAATATGAGGATTAGCCAGCATCCCTGCGAGTAATTGGGATGCTATTTGTTTAACGTCATTCGTTTTTGAGTCCATGTTTAACACCTCTGGAGTACAGTAACATTTTCGGGGGTTTGGTAACCAAACCCCTACCCAAATCCTCAAAACTCAAAACTATGGATCACCAATCCGGGTTAGGATCGATTTTACTTTGAAACTTTTATCTATGGTGAATGATGCTTATGAAGCGCTACTTATCCCGTCTTGTTGCCCTTGTCCTCGTGGTTGCGATCGCGCTAACAGGGTGTTCGTCCAGCAGTACTGGCTTGGTTGGCAATTATCGCCAAGACACCCTGACCGCCTTGGACTCCTTGAGAGCGGCTATTGAACTACCAGACGATGCGCCTGATAAGGCAGAGGCTCAGTCAAAAGCGCGTCAAAGCATTAATGAGTATATTTCTCGCTATCGTCGAGATGGCTCTGTCGCTAACCTGAGTTCGTTCTCCACGATGAGAACAGCTCTCAATTCTTTGGCTGGGTACTACAGCTCCTATCCCAATCGTCCCTTACCCCAAAAGCTCAAAGATCGTCTAGAGCAAGAATTCCGGCAGGTGGAGCGAGCGATAAGACGCGGCGCTTGACCTGATTTAAAGGGAGATGGAGATGGGGGAGCAGAGGGAGCTGGGGGAGATGGGGGAGATGGGGGAGCTGGGGAAGCAGAGGGTGATGAGGTGTAGAGACGTAGCATGTGTAGAGACGTAGCATGCTACGTCTGGAACAGTCAGGGCGGGTTTTGTAGAAACGTTACCATCAATAGCTACAATAAAATCCCTAAACCCGCCCCTACACATTCACGCGCCATGCCCTCGACGGTCGTGAAGGTCAAAATCAGCATACCTGAGCGCAACTGTCCGGAAATAGGACAAAACGCTCAGAACTACAAAAGAACGTGCTGATTTTGGCATAATTTGTCGATTGGTTCGATCGTCTGTTAATACTAAAGACACTAACTTATCGTTCTTTTGTGATTTTTGTAGGAATGTCCAACGGTCTTGTCCCTAGAGGATGGCATTGGCGCTATTATTATCGCTCACTGGTTGCTGTCTTGCTGACGAGTAGCATCATCACTCAGGGCTACGTGGCTAAAACGGCTCAAGCTCAAACGGCTGCCTATTGCCACTTTACGGATGATGCGATCGCGCAAAAAGAAAGCCTGCGCCAGGGTGCGATTAAAGGAAATCCAGATTTCAATAACCGCTATAAAGCCATCGTCAAGCAACATGCTGACGTTTTGCGCCAATGTCGCGATCGCACCTTCCCCCAAGACCAAGCGATCTGGCTACGCCTCTATGCCTGTGATGTTCGTGCGGGTGCGATTGATGAGATTCTTGACCGGATTGTCAATCGAGGGTACAACAAGGTCTATGTTGAAGTCTTTTCCGATGGTCAAGTTTTACTCCCCGCCTCAGACAACCCCACCCCCTGGCCCCCCGTCGTGCGAACACCGGGATATGAACGGGTCGATTTATTAGCCCAGACGATTCAAAAAGGGCATGAACGGGGATTGCGGGTTTATGCTTGGATGTTCTCGATGAACTTCGGCTACAGGTATGCTCAACGCAGCGATCGGCAAAGTGTTCTGGCTCGCAATGGTCGCGGTCAAACCAGTTTATCCTTTGTTCATGACCAGTCCCAAGCCTTTATTGATCCCTATAATAATCAAGCTAAAACTGATTACTACCAATTGGTTCAGGCGGTGACGAAACGTCGTCCTGATGGTGTTTTATTTGACTATATTCGTTATCCGCGTGGCAGTGGCTCAGATTCAGTTGTCACGAAGGTAAAAGATTTATGGATCTATAGTGATGCGTCTCGACAAGCCTTATATAATCGCGCTCTTAATAATCAAGGGCGAGAACTGATTCAGCGCTATGTACAGGATGGTTCGATTAGTGCGGGCGATGTGGAATCGGTCAAGACGCGCTATGCCAACGAATCCACCCCAATGTGGCAAGGGCGATCGCCCTCTGAGTCAGATAGTGCAGCATCCATAAACTGGCAACTGTGGCAGCTTAGTGTGGCTCATGCGGCTCAAGGGGTGTTAGATTTTCTGTCCATGGCAACATTACCCGTTCAACGGGCGGGAATCAAAGCCGGAGCCGTATTTTTTCCCGATGGCAATCAAGTGGTGGGGCGAGGGGGGTATGATTCTCGACTACAACCTTGGGATCATTTTTCTCCATCCCTAGAATGGCATCCCATGTCTTATGGTGTTTGCGGTCATACGGGTTGTATTGAGAGCTTAGTCCGACGAGTTGTGGATAAGGCACCCCTGAATACCAAAATCACACCAGCACTAGCTGGAACCTGGGGTAAATCTGTCAGCAATCGCCCCTCTCTAGAAAAACAGATGCAGGCAATCCGCCAGCGAATACCCAATGTCAGTGGTATCAGTCATTTTGCTTTTTCCTGGCAAGATCCTCAATTTGACCGCGATCGCAAGTTCTGTCGGTTACAGTAAAGTTTCATCAGAAACTTTGTCCAGGCGATTGCTATGGGCGGAGTCGTTCGTAAGGCAAGTGAAACAATAATGGTAACGCTGCAATTGAGGCAAATTAGTGTACCGCCCGGACATCGGGTGCTGTTTTATGAGGTGGGTTGGTCGGAATTTGAAGCGATTTTAGCGGAATTGGGAGAGCATCGCGCTAGTCGAGTGGCTTATCTCGATCAAACGTTGGAGATTAGGATGCCTTTGCCGGAACATGAAAAAGCCAAGGTTATTATTGGAGATTTATTAAAGATATTACTAGATGAATTAGAAATTGATTGGGAACCCTTCGGCTCAACAACTTTTAAACGACAAGATATGATGGCTGGAATTGAACCCGATGATTGTTTTTATATCCAAAATGCAGCTCGGATGATTGGGCGAGAAAGTCTGGATTTAACCGTTGATCCGCCGCCTGATTTGGCAATAGAAATAGATGTAACGTCTAAGACTCAGTTAAGTGCTTATCAGGTGTTAGGGGTGCCGGAAATTTGGCGCTATAAGAATCGCCGATTGCAGGTTTATGTGTTGCAATCAGGAAAGTATGTTGAATCAGCGACAAGTCCGACGTTTCCTGATTTTCCCGTGATTGAGGAGATTTCTCGGTTTTTAGAGATGGCGCGACGATCAGGAACAAGTCAGGCTCTAAGGGCGTTTCGGCGATGGGTGAGGGACAGGGGAAATTAGCGGTTGCTGAATAAGGGTTGTGGTGGGGTTAGAGAGCAGGGGAAGCAGGGGGAGCAGAGGCAGCAGGGGGAGCAAGGGTACATTTTTCCTGACTCTCTCGCCGTAGGTGTCAATAATTGCTCTCATCCTTGTAGTGCGTTTAGCGAAGCCATGCCGCAGGCTTTGCATCTTGCTCGCTACTACGCTATCGCTATGAGTTCACTCCTTCAATCTCCCTATCCGAGGAAAAAACCTATCCATTGTTGCTGACACCAGAACATTTAGCGATAATGCCAAGTGAGTGGATCATACAACTCCATCAAGCAGCTAGCAGTCTTGTATGATGAACCAACTCATTGAGCAAATTTCGGCATCTAACGCTCCTTAGCTGCAGCCCTTGCCCTTATGGTTAATGAGTTTCGGTTTGATCACCCTACTGAACCTGACGCAACCCTTTTACCATGAGTAACCCAAAGAATCCCGGCTATGTCTTAATTGTTGATGATCAGCCTAACAATCTGCGTTTGTTATCGACAACTCTAACCGAGGCAGGATATCGGGTAAGAAATGCCATTAGTGCGAAGATGGCATTAATGGGGATCGAAAAGGCTTTACCGCAGCTCATTTTGCTGGATATTATGATGCCTCAAATGGATGGGTATGAACTGTGCCAGCACTTAAAATCCGAGGAACGCACCCAGCACATTCCCGTCATTTTTTTGAGCGCATTGGATAATGAATGGGATAAAGTAAAAGCCTTTGACGTGGGGGGGGCAGACTATATTACCAAACCCTTTCATGTGAAAGAAGTGTTATCGCGGGTGAATAACCAACTGACGATTGTCCGCCAGCAACAGCATATTGTTGAGCAAAATCAGCAATTGCAGTACCAAAATCAACAACTTCAGCAGCTTAACGCAGAGCTAATCCGCTCAAATCAGGACTTGGAAGAATTTGCCCGCATCGCCTCTCATGATTTGCGATCGCCCCTGCAAACGATGAAAGCGTTTGGTCAGCTTTTTTGCCAAAAATACCAGAGTTTGTTGGATGATAAAGCCGCTCACTACATGAATCGAATTTTAGAAGCAGGCGATCGCATGGAACAGCTAATTCAAGATTTGCTGAATTATTCACGAGTCGAGACTCAGGGAGAAGAATTTGAACCCACCGACTGTAATCAGGTGGTTGAGTCTGTTTTGGCGAATTTAGACAGTGTGATTCAAGAGCAGGGTGCTGTGATTACCTGCGAACATTTACCCATCGTCATGGCAGATGGCATCCAACTGGTACAACTGTTTCAAAACTTAATCAGTAATGCCCTCAAATTTTGCTCCCCGGAAGTTGCACCGGAGATTAAAATTGCGGCAGAATTGCGCCAAAAAACGTCTTCATTGAGTGATGAATTCGCTATGGTATTGCCGAGTACGTCAGAACCCACTGCGGTGAATGAATGGGTGTTTCGGGTTGAGGATAATGGGATTGGTGTGGAAGCGGCGTATTTTGAACGAATTTTTAAGGTATTCCAACGTCTACACACCAATGAAGAATATCCAGGTACAGGAATTGGTTTATCGATTTGTCAGAAAATTGTGGAACATCACGGCGGACAAATTTGGGTTGAATCATCTCCGGGAGTTGGAACAACCTTTTATTTCACGATTCCAGCGTTATTAACTCCGGAGGCGGGGAAACAGGGGGAGTAGGTAGGGTACTGCTGAATAAGTGTTGTGGTGAGGGGGAGCGGGGGTATCCGAGATCCCACAAACCAACACCTATAGAAACCCTGTCTGGGCAATCCACAGGAATAAATATACCGTAGGGGCGACCCGCCTGCATCAATGAACACCACCTATCCACTCAATTGTATCGGGTCGCCCTTTACTCAAACTAAATTGTCAGTGATATGAAATCTAATGGTGCGTTACGCTTTGCTAACGCACCCTACAGTTTGGTAATAATTTTACGGCAATTGTGTGATAATTTGTCTGGTTGCAAATTGTATTTTTTTAACGCAGAGGACGCAGAGGTTAACGCAGAGGTTCGCAGAGGAATTGGGGGGTAGGTGTCTCCATTCCCCGTTCCCTGTCAAACCAAAGATGCCAATGTTGTACTAAATCGCTCAACTTCGGCTTCGGTGTTGTAATAATGAACAGAAGCCCTTAAAACAGACGCCAACCCGCGTGCGTCCATATCTAATCGCGTGCCTTGGGCGGAAGAAACCGATAGATTAATCTTTTTTTCACTCAGTAACTGCTTAATTTCACTGGGTTCTTTTCCCGCAACCGTAAAGCTAACAATCCCGCATTTTTTCTGCCCTAAATCCTGAACCTTCACCCCATCAATATCACTCAGTTGGTCACGTAATCGTTCCGCCAAATGACGAATCCGATGCTCAATCGCTGCTAGTCCCCAATTTAAGGCATAATCAACCGCCACCCCTAACCCAATTTTCCCAGCATAGTTAGTTTCCCAATTTTCAAACCGACGGGCATCGGCACGAATTTTAAATGTATCTTTACTCACCCATTCAGCAGCCTGCATATCCAAAAAGGGCGGTTCTAATTGCTCAATCACCCCTTCTCTGACATACAAAAATCCAGTACCTCTGGGTCCGCGTAAGTATTTACGTCCCGTCGCTGAGAGCAGATCACAGCCAATTTCATTTACATCAATGGGTAGTTGTCCCACGGATTGACAGGCGTCGAGTAAATATAAAATCCCCGCCTCTTTCGCCACGTTTCCCACTGCCGCTGCTGGGTTAACTAACCCCCCATTCGTGGCAACATGGGTAATCGCAATTAACTTCACCCGCTGATCAATCGCTTGGCGTAATTTAGGAATAGAAATTTGCCCAAATTCATCATTGGGAATCACCTCAATAGTTGCCCCTGTCTTGCGAGCAACTTGCAGAAACGCAATGAAATTACTACCATATTCTGATACGCCCGTAAGGATGCGATCGCCTTTCTGAAACGGTATGCTATAAAACCCCATATCCCAGGCTCTGGTGGCATTCTCAATCAGGGCAACCTCCTGCCGCTGACAGCCTAACAGTGTCGCCACGGCATCATACACCCGTTCCACTGCCTCAACTTGCTGTGCTGCCGCTTCATAGCCTCCGATTTGGGCTTCTAATTGTAAATGCCCGACAACGGCATCTAAAACCGGCTGCGGCATTAATGCTGCACCCGCATTATTAAAATGTAAAACCGTCTTACAGCCCGGTGTGTCTTGACGGGCGCGTTGCCAATCCAATTTGACACTCCCCACCCTATAAGTGCGGGGATTCTTTGTTCAACGACTCAACTTGCCTTGATAGGATTTCTCCAATCAAAGTAGAGGTCGAATCTCCCAAAGCGTTCGGATTCAACATCACTGTTCCGACGAGCCTTTCTTTTTGCGTGAAACTCGTCTAGCTAGGAATCTTAGACGCTTCTCGCCTTCCCGGTAAAATCGGGGATTGGGTTCTTGATGCCCATTGCTATCGGTATAGAACTCTTTGAGTCCTACATCCAACCCAATGGCTTTCCCTGTCGGCTGACTCTCTACTTTATTCTCGGCATTGACCAAGAATTGAACCAAGAATTGAACGTAGTAGCCATCGGCGCGACGGACTAACCGCACCCGCTTTATCTGAGCGAGTTGATAGAAATTTAAGTCCCACGTCCCTTTGAGCTTGAGTTTGCCAATTCCTTTTTTATCTGTGAAGGTTATTTGTTTTCGAGTCTCAGAAAGTTTCCAGCCGCTAGTTTTGTATTCAACTGAACGGCAGTTTTTCTTAAACTGTGGATAGCCTTTTTTGCCAGGAATCTGCTTTTTGCAATTGCTATAGAATCGAGCAATTGATGAATAAGCTCTTTCTACAGCCGTTTGACAAGCATGAGAATTCAAGTCCTTGACAAAGGGAAATTCAGCCCTAAGCGACGTGTTATAACGATACAGATCCTTTTGTCCTATGTTTTGGTTGTCCATCCAGTAACGGATGCATTTGTTGCGGACAAATTGAGCGGTTTGAATCGCTTCATCAATCGCTGAGTATTGAGTTGTCTTTCCTTTAGCCTTGAACTCGAAGACTAACATCTGACGTGGAACAACTCGACATCAACATGGTAACACAGAAAAAGTCGTCCTGGAAGGTGTTCCTGAGCGTGTCGAAGGACGAGGCTTGAGACCCAAATATTCGGTCATGAGCAAAAAAGTACCTGGGCATTCAATTCTGTCCGCTTCACTAAGAAATTTGAACAAGCATCAAATCCCTACTTTTCCCTGTTCCCCATTCCCCATTCCCCACTCTCAACCGTCAACTTTAATTTTGTCCGACTATTTATGTTACCTTAGAAAGGTTGTCAAAAATCGCACATTCAGGATTTCGGGTGTTTCCCACCAGGAAATCCGCCTGAATGGAGGATAAACCCGAATAAGGAGTTTAAATTAATTATGCCAGTCGTCTCTTTGGCTCAAATGATGGAAGCCGGGGTTCACTTCGGTCATCAGACCCGCCGTTGGAATCCCCGCATGGATCAGTACATTTATACTGCCCGAAATGGTGTTCATATCATTGACTTGGTGCAAACTGCCCAGCTGATGGAAGAAGCCTACAGCTACATGCGAATCGCCACCGAACAAGGAAAACGCTGTCTGTTTGTCGGTACCAAGCGGCAAGCCGCCGGAATTATTGCCCAAGAAGCCAGTCGTTGTGGTGCGTACTACGTCAACCAACGCTGGTTGGGAGGAATGTTAACCAACTGGGAAACCATTAAAGGGCGGGTTGAACGATTAAAAGAACTGGAACGCCGGGAAGAAAGTGGTGCCCTTGACCTCTTGCCGAAAAAAGAAGCCGCCGTACTGCGCCGGGAACTGGGCAAGTTGCAAAAATATCTCGGTGGCATCAAAATGATGCGGCGCATCCCCGACATTGTGGTGATTATTGACCAGCGCCGGGAATACAATGCCATCAAAGAGTGCGAAAAACTCAGCATTCCCGTGGTATCGATGCTGGATACGAACTGTGACCCGGATGTGGTGGATATTCCGATTCCCGCCAATGACGATGCGATTCGGTCAATTAAACTGATCATTGGTAAGTTAGCCGATGCCATCTATGAAGGGCGTCACGGGGAACTGGAAACAGAGGACGAGCAAGAGTTTGCCCAAGCCATCGAGGAGATGGAAGACGAATACAGCGAGGAAGATATGGACTCCTTTGAGTCAGACGAGGAAAGCCAGAACAGCGCCGAGGAAAGCCAGAACAGCGCCGAGGAAAGCCAGAACAGCGCCGAGGAAAGCCAGAACAGCGCTGAGGAAAGCGAGGAGAGTGCTGAGGAAAGCCAGAACAGTGCTGAGGAAAGCCAGAACAGTGCTGAGGAAAGCCAGAACAGTGCTGAGGAAAGCCAGAACAGTGCTGAGGAAAGCCAGAACAGCGAAGAATAAGCGGCGATGCATTTTCAGGCTCACCCGATACACTGGGGTTATCTGTCCGTTGTTCAGTGGCACTGAGTAGTTACCAAACCGGAGTAATGGTTAGACTTACCGATTTGCTCCGGTTTTTGTCCGATTTGTTCCAAGATAGTGCTAATCGTTAACACGACAAAAACAAAGGAGGAATAAAGGCAAGATGGCGGAAATATCAGCAAAACTCGTCAAAGAGTTACGGGAAAAAACTGGCGCAGGTATGATGGACTGCAAAAAAGCCCTCAAAGAAAATGAGGGCGATATGAACAAAGCCATCGAATGGCTGCGTCAGAAAGGAATTGCCTCAGCTGAGAAAAAATCCGGTCGGATGGCGGCTGAAGGAATTGTGGGTAGCTATATCCACACTGGGGGACGAGTTGGTGTCTTAGTGGAGGTCAACTGCGAGACGGATTTTGTGGCTCGTCGCGAGGAATTCCAAGCCTTAGTCAAGGATATCGCGATGCAAGTGGCAGCTTGTCCGAATGTCGAGTATGTTTCTGTGGAGGATATTCCCGCCGCTATTACCCAACGAGAAAAAGAAATTGAAATGGGGCGTGATGACCTAGCGAAGAAACCGGACAATATTAAAGAGAAGATTGTTCAGGGGCGGATTGAGAAACGGTTGAAGGAATTATCATTAATGGATCAACCTTATATCCGAGATCAAAGCAAATCTGTGGAAGAGTTGGTCAAAGAAACCGTTGCGCTGTTAGGAGAAAATATCCAGGTGCGTCGCTTTACCCGCTATGTTCTGGGTGAGGGGATTGAATCGGAATCATCAGACTAAATGTCGCGTCGCTGAAGCCGTTTATTGTAGGGGCGCATGGCGTGCGCCCTTAGTTATCGGAGAAAATTTAACTTCCGATTTAAGAAAAATACACCCAAGAACGTTAACAGTGGTGGGTTACGGCGGATAGTTAATTAAATGGGTACCGCTTTAATGAAAGTCCGCCTAACCCACCCTACTGGACTGACACAGCTAAAATTGTGGGATAGATTTATCGTTAAATCGTATCGTTAAATCGGGCGCACGTCGGTGCGCCCCTACAATGCTAATCAACCAATTAAGGTGTGCCACGCCACTACGTTTTTTGGTAAAAAGGAGACCTATCGGGAGTAGTAGCAGATAATGGTGAGCGCAATTGAACGCATTGAGCAGGACTTAGGTAAGATGGAGGGAGCGATCGCACATCTGGCTTCCCAACTTCACGACAGTTACGCCACCTATTTGACCGTGTTGGGGCAAACCGTGCAAAAACAGTTAATGCTGGCAGGTTATCAGGTGTGTACTCAAGGCTATCCCGACGCCTTTTTAAGTTTGTCCTTCAATCAGCGCCAAAATTTACAGCAAGCCTTGCGTCAGATTGGCAAGGAAGGACAAGACGAGTTACTTTTACACCTACAGCTTCCTCAAGACCTATCCTTAAGCCTGGACGATGAACTAGAAGACGAGGATGAGGAGTTAGAACCGCTGATGGAGTCAACGGAATCCTCGGCGGAAACGACGACGAATCCATCTCCCGATTCAGCCCTCACCCCCCAAAAACCGATTCTGCCGGATCAACTGCTACAGTGGCAAGAGATGCTCGAAGACCAAATTGCTCTCACCTTGCAAACGGTTTCCGTGGAGACGAATCATCTTTTACAACAAGAGGGTATTATTCCTGATAAACTACCCCCAACTGTCCTGGAAGCGGCAACCAAAGCGGATGCGGCGGGTGAAAGCAGTCCGGGTTCAAATCTACTCAACCTTTTAGTCGAAACCCAAACGCCGGAGGATGACGATGATTCAACCCTAACCAGAATTATTGCGGTTAACCTGCGCCTATCCGAAATTGAGTTTACAGAACCGCAATTGGTCAAAGTGCGGAATCAAATCCGTAACCTGCTTGCCCATACCACTAAATTTCAGCGACAATATCGTAAAAAACAACGGGAGTGGGCAGTAGTTCAAGCCGAAGCAGCATGGCGGGCGAGTTGGTTTGAGGATTAGTTATAGCGCTAGGCAATAGGCAATAGGCAATAGGCAATAGGCAATAGGCAATAGTGAAGAAAAAAGCTTATTAATCATCAGAGATTGTGAGTACAGAATTTCCAGATTGGACACGATTGCAAAAAGCGCTAGCGGTGGAAGCCGAAAATGGCTTTACTGATTTACAGGGAAATCAGTATCGTTTTAGTGAGTTTCTTTGCCTCAGTTTGGGCAAGACACCCAACGGACTTCTCCCGGTGGAACGACGCAAATGGCAGTCAATTGCGGCTGAGTTTGAACGTTATCATCATCAGACGGTAGAAGCGCGTCAACATCTGGTGGTAGATACGCAACAGTTCCTCAACAAGCTGCAACAGGAACTTCAGCGCCGGGAATGGGAAAAGACTCATCCGCCTCAAACATCGATGGTTAAATCTCCCCAGACTACGCCTCTGGTGGCGGAAACCTCCAAATTAAACGTTAATTTTACCCTGGACTCACCGTTGTCCGAGTTACCCGATATTGGTCGTCGCCGCAGTGATTATTTAGGGCGTTTGGGAGTATATACGGTGCGAGATATGCTCTACTATTATCCGAGGGATCATATTGATTATGCCCGTCAGGTGAATATTAAAGAGTTAGTCGCCGGGGAGACGGTAACGGTAGTGGGTACGGTGAAGCGTTGTAACTGTTTTACCAGTCCTCGGAATAAAAAGTTATCGATTTTTGAGTTATTAATTAAAGATAGTACGGGTCAACTGAAACTAAATCGCTTCTTTGCCGGGAATCGTTTCAATCATCGGGGATGGCAAGAACAACAAAAACGTCGCTATCCAACCGGGGCAATTGTGGCGGCGTCGGGGTTGGTGAAAAAGAATAAGTATGGGATTACTCTGGATACCCCGGAAATTGAGGTTTTAGACCATCTGGGGGGGAGTATTGATTCTTTAAAAATTGGTCGAGTGATGCCCGTTTATCCGTTGACCGAAGGGGTTCCCGCCGATTGGGTGAGACAAGCGGTGATGGCGGCGTTACCTGCGGTGAATCAATTGCAAGAGCCGTTGCCCAAGGGGATGCGCCAGCAGTATGATTTGATGGGAGTCAGTGACGCGATCGCGAATCTCCATTTTCCCACAGATACGGATACCCTCAGCCGTGCTAGACGCCGTTTGGTGTTTGATGAGTTCTTCTATTTACAATTAGGATTTCTCCAGCGGCGGAAAATGCAGCAGCAACAGCAATCCAGTGCTATTCTCGCGCCCACGGGGAAACTGGTTGATCAATTTTATCACCTGCTACCCTTTGACCTCACCTCTGCCCAAAAACGGGTGGTCAACGATATTCTCAATGATTTACAACAACCCACGCCGATGAATCGGTTAGTTCAAGGGGATGTGGGTTCCGGGAAAACGGTGGTGGCGGTGCTGGCAATTTTGGCGGCGATTCAATCGGGGTATCAAGCCGCGTTAATGGCACCAACGGAAGTATTAGCAGAACAGCATTATCGTAAGTTAGTCAGTTGGTTTAATTTACTCCATCTTCCCGTGGAATTACTAACGGGTTCGGTGAAGGTAAAGAAGCGCCGGGAAATCCATTCTCAGTTGGAAACTGGGGAATTACCTTTATTGGTAGGAACTCATGCGTTAATTCAGGACCCAGTGAATTTTCAACGCTTAGGATTAGTGGTGATTGATGAACAGCATCGGTTTGGTGTAGAACAACGGGCGCAGTTGCAACAAAAGGGACAATCGCCTCATGTGTTAACCCTGACAGCGACGCCAATTCCGCGAACCTTGGCGTTAACTTTGCACGGGGATTTGGATGTGAGTCAAATTGATGAATTACCGCCAGGGCGTCAAAACATTCACACGTCGGTATTAACGGGGAAGGAACGCCAAAACGCCTATGACTTGATGCGGCGGGAAATCGCCCAAGGGCGTCAGGTGTATATAGTCCTACCGTTAATTGAAGAATCAGAGAAATTAGATGTGCGATCGGCAGTAGAGGAACATCAGCGACTCTCTGAAAGTATTTTCCCACAATTTCAGGTGGGATTGTTACATGGGCGGATGAGTTCGGCGGAAAAGGATGAGGCGCTGAATGCGTTTCGGGATAATCAGACACAAATTATTGTTTCAACAACAGTAATTGAGGTAGGGGTAGATGTTCCCAATGCGACGGTGATGATGATTGAAAATGCGGAACGGTTTGGCTTGTCGCAGTTGCACCAATTACGGGGGCGGGTGGGACGCGGTTCACATCAATCCTATTGTTTATTAATGAGTGGGTCAAAAACCGATACCGCGCGTCAGCGTTTGGGAGTGTTAGAACAGTCTCAAGATGGCTTTTTTATCTCGGAGATGGATATGCGGTTCCGGGGTCCTGGGGAGGTTTTAGGGCGGCGTCAGTCAGGGTTGGCGGATTTTGCTTTAGCCAGTTTAGTTGAGGATCAAGAGGTGTTGAATTTGGCAAGAGATGCAGCGGAGAAGATTGTGCTGGAGGATAAGGCGTTGGAGAATTTGCCGTTAATTAAGGCGGAGTTAGATTATCGGTATTCTAAGTTAATGGGTGGAGCGATTTTAACCTGAGTGAGGATGAATGTCGCTAACCTGAAGAGGTGACAAGCCGCTCACATCATTGAGGCTGACTTTCGTTCTCCAATAGCTGAGAAAATGAAGCCACTCGTCCACGATTGACAAGTTTTTTATAAGCTGTCAATACTTCTTTCGCTAGTTCTTTGAGTGAATTTGCT
>JGI11783J13700_1086045_pt1 | contig 16894 bp, 15 predicted proteins | sample ElkSlonscriptome_6_FD_13700 | JGI IMG/M metagenome (IMG submission 13700)
AATCCTGATACCTAGACGGTTCGCTGCTGTTCTACCACGACGACTCATCAATGAGTAACAAGTCAGCATTGATTTCCAGCGCTAAAGCGATCGCTTCAGATTCGCCTGGATCGAGTTGCACTGTATGAAAGCAATTGTTCAACCATTGCGCGATCGCTCTTTTGATCAGCTATCGTAGAAACTGAGCCAATCAATATAATTTTATCCCACATTGATCGGTGATCGGTGATCGGTGATCTCAGACATTACTCAAAACCAGGTTATCTCGATGCACGACTGTTTCCGCCCCACCGTAGCCCAAAATTTCCGGAATGTCGGCTGATTTATGTCCCCGAATTTTCTGTAATTCTAGACTGCTGTAGTTGACCAATCCTCTAGCCATTTCTACGCCATGACTATCACAGAGTTGTACCGCATCCGAGGCGTTAAAATTACCCTCAACTGCGGTAATTCCGGCGGCTAATAAAGACTTCCCTCCTTGACAAATTGCTGTCACTGCACCCTGATCTAAATACAGCTTGCCAGCCGGAACTAAACTGTGAGCAATCCAACGCTTACGGGCGTTTTCGGTTCGCGGTTGGGGGGCAAATTGCGTTCCTAATGGTTCTCCCTGTAAGATTTTTTCGATCGCTTCGGGGTGTCGCCCTTGAGTAATCACGGTTCTGACTCCCGCACTCGTGGCAATTCTAGCGGCGGTAATTTTGGTTACCATTCCCCCTGTTCCCCACTGAGAACCCGCTTTCCCAGTTTGTATCTGAAGTTCGGCTAACTCTTCCATCCGGTTAACCAGGGTAATCGGTTCAGCATCAGGGACTTGACGCGGATCAGCCGAATAGAGTCGATCAACATCGGTTAATAAGAATAACCAATCGGCTTCGATTAAACTCGCCACCATTGCAGAAAGGGTATCGTTATCGCCAAATTTGAGTTCCTCGACAGCAACGGTATCATTTTCATTAACTACAGGAATGACGCCAAGCTGCAACAGTTCTCGAAATGTCGCGTAAGCATTAACATAACAACTGCGCTGTACCAAGTCTTGGCGGCTTAACAAAATTTGCGCGATCGCTTGATCAAGACTGGAAAATAAATCATCATAGACTCGCATTAATCGTCCCTGACCTACAGCCGCCACAGCTTGCTTGAGGGCGAGGGTTTTAGGACGAGTCTTTAATCCCAATCGTCCACACCCAACTCCCACTGCGCCAGAGGTGACTAAGACTACACCATAGCCAGAAGAACGCAACCTAGTCAGCGTTTCCACTAGCATCGCAATCGTTGACAGCGCTAATTGACCCGTTTCTGGATGAGTCAGACTCGATGTACCCACTTTGACAACAATTGTTTTAGTCATTAGAGAGGGAACGGGGAACGGGGAACGGGGAACAGGGAACAGGGAACAGGGAAAAATACATTAGAGCGCCATATCCCTTGATTCAAGAAGATTTGGCGCTCGCTATGGAATTATAACAGGTGTTCTTATTATGGTTAGGGTCTTTATAATGGCTGACCCCATTTGAACTATTATCAGTATTTCATGATTTTTGGGTTGCCTGCATTTTTATAATCTTTTCTTTATATTTCTGTTTATCTTGATTTATCATTTTTTGTAAAGTTATGTTGCTTGCTGGGCAGTGATACGCCAAGAATTTGAGTGATCCAGACTTCAAAGTCGCGAATCGGAGAAGAGTAGGTAGTCTGAGAGGGATCTATCATCGGTTCGACGAGAATGGTAAACATTCCCAATCGGTTACCTGCCAAGACATCTGTAAACAAGCGATCGCCTACCATAGCAATTTGTTCGACTGGCAAATTCATGGCGGCGGCGGCTTGTTTTAATTTGCGTCGGGATGGTTTAACCGCACCGTGGAGATAAGGCAGATTCAGGGAGTTAGCAATCCCACCAATGCGCGTCTCACTCAGATTATTACTCACTAACCACAGAGACGCTACTGATCGAATATCTTCAACCCACGCCCTGAGTTCGTCTGAGGCTTGGGAGGCTTTCAGAGGAACTAAGGTTTCGTCTACATCTAGCACTAATCCTTTAAGATTATAGTGTTGCAGGATATCTCGGGTTAACCCCACAATTGGAGCCTCCAGAACTAAGTCAGGTTCCAAGTTTGATACCCAAGCCATCTTTTCTAAGTTTGATACCCAAGACATAAGCCGCGATTTGTCCTCAGCCAGTAATTTCATTCCCACCTACTCAACATTCCCACCTACTCAACATTCCCACCTACTCAATGGTTGTCGCCGTGTTCCTGCTTCATATAGCGTAGCAGTCTTCGCGATCGCAAGAGTAAAACGGGAGGAAACTTCAGCCGATCCGCTTAGTCTCACTCGTCAACAGTCTCAGGTTCCCATACCCTCTGCTCTAGTTGGCGTTACGTAACAAACAGTAATATTAAGCTAATGTAAAACGCAATATTCTGTTTAAGTCAACCAAAATGTCAAAATCCCATGACATTAAAGCCAGCATGAGTTTTTTCTATAGATAAACTTAATTAAAGAATTGATAAAAATAGAGAGTAACTAATTGCTTTTTAGATGATCTCTGGTAGATTTGTCTCTAAAGACAGAAAAATAAGATATCAGGGAGAGATTTCAAATGAAAGTCGCTATGCTTGCTGGTGGTTTAGGAACTCGCATCGCCGAAGAAACCGAAAACAAACCGAAGCCAATGGTGGAAATCGGTGGCAAACCGATTCTCTGGCACATTATGATGCACTATGCCCACTATGGTTTCAAAGATTTTGTCATCGCACTCGGCTACAAAGGGGCAGTCATCAAGAAATACATGGTGGACTACTGTTCATTGAACAGTGAGCAGCTCACCGTCAACTTAGGCACGGGTCAAGTTCAAATGAATAACCATTCGGTGCTGGATTGGACAGTGGAATTAGTGGAGACGGGAATCTCAACGAATACAGGGGGTCGCATTAAACGCCTTGCTCCCTATATAGGCAATCAGACATTTATGCTCACTTGGGGAGACGGCGTGTCTAACCTGAATGTGCAAGAACTCCTAGCGTTCCATCGCGCTCATGGGAAACTCGCCACATTAACCGCCGTTCATCCACCCGCCCGGTTTGGTCATTTAGATTTGGATGGCAATCAGATTGTCGAATTTTCCGAAAAGCCTCAAACTCGCGAAGGATGGATTAATGGGGCATTTTTCGTCCTCGAACCTGAGGTATTTGAGTATATCGATGGGGACGATACCCAATGGGAAAAAGAACCATTAGAGCGATTGGCGCAAGATGGGCAACTTATGGCATATAAGCATACTGATTTTTGGCAATGTATGGATACATTGCGGGATAAGCGCTTATTAGAAGGGCTTTGGCAGAATGGTAATGCACCCTGGAAAACCTGGCAGGACTCCTCAATGCCTGTGAGTCAGACCACTCTAGCAATCGGTCAAAATACCCAGCGTTCCTATACGTTAAGCCATAAAAATTGACAAATCGGTCATTTTTATCCGTTCAATCGTTTCATTTAACCTAAGCTTTCAAGGAAAAAAATAATGCGTCTACTCCTAACAGGTCATAAAGGTTACATCGGGACTGTCATGGTGCCGATGCTTTTAGCCCACGGACATGAGGTTATCGGCTTAGATAGTGATTTATTTGAGCGATGCACGTTTGGTGAAGGAATTGTTAGCATCCCTGAACTCAAAAAGGATATTCGTGAGGTTGAGGCGTCCGATTGCGTTGGCTTTGATGCTGTTCTTCACCTGGCAGGTCTTTCCAACGACCCCTTAGGTAACTTAAACCCCAACTTAACCTATCAGATTAATCATCTCGCCTCAGTGCATCTAGCCAAACTTGCCAAAGCCGCAGGTGTTCCCCGGTTTATTTTTTCCTCCTCGTGCAGTAATTATGGTGCATCGGGAGATAACTGGTTAAATGAACAATCCACATTTAACCCAGTGACGCCTTATGGCATTTCCAAAGTCCGCACCGAACAGGATGTTAGTCAACTGGCTGACGATAATTTTAGTCCCACTTTTTTGCGGAATGCCACAGCTTACGGTGTATCGCCCCGCTTACGGTTTGACTTGGTACTCAACAATTTAGTGGCTTGGGCATTTACCACAGGTCAAGTTTATATCAAGAGTGACGGTACCCCGTGGCGTCCCATTGTTCATATCGAAGATATCTCACGAGCCTTTATTGCGGTACTCCATGCTCCCCGTGAGGTGATTCACAATCAAGCCTTTAATGTGGGACGTAATCAAGACAACTATCGGATTCGGGATTTAGCGGAAATTGTCAAACAAACAGTACCCGGTTGCCGCATTGAATATGCCAAGGATGCTGGACCCGATAAGCGCTGTTATCGGGTGAACTGTAGCAAAATCGCCCAAATGTTACCGGAGTTCCAACCCCAATGGAATGCGCGACGGGGGGCAAAAGAACTCTACACCGCCTATCAGAAAATCGGCTTAACGCTGGATGAGTTTGAGGGGATGAAATATCAACGGATTGCCCATATTCAACACCTGTTGAGTCAGGGTGAACTCGATGCCAACCTGCGCTGGCATACTGTAGCATCTGTACCATCTCTGGTGTAATCGAAGGAGGATTTGTTATGAGTGACTCTGCGATCGCCTGCCGTTCTTGTGGCTATACTAAACTAGAGCCAATTTTATCCTTTGGCAAAACACCTCTAGCCGATGCCCTGTTAACCAAAGAGCAACTTGACCAACCGGAGATAATCGAGTCCCTAGACTTGGTATTTTGCCCCCAATGCTCTCTGGTACAGATTACCAAAACGGTTCCCCCAGAAATTCTCTTTTGTCGAGATTATCCCTATTTTTCCTCTGTTTCCAAATCCCTGCTGAAACACTTTGGGGATAGTGCCAAAGCATTGATTAAATCGCGACAGTTAAATTCCGAGAGTCTCGTCGTCGAAGCCGCGAGTAATGACGGGTATATGCTAAAAAACTTTGTGGAACAGGGGATTCCCGTGTTAGGCATTGACCCCGCCTCTGGACCAGCGGCAGCTGCCAAAAACGCTGGGATTCCTACGCTTTGTACATTCTTTACTCAAGATTTAGCCAAGCAACTGCGAGAAGAAGAGGGACAGGTTGCGGATGTTTTTCTGGCTAATAATGTTTTAGCCCATGTCCCGGATTTAAATGGCTTTGTGGCAGGAATTCGCTCACTGTTAAAAGAAACGGGTGTTGCGGTGATTGAGGTGCCTTATTTGGTTGACTTGGTTGAACATTGTGAATTTGACACGATTTATCACCAGCATCTGTGTTATTTCTCTGTCACCGCTTTAGACAAACTGTTCAGAAGGCATTCCCTGTTTCTGAATCAGATTCAACGGGTTGCGATTCATGGGGGTTCATTGCGCCTGTTTGTGGAACCGAGGGAAGCCATTGGTGAATCTGTGCAGACATTGTTGCAACAAGAAGCCGAGCAGGGCGTTGATCGAATTGAATACTATCACAAGTTTAGCGATCGCGTCTCGGAAATCAAGCGTTCTCTGTTAGCAATTCTCCAGGATATTAAACAAAATGGCAAAACCATCGCCGCTTATGGTGCGGCAGCTAAAGCCACAACATTACTCAGTTACATCGGCATTAATCAGCAACTGGTTGATTTTGTCGTTGACTTGAATCCGTTTAAACATGGGCGCTATATGGGAGGTAATCATTTGCCAATTTTCCCCCCCTCGAAACTGCTAGAGGATACGCCAGACTACGTTTTACTCCTCGCCTGGAATTTTGCCGATGAAATTTTGCGCCAACAAGAGGAGTATCGACAGAAAGGAGGTAAGTTTATTATTCCCATTCCTTGCCCCACAGTCGTTTAGTCGTAGAGACGTTCTGGTGGAACGTCTGGGAACAGGAGAAGCGAAGGAGCAATAAGCTGTTCGGCATTTAAACCTTAATGTCAATAATAGCGAAATCCTTGCCGTAGTGCGAGCATCTTGCTCGCTACATTGAATTGAGCATCTTGCTCGCTACATTGAATTGAGCATCTTGCTCGCTACATTGAATTGAGCATCTTGCTCGCTACATTGAATTGAGTATCTTTTGCTCGCTACCCATTCCCAATTTAAATGCATGACAACTTACTCTTACCCTTAGTCGGGGCGGGTTTAGTTACATCGGGGTGATGTCAGAAACGATAGTCATGAAACCCGCCACGACACACCTTACAGATGTAGGTTTTTTCTTTTCTGGTTGGGACAAGACAAGGGGGAGAAGGTAACAAGAAGACAAGGGATAAATGACGAATGACTAATGACTAATGACTAATGACAATCTTCACCGTTCACGTTAATTGTGTCCACCTACTTAAAACAATGATTCCACAACAACTCCGCCCAAAGGATAAAAAAAATCACGTTAAGGACTGTACAGACAATACCTGTCCTAACTGTGGACATCAAGAACTATCAACATTCTATGAAGTGCAAAATGTTCCCGTTCATAGTTGTTTGATGTTACCCACCCAGCAGGAAGCGTTGGACTTTCCTTGCGGTGATATTGTGTTAGGATTTTGCCACCATTGTGGCTTCATCACGAATACAGCGTATGACGCGAAAGTTGCTGCTTATGCGCCCAATTATGAAGACCAACAGAGTTTTTCACCTACATTCAATAAGTTTGCACTCAATTTAGCCCATCGCTTAATTGAGAAATACGATTTACATGACAAAGATATTGTAGAAATTGGTTGTAGCAAAGGAGATTTCCTGTTGCTAATGTGTGAATTGGGACATAATCGCGGTGTGGGGATTGATCCGAGTGTAGTAACCGGACGGGTTCTGAGTGAAGCGAATGACCGAGTGCGCTTTATTCAGGAGTATTATTCAGAACATCATACAGAGTATGTGGGCGACTTTATTTGTTGTCGTCATACGCTAGAACATATTCATCCCACCGCCGAATTTGTCAGTACCGTAAGGCGTTCGATTGGTTCTCGTACCCATACGGCTATCTTCTTTGAAATTCCCTGCACCAGCCGCATTTTAACCGATTTAGCATTCGAGGATATTTACTATGAACATTGTTCTTATTTTACGCCGGGATCACTAGCACGTTTGTTCCGTTCCTGTGGCTTTGAGGTAACGGATTTGTATCGAGCTTATGGTGAGCAATATCTACTGATTGAAGCCCGACCTGTCGCGACTTCCTCTACCCAAATACACCCCTTAGAAGAAAGTATCGCCCAGATGAAGGAGGATATCAACCATTTTGTCACTCATATCAACGGCAAGTTAGAGCAGTGGCGGAACCATTTACACCAGACCCAACAGCAGGGAAAACGAGTAGTTATTTGGGGGTCAGGCTCAAAATGCGTCGCATTCCTAACAACGTTAAACATACCTGATTCGATTCAATACATCGTTGATATTAATCCTTATCGTCACGGTAAATTTATTCCTGGCTTAGGTAAGGAAATTATGTCGCCGGAATTTCTCAAAGCGTATCAACCGGATCAAGTCATCGTGATGAATCCGATTTATAGTCAGGAAATCAAAGGAATGCTTGATCAGATGGGCGTGAATCCAGAGATTATTCCTCTGGGATAATAAATTATTCACAGCTTAAGTAGAAGGATGTGCATCAACTACAGGAGAAAGAAACAATGAGTAAAAATAAACCTCGCGTCAGTATTGGTCTACCTGTATATAATGGCGAACCGTTTCTCCGAGAAGCCATTGATTCAATCTTGGCTCAAACCTTCACCGATTTTGAGCTAATCATTTCCGATAATGCTTCAACAGATAACACTGAGGAAATTTGTCGGTCTTATGCAGCAAAAGATTCACGTATTCGTTACTATCGACACGATGAAAATCGGGGGGCTTCTTGGAATTTCAACCTGGTGGTTGACTTAGCCGTAGGTGAATACTTTAAATGGGCAGCCCATGATGATGTCTGTGCGCCAACATTCTTAGCAGGTTGTGTCGAAGTTCTTGACCATGATCCGGGGGCAGTTCTCTCCTGTTCTCAGACGATGTTCACCAAACCGGATGGACGAAAATGGTGGAAAGCAAATACTTCACCCAACCTAAATTCCCAGAAGCCTGAGAAACGGTTTCAGGGAGTGCTTTCTCATTTTTGGTGCTTGGAAGTGTTTGGACTGATCCGCACCGATATTCTTAGAAAAACGTCTCGAATTGCTCCCTATTACGGTTCAGATAGACTGTTACTGGTTGAACTCAGTTTAATGGGACGTTTCCGGGAGATTCCAGAGTGCTTATTTTTCCGGCGTTGTCATGCAGAACAGTCCAGTCGGTTATCTGCATCAGAACGGGAGGCGTGGATTGATCCGAAAGCGATTCAACGCTCAAAGTTGCTACGTCCTCGCAGTGTAAGTGGATATATTAAAGCGGTGCTGAAATCTCCCTTAACTTGGTCTAAACGTCTGCGCTGTTTTGCTGTAATTCGAGATTATCTTTTCTCGTCTAAAAATTGGAAGAGTTTCTTTAGGAAGAGTGTTCCGACAAAAGTTTAGGGTGAATGGCACTGATTTAAGGTTGGTGGGCAATGCCCACCCTACGGAATATCAAAGGTTTTTGCACTCCCTAAATGCTGACAGGAGCGTGCTATTCAAATCTCAACCGTTAACTTTACTTTTGTCCGACTACTTATGCCATTTAGTTTAAGGTTGACATGGATACATTACTAGATAAAACTTGTCCGATTTGTGCATCACCGCACCAAATCCTTTTTTTTGAGATGTTAGCCGTTCCAGTCTATTGCAATCTCCTCTGGTCGGACAAGCAGGCAGCACAAAACTGCGCCAAAGCAGATATTAAATTAACCTTTTGTCCCAGTTGTGGGTTTATTTACAATGTGGCGTTTGATCCAACCAAGTTGGGATATTCTCAAGACTATGAAAACTCCTTGCATTATTCGCGGCGATTTCAAAACTATGCTGAATCTCTGGCACAGCAATTAGTCGAGCGTCACAATCTGTACAACAAAGACATTATCGAAATTGGTTGTGGCAAAGGAGATTTTCTGATCGAGTTGTGCCAACGAGGAAATAATCGAGGTGTGGGTTTTGACCCTAGCTATGTGCCGTTATCCGAGCATAATTCGCTAAACAATCAGGTTCAGTTTGTTCAAGATTTATATTCGGATAAATATAATACGTATCAAGCGGACTTTATTTGTTGTCGGCACACGTTAGAACATATTTCCAATCCGGCTGATTTACTACAACCGCTACGACAGGCGATTGGTGATCGATTGAATACGGTGGTTTTCTTTGAAGTCCCCAATGCTTTAGAGACATTTCAACATTTAGCTGTATGGGATATCATCTATGAACATTGCTGCTATTTTGTGCCAACTTCTTTAGCCCAAGCGTTTGCTAAATATGGGTTGAAAGTGGATGATATTAGGGAGACATTTGCGGGTCAGTTTTTGTGTCTAGAAGCTTTGCCCATCAACGATACATCGCCTGATACTGCACCAAACCCTGATGACGTTGAAGCGTTACGGGCAGATATTGCTGCCTTTACCGAAAAATTCCAGACTAAAGTAGAAACCTGGCAACAGACGTTAGCCAAAATTTCCCAAGCGGGTCAAACAGCGGTAGTTTGGGGTGCAGGTTCAAAGGGAGTAACGTTTTTGAACTTGCTCAAACTTCGGGACGAGATTGAGTATATTGTGGATATTAATCCGCGCAAGCAAGGGATGTATGTGGCGGGAACGGGTCAGAAAATTGTGCCACCGGAGTTTCTGCGGGACTATCAACCGGATGTGGTGATTGTGATGAATCCTATTTATGAGGGGGAAATTAGAAAGATGGTTGCTGATTGGGGATTGACGCCTGAATTGATGTGTGTTTAGGGAGCGGGAAACTAAGTGCCACGGTTGTAGAGACGTTGCATGCAACGTCTCTACTGCCCTGGAGCCCCAGAGCCTTCTGCCTTAATCAATACCAACATTCAACCGAACATGATATTATTCATTTTGCTGCGCTTCTCGTTGTTTACGAATGGCGTCTCTTGCCGCTTCATGGGCTTCTAAGGTTTTACTAAATAAATGAGTGCCATCATAGCGAGCAACGAAAAAAAGATAGTCTGTTTGTTCGGGATTGAGTGTGGCTTCTAAACTGTCTAATCGGGGACTACCAATGGGGGTAGGGGGTAATCCGGGATTGAGATAGGTATTATACGGCGAAGGTGTTCCCACTTGGGCATAAGTTAGGGGCTGATCTGCCGTTTGGCGAAAGCCTAATCCATATTCAACCGTCGGATCAGATTCTAGTTTCATCCCTCGGCGGAGACGGGCGGTAAATACCCCAGCAATGAGGGGGCGTTCATCGGCAACCACTGCCTCTTTTTCCACGATACTGGCTAATGTTACCCACTCATGTAAACTTAACTGAGTTTGCTGTTGTCCCTGTTGATACACCGGTAAAGCCACCTGCTCAAATTGTTTGAGCATTTGGTTAATAATTTGTTGGGGCGTGACGCGATCGCTCGGGAGTTGATAGGTGTCAGGATATAGGTAGCCCTCTAGGTGTGGTAAGTTACTGGGTAACCAGGGAAACTGATCGTCGGGAATCTGACTCGCCGCTGCCAGAAAGTCTTGGGCTTTAAAATATCCCAGGGATTCAAAATAGGTTGCCATCTGCTGGAGGGACCACCCTTCGGGAATCGTGAACGAGAGTTGCATCACTTCACCCGTCCAAATTTTTTGGGCAACGTCGGGTAAGGGTTGACTGGGGGATAGTTTATAGGTTCCAGCTTTAAATCCACCCTCTGGATCTTGCAGTTTTAACCAATAACCCCAGAGTCTCCACGCATTGGCTGAACGAATTAAACCCGCTTGTTCTAAATCAAAACCGATTTGCTGGGCGGCTGTTCCGGTGGAAATCTGAATTTGTAGGGTATTGGTTGATGCGTCTAAGGATTGATTGACAGGAGGGGATTGTACCCAACTCCACCATGCCCATCCCTGCCATAAACCGATTCCCATGGTTATGGGAAGTAAGGCAAGATAGTAAGACCATTTAGAAAATTGTTGAATTGTTTTATTTGTCATTGGTCAGGGAACAGGGAACAGGGAACAGGGAACAGGGAATAGGGAATGGATGGGGCATGGGGAACAATAAATTCCTCATTCCATCAATCTAAGTCTTCAAATAATAACTCTTCTAGCAGCGGTTGTACTTTTTGAAATTCTTCGGGAGATAATAGTTCTAATTGACCCTTGGGGTTGCGTTTGGCGAAAAAGAGTAGGGGATCAAGGGGGGTATAAATTCCATACTCTTGTTCTTCATGGTAAAAATTCGCCAATAGTTGCAATTGTTCGGGTTCGAGTTCTACCTCTTCTTCGGCGAGTTCAATGCTGAGAATCTCCTCCTCATCCACGGGCGGAAGTTCACCCGCAACGGTTAAGGTAAACGCGGTTCGTTTCAGGGTGAGATTTTGTTCAGCGAGAACCGCTTGGGCATCGGAGAAGATTTCATCGATTTCTGATTCGTCTTCTACAAGGGTAGCATCGGCTAGATCGTCGGCTTGATCATCCTCATCCCAGGCGACAATTTCCACGGGGGAATCGATAGGGAGGAGGAGTAAATAGTCAATGCCTTCGACATTCAGAGAATGCTCGATTGAACAACTCAGCGATCGCCCCGCTTCATCGGTGAGCGTTACATTACTACTACTGTGACCAGATTGTCCATTTTCTTGGGGAAAGTCAGATGAGAACATGCCGTTTTTGTCAAGGCTCATGGAATATCAAAAACTTGCCGTACTCTGTGGATCAGGTGGCAAAGTCTTAGAATATCATGGCGCATGAACTCAAAATCATCATCTTCGAGGTTATCGGTCTAAGGCGGGACATTTTGGTTAGGAAAGGGAACAGGGAACAGGGAACAGGGAACAGTAACGAATGTCACTGCCTGCCTGAGTATTGCTATACAAACCACACCCGACACCCAACATCCCACACCCGAAGGGATAGTTTATCGGTATAAAATATAACCTCGTTTTTGTCAACGACCTAAAGGTACTCGAAAAGTGTTACCTAATTTGATAGTGTAGCTGCTGATGCTTTTGAACATGCCCAGGCTGAGGAGTTAGGAATAAATCAGACACTCAAAAATCAGGGGCAATTGCACGATCAGGCATCACCAACCGAGACTCAGAACTTGGCTGAGATCCACTCGTTCCTGAACCAATGGGACGTTGACACCGATTTGGTATCGGAGTTTAGTCAAGCTTTGGAATGGTATGAATTTGAACTCGGTGAGTGATGACTTATTCAGCGATCGCACCTCCAGCCAGTCCCAGAATTTGGATCAACCTGAACTGAACCCTAATCACCTTTACTTGGTTTGTCAAGGTCGGGTGCGGCTACTGGGTGACATTAGCGTATAATTTACGCTAGTCGGCTTTTAAATAAGTTTCTATTGTAAAAATATCCGTCTTAATTTATCTTTTCTGGCTTGTTAAGGAGGACTCGGATTTAGAGTATTGAAGGAACAACACACTGTTATGTGTGACTGGAGGAGCTAACTGAGGTCAAATCGCTGTCTGCCAAGGCTTTTAGAGTTTGCGATCGCTCTTTGTGTGAGAAATGCGGGTCTAGCCCTCACAGCAGCACCAAACTTTTCGCGAAGTGTCATCATTACCTCTGCTAAGGATTGCTGACGCTAATAATCGGGTGGTGATGACTAAGAGTCTACAGACTATAAGTAGCGCTTGAGGGTCTGCAATTCACTGGTTATTGTCCATTAAACAGTTAAATGTCACCCCTTAAACATTTAGTGTCATGTCTGAAATCCTTGCTACACTTGGATTGTGCCAAGACAATAATTGCTTAAGCTGGCGACAAATAGCTCTTTAATGAAGAATATAAGAAGCGGGCAGCGAGAATCGAACTCGCATCATCAGCTTGGAAGGCTGAGGTTTTACCACTAAACTATGCCCGCATGCGCTCATAACTTTTCTAGTATAAACCACGATCGCACAAGTTTGGCAAGTTTCTACCAAAATTATCGGCTTAATTCCCCTGGGGATTAATTTCCAGGGTCAGGGAGTATGATCCGTACACAGGCTTACCTGCCATATAAGTTGGAGAAAACCGCCAATCGGCAATAATCTGGTTGGCGAGTTTCGTCGCTTGTGCTGGACTTAGCGTTCCTTGTTGCACTTGGGTCTTATCCGGTATAACCTCAGCGTTTATAACCTTAGCTTTGCCCCTATCATTGATCAAAACGATAACCTTGAGAACCACAGGTTGATCCAGAGTCATCTCGAAGGACGTGAGTTCATCCACCGAGAGGGGTTGACTCTCTTCCTGGATTTCAGCAAGTCGATCGCCCGGATTGCGTTGCGGATCGATAATAGAACCACCCCCGCTACTCACAATCCTGAGTCCATTAATAGAAGCAATGAAACCCCCACCCGACTGATTTTCCGGTGACTTGGGTTCTGTTGGTTCCTCTGGCGATGGGATAGGAGACGGACTAGGCGTAGTCGGGTTTGGAGGTTCCTCTGATGGCTGCGGAGACAGCGTTTCTCCCATCCCTTCAGAGGTGGTGGATGCTGGCGATGGGTTCGGGGTTGGGTTCGGTGAGTTGGGCGAGGAAACCGTTGTAGGTGAAGGGTTTGGGGTCTCCTGAGTATTGTTTGCGATCGCCTGAGTCGGGCGATTTGTCTGTGGTGCTGATTCTTGTTGACTCTCAGAACTCTTCGCTGGCGTTTTTGGGGATACTGGAGAAGGTGGAGGTTGAGTCGCTGGAGTTGGCATGGTAGCATTTGAGGCGATCGCAATCATCTCAACCGGAATCAGTCGTTGACTCAACCGCCAATCCTGAAAGCGTCCCAATAGCGCCAGACGCAGCAACCCCAAGCCAACTAAATGAATCGCTACAGAACTTAGAATAACGGTTTTCCACAGTGCTGGCGGGTCAGCGTGACGGCGTTGGGGTATCTCAGTTTGGTTGAATGTTGGTTGTGTCATTACAATCAGGTTGGGATGCTTTAATTCCATACTGCCAAAGAGCCACTGAGCATCTAGATTAATTCTTACCGTTCTTTTTGCGATCGCCCAATGACAGTCGTTACCGATGAATACTTATCGCTTGTCTAGGTTCAAGATTATTATTATTGCCAGTGTTCTCCTATTCGGACTAATCCTCAGTGGGTGGAGAATTACCTTACCCACAGTCGCCGCCGAATCGGACAGTATCTATCATTATCGACTGGTTCACAGCGCTGATGGGATTGGTAAATTTTATATGGGTCGAGAGATTGCCAAAGTTATGGGACACACCGAAGCCCTTTGGTTAGAACGACCTAGCCGTCAGACGAAAGAACAGCCACAGCAGGTGATTGAAGCCTTGAACCTAAAACCCACGGATATTGTGGCAGATATTGGTGCAGGTACAGGTTATTTTAGTTTTCGGATCAGTCCCCTCGTCTCTCAGGGTAGGGTGCTGGCGGTGGATATTCAGCCGGAGATGCTGGATATGATCGAATTCCTGAAAACCGAGAACAATGTGACCAATGTTGAGCCAATCTTGGGAAGTACCACTGACCCCAATTTACCGCAAGAAACCGTTGACTTAGCCTTGATGGTCGATGCTTATCATGAATTTGCCTATCCTAGAGAAATGATGAGTGGAATTGTGCGATCGCTAAAACCGGGTGGACGAGTTGTACTGGTGGAATATCGCCGGGAGAATCCCTTAATTCCGATTAAAGGGCTGCATAAAATGACTCAGAGACAAGCACGTAAAGAAATGAATGCGGTGGGGTTACAGTGGCTGGAAACTAAAGAGTTCTTACCCCAGCAGCATTTGATGATATTCCAGAAACCATTCAGGGGCGATAAGCTACGTGAAAAATAGGCAGGGTGTAGGGTGTAGGGTGTGGGGTGTAGGGAAGAATTGAACCCCTCGATACGCACTCAAAATGATTTTTCTGTTTTGGACAAATACGCTAAATCAGTTAATCCAACGCCAGTTATAGCGATTCCACTCATAAATCCCTTGAATCTCATATTCCATGCCATTATCGAAGCGCACGACGCAGTTCCATCCCGAACCATCACCCTCTATACCCTGAGAAATCTGCACCACTGTACAAGGAAACCACTCCCGACTACACGGTCCATTGTCTTGCACCCATTCCCAGAGTCCATTAGACACTTCAATGCGATCGCCGATTTTTAACTTTAACCATTCTGTGGGGTTCTGTGCGTCTAAATACTGTGCCAGATGCACGCGCTTGACCCGATTTAGCCATTGGAATCCATAGCGATCGCGAATAAACTGGACAGATGAAGACTCGCGATTATGCAGCCAGTCGTTGAGGAGTTGGATTTTCCAGGAATAGCCCAGCCGTTCTTGTTCCGTGAAAAACTGCAAAAAGCGCGATCGCTCATCTGGAGTCAGTTCATCCAGAGGATTAGCCATTGTCTGATTCCCTATAGCCGAAGACTGTAAGGATTGACCCCTAACCGCTTCTATCAGCACCTGCCGTAAAATTTGTTTCTGCGAGTCTGTCAGGGGACATAAAACCGCTTCGCATTGGATAAAGGCGAGTTGCAAGACGGCTTCAATCTCGGCTGGGTTCATAACAGGCTTAATCAGCAGCCCCTAATTAAGGACAGTTTGCGGATGGATTCGCGCTATGCTGAGGAATGGAATGATTCAGTTAAGATAATTATTACTATAGTTTATGCGAATTCCAGGTTGGTTCACTACCATTACAGTTGCTTGTCTGTTTTGGCTCATCAGTATGGTCATTGCCCCTGCTGCGTTTGCTTTCGTTCAGGTAGAACTATCTGATCTGTCTTACCACGAATGTTCCTCCAAGTTTTCCGAAGGATTGGTCACACCCGGTTCCATCCAAGCCGCCGATTGCTACATCATCACTGGCAAAGCCATCAACAAGTCAGGTAAACCCGTGATCAACGCTGACATTTTTGGTCGAATCTACGATGCCAATCATAATCCCGTCTTTCAAAATCGTACCCGGCTGGGTGCCATTGATGAAGTCCCACCGGGCGTTAGTGATTTTGAAGTGCGAATTACGGTTTCGGCTAATCAACCCACCCCCTTGCAGCTTGAACAATTCAAAGCGTCTGGCTTTACGGGCAAAGTCCGCCGCTAAAAAAAAGCGTGTTGACTTTCATTAATATCTAACCCAAGACTATGCCATGCCTCCAAAAAGTCCAGCGATAAGTTGCAGGACAATAATCGCCAAAAGAGGAGATAAGTCCAAACCTCCAATCGGCGGAATAAAGGAGCGGAAAATATTCAGGTAAGGGTCAGTAATTGGGCTGAGGAACCCAGCCACCTGGTTCATCCATTCAACCGTGGGGAACCAGGTTAACAGAATGCGGACAAATATCAGCAGTAAATAGATGTTGAGGAAATTGGCGAGACTTTCGGTTACCAGTGCTGTAGGCATAAATTGAAATGTTTCCTTACTAAGTTTAGAGGGCGGATATGATAGTGCCTTTCTAGTCAGTTTAACGGATATCACTCCATTTCGGCTTAGGAATCGAGCGAACCTTCCCTATCGGTAAGTTCTGTACTCCCACTGCCATTCACTGGACCCAATTGCTGGCGCACATCATCAATCGCTGTATTAAGCTGGGCAATTTTATCTTCTAAACTGCGACGCGCCGCTTCAATGCTCTCCTCGGAGTTGAGTTGAGACTTTTTACCCTTCATGGCTTTCTTCTCCGAGAGGCGGGATTTGAGTAAAGACGGATCAGCATCTTCGTCGCTACTATTACGTTGTCCGGCTAGTATGGCTCCGATAACGCCACCGACTACTCCCCCGATAGCGATTCCCGCCAGAAGTCCGCCTGTAAAACCATCGCGCTGACTCATTTTTCCTTTCTTACCCTTGAAATAAAAAACGCAACTGCTTTTCCAGATTA
>JGI11783J13700_1056658_pt1 | contig 16890 bp, 11 predicted proteins | sample ElkSlonscriptome_6_FD_13700 | JGI IMG/M metagenome (IMG submission 13700)
TTGGGTGTCAGCCTAATATGTACCCAGTGAGCCTGAAACTGAAATCGCCCTAAGCGGGGATAGGCATACAGTGTAGCGATTTGTCAAAGGGGAACTTCAGGTTAATTGGTTGCTGCTCAATCAACCCCTGTTCAAATGATTTCATTGCCAGTCTTTATTGCCTTATTAAGTTTGAGAAACCGCCAAGCTTTCCCAAAGAGTATCATTGCAGTGCTGATACCTGTTCCCTGTTCCCTCAGAACCCTTTTGACTTGTGTTTCCTGCCTTCTGCTATCACTGCTATTGACCTACATTGACCTACCTGTTTCATTAGAACACAATTAATGAGCCTTTACATCAATAAATATTTACAAAAAACAACATAATAAAGATTCAATACAACTTGTTTTTTAGATGCTCATTTCCGGCGAATTCGGTGTATAAGAGTCGTGACAGGAGTGTGACATTAAAATCATGAAAATTACCGCAATAGCCACAGGATTTTCCTTTTTATCTTTATTGTACCCGCTAAGTGCTGAGGCAATCCAATTCAATCAGATTTATGTGTTTAGTGATAGCTCCGCTGATCCCGGCAATGTCTTCAATGTGACGTCAGCCGCCAACTCGTCAGGTTTACCCGTACCGATTACCCCTAGTCCACCTTATTTTAAAGGACGTTTTTCTAATGGCTACAACTGGATAGACATTCTCACATCGGAATTGGCAGTTGATTTGATTCCATCGACTGAATTAACGGTGGGAGAACCAATCATTCCATCAACCCCACCAGGGGTAAGTTTTAACTTCGGTGGTGCTACAGCAACCAATAGCGTTAACTTTGCCTTTGGTGGTGCTAAGACAGGATTGGGTAATGTCAATCCTCAGTTAGGCGTAGGAGTTCTCACCGAGATTAATGGTTTTATTAATGACCTAAATGTCGCTCAAACATCGGCTAATCCTGACGCCCTTTATATTGTCTGGGCTGGTAATAATGATTACAGCAAGAGTGGGCTGCGTGATAGTACTGAACCCATCAACAATTTATTTACTGGGGTGACGGCTTTAGCGGAAGCTGGCGCTCGTAATTTCTTTATTCCTAATTTGCCCGATTTGGGTAAAACGCCCCGAGCGATTATACAGGGAGAAGCAGCGGAACTCACCCAAGTGAGTGCGGAACATAACGCGGGTTTAACGACAATGTTCGATGATTTGCGTCTCACCTATGATGATATAAACATCATACCGTTTGATCTGGCGTCTCTGTTTCAAGAGATTATCACCCAGCCTGATGAATTTGGTTTTACCAATGTGACTGAGCCTTGCTTCACTGAATTGGGTGTATGTTCTAACCCCGACGAGTACTTATTCTGGGATGACATCCATCCAACAGCTAAAGGTCATGCTTTATGGGGAGACTATGCATACGAGGCACTCCAAGATGCTGGTGTAGAACCTCTATCCGTTCCAGAACCGGCGTTTTCCATCCCACTACTATTCATGGGGGTGGGTTTTTTGCTGCAATCAACTGTTCGTCATCGCAATTCTCTATGAAGGAGAGCGCTGACTTAAGCCTAGAACTAAAGTTCTGGCTCAAAGCTTAAACCCGTTAAAACGGGTTCAAAGAGTTAGCCAGTAAGTTCCATTCTTACTTGAACCTAAAGATAAGACATTTATTTACTGGTCTGCGAATTGGCAATATTTCGCTTAAGTCAGCGCTATTCCAGTTAGGATAATTAGCTTAACTACTGATGGAAGCATAATCTGAAATCAGACCCTACAGGTCGGCACATTTTCCCATTATGAAGTAAGTCTAAGGGAAAACTACCGTATCTGTCAATACCCCAAATCCGATTATTTTCCTCCAACCTGCTTTTGATAAAATCTCCGGCATTGCCATCTAAATTCTACGTTAGTCGCATCGGTTCATAAAAAGCGCGATCGCATCCGTCTTTTTGCTGGCTTGAGGCTTATTTTCACCAATACAGGGCTTTCGTTCAAAGTTAGGGCTATTTGATTGATACTGCTCAGATAATACTCTGAAACTATACCCTATAGGTCGGCACATTTTCCCATTATGAAGTAAGTCTAAGGGAAAACTACGGCATCTGTCAATACCCCAAATCCGATTATTTTCCCAAACCTGCTTTTGAGCAAATTTTGACCTAAGCCTAAGTCAGTTAGTGGAAATCACATCAACTCCATTAACTTATATAAACAGTCCTTAAACCCTGACCAAGGACAAATCAAGAAGGACAAAGGACAAAAAGCCCATAAATTTAATCGGCAAAAATAAAAATTCACCCATCCTTCACTTAAATTTTATTCAAACAATTTCCTCTTTTCGTCTGCATCTGTGTCGGCTACAGTATAAGAGAACGTCCCATTCAGGTGACATTAATATTCTGCCAAAATTTTGTCAGACTGTGCCACCTGATGATCCGGAATGTTCTGATAAATATCCGAAGGATAAAATAGTGACGGGAGACAGCTATGAAACTGAAGACCAAATTTATCTCAGGCTTTCTCGGGGTGGCATCGCTGGTCGCTGTTTTGGGAATTATTACAATTCAAACAAAGAAAAATGTTGATGAGCAATTTAATCAGATTACCGAGGGTACTACCCGCCAACTGGTGGCATTAAATCAGATTAAGGCAGCCTCCTTACGGTTAACCAATAAAGCCTATAGTTATGCTGTGATCGAAGGAAAATCGACCACCACCTCGCCAACAGCTCAAGACGAAGAACCGGAAAAACAAGCCAAAGTTGACTTCCAACAATCCGTTGCTGCTCTGGATCAGTATTTAGCCGAATTTCAGTCCTTTGCCAATAACCCTCAAGCTCAAAGCTTTTATCGGGAATTAAAAATCAGTAAACTGCTATTGGCAGAAATCAGCCAGGAAATTTTAGCCTTAGATGACACAAACTTCCGACGCACTGATATCTTGGCAAAACGGCAAGCGTTAGAGAATGCAGAAGACCAATTTTTAGCCGTTGTTGATCAAGCCATTACTTTTCATACGAATACTCTAGAAGAAGAAAATCAAACCGCAAATCGCAGTTCAACCTACTCACTGATTATTAACCTCACAGCAATTACTGGAGTTGTCGCCGTATCAATTATTTTCGGTATTGTTTTAGCCGATCGCGTCACCAAGCCGATTGTTAAACTCAAAGAAGCCGCCTCAAAAATTGGCGAAGGGGACTTCGATACTTATGTTGAGGTGCAAACCAAGGACGAACTAAGTGTCTTAGCGGATACCTTTAATCAGATGAGTAAACAGCTCCAAGAAACGACGGTATCTAAATCCTATCTCGATAATATTATCAGTTCCTTGAGTGATGGACTCATTGTGCTGAATAAAAATATTAGAGTTGAGAGTTTTAATGAAGCTACATTATTTCTATCCGGATATTCTCCCAAAGAACTGCGGGATCAACCCTTAGAGCGTTTCTTTAAAGAAGATAACTTCCTAGCTCATTTACAGGCAAATGATTCGCAACAAAGTGGCTTTCTGGGTCGGTACGAAACCACCTTCTTTACGAAAAAAGGGACTTCTGTTCCCGTGTCTGTAACCGCCTCAGTGATGAAAAATTCATCCGACAGGATTCAAGGAATTGTTTGTTTAGTCCAAGACATTTCAGCTCGCAAACGGGCAGATGAGGCATTGCGCCGCCAAGCGTTAATGTTTGAAACGATTTATGATGGTGTTATTGTCACCGATTTAAAGGGTCATATCCTGGACTGGAACCCAGCAGCAGAACGTATTTTTGGCTATGAAAAAACCGAAGTATTAGGTCAAACCTGTGGCATGGTTTATCAACCCGATGAAGCCACCGCCCTAACGCAACAAATGCTGGATAGTTTACTACATGAAGGACGCTGGACGCGGGAGATTGAATTTATCCGAAAAGATGGCAATAAAGGGGTGTGCGAAACCGTGGTTGTGCCGTTGCGGGATGACCTGGGTAGACCCATCGCCGCGATTGGGGTGAACCGGGATGTGACTGAACGAAAAGAGTATGAAAATAAACTGGTAGAAGCGCGGGAAGCCGCCGTCGAAGCCGCCCGGGCAAAAGCTCAATTCTTGGCAAATATGAGCCATGAAATCCGCACACCGATGAATGGCGTGTTGGGAATGAGTGAATTGCTGTTAACGACAGATCTTAATCCCCGCCAACTGGATTTTGTCAAAACCTTACAAGTCAGTGGTGAACATTTACTGGGTGTAATTAATGATATTCTCGACTTCTCCAAACTCGAAGCCGGAGAAATGCGCCTCGATGTTGATGAGTTGAACATTAATCGGTCGTTGGAAGATGTCTTAGATTTGTGTTCTCCCCAAGCCGAAGCCAAGGATTTAGAATTAGCGCTGTTAGTGGATACGGATGTACCGCGACGACTGATGGGAGATGTGGGGCGATTGCGTCAAATTTGCACGAATTTAGTCAGTAATTCGATTAAGTTTACCGAATCTGGCGAAGTGGTGATTCGGGTGTCGGTTCATCAGGAATTGCCGGATCAGGACAAGCTTCAACTGCGATTTGCTGTGCGGGATACAGGGATTGGGATTAACCCAGAGGATAAAAGTAAACTCTTCCAAGCCTTCTCTCAAGTTGATTCCTCGACTACCCGCAAATATGGGGGGACAGGTTTAGGTTTAGCCATCTGTAAGCAACTGGTAGAAATGATGGGGGGTGAGATTGGCGTCGAGAGTCAACTGGGTGTGGGTTCGACATTCTGGTTTACAATTACCTTTGGTAAAGTAGCGCCCGGTACTGAGGAAGATGAGAGCGATCGCATCTTTAGTAATTTACCCATCTCCCCCGAATCCCTGCAAGGGAAACGGGTATTAATCGTCGATGACCGCCCAATTAATCGCCAAATTGTCAAGTATCAGTTAGAGGCGAGGGGCATGGAAGTCGATGAAGCTGATAATGGTATTATTGCCCTCAATGCCATGCAAGCCTCTGCCGAAGCGGGTAAACCCTATGATGTGGCGCTACTGGATATGAAAATGCCCAAAATCGATGGGTCAACCCTAGGACGGTTGATTCTGGCTGAACCGGATTGGGCAAAAACCAAGTTAGTCCTAATGACTTCGATGCACGCCGGAGATTCCGCCCAACCCTTGCTGAAAAGCGGGTTTGCCGATTATTTAGTTAAACCGGTTAAAGAATCTCAATTGCTGGAATCGTTACAGAAAATTCTGGCGGCTGAGATTCCCGCTACCCTCTTCAGTACCCAATCAGCTATCCTTGATCCGTCTCAGCCTGCACCCCAACCCACTTGTCTGAAAATTCTCTTAGTCGAAGATACACCAATTAACCTGAAACTGGTACGCCATCAGGTGCAATTATTGGGACATGAATCAGAGTCGGCAGAAAATGGTCAAGAAGCCCTTGACAAAATCGCCCAAAATGACTACGACATCGTGTTAATGGATTGTCAGATGCCCGTAATGGATGGCTACCAGGCAGTCCGAACCTTACGCCAGCGAGAAGGAACAGACCGCCATACCGTAATTATTGGCATGACCGCTTACGCCATGCAAGGCGATCGCGAAAAATGTCTAGCTGCAGGAATGGATGACTATCTGAGTAAGCCTGTGATGGTGAAAAACTTGGCACCCGTATTAGAACGATGGTCCTCCGTGGTCAAAGGCGTCTCCCCCAAACCTGAACGTCCCTCTCCGGCTCAATCCACGAGTAGTCTACTCTCTAATGTCGTAGACTGGAAGCGTCTCAAGGAAATCTCCGAAGGTGATCCAGGATTTCAACTCGAGTTAGTCCAAGGCTTTATTAAAGAAGGCGCGAGTTTTATTAACCAAGCAAAACAGGCATTAGCGAATAAAGACTGGGTCATGGTTACCAATAAAGCCCACCAACTCAAAGGTGCCAGTTCCTCCGTCGCCGTGCAAACCATGCCCGATGTGGCGGAACAACTGCGACATGAGGCGAGAACAAAAAATGGCGAGAGTAGCGCTAAACTAATTGGGGAGTTAGAGAAACTCCTTGAGCAACTAAAAGGACATATCGACCTAAATACCACCTCGCTGAAAGAGGAACTACCCAACAAAGGATGGGATTTTCAACAAGAGGTTGCTGAGTTAGCAGCAAAGACATCGAAATTGAAAGCGGAAACAGAACCACAGCAGTCGCTAACTCTTTTGTTAGTGGAAGATACGCCAATTAACCTGAAATTAGTCCAGCATCAAGTCCGCCTCCTAGGTCATCAGTGGGATTCTGCGGAAAATGGTGAAAAAGCCCTGGAAAAATTGGCAGAGAATGATTATGACATTGTGTTAATGGATTGTCAGATGCCAGTGATGGATGGCTATGAAGCCACGCAAGCCTTACGGCAACGGGAAGGTAAAGACCACCATACGATTGTGATTGGCATGACCGCTTATGCGATGCCAGGCGATCGAGATAAATGTATTGCAGCGGGAATGGATGACTATCTGAGTAAACCGGTGATGGTGAAAGAACTGAAAGTCATGTTACAGCGATGGTCATTGGTGGTCAAGGAAAATAAGGCAAAATCCAGCAAACAGATGGACAGCCAAGATAGGACCCAAGGGACTGTCGATCCGGTGGATTGGAGTGCATTGTCAGAAATTTCTGGTGGTGATCCAGAGTTTCAGTTGGAATTGGTGAAAGGATTTATTAATGATGGGTCAATGTTTCTCTCCCAAGTCCACCAAGCCTTGGCGGATCAAGATTGGGTAACGTTAGCGAATAAAGCTCATCAACTCAAGGGTTCTAGTGCGTCTGTGGCGGTGGAATCGATGTCAGATTTAGCGCGTCAACTGAATGATTGCGCTGATGAGAAAAATTTAGAGGAGGCGAAGGAATTGATGAGTCAAATGGAGGAAATTATGGCGCAGGTTAAGGCGTCGGTGGAGAAGAAAGCAGCGGCGGTATAGGAAAAGTTTGAGTTTATATGCACTGATGTGTATTAGTCAGAACTTCCATTCGTAAGTGAGGTACACAGATCCCCGACTTCTTAGAGAAGTCGGGGATCTAGCTTGGATAGTGACATTTAAAACCCTTATACATCAAGGTTTAGCTGTTCCCTACCCTGACCACAACAGTTATTCAGCAAACCCTATACTAGAGATTGCACGTACTAACACGAGCAAACAAATCATCCCGAAGATCTCCCCACGCCAACCATCCCATGACTCCACCCGCAGGAAGATGTCCTATTGGTGCATTCTGATTAAATATCAGCTCATTGTAACTTTGCCACCGATTCGACACCCGCCAGCCAATCTGATCAGCAAATGCCATCAAATTTTTTCCTGATTGCTCATAAATCCGCTTCTGAACACTAAAACCTAATTTCCCACTGCTAGACTTAATCCAAAGTTGATCAATCGCCCTAAGTTCCTGACAAGGAAATTGCTGAATATCTTGATTCGTTAAATAGCCGCGTTTATCCGCACCCGTAATTTCTAAGATAATCGTAAACGTTTCCTCGTCTGCTTCTCGCCACTGCCCTGCTGCTAACAGTTCGTCAAGTTTACTATAGTTTGCCCCTTCAGAAGAGCTTAAACTATCTTCAAACATACGCTTTCTTGTAAATCAATATACAGTAGAGATTTGGTATCCTGATCACCCAGTTTTTTCTACTGTATAACTTAATCAATCATTCCCTACCCGAATCAGAACGATTAAGCTAACAATACATAATGACGAATATCTGGCGGTGCAGCGAACAACTCTTCGCCTTCTAAAAACGCTTGCTGAATGTGAGCCGAGTCCAAATGTACTCGCCACGCTTGCTCACTTTCCCATTCTGCGACAAAGGCAAACTCTGTGGGAATCGCTGGACTTTGTAATAACTCGTAAGTGATACAACCGGGTTCCTTGCGCGTCGCTTCAACGATTTCTAACAACAGTGCTTTGAGTTTCTCTTCCTTCCCCGGATGCGCGACGACACGAGCTAATACTCGGATTGCTGAGTTTACCATGATAATCAATCCTCTGCGTACATCTCCTCACCAATAAAAGGCTACCGCAGTTCGGAACGCGATCGCAAAAACCAAGCCCATACAAAAATACGGCGGAAAAACTCCCTGGATCAGAGGTTTTCCCGCCGTTATTATGTTATGGAAAAGACTAGAACATTTGTTCTATAACCTTTGAAAAAAACGGGTCAACCCCAAATCAATTGGTTAACCCGTAAGCTTGGGAACGCCTTGATGGACTATTTTTGTACCACCAGTTTAACGTTGGCATTTTGTAAGCCACGTTGCTTGACCTCTGCTAAGGTCTTGTTAACGGCATACTTCTGGTTGATCGAGTTGATCAGTTCGGTTTGGTTGTGCTTTTTAGCAACACCCCACAGGTCAGCGATCAGGTCAAAGGAACCATCGCCATTGCGAGACCAACCGAGGTCATACTCGCCTTCGAGAACAGCAACGATGTCCGAACGAACACGTTGACCGTTGTAGCCGCGCACATCAGCTTCCGTTTTAACGGAAATACCTAGATCGCTCAAAGAAGCCTTTAAGATTTCGGCGTCGGTGATCTTGGTACGCAGAGTGCTAAAGTGAGACATTTTAGATTTCCTCCAGTAGAGATAGAAAACAAACGACAACGTAGCTTTTTTCTTGGGTCTGCCGCGGTTAAATTGCGGCGTCTTTTGAAACTGCTAGCAAGTATTTGCTAGCCTTTCCTCCTGTTGGGAGCAGGAGAAAGCCTTTTAGAACTCCATTCGCTGATATTCAGCAACGGAGGCTGCAGCAGGTCGCGCTCTCTGTCTTGCCCAGTCCCTCAGGGCTGTGACCTGCTCAGTCATTGTCCGAGAAAGCGGTAGCGTGGCTTTGATCGCCGCTATAATATCCAGTTGGGTGAATTCCCGGTCTTGTGCAAATGCCTCGTACATTGCAGCGATGAGGGCTTGCTCAATTTCTGCACCGGAAAAACCGTCACAAATTGTCGCCAACTGTTCGATATCAAAGCGCTCTATATCTCGACGCCGCTTACTCAGATGAATCTTAAATATTTGCTGACGCTCTTCTTTATTCGGTAAGTCAACAAAGAATATTTCGTCAAATCGACCTTTGCGGAGAAACTCTCCCGGTAGCCGTTCCACTCGGTTAGCTGTCGCCATGACAAATACAGGCGATGTTTTCTCTTGCATCCAGGTTAGGAAGGAACCAAAGATGCGGCTAGAGGTGCCACCATCGGAGTCAGCCGAACCACTGCTCCCCGCAAAAGACTTGTCCAGCTCATCAATGAAAAGGATGGCGGGTGAAATCGATTCTGCTGTTTTTAGGGCATTTCTCAAGTTGGCTTCTGAGCGACCAACCATGGAACCATCATACACCCGACCCATATCTAACCGCAATAGCGGTAGTCCCCAAAGGCGAGACGTTGTCTTGGCAATGAGGGATTTTCCGCATCCGGGAACTCCCAGAATCAGCATCCCTTTGGGTTGGGGTAAACCATACTCTCTTGCCCGTTCAGTGAAAGCGCCCGATCGCTGTTTCAGCCATCGCTTCAGCTCTTCTAAACCACCAATGGCATCAATGGTTTCATCCTCTTCAATATACTCTAAAATACCATTGCGACGAATGAGCTGTTTTTTCTCAGAAAGCACAATATCGACTTCCGCTTCCGTGAGACGCCCAGCTTTGACTTGGGCTTTGCGATACACTTTCTCCGCTTCGTCTCGCGTCAAACCCAATGCGGCTTTCAGGAGTTTCTCCCGCGTTTCCGTGGTGGTGCGACGCCCTTTGGTTTTTTCCAATTGCTGAGACAGCACTTGGTTAAGTTCGGTCAAATCCGGTAAGGGGTAGTCGATAACCACCACTTCCTTCTCTAACTCGATCGGCACCTGCTGCATGGGAGACATGAGTACAATCGTCTTCTGAGCCGCCTTGAAGCTCGCGATCGCATCCCGCAGCCATCGGGTTGTTGCTGGAGAATCAATAAATGGATGTAGATCCTTAAATATATAGATACCAGGTTCTTTTTGTTGAATAACCCATTGAACAGCTGCTTCTGGAGAGACTGTATTGTGTTGGGTGATGTGGCGTGATTGACCATACTCCACAATCCCATGGGTGACAGTCCACACGAATACGCGCCGTTGCTGATTCTTATTTTGAGCAATCATGGCTATTGCCCGTTCTGTCCGCTCTTCCTCTGACGTCACCAGGTAGATTAGAGGGTATTGAGCTTGAATGAGAATACTTATCTCTTCTTGCATGACTATCGACCTACTTAGAGACGGCACAACCACTGCCCAAACATCATTAATAGAACTCTCGCAGTTAGCTGTTTTTGTAACACTATCAACAAGGAACAAGTTCCTCTTCGCCCTGAGAATCGGTATGAGAATCGGTACGGGATTTAACTTCTTCTCGCACTTTCTCGACAGGCAGTTCATCATCCAGAAGGCTGGGCTGATTTTTTAGGGCAACCATATCTCCATCTTGAATAACAACTGAGTTAGAACATTCGGGGCAATTGTATACCCGATGAGTATTCCCGTAGGATGCTTCTACCTCGTCAACCACTTCCGGGTGGTGTAGATAGAATACGATTGCTCTCTCGACCATCGCCGACATTGAGTCTGAGTCAACGGCTGCTCGGATTTTGAGCTGGCGATGAAGTCCTGGTGGGAGATACAACGTAACTTTTTGCTTGTCTTGCATATTATTTTCAATCGTTTTACCCGGGTATGTATGCCAGATTAGCGCCATTCTCCTTGGCTGTCAATACAGTAAGCCAGCATGACGGCATTTTTGTAATATTTCTTTACATTATCCCGTTCTGATGCCCGATCAGGCGTGGAGAAGATGGGGAAGATTGTGTAGGGGCGGGTTTCACTACTATCTTTTCGGTTACACCTAGATGTAAATAAACCCGCCCCGACTTTACAAATGACCAATGACAAATGACTCTTGATAAATGACCTGGAAATTCATTGCTAGAATCGCGCCACTGGCTGTCTTACTCGTAAGCTGTCAGGGTACTAACGTGGATTTGCCAGAAAGCTGGAACACCTACCGCAACCCCCGCTTTAACTTTGAGTTCCTCTATCCCAACAATTGGATACCCTTTCCCATACCTGACAATCTTGATGGTCGAGCCTTTCGTGATCCGAAGAATCCCGACTGTGAGATTAGGGGATGGGCAGAATTTGCCGAACCAGGAACCCCATCACCTGAGAGTACATCCAAACCACTCAATCCATCTCAACCTCAAAATTTCTTCACTGAACAAGGTGAAACGGGTCAACTTCAGGTGAACCTTGACTCTGATATCAGTTTGATGACCCTAACCCTGACCCAGGAAAATGTAAGCTACAACTGGCAGGGACGTTGTGAGAGCGAACAATTTGCTGATTACTATCGCTTTTTCTATTACATTGCTCGTCAGTATCGTCTTCCAGTAGCTGAGGAGAACTGATAGCTGCAAATCCGCATCCATACAAAATGGGTAGTTGCGCTGTCTTCTCTATCAGTCTCGGCATCACCGACAATAAACTCTTTCTTAATTCAAGAAAATATGCTCCGATTTGCCGCCTTGCAAAAAGGTTGATGTAGCAACGGTTAAGGGATTGCGGGATGTTTAGCGCGATCGCATCCGGCTATCCATCTAAAAGAACACATCCTTTCTTTGTAAAATACGGAAGTGCGATCGCATTACTGCCTTACTTGGGTATGAACCATGTCCTCAGAACTTCCCTCCCCGACTAATTCCCCAACAAGTTCCACACCCCTGCGAGTTGTGATTGTGGAAGATGATCCCATGATGCAACTTGGCTTAGAACAATCCTTATCCACTAACCCCCAGCTTGAACTGGTGGGACAAGCTGAAGATGGCTATATGGGCGTGGAGATGACCAAACAACTCCGACCTGATATCGTGGTCATGGATATTGGTTTGCCGCGTTTAGATGGGATTGCTGCTACTCAGCAAATTAAAGCGGAACTCCCTGAGGTGAGAGTGGTCATCCTCACCTCTCATACCACCGATCGCGAAATTATTGCCTCACTCTCTAGCGGTGCTGATGCTTATTGTGTTAAAGGATCAAGTGTAGAACGATTACTCCAGGCGATCGCAGCGGCGGCTGAAGGTGCAACGTACCTCGATCCTCAAATTGGTCGTCAAGTTCTCAAGCATCTGTCTCCCCCTTCTCCCACAGGTAATGTTTCCAATTTGTCACAACGGGAGCTAGAAGTCTTAAAACTGATCGTAGAAGGCAATAGTAATCCAGAGATTGCCGCTAAACTCTACCTCAGCGCCAATACCGTTAAAACCCATGTACGCGGGATCATGAACAAACTTTCGGTAGATGACCGGGTACAAGCGGCGGTGGTGGCGTTGCGATCGGGCATAGTTTAATGTCTTATATCGTTCGTTTACCCCTGTGTACCTGAAGTCCCCATCTTCCCACGTCGCTAACAATGTGGGACGAAGTATTCTGCTAAATTTTACTAAAATTTACACTTTTTTATACTTTTATAGTATAGTAGCTACAGATAGCTGCTCGATAAGGAAACCTGCCGGTGGCAGATATCATCCATAACCAGAGTGTAAGTGATGAATCCTTGTCCACTGGATGTCAGACTATTGTTGAATTCTGAGGTATCCCAGTTTTGTTGTTAGCTTTGGCTCAAGTAAACTCTTGCCAACCTGCTAAGGCGTTAGTCCTATGGGCAGAGTACTGAGTACGGCAAATACTAATCGAGGTTGAACACAATTCCCCTAGGATTTGATGGCATAGCCAATTTAATCCGTATATTGGCGGTTTTGTCATCAAAACTAGACTGTTGAGAGTATTTTCGATCTAATAATGACTTCCAATCTGTTTCAACGAGTTGCCATCGCTCTAAAGCGGTTGACTTTAGGGGATTGCAATCAACAACAGCCTGGGTTAAACCAATATCGGCAATGCTACAGCGCTCAGATATTACAACCCTGACCTTATCTATTGCAACCTTCAAAAACATCATTGTTGGTAATATAAGTAACACGGGTAATATGATGTCCGGACCCATCACCCTTAATAAAAAAGCCCGAAACCCTTGCGGTTAAAGCATTGTTATTAGGGGCAATTCACCGGACTTGATATAATGCGTTCAATCTTGACTTCCCATCAGGAGAATATTGACTGACTGGGTTTTCCAGCCAACGATTGAGTCATTTTTGAGTAGATACTCAACTCATTAGAGTAAGTAGGAAGTCAAAAGGGAAAATCATAACTGTGGACACTCGACAACCCTAAATTTATCGAAGCTATCAAATTATATTCCCATCCAAGTTGCATTGGGATCGGGAATAGTACCAATTTTAATGGTAAACACCTGGAGGTAGTTGCATGAAATCATCACTCGTTATCCTTTATCACCGCGAACCTTATGATGAGGTCGTGGAAAATGGCAAAGTGCATTATCGGGCAAAGAAAAGCCCCAATGGGATTGTGCCAACCCTAAAAAGCTTCTTTGCCGGCGTCAATCAAGGCACCTGGATTGCTTGGAAACAGGTAAATGCTAAGCAGAAAGCTAACTTTGAACAGCGGATTGTTGTTGAAGGTGAAGCAAACTACAACGTTCGCCGGATTCCCCTCTCTGCCGATCAAGTCAAGCATTTCTATCACATCACCTCGAAAGAAGCATTTTGGCCCATTCTGCATTCATTCCCCTATCACTTCACTTACGAAACCTCAGATTGGGAAAACTTTCACACAATTAACCGCCTGTTTGCCGAAGCCGCCTGTGACGAAGCGGCAGATGATGCTCTAATTTGGGTGCATGACTACAATCTATGGTTAGTGCCCTACTATATCCGGCAGCTAAAGCCGAATGCTCGGATTGCGTTCTTCCACCACACTCCCTTCCCCTCGGTGGATATTTTCAATATCTTACCTTGGCGGGAAGAAATTACTGATAGTTTACTCTGCTGCGATATCGTCGGCTTCCATATTCCGCGCTATTCAGAGAATTTCGTCAATGTGGCTCGCAGCCTACGCCCAGTGGAAATTGTCAAGAAAGAACCCGTACCTGAGCATATTACCCCTACGGGAATCGCATTGGCTGAGCCAGAAATGACCACCCAGCTACGATACAAGGATCAGTTAGTCAACATCGATCCCTTCCCGGTTGGAGCCAATCCCGAACAAATTCTCTCTATCCTGCATAAGCCAGAAACGCAAAAACGGTTTGAGGAAATTAAGGAAAGTTTGGGCGATCGCAAGTTAATTATCTCAGCCGGACGAGTGGACTATGTAAAAGGCACTCGTGAGAAGCTAGAAGCTTATGGACGCCTGTTAGCGCGTCGTCCCGACTTGCATGGCAAAATTAATATGCTGGTCACCTGTGTGGCGTCGGCGTCTGGAATGCGGGTTTACAAAACTGCCCAAACTCAGATTGAGCAGTTAGCTGGAAAAATTAACGGGCGGTATGGGAACTTAGACTGGCTACCGATTATGCTCTATACCCAACCCGTTCCTTTACCGGACTTGCTCTGTTACTACAAAGCCGCAGATATCTGCTGGACAACGCCCCTGAGAGATGGTTTAAACCTGGTAGCGAAGGAATATATCATCACTCACGAGAAACAAGAAGGTGTATTAGTCCTTTCCGAGTTTGTCGGTGCAGCCGTCGAACTCCCGGATGCAATTTTGACCAACCCTTACTCCATCGATCGCATGGATGAATCGATTGATCAAGCGCTGGCTATGTCTCCTGAGGAGCAAAAGGAACGGATGGCGAAAATGTATGACATCGTAACCAAATACGATATTCAGTGCTGGGCAGATCACTTGTTTGAAATGTTTGAGAAAACCAAACATCAGACAGCGAAGCAACAGGAAGCCGTAGCTGTTTAAGCTGATGTTCCAGACGTGCCGTTGCACGTCTGGGTGCAGGGGAGCGGGAGAAAGTGTTGAGTTTTTGACTTAACGTTCTTGTCCTCCTTGTCTCCCTTCTCTTGTCTCCTTGTCGCCCTTATCCCCCCTCTTGATTACTAATTTGCCGCCGTCGCGACTACTGTGGAAGTTAGATGTTACTCAAACTGGATCATGCGTGATTTTCAAACCATCCAGAGCCAAACCTACGATTTAATTGTCATTGGAGGTGGCATTAACGGTGCTGGCGTTGTCAGAGACGCGGCTCTGCGAGGTCTTAAAACGATTTTGCTGGAGAAGGCTGACTTCTGCGGCGGTACGACCAGTTGGTCAACGCGATTAGTTCACGGTGGCTTGCGCTATTTAGAATATTTTGAATTTGCCCTAGTGCGGGAATCGTTACGGGAGCGAGAAATTCTCCTGCATACAGCCCCCCACTTAGTCAAGCCCCTAATGCTGACGATTCCGATCTACAGCGATCGCTCTCGTCCCTATTGGAAAATTCAAGCCGGGATGCTGCTCTATGATATCTTGAGCTTCGAGAAAACGCTGCTACCCCACCGGATGCTGCCTAAAAAGAAGTTTAAGCAGCTATTTCGCCATATCGATCCCGATGGTTTAGTCGGTGGAGCGCAATATTATGACGGTCAGGTGGCGTATGCAGAGCGTTTGGCATTAGAGAATATTATCTGTGCTGAACAAGCGGGAGCCACGGTTCTCAACTATACAGAAGTCACCCAATTACAGCGCCAAGAGGGTCGCATCGTCAGCATTACTTGCAAAGATGCCTTAACTGGCGAAGAATTCACCGTCCAAGGGAGCGATCGCGCCGTGGTTGTAAATACAGCAGGTCCCTGGGTGGATAAGGTTTGTCACTCTGGGGTGAAAAATGGACAATCAGCGCCCATCGGTGAGAAGAAAAAAATTGGTCCAACCAAGGGAAGTCACATCATTGTCCCTCCCTTCCCCGGCGCACCGGAAACAACATTGTATGTAGAAGCCAAAACGGATGGTCGTCCGTTTTTTATTGTGCCATGGTTGGGCATGTATCTGATTGGCACGACTGATTTGCGACATCAAGGTGCTCTTGACTCAATTAAGGCAGACAACGAGGAAATTGATTATTTACTCACCGAAACTAATCGAATTCTGCCCACTGCCCAATTGTCCCGCCAAGATGTGAAGTTTACTTATGCTGGGGTGCGTCCTTTACCCAATGCAGAGGGGAAGAAACCGGGAAGTGTCACCCGCAGCCATATTCTCTATGACCATACCCCAGAGGGTGTGAGTAATCTGATTTCTCTAATTGGCGGCAAAATCACCACCTATCGCCAAGTGGGTGAAGAGATGGTGAATAAAGTCTATCGCAAGTTGGGACGATCTGCCCCCCCTTGCCCCACCTACAAGAAACTCTTGCCGGGAGCCATTTTACCCAGTGATCCGCGTCTAGAAAAAGCGCTGCAAGACTATCGCACCACATTACCCTTGGCGACAATCCATCACCTGTTTGACGTCTATGGTGCTAAGGCGTTGGATATTTTAGCCTTAACCGACGAAGAACCGGAATTGGCAGAAGCGATTACACCGAACTTGCCGGATATTAAAGCCCAGATTATCTATGCGGTACAGTCAGAATTTGCGCGGACGTTGGTAGATATTGCCCGTCGCCGGACTAGCCTAGCCATGCATACCAACTATGGCTTTGATATTCTGCCAGTTTTGACGGACATCCTGTCTCGATATGGCGGCTGGAGTTCGGCATTCTGCCAGTTTTGACGGACATCCTGTCTCGATATGGCGGTTGGAGTTCGGCGGAGTGCGATCGCCAAGTTGAGGACTATCGCGCTTTCATGGAAGCCAATTGTATTCCCGATTACGCGATGGCGACTCAGAAAGAAACCCAAACCGTGAGTTAATCACATCAGCAAAGGCAAAAGAACTCATCATCTTCTTTTGCCTTTGACCCTTAACTTGACCAAAATTATTGAGTTCAAAATATAAGATCTATGGTGAGCAATCTCTCAAATTCTCAATTCAGCTC
>JGI11783J13700_1002268_pt1 | contig 16847 bp, 12 predicted proteins | sample ElkSlonscriptome_6_FD_13700 | JGI IMG/M metagenome (IMG submission 13700)
GAATATGCCGCTGACTCGCCCAATTAAACCATTCTAAATGAGCCTTATCGCCTACCTTTTCCTCCTGGGGTCCCGCATCTGCGACGGGGATGGGTAAATCCTCACCGCCGATTGGCACAGGTAAGTCCAGTCGATAGTCTTGGCTGTTCATCAGTTACTCGTGCTAGTGATTCGCCCCCACTCTTCTCGGAGACTCTCTAATTCTGCTTGTAATTCGTAATTTTGGTCTTGTTGCTGTTCAATACATTGATTCAGAAATCTGCGCCAGTCATCTTGTCCTTTTTCACGCTGTTGCCATAATCCATAACGTTGGTCTTTTTGCAAACGTTCAGTCGCGCGGTTTAAGTTCTCCAACTGTCGCTTCAGTGCTTGTTCCCAAATCCTCAGACGGCGGTGCTGGTTGGCTAAATTCTCCTCGACACTGCGCTTTGTCCAGACGAACCCCCACGGTAACTCTTCCAACACATCCGCTAGACTCGCCGTGGGATCACTGCATAATCCCTGGAGATTTGCCAGTAACTCCCCATCTTCATCGTTCACCATTGGGTCTAAGACACGGAACAGATGCTCTAATAGCATATCTTTCTCAACCGCTTCTGGGTCTACTGAGGCAGAATCTATGGTTTCTTCGGCTTGGGCATAAAATAATTGATCATTACCTTCATCCGACTCCTTGGAATCATCGAGGTCGTGAGTGAAACGGTCAATTTGAGTGCGAAGGGTAGCAATTTCCGTTTGCAGACGCATCGACTGGCGACGCAACCCACCGACTACCGCCTGGAATTCATCGTACACGGCGACTAGATTGGCTTCCAATGGTGCAATGGTTTCCCGTGCGATCGCAATTTGTTGGCGCAGGTGTTGTAATTCCCTGAGTACGGTATCGACATCAGTTTGAGTAATGGTTGTCATCAGGCGCTCCCGATGGAGGCAGAAACTTGGGCAATTCCATAATTGTGAAGGATGTTGTGTTAGGCTCAAACACCTCTGGTTTCAACCCACCATCAACAATTCGTTTAGCTTGCTCTTCAACTCTGACGATGCTATCAGCGGCTTATAAACTTCACCCTCATAGGGTTTCCAGATATATCCCGGACTGAACGGTCGAAACTCTGGAGACAATTCCATCGCTTCGGATAGTGCTATGGCTAAAACCAGTCCTGGAAACGCCAAAGTAGAAGAGGATTCAACTAATTCAGTGTAAGTTCTAAACTCATCCACTTCCACACCCACTAAGGCATACCGAAACGTTGGAGCCGACTGTAAACGCTGATACAACAGAATACCGAGTTCTGTCATCAGATAAGCACTTTCCGGTGTATCAATGCCAACCTCACTGATACAACTTGGAGAAACTCGACACCACCAGTTCTCCTCAATATCTTGAAAAATTCCCACACGACATTGAGACTGGCTACCATTTGAGAGAACCCAGGACACTTGGTCAAAATGATGGGAAAATTGCTCGGCGACAGCTTGTTGCGCCCCACATTCAGCCGATAAGCTAAATATCCATGCCATTGCTGTTCTCCTATTGACTGTCTTAGCCCGTTAATTTCTCCCAATCATTCTGGGTACTCGCCAGTGCTGCTTCGTACTTCTCCAACAACATTGTAGCTTTTGGCAGAATGCTAACGTGGGTGGCACTATCTTGGACGGCTTCGAGATCTTGAGTAATTTTGCGATCGTCAATTTGCCAAAGGGGGTCTTTTCCTGTTCCTCCAAATGTTGCAGGTTTGCGGAATGCTGGCAAACTTTCAATTGAAAGGGATACAGACATTCCTTTTGTATTTCTGATGGCTACAGCTACAGGTTCACCTAACCAAGAATTGTGTTCTGCTTCTGGTCGCAGGAATCCCTGTTCATCCAACCAATTTCTAGGCATTTGTTCGACATCAATATCAATGCCAGGTCTGACTCCCAACAACCGAGCGCTACGTCCCACTTTGGGTTTACCGTTTTCCTCTGCCATGCCTCGATAGTAGAGTTTTGCCATCAGCCTTCTATAAGCAATAGCATGATTACCGCATCAATCATAATACCAAGCGGCACTCAACGAATACACAATAGCGAGTGAGACCAACGAATACACAATAGCGAGCGAGACGCTCGCTCTACAACGGTTTTACATTGTACTAGAAAACCCGGAAGGATTGCAGTATACAGAGTTAATTGGTCATCAATGTTCTAGCAGGTGCTTGGGCGATTCGATAATAGGGAGAACTGTAGAGTCCGTAGGCAAGCCCCAAGGGGTTATTGTACTCTTCTAAAAAATAGCGCCGAGTTTGATACAATGCCTCACCAATCATCATTTTTTCGCCGATGAAGAAGTTATAGAAGACTTTAGCAAAAGCTGCTGCAAATAAATCAGGAACTGGACAAGCCGTCGCAATCACAGCCGCCGCACCATGCTGAATGAATTTCTCTGGTAGGTTGAATGTCTTCCTCAAGTCATCAACCCCCCCGGCTGATTGACAAGCATTGAGAAAAATTAAGGGCTGACACTGAAAACTACCACTCACATCGCTAAAATTATAGGTTTCCAGTTCTATTTCTTTCGCCTTGTTTTCATCTTCAATCAGGGAGATCAATAAAGCATCCACCTCATCCTCATACTGCATACAGGGGCGACAATGGCAGGCAAAATGAAGGATATTGTGCTGAGTTTGGTAGAGGTGGGTGACTAACGCTTCACCATCGTCTAATTTTTGCAGTTCTTTGGTTAATTGCAGTAAATAGAATTTCCCCAGCGTTCTCACGACTTTTTCGATTTCTGGTCGTTCTTGGCGATGAGCTTGCTGGAGTCGGTGATGTAAGCAAAACAGCATATCTAAGGGTAACACTTGCTCTTGGGGAGAAAGTTTACCAGGAGCCAGGTTACGCGCAATGGGGTAGCGGAAGCCCCAAAACTGTTCCGCATCCCCTTTTTTCTACTCCCCTTCGTAGAGAACTTCCCAAGGGAAAGGAATCAGCTTGGAGACAAAGATAGGCGCAAACGGCATTAATTTAGAATACTGAACAGTTGCTTGTTGAGCATCTTCATTGAAAAATTCTTGGTAAGCCCGTCGTCCCCATTTGGCTAATTTAATTAAATAGTGGTCTCTTTCTGCTGGCATTAGCTGTAACTGCTTGGTTTTATTAATCGTCCGTTCAATTTCCTTAAACGTCTGTAATACATTTTTAGTAAAATTCAGCAGCACTGTATCCGGTGCAGTTCGGTCAAAATCGCTAATACTAATTCGATAGGTATTCTCATTAATCAGAATCTCTAAGGGAAAAAACTTCGTTTGTGTTGGAATCGAACTGCTAATTCCTCCCACCGCTAATCACCTCCCTCGGCTGCAATTGTCAGCGAGAACATCAGGCTGTGAATAGGTAAGATTCCATCCATTAAGAAAACCTGCACTAAAGCCGATTTTCCCACCATTTCTGGAGGAGCAACTAACGTAAACCACCCTAAATAATTTCCTGTGGGAGCCAAATTCATCGTAATGGGAGAATCGGGAGTCACCTGTAACCCGAAGGTTTTAACATGAGCTTTTGACACTCCTCAGCCTAAAGGCGTGAGGATTCTTCTTTCATCGAGCGCTCTTACCATGAAATAGTTACCTATTTCATACCAGAGGAGCATCTCTGGAAGAAGCGTTTTGCTCCATTACAAAAGCTAGTTCCGGTATGCCCTACCGTACTACTGAAAACAAGAATAATGTGTTTTCTGGTACTTGGTGCTTAAGTTTTTTACCTGCACAAGCATTCCTGTGCAGAACCCGCTCAACTTAGTTTTCAAGGTGCGATGCCTTTCGGCTCTGGGTTTTTACAGAGGTTTAATACCCTTTCCTCTAAACTGATTTTAGCATAAAGTCGTCCTAGAAGGACGAGGCTTTAGACCCAATTGATCCGGTAAATTGTCAAAAGTAAGGGTTTCAGCCACTTCGATAACTCGCTCCTCGTGCCATACTGGAGGGGTGCGGCGCAGGCTGAGACGGAAGCGAACCGGGACATTTGGCGGTAACGGTTCATCAATGTCTCGACCAATGGGTTCAACCACAGCATAACCTTTCCCTTTCACTGGACGATAGGGACGCGCCATGGGATCACCAAAAAGAACATAACTGAACCAATCCAGGGAATCGGGAACCACCGCACGCGCCAGGTGACGGCTGGCTTGAAAGGCTTCTCCTAAGGAATCACCTGTCCAAAGACGATGATAGAAGCTGCTAATAAAAGCTGCTTCCACGGCTGGATTAACCGCCCAGAGGGAACCTGTAAAGGCGCTACATCCGGCGTGGATAAAGGCGGACGCCCAAGTCTGTTCTAAAGGGAGTGAAGTACCCCAACTTGCTTCGCTGAAGTTGGGGCTTCCAACTCAACTAGGCAAGGACGGTTTTATTCGTCTTTGAGATTTCCCGCTTCATCCGCCGATGCCTCCAGAGGTTGCCCTCTATTGGTCTTACTCAGCATCCACAGGCAGCCGTCCGCCTTCCGCAGACAGTAATATTTTGTTAGTCCGCTTGGTTTTCGCGGTTTGTGGTTAGTGTTCTAACCGAATAATGCCAATAGGCATCTTGCGCTATTCTTTTCTGAACGCTAAAAGCGAACGGTGGTCGAGTTCATTAACGCGCAAGGACTACATCTCTATCACACCTAACCCAACCATCTGTCTTCCCATGCTTTACCATGTAGACCTAGGTGAGCTATTCTCATTGTACTACAAAAGTTTGGCGGTTAGGACAATTTGGAAATCTCCGTACCTCCGATTTCCCGCTGTCCATCCTCACCTTGCTATCGCTGAAGGTGAGGACTTTCGCGACTACGTTAATTCAGATTGGTCTTGTCTCACAGAACCTAAACTAACCAAAGGTCGATGGCGACGCAAGTTCAGTTTAGCGGGACGAATCTGGCGATCGATATCCTCAGCTTGATTCCCATTATCCAACCTGACAGGGGCATTTTGGCGGTTAGTGGCGTCTGATAAGCTGTAGCGGATGAAATGGAGACCCCGCATAGCTGTGGTTGAGTCGAGATGGCTAAGTACACCGTCGGGTAAGGGTAAAGCCGGAGGTGCGCCAGGGGGTTCTAGTAGGTCAGTCCACAGTTCGGGTTGTTCAACGGTATTATAGTGAGCAACATGAATCGCACCCACTGGAAACTCGTGAGGTCTAGTCTGGTTCAACTCCCAAAACCAGCGTCCGATAATCAAGCGATCGCTCAAAAACCGTTCACCATCGTGCAACAGTTCCCAAGGGAGGGCGGAATCTTGGTCAGCTAGGATGAGGAGAGTAAAGGTGCGATTGAGCTGAGTAACGGTGTGGAGGTCATTTTGGAGTTCCCTGGGGAGTAGGTGAGTGAAGAGATATTGACCCAGGGATTTGAGACGCGATCGCCCGTCTTCGGGGAGAGCATCTGATATCGTTTCTAGTGTCGTTCCTAACAATCCCCGCATCTGTTCTAGCCAACGACTGGAAAGGAATTCTGAGTGATAATTAATTTCGCCAGGAAAGAGTGATGGTATCCGGAAGCTTCTGAGTTGATACTGGAATTGACAGGCTGAATTCGTGTCATTCCCAGCGGTTTGGATGCGGAGGATAAAGTCAGGTTGGGGGACGGGACGAGGTTGGGTGGTAATGCGCTTAGGAGTGAAGCTAGTTGTATCAAATTCGGCGATTTGTACTTGAGTTTCTAAGGTTGTCTCAAAGGTATCTCCCCGGTAGAGTTCAACATTGATAGTAGCTGTGCCAGAACGGAGTGCAGTCAGGCAAAATGTTGCAGTTTGAGTTAACTGTCTCGTAATGGTTTCTCCGTTAGCATCTGGATCTAAGGGTAAGCTAGCTGTGTGATCACCATTGAATTGAAAACCTGGAGCATTGAGTAATATGTTCAATTCGCTTCCGATAGCTTCACTTTGGGGAAGTTGAAACATATAATCCTTTTCATCAACTTTACCAACTGACTTTAGAGAGATTGAAACTTCTATGTCCCCGCCAACTGACGTTACTTCTGGGGATCGAGTTAATGAGATGCAATAGACTAAGTTGCTGTCCTGAACGAGAGTCTGGTAAGCACTGACATAAGCATGGTATGCAGGTTCGTCTACAAAAGCAAAAATAACCTTCTCTAGGTGACTTTCACGCTGTAGGTAATTCGTGACAATCTTCAATATTTCGGGAGCTAAACTAGCTGGATTTAACCCCGCAGCACCAGTGCCGACAGAAGGAAACGCTATTGTCCTGACATCATTTATTCTTTCAGCCTGAGTTAAGGCAGCAGTAATACTCTGAAAGACAGTTGTAGCTGTAGGAGATACATCTTTACTTATTGGAGTATAGAATAAGTAGCCAGCCGACAGAGGACTAGCAGAAGTTACAAGAACTTCACCTAATGATGGTCTAGGCTGGTTCTGTAATCTTTTGTACAACCCAGATCCCAATCTTTCCAAAAGTTGTTTACCAATAAGCCCATTATTTAGACTTGGACTGGTAGGGATGACAATCGCATCTACTTTTAAAACCAGAATATTTTTCCGAACCAACTCGATACGTGCAAGTGCCTCATCACGGCTGATAGGTTGCGATTGGTGTCGATGATTAATCAGGAGTTGTCTCGTTAATCGACGCACCCTTTCATCAGAATTATTCTGAAGTTGTGCTAGTGTTTCCCCATCGCGATCGCCAATTCCATCACTGATCGCCAAATACAGCTGCTCATAGTCTTTCGCCCGTTGGGATTCGCCTAGGGAATCGTAAGCACGGCTCAAATTATACAGAGAATCGGAAATGCCAGAACGATCATCGATTTCCTCAAATATCGCCAAAGATTGCTGATAGTATTCTATGGCTTGTTGAAATTCTTCTAGAGACGAATAAACATTGCCCAAACAATTCAGAGCATTGCCAATACCTACGCGATCGCCAATTTCTTCACTCAGTTCTAAAAACTGCTGATAGTAGTCTTTTGCCCGTTGGTATTCTTTGAGGAAATGGTACAACCCATGACCTAACTTCTCCAGAGAGTGCGCTTCCTCAGAGCGATTCCTAAGTTCTCGTGCAACGACTAACGCCTGTTCATAACTTCTAATTGCCCGTTTTGTGTTTTCAGTCGAATCGCCCCACAATCGTCTCATATAGGCATCACCCAAGTTATTATGGGTTTTTACCCACTGTTGAGGAGATGACTCCCGGGTGTAGACTTGTAGCGCTGCTTCATAGGATGCGATCGCACGTTCTACATTCTCTATATTTGCTCCCGGAATTCTATTACTATAGGCTTCTCCAAGACAATTTTGAGTCATCGCCCATTGTTCAGGAAACGCCTCACGGGTATAAATTTCTAAGGCGGCTTGAAAACAGGCGATCGCATCGCCTACATTTTCTGCCTTATCTCCCTGAATACGTTCGGTGTAGACTTGTCCCAGAGACTGTTGAATTTCTGCCCATTCTTGAGGAAATGCTTCACGAGTATAAAACTGTAAGGCTGATTTATAACAAGCGATCGCCTCTTCATAATGCCCAGATTCAGCGTATGCCTTACCCTGTTCAACGTCAAGTTCATGATGATCTAAATTCGCTTCATCTAGATTAATGAGATAACGTGACATAGGCTCAATTTTAGAGCCTTTAAACCATCGAGCATCCGGTTGCCAAGTGCCATTAAGATCATCTCGTCTGCGAGTTTCAACAGTTAATTGGCTGTCTTCTATCTTGAGTAAGTTATACTGCCAAGGATAACCCGAACTCTGCTCTTGAGTTAAGACACCAAACTTTCCAGCACCAATGATATTAATTAACTGTTCACCAGTACGGTAATGATAGTGGTAGGAACTACTCTCCGCCCGATGAATGCCACCGTGAAGACAAAGGCGAAAGCCAGCAGCAGCCAAGCGTTCCATAAACCCGTGTTCTTTTATACAATTCTCAGAGCCATTATTGAGTGGATGATGCCAAACAGCAATCTTGAGACAATTTTCATAAGCTGAACTACGGCGAATTTGGCTTAATACATTACTGATAACTTCAGGATGAATACTGGAACGAGACGGATAATAATGATCGATTTGCCAAGCTGAATTTAGCCCAAAAATCAGCAGATTTTGTTCCGGTAGATGCTGTAAACTATATTGTTGGTCATACTCTAAGGGGTAAGTATTACCCGTTATTTCCTGATAGAATCGGCTGAAATGAGCAAATCTCTGTTTATATATAGCTTCATCTCTAACTTTAATAACACTCTCACTTTCTTCTAGATAACAGCCTTCTCTAAGTTCTCCCTGATAATCTTCTCGGTTGGTTCGTATGTAAGCTGATTCTGCCAGTTCCCAGTTCAGATCGTGATTACCAGGAACGATGACAATCTGTTGTGGCTCAAGCTGGAATTCCTGACATAAACGACTGATAAATAATTGGGCAGCAGCATACTCATCAGGAGTAGATTGGCTGGCAATATCACCGGAAAGTATAAGTGCATCCAGACGAGAACAGTTTAGCTCGTAGCGTAAATCTTCAGCTAACTGAGCATACCAGATGCGGGCATTGTCAGTCGTGCCAAACTGTAAGTCAGAGAGGTGGAGAATATAATTTAAGCCACTATACTTACCCCAATCTACAATTTCTTCCAAATCCAGCTCTAACGCATGACAAATTTCGTAAAAAATCACGTAGGCAACAGGTTTGCCATTCAGAAAATTACTTACGGTAGACAGAGATAGTTGCAATCTTTCAGCAAGATCTGTCTGACGTGCAAACCCTTTATGTAGCAAAGCTGACTTGACAAAATTAATACGTCGGGGGTTAACTTTGAGTGATCGCGCCATACTTCATCACAGGTAAGTCAATTGGAGTATATTGAGCGCTTAATAAGAAGATTTCGCTTGTTGCATCCTATTTAGGATTGCTATAGTAAACATTGTAATCTAGCCACTCCCTGCCTTGTTCAGTAAGTCTTAGTTGGCACTTTATCTAACCAAATAATGCGCCGGATTAGAAAGCCCATAAGCCAGCCCTTATGGTATTATCAAGGAATGATGCTCACTAAAAAAATAATAATAAAAGATTGTTGACTGATCGAGAAAAGCTTTAGGGGCGCACGGCCGTGCGCCCCTACCCATCCGGTTGATAATACTCACTATTTTTTCCCCAGATCAGGGATAACCAACATAAAAAGAATACCGAAAACAATAATCGCCAGAGCTTGCTCTGTGGTCAGTAGATTCGGTCTGACTAAATATAAGACAGCAAAGCCAAGCAACGCAATTGTCAGATTCCGAGACAGCAGCCCCGGCATTACCAGAGTCGCAATGATGCAAAATGCGATTATTGCAATGGCTACTTCCATGGTTCCTGTTTCCTTGTTTCGGGTAATTACAGGGCGTTTAGCAAGGCGGAAAGCCTAACCGATCGCCTACTATCAATCAGCCGTTACCTTTAACCCGATTCCTGGTGGGCAAGATTTGCCTGTTTCTGTCGGGCTGGCTTGTGTACGGGTTCCCCCTGTACGCTATACGGCACTCGGTAACGTAACTCTAAACTATCTCAAAACCGCTCATAAGTCAGTAGTGAGTAACTGCTCATTTGGACTCTACGCGATCGCACCTCCCGAAAAACACGCCTATCCCTTATCCCAATAAGGCTTTCCCTAACTCCGAGTCCGGGTAAAGTTGTGTTAAAATATTAAAAGAAAGTAGCACATTTTAGCAACTATTTGGGTTAAACATGGCGGTTTAGCTCACTTTTTGCGCTTTTTTTGCCTAAATCCTGAATTTTTATGGAGTTTTTCGTTCTATGAGTACCTCCCAAGAGCGGATTGTCCCGACAAATCTTCGCAGCGAAATGTCTAGGTCATACCTAGAATATGCCATGAGCGTCATCGTGGGTCGGGCGCTACCCGATGCGAGGGATGGACTCAAGCCAGTACATCGGCGGATTCTCTATGCGATGCATGAACTGGGACTCACGCCCGATCGCCCCTTCCGTAAATGCGCCCGTGTTGTGGGTGAAGTCTTAGGGAAATATCACCCCCACGGCGATACAGCGGTGTATGATGCCTTAGTTCGCATGGCACAGGATTTCTCCATGCGATCGCCCCTAATTAACGGACATGGTAACTTTGGCTCGGTGGATAATGACCCACCTGCGGCAATGCGTTACACAGAATGCCGCTTGCAATCCTTAGCCACAGACTCCCTACTCCGGGATATTGAGTCGGAAACGGTCGATTTTCTGGATAACTTCGATGGATCACAACAAGAACCGATCGTTCTCCCCGCCCGGGTTCCCCAGATACTCCTGAATGGATCATCGGGTATTGCCGTTGGTATGGCAACCAATATCCCGCCCCATAATCTGGGGGAATTGGTGGATGGCTTAGTCGCCCTCATCCATAACCCAGAAATCACCGAAAAAGAATTGATGCGGTATATTCCCGCCCCAGACTTTCCCACGGGTGGTCAAATCCTGGGCAGATCCGGCATCAAAGACGCCTACACCACCGGGCGCGGTTCCATCACCATGCGGGGTGTGGCGCAAGTTGAAACCATAGAACACCGGGGACGCCCGGATAAAGAGGCGATTATTGTCACCGAATTGCCCTACCAAACCAATAAGGCGGCATTAATTGAAAAAATTGCCGAAATGGTGAATGATAAGCGCATTGAAGGCATTTCCGATATTCGGGATGAAAGCGATCGCCGGGGAATGCGGGTGGTGATTGAACTGAAGCGGGATGCCTATCCCCGTGTGGTTCTCAATAATCTTTATAAGCAAACCCCCCTGCAAAGCAATTTTGGTGCCAACATGTTGGCATTAGTTGGGAATGAACCCCAACTGTTGACAATCAAGCAGTTCCTCGAAGTCTTCCTAGAGTTCCGCATTGAAACAATTACCCGACGCACCCAATACGAACTCCGCAAAGCTGAGGAACGGGATCATCTACTGCAAGGGTTACTCATTGCCCTAGATAACTTAGACGCGGTAATTGCTGTCATTCGCGCTGCTAATGATACCGCCACCGCCAAGAGTCAATTAATCGAGCAATTTGGACTCTCCGAAGCCCAAGCCGATGCCATTTTGCAAATGCAACTGCGACGGTTGACGGCATTAGAAGCCCAGAAAATTCAAGCGGAACACGAAGAGTTACAAGTTCGCATTGCCGATCTGCAAGATATTCTGGCGAATCGACAGCGGATTCTGGAAATTATTGAAACCGAAGCCATCCAGATTAAAACCACCCACGACACACCGCGCCGCACGGTGATTCAAGAGGTGGAAGGGGAACTGGATGATATTGACTTAATCGCCAATGAAAAAGCGGTGATTTTAGTCACCGAACAAGGGTATATCAAACGGATGCCGATTCACTCCTTTGCTGCCCAAGCCCGGGCAACACGGGGTAAAGCGGCTGCCCGGATGAAGGAAGATGACGGGGTTGAGCATTTCCTCTCCTGCTGTGATCACGACAGCCTACTATTTTTTAGCGATCGCGGTGTCGTTTATTCCCTACGCGCCTACCAAATCCCCGCCGTATCTCGCACCGCCAGAGGGGTTCCCATCGTGCAGATGCTGCCCATTCCCCACGATGAAAAAATCACCTCGGTTGTCCCCGTTTCCGAGTTCACCGATGATGTCTATTTGGTGATGTTAACTCGTAAAGGGTATATCAAAAAAACGGCGTTGGATGCCTTTAGTAATATCCGGGCAAATGGTTTAATTGCCATTTCTCTGGGTGAAGGCGATCAACTGCGCTGGGTGCGTCTATGCCGAGCCGAAGATAGTATTATCGTGGGTACCAGTCAGGGCATGGCTATTCATTTTAAAGCCGATCACGATCAACTGCGTCCCCTAGGTCGGGCGACACGGGGGGTGAAGGCGATGAAACTGCGCTCTAAGGATGAGTTGATCAGTATGGATATTCTCCCGGCTCAAGTTGTCGAGAGGCTGATTGCTACAGCTAACAGTGAAGAGACAGAGACAGAAACGGAAGACGATACCAGCGATGAAGTGAATGGGGAAGAAGTTCACGAAACCGCCGGTCAAGGACCTTGGGTTTTGGTGGTTACCACAGGCGGTTTAGGTAAGCGAGTGCCAGTGTCTCAATTCCGGCTGCAAAATCGCGCCGGAATGGGATTAGTGGCGATTAAGTTCCGCCATAAAAAAGATAAACTCGCCGCGTTGCGAGTGGTGAATGAAGGGGATGAGTTGATGATGGTAACCATGCGAGGAATTATCATTCGCCAAGCCTTGGATGCCATTTCCCCCCAATCCCGAATGGCGACAGGGATACGAGTCCAGCGCTTAGATAAGGATGACGCGATCGCAGCGGTGGCGTTAGTTCCTTTATCGGGTTCTGAGGAAGAAGCTGAAGCATTGGATGAGGCGTTGTAATGTCAATTAGGCAACAGGGAACGGGGAACAGGGAACAGTGAGGAGGGCGGGTTTTGTTGTTCCGTTATTTCAACAATAGCTGACCTTAGTCCCTAAACCCGCCCCTACAATTGTGCCAAAACCTAAAAAAATAAGTCTCAGTAGGGTGGGTTAGGCGGTCATACCATCTCAAAAGCCAACCTTAAATTTGATATCCGCCGTAACCCACCAATCACAAAGCTTGAGTAAATACAGCAATTCCCAATGTTATGAAGTACAGTAACAGCAATGAAGAAACTAATTTCTGAAATAGAGATATCCTATTCTCAAGAAACCCGTTCAGGAGCAATAACCACCTGAATATACTTCTCGCAACACTGTTGAGATAACTCCTGGATTTGCTCATCTCGCTTCTTCCCAGGTTTTAAGTTATCCAACAAGCCTTGAAAGCCGAGAAAAGCCAGCTCATACATAAGTTGCTGACTCAACTTGCCATAAAAGAAACCGCCATGGGTATTAATTTCCCCTTTAACAAAATAAGCGATACTCAACCGCAAGTAATCAAACACCACTAATGCCGATTTTTTCAAAGACTGGCTAACTACACCAGTTTGTTTATTCGGTTCTGAGTCAGTAAAATCACAATAATCCGTGCAATCAAAATAGGTGAATCGATCAGCCACTCGCACGTTCTGTAAATCGATAGTTGAGACATCAGAACCCTTCACAATTTCCTTGTCAACCTGACCCACTGGAACCAGTTCATCGAGTTGTTGATGTTCCCGATTAGACGCCCGAATTTCTAGACAACAATACGGCGATTCAATTTGACCATTTTTATTGTTCACAATTCCGTAATCCTTCTCAGTCAGACGTTGATTGCGATAGTCATATTCATCCGCAAATCGTTGCACTGTTAAATTTCCCAATCGGTAACCGCGAAAACGAGTTCTGGCGGGAAAACTGATATAATTCACCGCCGTTGATGCCAGTCGCAGGGCTAAATCGCCTTCATTACTAAACAAATATGCTTCTTCGCAACGACGTAACGCCGATCGCAAGAAGTTTGAACGAACAGGCATAATCGAGTCAATGGAGATATCGGGAGCTACCAGAATTAATCGACCCAAACTAAAAACGCGACCAATATAGTTAGAGGGTTGTTTGTTAATAGATTCTGTATCGAAGACATCGGAAAGAATTCGCACCACATTGGTTACCACAAAACAGCCCATACTGTGACCCAAAAAATTCAACTTAATGCGGGTATCTTCACTTTGTCGGCGTTCGATAACCGCTTGGTCAATCTGCCGGATTAATTCCACTAAATCCACAACCCCATAGTTCATCGCCCGGTTGCGATCGCGTAGATACGTCGATAACCTGAGTGCTAGTAACGCCAGAATTATTCCCACTGAGAGGATAAATAGGATTAACAGAATTACGAATAACCCATTAACTAGCCCATTGAGTTGCAAAGGCAGGAAAATTCCCAGCCCACCGATGAGTAATCCACCCAATAAGATGTAAATTGGTAACCGAGGCAGTAAATCATGTAAATCGGTTTTCTGCAAAACAGCTTTAGTGCCAAAGAATGAAACGATGGCAATTAAAGCCAAGGTAATGAATTGAGCTGTTGTATGACCCAATAAAAAAGGTCTGGCAATGATTAAAAAAGCCGTAATAACTCCCAGAATTAGCCCAAAGCTTAAGACAATGGTTAGAAGTGTTGGCAGTGACTGGAAGGCATAGTTTAACTTGTCACCAATAGTCGTCGGTTTATTACTAGGGGGTTGGGGGTCATCTTGCGTTGGGTTCTCTGCGGGCCAACGATATCCAATAAAAACAGTCTCTTTCGGTTTTTCCGGTTCGCAATTCTCTGTAACATACTTATAAATTTTCCGGTATCGTTTTTGCGCCTCAGAGCGTCGAGTCCCATAACCATGAACCGAGATCACGATTTGCGGATTCTCACTATTGACGAGATAGTCAGCAATTTCTCGGAGTCGCTGTTGGGTTAAGGGATTTTCCTTCTGATTAACTTTTTGAACCAGATCTTCAGCATTAATTGGTGCAGTACTATTGACGTAGTACCCCCAAACGGCTTTCTCTTTGCTAAATTCTTCGATGGGGACAATTTCAAATTCGGGAATTTTCGACGGGATTGATGTCATCGGTTACCAATTTTACAGACAAATAATGTTTAAGAGTTTTAGTTTAATCGAATTGGTGCTTTTTTCAAGTAATTGTTATTAAAATCAATAATTATTATAGAATTTTAATCTCTCTAGCTCCATTCTTTCTCCCCTCTCCCCTTTATTCTCCCCTTTCAAAGGAGGGCTAGGGGGGATAGAGAGGGGCTGGGAGTGAGGGCTGGCTTACCTTCATTTGGTTTCCTCTGGTGAGGGAGAAGAAGAATCCGGAGACCAAACCCCAATATCAACCGTCATCGATATAATACCTGCGATCGCGGCGGCTATTCCCAGAATTCCCCCCACTACTTTTCCCACTTTCACCCATTCCGCCTTGGTTTGCGGAAATCCAGGAACCCTTATCCCCCGCCTGATTCCCAATAACTCTAACCACTCCTCCATTGTTTGCGGGCGATCGCCATATTCCAATTTCATACCCTGGACAATCGCCTGATTCACCCGCTCAGAAATATCAGACTTCAGCGTCTTCGGTTCAACTAACTCAGCAATATCATCCAAACGATCTAACGCCGTTGCGGGAAATTTCCCCGTGAGTAAAACATACAATGTTGCAGCTAACGAATAAACATCCGTATACGCCCCCCGTTCTCGGTTCGTTGAACTTAACTCCACTGGGGCAAATTGCTTATCTTTCCAACGAGAAGTTAACGGATTATTAAATTCCCCCGCTAAATCAAAATCAATCAGCACCGCCTGCTGCTTTCCGGCGCGTACCATAATATTCTCTGGCTTCACATCCCGATGCAGCAATCCCTGTTGATGCACCTCAATTAACGCTTCACCCACCTGCTGGATATAAACCAAGGCTTCCTTTTGGGGTATGGGTAGCGTCAAGTCAGAGAGTTTAATTCCGGCGATATACTCCATCAAAATACAAAACAGTGACTCCTCTTTAAACGTGCAGTAAACTCGGACAATATGAGGGTGTTTGCAGCGTTCGAGCTTCAGCGCCTCATCACAAAACTTTGACTCGATACTGGTTCGTTCTGCATCCGGAAGTTGACTGAGAATATCTTGATTGAGGGTTTTGACGACAAAATCCTTTCCGGTATCATCCTGAACCCGATAGGTAATCGCACAACGTCCTCGTCCTAATTCCTGTTGTATCGTGTACTTGCCATTTTGTAACGTCTGTCCCGTTGTCCAAGCCATTACCGTAAATCCAAGACGTTACCTTATTCTGACACAAGGGCAATTTTTCATTGGTCATTTATTAATTAATAATTATACTATTTATTGATCATGAAGCATATGAAGCATAAATAAAAACAAAAAATAATGCTGACTTGTTCTCTGTTTTTGGGAACAAGTAAACAATTAAGATTTATTTTGTTTTAACTTAAAATATCTGTAGTCAAGATATCCTAGACATTATCTAAAGAAAAATTAGTCGGCTCATTGGCTAATTCAGGGTAAAGGCAAAAAACGAATGGATATCGTAGAATACAATCGCATCAAGCTGACCATCCGCCATCGACCTCTGTTGCTGTGGCTTTTGAGTAGTATTCTCGCCGCCGTTGGGCTAGGGGTAATTGCCTTTCAAGGCGGGTCAGCCCTAACCTGTCAGCGAACTGGACAAACGGGCAGTTGTGAATTGGTCAACTCCCGGTTAGTCGGAGCTGAGGTGAGAACTATTCCTTTAGAGAGTTTACGAGATGCCAGCATTGAGATCAATCCCAGGAATGAGAGTGATGATACTTATCGGGTTGTCCTCATAACGGGGAGCGGAGCAATTCCCGTAACGTCGGATTATAGTTCCGATAGTAATCAGCAAGAATCGATTGCTTCCCAAATTAATACCTTTATTATGAATCAAGACCAGGTATCCCTAAACGTGCAGCAAGACGATCGCTGGTTTAGTTATCTGTTTGGCAGTTTATTGATTGGGGTGGGATTGTTCGTGGCGGTGCGTAAAGGGAAAGTCGTTACCTTGAGCTTTGACAAAGTGCGCGATCGCATGATGCTCAAGCAACGGGGTTTGCTCAGGGGTACAACCATAGAACTCCCTCTTGCCGAGATTGTTGATGTGACGATAGAAACGATTAGAGATGCCAAAGATCGCCAGATAGAGCGAGTGGCTCTGGTTTTGAATTCGGGTAAACATCTTGCTATCACTCCCGATGCTGATCCATTCTGGGACTACAAAAAAGTGGCTCACTGCATTCGCCTCTTTCTGAATCTCAACTCGGAGCAGTCGTCGGGAAAGACGCCACAGGTATGAGCGGAGGGGCGGAGGGAGATGGGGGAGATGGGGGAGATAAGGGAGATGGGGGAGATGGGGGAG
>JGI11783J13700_1019679_pt1 | contig 16725 bp, 15 predicted proteins | sample ElkSlonscriptome_6_FD_13700 | JGI IMG/M metagenome (IMG submission 13700)
AGCTGGGGGAGCTGGGGGAGACAATGAGGAATTGTTTTCAGTCACCACTCACCAATCCCCAATTACGATCATTTCCCCAAATCCAATTCCTTGGCTCCAGGATGCAGGAGACTCCGATAGGGAGTTGGTACGGCTACGTACAAACCATCCTGCTGAATGGGATTTGATTGTCCAGCTTTTCGATCTGTTAGACGTGATCAGTACTTCCGATTGTCAGCGTTGGGTTAAACAAGGATTGGCTGTCAGTGAGGCTTATGAGCAATTTTACAAATCCTGCCGAATTTGGGGAGAGGTGAAGATTCATGATTTGCCCTTGGCGCGGGCGAGATTGGGGTTAATCGGGGTTACACAGGTGGTGTTGCGATCGCTCCTGGAAAAATTGGGTGTATCTGCTCCTAGAGCGTTGTAGGTGCTGGGGAAGCTGGGGAAGCTGGGGGAGATGAAGAATTGGGTATAGGTGAAAGGAAAGGTTTTTTTATTCTAGGAGCATAGAAAAACAACTTTTCTTACGAGGCGTGACATTTTCCACTTATTCCGGTATGATTCTGAATGTGTGAGGAGCGAACCAGCGAGGGAACCGAGACGAAACACGGACAGTCGTCGGTTCCCTTTCTGATCCAGCTAAACTTTATAAAATTAACGCTTCAATAGCTGTAGCTACGCCATCTTGTTCAACAGAGGGCGCTACCCATTGCGCGATCGCCTGAACTTCGAGAGGCGCATTGCTCATGGCGACGCCGAACCCAGCATAGTCCAGCATTTCAATATCGTTAAAGTTATCACCAATTGCCATAACATTTTGGGCAGATAGTCCCAGTAAGTCTTCTGCTAGGTAGCGCACGGCTTCTCCTTTGTTAACGAGGGGATTGGTGGCTTCAAAGAAGGTGGCGACTGATTTAGTCAGGTAAAGTTCAGCTGGGGTGTATTGCTGGCGTAAGCGGCTAAATAATTGGTCGATAACCGTTGTATCCTGACAGAGGGCTAATACCTTGGTGGGTTCGTTCGTGAGTACCTGGCGCAAGTCACCCACCGATAGCGGTTCAATATCTGCCCGTTGAGCATAGCGTTGGGTTTCGGGGGTCATTTCCCGAACATACAATTGGTCATTGATATAGAAATGCACGGAAAGCTGCGATCGCAGCATGTCACTCTCAAAGTAATCTAATAATTGTTCAGCCCTAGCACGGGAGACTGATAAATGTCGGTGAATTGTCTGTGTGGCGGGATCTTGAATCCATGCGCCTTGATACGCCAGAATCGGTAGAGTAGAACCGATATCCCGATGGAAGCGTAAAGCAGAACAGTACATGCGTCCGGTTGCGATCGCGACTTGAATTCCCTTTGTTTGTACCCTACGAATGGCTTGCTTTACAGGTTCTGTAATCGTATTGGTTTCACCCGCGATCGTGCCATCAATATCCAGAACCAGTAATTGAATGTCCAGGCTATCTCGCTCTTGATGCTCTAAGGATTGGGACATTTGTTTTATATCGATTATCTAGACAGGGCGATACCGGGGAAAACTCGGTAACTCAATTGATGACAATGACTTAATTTTTTTCGGACGTCGTAGGGGATAAACGACGGGTGAGGGCCAATTGGGTTGGGGGAGAGTCACCTCATTCTCTTCATCCCCTTCATCTTCAGTCTCTGATGTCTCTGCTGAGGAGAATCCGGATTCATCAACCGTTTCGGCGTCCCTTCCAGGTTCGAGCATCCAAGGGTTTGGCTCCTGAGTTAAATCGTATGCTACTTCTGATAATCCTGAAGCTTGCGCCAGGGAGTTCATTTCCGCCAGAAGTTGTCGCTCGGCTTCTAACTCCGCCGCCGTACTGCCTGAAATCGGAGTAACGATTGAGTCAATTGGCGTTGTTGATGGGTGAGACTCTGTGGGTTCAGTAACGTCTTCGGTATCAGTAGATGTCGCCAATAATGAATCAAGCTGGAGGGGACGATTCCACAGGGGTTCAGTATCCGTTGAGGATTCGTCGGCGAGGAAATCCTGTTGAGTGGACCACGGTTGGATGGGTTGGGCTTTGGGGACAACACCGCCTACATCCCGTTTTGGACGGGTAGGTTGGGCTTCGCTTACCTGACGATTCGGCATTTCCAGGCATTTTTCCAGGGCGACTTTGAATTGTAAGGTTTGCTGTTGTTGTCGGTGTAAGCGGGTTTTCAGTTCTCGACAGGTATTAGCCGATTGCACTAATTGATGGGATTGTTCGTTATTCCGTTGCTGGGTGAGGGCGCATTCCCGTTCTAGTTGGGCGACTCGTTCTTGAGAGCTTTGTAGTTGCTCGGACAAAGTTTCAATCAGAATTTGCTGACGAGTTGCGGCTTGATGGGAGGATTCTAGGGTATGGAAGAGACGAGTTAATTGGTCTTGCAGCGTGTTAAGTTCCTCACCTTGGCGGACAATCAGACTATCCTGCTCTTGCGATCGCAGCATCTCGGCGTTTAAGGCGTCTTGTTTTTCATTCAGGGCGCCCTGAAGTTGAGCAATTTGTTCGAGCAAGCGGCGATTGCGCTGGCGCATTTTTTGAGCAAGGGCAAACCAATCCGCGTCTTTGTTGCGAGATTCTGCCAGGGTGGGGAGTGATTCAGGATCGCTAGGTTCTGCCTCAACGTTGAGTGGGGAGTCTAACTCGACGGTTTGGTCGATGTCCACATCCGGCTGGGGTTCATCCTCATTCATGTCGGCTATCTGAAAGAGGTTGAGCAGCGTCTGAGATTCAGGATTCTCTGGCTCATCGGGAGTATGTTCAGCACTCTCATCAGTCCATTCACTGGACTCCGGGAGAGGCTCTTTATTGGGGGTGTCAGAATCACTCATTGCTCTTCATCCAGAGGGTCACAAATCAACCAAATTATCAATTATGGACTATGAATTTTAAGTTGTTATTGATATAAACCAGTATTTTGGGTTTTAAGCTGGGGGATGGCTCAGAGCCAAGGTGAGTTAAGATTTCCTGGTTTTTGACTCCTTTCCAAAGTAAGACACAAAACTCGCCAGATTACAAATTGTGCTGGGAGAATTTAACAACCGCCTCACCAGAGTATGCAAAATCATCGGAATAAACCCCCTCTACCCCTCTGCCTTCTGCTTTCTGCCCTCTGCCTTTGTTTTTCATGACTCCTTGACGAGGATGTCTACCAATAAATCTTGATGCATCAACGCCCGATCGACTAAGGATTGGATTTGATCGCGGCTAAGAGGATTACCATTGGCATAGTAATCGATCCAGGTATGCGCGATCGCGTTTGGGTCATTGGGTATGTCGGTTAACCTCCATCCCGGCAAGTCGAGTTCTGCCATTAGGGAATCAACCTTCGGGTCATAGCTTAAGGCAAAACAGCGACAGTCTTGGGCTGCTGCCATAATCAGACTGTGGTAGCGCATCCCAATTGCCATTTCTACCCCGCGAAACAATCCTTTTAATTGTTGGGGTTCATCGAGCTGGAAAATCTGATGGGTATCCGGAAGCTGGGAGGCAATGGATTGGGCGATGCTCAGATCTTGAGATGCCTGAAATGGCACAAGTAGTATACAGGTTTTGGTGGCTCCTTGAAAGGCGATCAGAGCTTGGGTGAGGTTGGCGAGACGCTCTTGGGTAAGATGGGGGTGCGATCGCAAGGTGACGGCGACTCTGGGTGCCGGTAAATCCCACAATCCAGGGACTGGGGTTGAGTCTAATGCCCAGACTGGATCAGGAGCAACCCGAAACGGCACCTGCCAATCGGCTAGGAGAGCGGCTGAGGTGCGATCGCGCACACTGACGCCTGTACACCCTTGAAAACATTGTCGCGCCATCCAGCGGGTTAGAGGACGCTGCAATGGACCGATTCCCTGCGCCCAGGCAATGGTTTTAAAGCCCCGCTGTTGAGCTAATCCCATTAAACCACTGTAGTACACTGGACTCATGGCACTGGTAGCGTCTTGGATTAAACTACCACCCCCCCAGATAAAACTATCGGCTTGGTTAAAGGCTTGCAAGACACGGACCGCCGAGGTGCGATCGCAGGTTTCTACCCCATAGCGTTTACCTGTCTGGTTCGGATTACCTGAAAGCACCAGTGGTGTTATCGATTTAGGCAGCATTTGTAGCAACGACGCCAGCAACGCCTCATCACCCCCATTGCCCTTGCCATAATATCCGCATACTATTGCCCGTTTCTGCCCCATGCCCTGATTAATGATCGGTGTTTGGTATCAGTTTAGGACAATCCGCGATCGCTGTGTCAAAGGCATAAGGCAGACGGTTCTCAGAAAAATCCTTGTTGTGTGAGCATCTTGCTCACTACCTATACTCAAGTTAAATGCATGACAGCTTATCGAGTTATCCATGAATCCTAACTTAATTCTGCCCGTCGGTACGCAAGTTGTCAGTCGTGTCGAGGTCAAAAATTCTGCCAATGAACCCTTATGTGTACGCGGTGCGGTTGGTGTTATCGTCAAATCGCCAACTGATAATTCCCATGCCTATCGTATCCGTTTACCGAACAACGTTGAAATCACCCTAAATCGACAAGAATTTAGTATCCGTAAGCATTTTCAAAACGAAGGATTACAGCAAGCCGCAGATAGCCTGAGTGATTACAATTTATACGAGTATGTCATCTATCGTTGTATTGTCGGGTCTAGGGCGTTTGGTTTAGATCAGGAAACCTCAGATATTGACCGTCGTGGGATTTACTTGCCCCCTGCTGATATTCACTGGTCACTTTACGGCATTCCCGAACAATTAGAAAATAAAGAAAACCAGGAATGTTATTGGGAACTCCAAAAGTTTTTAATCTTAGCGCTTAAAGCCAATCCCAATGTTTTAGAATGCTTGTATACTCCCTTAGTCGAGACAGCAACCCCCATCGCCAAAGACTTGCTAGAGCAGCGAGAAATGTTTCTGTCGCAATTAGTCTATCAAACCTATAACGGTTATGTAATGTCCCAATTCAAAAAAATGGAGCAAGATCTTCGCACCAAAGGAAAGATTCGCTTAAAACACGCCATGCATCTGATCCGTTTATTATTATCAGGGATTACAATCCTCAAAGACGGCTTTGTTCCGGTTAAAGTCGAGGACTATCGACAACAATTGCTAGCGATTCGCCAGGGAGACATGGCTTGGGACGAGGTAAACGCTTGGCGGTTAGCGTTACATCATCAGTTTGATGAAGCATTGAGAAAAACTTCATTACCCGAACGTCCGGATTATGAAAAAGCCAATGCCTTTTTAATTCAAGCAAGGCGGAGTCGTTCGTAGTTGCCCTGTCTTCGCCCTAAACATTCGCATTCCTTCCTATAATGAATAATGAAATATCAAAATATTTGCCCCACATCCTAACCTTGTAGAGACGTAGCATGCTACGTCTCTACACCATTAAATCCCTTATTCCATTCACCACCTGTTTTTGAAGTCAAATTGATAAATCCTATGTGTGATACATTTGTTGCCTTACCCAACTCAACAGTCAACGGTAACGTTATCTTCGGCAAAAATAGCGATCGCCCCCAGGGTGAAATTCAAGATGTTGTCGTCATTCCCGCCAGAAACAAAAACTCAAACACAACAGTTGAATGTACCTATATTGCCATTCCCCAAGTTAACAAAACCCTAGCTGTGATCCTCTCCAAACCCCGATGGATGTGGGGTGCAGAAATGGGGGCGAATGAATGTGGCGTTGTGATTGGCAATGAAGCCGTTTGGACAGTTGAACCCTATAAAACCAAAGGTTTGCTGGGCATGGATTTAGTCCGCTTAGGCTTAGAACGCGGCAAAACAGCATTAGATGCGCTTTATGTAATTACCTCACTGCTAAAAGAATATGGACAAGGCGGGAATTGTGCCGAAAACTTCGCCATGAATTATCATAATTCATTTATTCTGGCAGACTACCAAGAAGCCTGGGTATTAGAAACCGCTGGCGAGTATTGGGTAGCTGAACGAGTACAACAAGGAACTCGCTCAATTTCTAATAATCTCAGTATTCGGAATTCAGGTGATTTGCGCCATCCAGAGATAATTAATTATGCGGTGAATCGAGGATGGTGTGCGGGAGAGGAAGATTTTGATTTTGCCAGCATTTTTTCGGAAGGAGGATATTCAGAATCCCTATCCATTGATTCCAGAGAAGGGACAGTCAGACATTTATGTCAAGTTAATCAAGGCAAATTTTCGATTGAGACAGCGCAATCAATTTTACGAGAACATAAGGGAAACATTTGTATGCACGGTGCGTTTCAAAGTGCCGGAAGTCAAGTTTCGTCTCTGTCACCAGATGGGTGTAAACACTGGTTTATTGAACAGCCGTTCCCCTGTCAGCAACCCTATCAACAAAAGCGTTTTTTAGTGGATTCAGTGTCAGTACATTAAGATTAGGCAGAATAACTAAAAGTCATCCGAGTTCCCTCCCCTTGGCAAGGGTGGGGTTAGGGAGGGGTCAAATCAAGGTATTGCCAAGTTTTGAGCTTAAGTTGACACAAATTAAGGCTGTTGCTTCCTATATTTCCTGGGTGTAAGCGTTATCAATTAAATTAAGGATTGAGAAGAACACAAGGTTTTGTACTCCTACGAAGGTTTCCGATTAATCCGATTTAACCCAATCGGTAGAGATATTTTAAAAAATCAGACAAATCATGATTGAAAGACAAAATACCTTACTTCCCGCTATTGCCGATCAGCCGTATCCGCTGTTGTTTGCCACTATTAGCGGGGCGCATTTATATGGATTCCCCTCACCCGATTCTGATTACGATTTGCGCGGTAGTCACATTTTACCGATACAAGAAGTAGTCGGATTGGAAGCCGGACGTGAGATAATTGAAGTATCGCAAATGAGAGATGGATTGGAACTGGATCTAGTCACTCACGATATCAAAAAATTCTTTTCTCTGCTCTTGAAAAAGAATGGATATGTCTTAGAGCAATTGTACTCTCCCCTGATTGTTTATACAACTCCAGACCATCAAGAATTAAAGGCGATCGCGAAAGGATGCATCACCCGCCACCACAGCCATCACTACTTGGGGTTTGCCCGAACTCAATGGCGACTGTTTGGCAAAGAATGTCCGCGTCGCATTAAGCCCTTGCTTTATGTCTATCGGGTTTTACTCACAGGTATTCATTTAATGAAAACCGGTGAAGTAGAAGCCAATTTGCTCAAGTTGAATGAAGAATTTAGATTAAGCTATATTTCCGATTTAATTACCCAGAAATTAACCAATGCGGAAAAATCTCCGATAGAAGAGGGAGATTTAGCATTTTATCGGGGAGAATACGAACGGCTGTATGATGAATTAGAACAAGCCAGTCAGTCGAGTGAACTACCTGCAACACCATCAGTAAAAGAGGCGTTGAATGACATGCTAATCAAGGTACGCTTAAATTCTCTTTGACATCTACTAATACCACTGAAGTTGAGAGATGATGTCTTGGGAAAGGGCGGGTTTTGTTGAGCAGTTATCGGTGATATCCTAATTAAATGGCTCGCGCCCGCCCCTACATTATTATTTCCTTTAGGAAAGGCAGGTTTGATTGAGCAGTTATTGGTGATACTCTAATTGAATGGTTAATATAACTTCTTTATAAGATAGGAAATGAACGGTGTTCAAGGAAAAATTAAGCCAAATCATTGCATCTATCATCCAGATTTGGCGATCGCAAGCTAATAAGCCTCTATTCTGGAAGCTTGCTATTATCCCAATTGCCGGGGTAATCTTGACAATAGTGGGGCTTTGGGTTTTTCTAGAAATTGCAGATGAGGTGTTAGAGGATCAAACCCAGGCAATTGACAAAACGCTCATGTTGCTGGTAGAACGACTCCATTCGCCGCTGCTAGATTGGGTGATGCGGGGTGCTTCGATTATCGGTGGAACCGTGGTTGTTACTCTAATTTGTCTAATTTTAGGGGCAATATTTTGGGCGCGACAACAGCGCGTTTATTTTACCGCTTTAGCGATTACGGCTATTGGCGGAACCGGATTAAACCTGTTAATTAAACAGTTATTTGACCGTCAGCGCCCTCAACTCTGGGAAATGACTAGGAGTGAACCCAATACCTCCAGTTTCCCTAGTGGTCATGCCATGTTATCACTGGTTATCTACGGTTTTATTGCCTATTTGCTAGCCCGCCACTTTCGCCGTTGGCGGTGGTGGATTGTTAGCCTACTTATTGCCTTGATTGCTTTAATTGGCTTCAGTCGGCTTTATCTGGGTATTCATTGGCCCACAGATATCGTCGCTGGACAAGCGGCAGGATTAACCTGGCTGATGGCTTGTTTGTTAAACCTTGAGGTTTACCGATACTATCACCAACACCGTAAAAAATCACCGCCGTCACTCTCATCCTAATTTAAAGACAATGGTACGCTCAATAATTTTATATCACCGAAATCCCTGATATATCGTAGCCAGTAGGGTGGGCAATGCCCACCAGCCAAAATTTCAGTACCCTTCAATTTAAGGGTTATGGAGTTGTCGCAGCAATAAAGCAAAACCACTATGGAAGCGGTTATCTTAATCGGAATTCAGGCGTCAGGGAAATCATCATTTTGCCGCGATCGCTTTTATAATACTCATATCCGGATTAACTTGGATATGCTCAAAACTCGGCATCGGGAAGCGATTCTGGTTCAAGCATGTCTCGATGCTCAACAGCGGTTTGTTGTAGATAACACGAATCCGACTCGGGCAGATAGAGCGTTATAAACCCAACTTAACCATACTACTAAATTACAGTTCCTCGCTTGGTGGGCAAGAGCAACGAACTATAACATCAGCATTTCAATGTTTATAGTCTTACCCACCCTACAATAAAATTAGATGGATAACCGATTACATCTCGCGTACTAGCGGTTTACCATCTTTCACTTCACCGACTAGCACCACATTAGCCACACCGACAAATAAACCATTCTCTAAAACACCAGGAATATTATTAATCGTCTTTTCTAATTCACCTGGGTTATCCATAGAATCAAAGGTAACATCAATAACCATATTGCCCTGATCGGTTACCACGGGTCCCGCTTTCTTGACCCCCATCCGTAATTCGGGTTTGCCTCCCAATTTCTCAAGCGCCCGCATCACTGGGGCATACGCCATAGGAATAACTTCTACAGGTAGTTTAAACGTAGAACCCAGTCGATCAACTAGCTTACCACTATCAACCACCACAATAAATTGAGCGGCGAGAGAATCCACAACCTTCTCACGAGTATGGGCGGCACCACCGCCTTTAATCAAATTCTTTTGCGGATCAACTTCATCAGCGCCATCAATGGCAACATCAATATGATCCACCGCATCTAAGCTAGTTAAGGGAATACCATGCTCTTTCGCTAACACTTCTGCCTGAAATGAAGTGGGAATTCCCTTGATATCTTTCAGATCACCTTTTTTGATGCGATCGCCGATATACTGAATCGCATACGCCGTAGTTGAGCCTGTACCTAAGCCAACAATTGTCCCGGATTGCACCCGTTCAGCCGCTGCTTTACCGACTTCTTGCTTCATCACCTTAACCGGGTCAGTTTCTGCACTCATACTAAAATGTCCTTCTTGGTTATGAATTACTGGGGATGGGGCTTATGTCATCGTTGGGTTAACGATGCCCAGATTTCAGAATGTCACCCCAGAAGTAAGGGTATCATTGTCGGTCGGTCTTTAGCGATCACCATTGCCTGAAATTTGGCAACAAAGACGGACACGGCAAATTGGCAGCAGAAAACACTGCGTTTACCGTGTCCTACGGTTAGCGCGGGTTGTCTAACGCCGCTTTTGTCGCTAGACGAGTTCAGTTGATTGAGCTTTTGAGTTAAACCAACTCTAGGAATTATTCGGTTGTGCCGATAAAAGTTCCTTGAGTTTTGCCAAATCATCTGCCCACCGGGGGTCAGGTTGAACTGAACCCGCATCGGGTGCCGGAGTATTCCGTTTGGCTTTTTTGCCACCCCCTCGACGTCCAGAGGCACCACCACCACCCCCAGCTGGGCGAGATTCCTCCTCATTGGAACTTTTTGACTTGGGCTGGGCTTTTTCGATTTTCAAGGCGCTGTCTTTAAAGACGTGACCGTTGAATTTCTCAATAATTTGCTCAGCCAACTCATCATTGGGAACGGTGACAAAACCAAATCCGCGACATTTCCCCGTTTTGCGATCTTTAATCACTTTGGTGGAAACCGATGGACTAGCTTCGGCAAAAATTGCTTGCAGTTCATCGCGATCAACGGGTTCTTTTGGCAGGTTGCCAACGTAAAGACGAACGGACATGAAGGATACCTCCAGATGTGATTGAAATTTAAATCCATGAGCATACACCAGCAATTGGATTGAAACAGGATAGAGGAAAGGAATGAACGATTTTTACGTCCAGATAATTTTCCACTGATCCTGACCAACCTCAACAGCACAGACTGATGTAGTAAAATCAAACTCTTTTGACCATTTACACGGTTTAGCTACGACCCCTTTGTGAACTCCGGGTCGTCATATCAGGTTTGAAGCTAATGCTTTGGCTCGTAACTCTAATTATTACAGAATATTTACACTATTGTTAACCTAACACGAGTTGCCGCAGGCAAGCTAGTATATCAGAAAGATTGGGGTTTTTTACCAGATGTGAGTGATTTAGGACTCACGACTAGGGGATTCAAGCCGGATCAGGGATGACCCGTAAGTACAAACAGTGGCGGATACTCTGAGATAGCGGCGTGGTAAAGGATTCAACCGATGCGATCGCGCCCCCTAATGATTCAACCTTCCCCTTCAACTCATCGGTTTGATCGTCACTCCAATGTCCTCGATATAAAATCCCTAACCCTCCAGGCTTCAGGAAGGGTAACGCATAGTCCGCACAAGCGGATGCCGAACCCACAGCCCGAACCAGGGCGATGTCATACCGTTGGTGATGCTGACGGTGTTGTCCAACTTTTTCCGCCCGACCCAGTACAGTTGTAGTATTAGGGATGGCTAACTGGGGAATCAGGGTATCGAGAAAGGTAACTTTCTTGCGCGTCGAATCGAGTAACGTCACCGAACTTGAAGGAAGCGCGATCGCCACAGGCAATCCGGGGAATCCTGCACCCGTACCAATATCAATAATATTGAGCGGTTTCTCCTCCCCTGACAACAGGGAAGCCACACCTCGCAACGAATCCCATAAATGCTTCTCCCAAAACTCATCCGGTTGGGTGATGCGGGTTAGATTCAACTGGCGATTCCCTGCCAAAATTCCAGCATACAGACGTTGAAACTGCTGGTGTTGACTCTCGGTAGGTTGCCAGTCTAAGGTTTCTTGCCAAACCTCAACCATTTCCGGAAGCAATTGTTGATCGTTCATTAATATCATGTCCACGAAGGACGAATGACTAATGACAAAAGACGAATGACTAATGACTCGTAACCGCCGCCTTTTGTCCCAGACTCGCCGGGTCAACCGAGTTCAGTTCACCCTGTTGGATTGTCCAACAGGAGTCAGCAATTTGCAACAACTCCCCTGCATCATGAGTCACCACCAGTAATGTCCAATGGGACTTGAGTTTTAAGAGCAAACTTGCTAACTGGCGGCGCATTGACCAATCTAGTCCCGCCGTGGGTTCGTCTAACATCAATACCGTCGGTTGGCGAATTAACTGAACCGCTAAGGCTAAACGGCGTTGTTGACCACCACTGAGCGCATGAGGAGACGTATATAGCGAAATCTCACCCAGTCCGACTTCGCTTAAAGCTTCCTGAACCCGTTCTGAACCCAATTCTGGGTGTCCCATTCGCAATTCCTCTAGCACCGTACTGCCACAAAAATGGCGTTCAGGAAACTGAAACACCAATCCGGCGAGTTGTTGTAAGTGATCAGGAGTTAATCCTTGTTCACCCCAGAATATATCACCCGATGTGGCTTGGGCTAAACCTGCCAGAATCTCCAATAAGGTCGTTTTACCCGACCCACTGCGACCGATGATCAGTCCGAGTTGTTGCGGTGCTAGGGTTAGAGTCAAACCTTTTAAGATAGCGGTGTGGGTAGCGGGGGGGTGATAGGTTATATTTTTGAGATAAAGCATCCAAATCCGTTGAGCAAAAAGATGATCGGATCTTCTTCATTCTGACATCGATTGTCTTAGGATTGCGGACTGGAACCTCCAATTCCCGCCAACGTCGAACGTTAACAGACATTAGTTGTAGTTAAGACATGAATCATTGGTTGCCAACCCCGCGACGAACTGTAAACGCCTTAGCTGGTGCAGCGATTATGGTTGTCAGTTTTTGGGTGACTCCGAGTTTAGCTGGCGATCCCTTTCGTCCCAGTAATCCCCGCAATATTGGCGATAAGACAGAAGCGGCATTTGAATCGATTTTCCAACAGGGGGATTATCAAGCCGCCAAGGACTACCTCCAGCAAGCGGAAGCCAGTGAGGGAACTGATCCGTTAGTCTATGCCATGCTAGCCGCGATCGCGTACACTGAGCGAGAGTTAGAAACCCTGAATATTTACGCTACAAAAACCAAAACTACGGCTGAACAACTGATTGCGTCTGATCCACTACGCGGTAATCTTTACACGGCTGTCGGTCACTTTTTAGAAGGAACCTATAACTTTGAGAAAGAAGGTCCGGTTAGAGCGCTGAGTAAATTACAGAAAGTCTTTCAATATTTAGACGCCGCCAAAGATATTGATGGTGAAGATCCAGAGTTAAACTTACTCATCGGTCACATGGATTTGATGTTAGCGGTTAATGTCCCCTTTGCTGACCCGGCTGATGCGATTGAAAAGTTAGAAACTCATGGTTATCCCAAGTATCTGACATATCGGGGGATAGCTGTAGCCTACCGAGATTTGAAAAAATATAATCAGGCGATGGATTATGTCGAACGCGCTTTGGCAATGACGCCGGATAATCCCGAAGTTTTATACCTGAAAGCCCAAATTTTAGTGCATCAAGATAAGCCAGAAGCTGCACTAGAATACTTTAAAAAAGCATTGGAAAAACGACAACAACTTCCCAATTATTCAACGGGTCAAATTGTCTACGAGCAGTGTAAAGCGCAAGAAGAGGTTGATAATATCGATCGGGATTGTCGAGCGGAACGAAATCGCGCCAGAGAAGGTAATTACTGAGGGGAAGCTGGGGGAGTCGGCTTGTAGTAAGCACTTTAGTGCTATAACGCCTAGCCGGAGAGGGCTCAGGTTCCCCTACTACGAACCCAACCTATCCCACAATTTTAGCTGTGTCAGTCCACTACTTACTCGCCTGACGCTGTGATTTGATGGCTTCACCGCCTGTTCGATCAGGTTTTGACAGGCTTCTCGGTCAAAAGATGCCAATGATAGACTCGATAAGCTCAAGGGGCGGGTAAGATAGCTCAAAAGTAAATAGGGGGTAGGGTGTCGGGTGTCGGGTGTTGGGAAACTCTTCAAGCCACCTGTAGGGGCACGATAATATCGTGCCCCTACCCTAAATGACCTGTGTGCTTAAGTCCGACACTTATCTTTTTGCTCCCGAACCGCCAGAACCGACAGGGAACAGTAGTGCGAGCATCTTGCTCGCTACCCATTCCCAATTTAAATGCGTGACAGCTTAATAAAGGTTTTATTGGTTAATGTTTTCATCTTAAGATGTTAGCAGCACTGAAAAACTGTAACATAAGCGACCCGGGCGGGTTTTGTTGTTCATTGATTGGGGAATAGCAGAATTGATTCCCTAAACCCGCCCCTACAATTGACTGGCAATAATTCGGATTACTGGATAGATAGGTCGTAGGTTGAGTTGACGCCTGTTACAGCAATTTCTGGTCTGATGCGATACTTGGATAAGGGCGCAAGCTTTGCGCCCCTACCGGATGAATCGCTATATTGATTGGGAATGTCCTTGGTTGGTGGATTGGCGCTGACGTAATTGCCCCAAACTACCGCCAAACACCCCAATTAAAAACAATCCGAATAGTGCCGAAGGTTCTGGCACATCTTTGGCGACAATAAAGGCATTATCCTGAATTGTCGTAATATCCGTATTGCGGACAATAATATCCGAAAGCCTCGTATCGCCAATATCCGGGACTAAATTCAGGAGATCCTGATCGGTTAGATAAAAGAAGCGATCACCATCCTGTAAACGCTGGAATTGGTCTGAGATAATCACATTGAACAATTCGCCAACCATTCCGCCGTTATAGGCGTCTTCAGCAATTCCCCCGATCCACAAATCGACTAAATCAATGTTATCTTGACCATCGGTTGTGCCGTAAATATCTCGGAAGCGTTGGGCAATTTCGGCGTCGGATGTAATTTGATCGAAACTCGTGTATCCGCCTAACCCTAACCCCCGACGCGCTTCATTATAACTGGGAAGTCCGTGATCTCGTCCCCGTTGAATATTCACGGCGGCTAAATCCAGTCCTCCGTTTCCGGCGGGGAAGAGGAAATTGCGGACATCATCGACGATGAATGCATCAATAGTTTGCGATTTTTGAGAGGCTAATCCTAAGAGTAACGAATCAATCCCGTTATCGGTAATTTCTTGGGGATTGAAAAAGCTGTCTCTCAATGAAATACTCCCTGCCGATGTGCCATCATTGTTGATCCGTTGCAGTTCTGAGGATAGCATCGTATGACCCACTCGGTAGGCGGCGGTCGAGAATTCGTTGCTGATACTGGGGTTTACGGTATCATCGTAGCCACTATAGGGATCAATCGCCCCTTCACCCAAGAGTAAAGGCAAAAACTCATTGTAGGTAATTGCCTGAATTTGGGCACCGACAATCCGGCGGGTGGTTTGATAGATATAGTCATCTACAGAAAGTCCCGCATCAGCGGCTTTTTCGGCAGTGTTGGGATCGGCGGCAATTTCATCGGCTAACCGATTGTGTTCCCGGACAAAAAGCGTGTGAACGGCTGTTAAGCCAATCTGTTCATTTGACCGCACATCCCCGGCGATAAATAGATCGTCAGCATCAACACCAAAGGGATTGGCATTCTCCAAATTTGCGGTATTGAAGGGTAACAGATTCCCGGTACTGGTTTTGAGTTTTCCGCCTTCTCCAGATCGTAAAAAATTCGCTCGTTCTAAGTCTGATCCATAGACACTTGACCCATCAATATACGCTGTAATCGCGTTAACTTGTTGGCGGGGATTATTACTATCTGTACCCGTTCCTGGTGCGGCGACATTTCTGTTAAAGGGAATCTCTGAGCCAGGGGTAAAGATTAAATCATTCTCTGGAACGATGATGGGTAACGGTTCTGCACCCGCAGGCGGATCAGTCAAGTCGATGTCATGATCCACAAATTGTCCCCATTGCCATAGCCAATCGCTGGCGTGGAAGGGATTGGGGAGTGATTCGGATTGAGATGCGATCGCGTTACTAATAGCGCGAGGGTTGGGGCGATTCATCCCCGCAGGCGCGGAAATTCCGTCACTGTAATCGGGTTCGAGGAGGCGAATCAGTTCAATTTCGGCTTCACCCCAAGTCGGATCATCCAGGTTGTTGTGTGACCCGTCAATCGACCGAAATTCTATGGCTTGGGCGGGTAGGGATACAGCAAACCCTAACGTAGCAAAACTGGTTAGAGTGAGAAGCGTTCGACGGATTTTGTGAGCAGTCATCATGGTTGAATTACACCTTGATAGTTATGAAGAACTGAAAAGTTATGACTCAGAAAGTACCTGAAGGTATCAACTCGCAAAATTCAGTTCTACTTATTACTCTCGATCAACCCACCAATTTTATGCAAAACGCGAGAGATTGTTATATTTGTTTACAAAACCCAGCATCAATACCAATGACCTCTCAAATCAACGGCAAGCTTTGGCATGACCTGAATGGTAATGGATTCCAGGATACGTTTGAACCGGGAATCGCAGGTGGGACAGTTTACCTGGATGACAATCAAAATGGTAAATTCGATATCGGAGAACGTTCAACCCTAACCGATGAAGACGGCAATTATACGTTCTCTGACCTAGAAGCCGGAACTTATATCGTCGCCCAAACCCTTGCCCCCGGATGGCATTAGGAATAGTGGCGGGAATAATAGATGAGATGGGATTGGTGGAAGAAGTGAATAAAATAGTAGGGATAAAAAAGAAAGAAACTCTTAGTCCCGGACAAGTCATGAAAGCGATGATTTTGAATGGATTGGGATTGTCGATAATAAAAGTGTATTTGTCGAAAGATTAAAAGAATTTAAAAAACAGTGGACATTTTCTGGGATAAAAAATAAACAAAAAAGCAACAAAAACACAAGAATTGTTAGACCTATTAATTTTGTCGGAGTGAATTTTTTATTCCTTCCTAATGCTCTCAGTCAGGATCTGCGGAATGTAGGTTTAATCTTATGGGTAGTGTATGGCAATCCTCGGTCTGAAGGTGTGCTAGAATTACCTGGCTTGGGTATTCCGATTCCTGGCTGTCCTGGAACTTGAACATGGGTCATCTGGTAGGCGAGAAGGTATGCCGAACCGATAGGAACCCGTTTTAACGGGTTTAAGCTTTAAGAGGAGAACTTTAGTTCTAGGCTGACTTTATCGATGTGTCTACTGCGATTCAAAGAAATATTTCAGTAAAAAAAATCATAGCAAACCCTGAGGCGGTGTAATCTCAATCCGACCATTTTCAAGGTCTACTACTGGGACAATTTCATCAACAAAAGGAATCAAAACCGTTACTGGCTTGGATGGTTTTTTCCTAGCTTTCCGTTGCTTACTAATTCTGTTCGGGAGTGGCGCTTCCGGTT